>Ga0209012_1002826_pt1 | contig 14163 bp, 10 predicted proteins | sample RS3BMetagenome_FD_184735 | JGI IMG/M metagenome (GOLD analysis project Ga0209012, IMG submission 184735) | Ferric oxide microbial mat and aquatic microbial communities from Rainbow Spring, Yellowstone National Park, USA - RS3B (SPAdes) (version 3) ...
TCAAGAGCTCGGAAATGTCCCATCGGTCAGAGCTCGTTTCCCCGGTCGATGGAATTGATTTTTAAGTTTATATCAAGGCCGATAATCGCGTGTCAAGGAAAAAATGGAAATAAATTATATTTTTAATTATTTGTTTGCATTTTGTTTATTAACTTCCCATGGCAAGCTGGCGGCGGATAGAACCGTCTCCATGGCAACGCATACACGGATCGTTTCTCGGAATTCACTGAGGGTCAGGGGGCCTCGCGGGACTGGCTGCGGTCGGCCAACTGGGAGAGCATTTGCCGCTGACTGGCGCTGACGGGCAGAGACTCCATTGTTTTCTCGCTCCGGGATGTGATGCCCGGCATGCCCAATCGCGCAAAGCGCTCCAGCCAGTCCCAGACCGCCGATGTGCTCGCACCGAGTTCACGGCTAATGTGTCGCTGGCTCTTGCCTTCGGCGGACAGCAGTACTGCACGGGCTCTCCGGGCCATGATTTGATCCGCTGGATCGTCGCTTTCACCGGCCTTGACCAGTTGCTTTAATTCCATGATCTGGCGGGCGCTCACGGCGGATACTTGCGTGCGCCGCATATCGGTGAGGCCCCGCACTCCCCAACAGGCGAACTGGCCTCGCCATCGCGATACAGTCTGCGCATCAATCTTGAGTTCGCGCGCAATATCGCTGGTGCGCTTGCCTGCGGCCGCCAAGAGTATAATCCGGGCCCGCCGGGCAATACTTTGCGCTTGGGTATCCCCATCTTCGCCGGCCTCAACGAATCGGTGCAATTCAGCGCTTTGCTCGGGGCTTACGGGCAACGCGGTAACTCCTGGCCGCGTGACATGTGGCAGCGTGTTGCGCTGCGGCGTGATACCGGACAGACCCAGGCGGGCAAAAGCCCAGCGCCACCTCCAGACAGAGTTTAAACTTATTCCCATATCCCGGGCGGTTTGGAACTGCGATTTGCCCTCCGCCGCCAGCAACACAATCCTGGCCCGTTGCGCCAACTTCCGGGCTTGGTCATCTCCGCCACGGGCGGCTTTGACCATCTGTATTAATGTGGCCCGCTGCGCCGGGCTTACCGGTAACGGCGGAGAAGCGCTTCGCCGATACTGGACGATACCCTCGAGTCCTTGGCGGGCGAAACGTTCCCGCCAGAACGCCACCGTACTTCCGCTCCGCGCACCGGTCTGGCGCATAATTTGTCCGATGGATTTCCCCTCGGCCGCCAGCAGAATAATTCCGGCCCGCACGGCGAGTTCCCGGTCGATTTGATTATTCCCCTGCCGGCCGGCCTGAATCAAGCGCTGCAGTGTGCGCCTCTGTGTCGCGGTGACCTGCAATACCGGTGCATCGGTTTTGTCCTGCGCGATTCCCTCCACTCCCAAGTGGGCAAAACGCTGGAACCATGTGGCCGCGAAAATGGGAGCCACAGAAAGTGCCCGGCATATTTCGGTGATGGCTTGGCCGTCCGCCGCACGCAAGATGGCCTCGGCCCGCCGGCCGATATTCCGTGCGGATCGGTCCCCCTCCGATCCGGCCTCCGCCAACTTTTTCAATGCGTTTCGCTGACCGGCACTGAGCATTATGCGGGGCGGCGGATTGCATCGCGGCTGTGAAAGGGCCGCCAATCCCCAGCGCCTAAAACGCGTCCGCCATTCCGAGGCGGTACAAGTGCTGACGCCCAGCCGGCGGGCAATTTCCTTCAGAGAATACCCCTCCGCCGCCAGCAACACAATTCTGGCTCGACGGGCAATTTTTTGCATCTCTTGTTTCCCGCCTTCGCCAGCTTGAACCAACGCGTGCAGGGCCGTTCGCTGGTGCGGATCGACTAAGGGTGAACCAGTTGTAGACGCTGTGGCTGACATGGGCATCAGGATAGCATTCCGCAGTGCCAAAGCACAAGGGGCCTGTTCAGGCGAGTCGACAAGCAATCGGGGCAATGCGGCCTGTAACATGCAGAACATTGCACCGGGCATGGGTCAGTGCTCACTCGCTTTTCGCGAGGGCGCCGGCAGGTTCCTGATCCGGTTACTGGGCAGCACCATCAAATTGAGCGGAAAAGTTCAACGAGTTGCCGCGGAGATTATCCGTGCTTTCGCAGGCACACACCTACAATGCAATACGTTGTGTTACGCTTCCGACAGCCAATGGCACGCAAATGGAACCCGGAAGAACCCACAAAAACACACTGGGTTCCCTGTAAGTGCTGGTAAAATAAGCAGATACAAAAATCTGGGTTCCAACTCCTTTATCCTGCCTTCCACTTTTCAATCGCTGAAATCAACGCTTTGGGATTGTTTGGAGACCTTGCCGATCAACCGAGCAAGCGAGCATGGCAACGCGAAAGTTGGCGGCGGGTACGGCGCTCTGGGATGGGAACTTCTGGCGTTGATGCGAAGCTCCGGCCAAGGTGTGAACCCGTCATGGCCGAGCTTATGTGTGGTGCCGAAAGCGGTAATCTGCGCTGCGCCTGAAGCGCCGTTCGGGAGGCCATTTGTCATTTTGGCAGGTGCTCGGAGCGCACCGATATAGCGCGAAAAACAGGTGCGTTGGTAGTGCGATGAACCTTCGGCCGAAGCCATTGGTCGGGCTGCGTACTGGTTAGGTTGCCGTCCGGCGGTGGGGGCAATGGCGGAGTCGATTGGGTTGGCTTCGGGCCATCCTCCGGCCTGGTTCGACACGGAAGATGACGGTCTGGGGAACTGGGCGGGGAAGGTTATTGGGGTTTCACGGAGCGCCCTGGGTGCAAGCGTTCCGGGAGACTTTGGCGGTTGTCCGAACGGTCTGATCTGGGAAATAACAGGGCGGCCTGACATACCGCTGGCACGGCCAGTCGGCAGCGTCGAGAGCCGGTGGCCCGCGCGACAAGCAGCGCGAAAAGCCCGCACGGGAGAGACAGCAAGTATCCTTATTGGTGGCGTGGCCATCTGCCGACACAGGACGACGGGCAACGGTGCGGAACGCCAACTTATCGGTGTCACGGGGCGCGGCAAAGCCAGCCACCGAACCAAGTCAACCAGGGTGAAGCGCCCCTCGGCAACCTGGCAGTTACTCCGCCATGTACCGTGGGCGACAGGGCTACCGGGGAAGCTCCGCCGGTGATTCGGAACAGCCTCGAAACATCGCGCCGGTCGGTTGCTGGCATCTCACCAATGCCCGTGGCGGGAACTTTCAAAACCCTCCCGCTCGTCCATTCGGTTGTCTCCACAACATAGCCCACCTTGGCCTTCCACGTCAGGGGCGGGAAGCCAAGGCGGGCGGTCTGACGGGTGTTTCGGCCAGTGCTTTGCACCGGCTGGAGCCGGAGCAATCCGGCGTGACTCAGCGGAGTAGAACGTAGCGAGGGCGCGACGGTTGCCCGGCGCAGGCCGAGGGCAAAGCACGGTCTTTACACGATTGATGCTACCGGTGGAACGTTGCCGCAGCGCGACATCTTGGCAGTGATGGGAGCCGAGTCGGTGCGGTAATTACTCGTCCGAGGATGACAATCCAAACCGTTGGCGGTGCCGCATGGCGATGGCGCTACGGGTCTTGGCGTCACCTTCCAGCCAGTGGAGAATCAATGCTTCCAGCACCAGCTTGGGATTGGCCAGATGCCGGGCACAATCCTCCTCAAAGGATTCAAAGAGTTCGGTATTGAACCGATACGTTCTCTGGCTGGTCAAAGGTTTGCCGACACTCTTGGTGATCTTTACTGGTTTGTTTCGCTTGGCCATAACGAACAAAGTCTACATAGCTCTCCGTCCCTCGGCAAGTTGCGCATCAGGCCGCAAACCGGTGCAACACCGATTGTATTTAATAATGACATTGACTTTTATAATGACAGTGCCATACTGTGTTCGCAGGATGTTAGGGTTGCCCGGATGCGCTTGTGTGTGTTCCGGCGGCCACCTGATTCACGTGGGTCTGCGGGTTGACTTCACGCGGGGCAATAGACGGATGTTTGCGCCGACTGGCGGTGGGATGGTCATGCAACGCATAAATGGATTCTCCAAAGACAGAGTGCTCAACGCACCAGTTGACCGGCGGGTTGATCCTGATGCCGCCACCGCGCGGGCTGTGCCCGTCGGTTTACCTGCTTGGATAACCGCCGATCTGATCGCCGAAACGCTACGTGTCTGGCAGCCCTATTACAGTGAACCCTTGACGGCCAAGGATGCTATTGGCATTCTATTGAATGTTGGTAATCTCTTTGGGGTCTTGTCGGGGGTCAACAAACATGAAACGGTATGTAGCATTGGCACGTGTCAGCAGTCGGGAACAGGAACGTGAAGGCTTCTCACTGGACGTACAGGAGGATGCCCTGCGGGCCTATGCCCAGCGGCATGATGGCAGCATTACCAAGCTTTACCGTATCGCCGAAACGGCTACTCGGCGGGATGAACGTAAAACCTTCCGGGAACTCATTACCTACGCCAAGGAACACGCCGCCGAGATAAACGGCCTGCTGTTCTACAAAGTGGATCGGGCGGCCCGGAATCTCTATGACTACATTGAACTTGAAAGGCTGGAATCGGAATACAGCATTCCATTCATCTCCACCAGCCAGCCCACCGACAATAGCCCGGCTGGGAGAATGATGCGGCGGCAATTGGCCATGTTCGCCAGTTACACCACGGAACAGCAAGGGTTGGATGTACGGGAAGGCCATGCCCGGAGAGTGCAGAGCGGATTGTTCTGCGGTGCAGCGCCCTACGGATACCGGAATATTCGAATTGATGGCCGGGGATTGATTGAAGTAGATGACCAACAGGCGGAGAAAGTGAAACGCCTATTTCAGATGTACGCTTATGAAAACCATACCATTGACAGTATGCGTAAGAAGCTGGAAGCGGAGAATATCACGTACATTGATACCATGCCTCAATGGACACGCAGCAAAGTGCATTCCATTCTGCGGGATCGGGCATACATCGGGGAAGTACGATACCAAGATCAATGGCATTCCGGGAAGCATAAGCCCTTGGTGGATCGGGCCACATTTGACCGCGTACAGGTTCTGCTGGGCGGCAAACGATACCAGGGCCATGATCTCACCTATGCGGGCAGCTTAATTCTCTGCGGGCACTGTGGCGCGGTGATTACCGGGGAGTCGGTAACGAAAAAGAAAACCGGGCGGGAATATGTCTATTACCGATGCAGCAAGTACACCGCACCGGGCCATCCACGCATCCGCCTGACGGAACAGGCATTGGACGTGCAGGTTCTGGCCCTGTTTGATCGCATACGCCTGCCCGATGAACTACGGCATTGGTTCCAGCAAAGCCTGTTGGCATGGTCTAAACAGCAGCGGAGTGAAACCGAAGATACAGCCAAGGATTTGCAGCGGCAGATTACGCAAGCCAAGCAATTCCGGAACCGGCTATTGAATCTGCGGATCATGGAAGAAATCACCACCGATACCTATGCGGCCAAGGATACAGAATTGCGGGATCGACTGGCGAGTCTGGAATTGCAGTTACAGGCACAAGGCCGGGGCCGTGATGAACATGGAGATTTGGCGATAAAAGTGTTTGAACTTTCACAAAGCCTGAAAGATAAATGGGTTACAGCGGAAAGCCAGGAAAAGCGGCAGCTACTGGAAATTGTCTGTTTGAACTTGACGTTAAAAGAAGAAAACCTTGATTTTTCAATGAGAAAACCCTTTGATGTCCTCACCAAAGGGCTTGTTTCACCAGATAATCGGGGCGACAGGATTCGAACCTGCGACTTCCTGGTCCCAAACCAGGCGCTCTAGCCAGGCTGAGCTACGCCCCGATGAGTGTGTAATTTACCCGATTTGGTTCAAACGTACAAAGCACCATCATTGTACGCAATTCCGACGACAATTCCGACGACCACCCGTGCTTTTTATCTTTGCGATGGTTATCATAACCATGTGTGTCATTAATATGGGCGTCCATTGCCCGACTTTCACGAGGAGACTCTATGTCCGTTGGCGCAAATATTGAATCCATTATGCATGAAAATCGCACTTTTGCTCCGCCCGCGTCATTTGCCTCCAAAGCGCATATCCGTTCGCAGGAACAGTATGACCGCATGTACCGCAAATCGATTGATCATCCGCAGGAATTCTGGGCCGAGATGGCTGGTGACCTGGCGTGGCTGACGCCCTATAGCCATGTTTTGGATGACAGCAAAGCGCCTTTCATCAAATGGTTTACCGGCGGCAAAATCAATATCGCGCAGAACTGCCTGGATCGGCATGTCGATGCGGGGCTGGGCAACAAGCCCGCCATTCTTTGGGAAGGTGAACCCGGCGATGCCAAAACTCTGACCTATCTGGAACTTTTGAAAGAAGTTTGCCGACTGGCCAATGCGCTTAAATCGCATGGCGTACAGGCTGGCGATCGCGTGGCCATTTACATGCCCATGATCCCCGAAGCCGCGGTGGCCATGCTCGCCTGCGCCCGCATTGGTGCGGTGCACACGGTCATTTTTGGAGGGTTTGCCGCGGAATCTCTGGCCGATCGCATGAATGACGCACAGGCTGTCGCGGTGATCACCGCCGATGGAGGCTGGCGGCGCGGCAAAATTGTGGAATTAAAAAACAATGTTGATGCGGCATTGGTCAAAACGCCAAGCGTTCAGCGATGTATCGTGGTCAAACGCACCGGGCAGAATGTCGAAATGCAGCCTGGCAGGGATGTGTGGTATCACGATTTTATCTCCGGCAGTTCGGAACATTGCCCTCCCGCCGCCCTGGACAGCGAGCAGATGCTTTTTATTTTGTACACCAGCGGCACCACGGGCAAGCCCAAGGGCGTGGTGCATACCACCGCCGGCTATCTGCTGGGCGCGTACATGACATGTAAATATGTATTTGATTTAATAAAAGAGGATATCTACTGGTGCACCGCCGACATTGGATGGGTAACCGGTCATACTTATATGGTCTATGGTCCGCTGGCCTGCGGAGCGAGTGTCGTGATGTATGAAGGCGCGCCAAATCAGCCGGATATGGACCGTTTCTGGGCCATCATTGAAAAATACCGCGTGAGCGTGTTTTACACCGCGCCTACGGCCATCCGCGCGTTTGTTAAATGGGGAGATCAATTTCCGCAACGACATGATCTATCAAGCCTGCGACTGCTGGGAACTGTCGGCGAACCGATTAACCCGGAAGCCTGGATGTGGTATCACCGTGTCATTGGCGGAGAAAAATGCCCCATTGTGGACACCTGGTGGCAGACAGAAACCGGTTCGATCATGTGTACGCCGCTGCCGGGAATCACACCGGGCAAACCGGGCAGCTGCGCGATTCCATTTTTTGGCGTGGATCTGGCCGTGGTGGATCGGGATGGGCAGGAAGTACCCGCGGACACCGGCGGATACCTGGTTATCCGCAAGCCCGTGCCGAGCATGTTGCGCACCGTCTATGGTGATGATGAGCGCTTTAAGAAACAATACTACAGCGATATTCCCCCGTATTACTTCACTGGTGATGGCGCCCGGCGCGATAAGGACGGCTATTTCTGGGTGATGGGCCGGGTGGATGATGTCGTCAATGTTGCCGGACATCGGTTGGGCACCATGGAAGTTGAAAGCGCGATGGTCGCCCACGCCAAAGTGGCCGAAGCGGCGGTGGTGGGCCGGCCCGATGATCTCAAGGGGCAGGCATTGTGCGCTTTTGTAACGGTTAAAGCCGGGATCAGCACCGATGACGCCCTGAAGCAGGAATTAAAAAACTGGGTAGCCAAGGAAATCGGTGCCATTGCCCGCCCGGATGAAGTGCGCTTTACGGAAACACTGCCCAAAACCCGCTCCGGTAAAATCATGCGCCGCCTGCTGCGGGATATTGCCGCCGGCAAGCAATCTGTGGGCGACACGAGCACCCTGGAAGATTATTCCGTATTGGCCAAGTTGCGGGAAGATCAGGAATAACCGCGCGGGGGGCGTGAAATCGTCATTCCCGGTTCAGCAGGTTACGGGTCATGCGTTTTCCAACATGAACCGGTCAACCATGGCAGGAATGCTGTGTCCGATGCCTTGTGTCCGGCAAGCCAGTAAAAACAGCGCCAAATATTTTATTGACGTATGGTTATATCCCGTGGTACCCTTTAATTACCTTTCGGCCTGCGATGCCTTAGCCGATCTTCCGCCGGTGATCGATATGCTGGCCATAGCATAGTGCTTCTAGGCGAGCCGAGGCGAACTGGTCCAAGCACGCTTGAGTCGCGTACAACGGAAAAGGGTCGCGGCACGAAATCCAGAAGGGTTGCCGCTGTTTCATAATTATTCGTCATTGCTTTATTCCGAAAGAAAACCAAGCAATTGGACGACTCTCGAATGCTATTGAGCAGTCCGACTATCCTTATGGAGGTACGAACCATGTTGCGGTCGAAATTGAAAATTTTTGGTGGCATTGCCGCCGCTCTCTTGCTTGCAGTCGGCTTGGCGATGACGTCAACTCCACGATCTGGTAGGCATAACAAATTGACTGCGAAAGAGATAATTATCAAAACGCAACATGCCTACGCCACACTTTCAAGCTACAGCGACAGTGGGACAACCGTCGCAAAGATGGGAAGTATAAACGGCGGTGTGCCGTTCACGTTGCGCACGACTTTCAGCATCCATTTACAACGCCCCAAACTTTATCGCGTCCAATGGTCGCAGTCGCTTTTCGATGGCATGACGGGAGGCGGGGAAGTGTGGTCGGCCGGAAAGGGGAGTTTTTTCGTGATGAACGTGGCTCACCATTATGTAAGGCAGAAGTACTCTGATAACCAGTTGGCGCTGGGGGCCGGTGCCGGTGTTTCCAACGGCGCTTCATCAACCATTCCCGGAATTTTCTTCGGGTACAAAAAACTGGGCGATGTACTCGATTCGATCAACTCCACACTGCACAAACGAAAAGATCAAACCGTGCATGGCATTGATTGCTACGTCGTTTCATGGCGCACACTCCCTGCCGCCGGTCACGAAAAGCAGCCGGGAATGACGGTTTCGGGAACCACTTTTACACTTTGGATCGAAAAAAAGAATTTTCTCATCCGTCGAATCAGAACATTAATCCAAAAAGAGCCTGGCGTACCGCACTTTAGTGATGCGGAAATCAAGAAGGAATTAGGTCTGCTACACAAACCCGCTACACCCGCTGCTATCGCTGCCGTCCGGAAAGAATTAAAGAAAGCGTCGAAAATGCCATCGATAGGAGTAGTTACTTTCACGGAAACGCACGACAAGATTATATTGGACAAAAGCATTCCGCCAGCGGATTTCAACCGTCATTAGCGCGATAGCGCAACAGCCGCGACGCGCGACCCGCCTTGGGGCGTCATAGCCGGATATCCATTGCGGGATATTGCCGCCGGAAAGCAATCTGTGGGCGACACGAGCACCCTGGAAGATTATTCCGTACTGCCCAAGTTGCGGGAAGATCAGGAATAACCGCGCGGGGGGCGCTGCGCTCAATGAACAATGAGTAATGAGACGGCCACCTGCGGTGGCCTTAATGAGATGCGGTGCTGCGCACCGCTTAAAAGTTTTGGAACCGCTGCGGCGGCGGCGGTAACAATTTTCACTGATCACTGATCACGGATCAAAACGTTTGCAGTATTGGTCAGTAGGTTCAGTAACGGGGAGGGGGCGGCTGTGGCCGCCAGCATTTAGTATTTGGCATTCAGCCTTTGAGATGCTTTTGGTGTGCAGCCGGTGCAACTTGCCCTAGATGTCCAAGTTAGCGGGTCAACTTGCCCAAGATGCGCAAGTTGATGGGAGTGTTGATTTTAGCGGGTTTGGTTCAAGTGTGCCAAGATGCTCAAGATGTTTTAACGGGGGGGGGGGGGTGGCGGCGGCTGCCGCCAGGAGTTAGAAGTTAGGAGTTAGGAGTTAGAAGGCTTTTTGGGCGCGGAGTGGGCGCGGGCGGCGATAAATAAAATAATGAGACATCCGTTGCGACGGGTTTAATGAGACTCCCGGCGCGCCGGGATTAATGAGACGCGGTGCCTGCGCACCGCTTAAAAGGCGTGAAGCGCTGCGCTTCAGCGAATAATCCCGATAGCCATCGGGACTGCGGTTAACGAACAACGAGCAATACCGATACGCGATTTCAAATCGCATCGGGACTGCGCTCAAAAAACACTGATCAATGATCACTGATCAATATTTTCGGAGGCGCAGGGTTGCTGCGAGTGCTATAGATGGATGCGTGCGGGGATATCGATTCCAATCAGGACAGTATCCTTCATTGGCTTCTGTCTTCCAACTTCATCCATCTTCCAGTTTCACACTGGTGGCGTATTATTCACTTGTCAAACGGCGGCAAGCCGCGTTAATGATCAATGAGCAATGGTCAAAGATCAGAACTTCGGAAAGCGCCGTGGTGCGTCGGAACAATCATTCGTGGTTCCGGCGTCGTGCTGATGCTATAGGGGGCGGCGCTAGCGCATAATGAAAAAATTGGTGAGAAGCTTGAACCTAGAACCTAGATGTTAGAATAGCTTGTGATCCACAGATTTTGCAGATTGGCACAGATTTTCCAATATGACGTCGGGCGGCGGCGGTAACAATTTTCACTGATCACTGATCAAATTGGGTTACAGGTTACAGGTGACAGGTTACAGGGGCTTTTTCACGGATCAATGTGTCAACGAACAACGAACAACGAACAACGAACAACAACGGGGTGTGCTGGGGCGGCGGCGCTGCGCTCAATGAACAATGAGCAATGAGACGGCCACCTACAGTGGCCTTAATGAGACGCGGTGCTTGCGCACCGCTTAAAAGTTTTGGAACGCTGCGGCGGTAACAGTTTTCACTGATCACGGATCAAATTGGGTTACTGGTTACAGCGGCGGCGGCGCTGCGCTCAATGAACAATGAGTAATGAGACGGCTTCGCCTTAATGAGACGTGGTGCGGCGCACCACTTAAAATTTGTGGAGCGCTGCGGCGGCGCAGGCAGTTTTCACGGATCGATTCCTTTTCGGAATTGGCGGTAATTTCAGTATTGGTCAGTAGTCAGTAACCACTGCTGTCAATTCGTACCGCGCGGCGCGGTTTGCAAAAGTGCGGATGGTGGTAGAATGTGCGGATGGTGGTAGAATGTGCGGATCAATTTTGGCTGGTTCATTTTGGGCGATGATATGGTAGCATTCGTTGAACAATACCAAAACCGTGCGGAATGCGGGAAAAGTGGAAAATTAGCCCATCCTGTGTCTTCCTCCGCTTCCTCTGATTCCTCTGTGGTTCAACAATCCGTTAATCCCGTTGTGACGTCGTGTGGTGAAAATCATTTATTGTTACCCGATACGCCTATCCCCCGGCGTCGGGATCTCGGCACCTGCCTCGACGTTGATCGTTGCTCGTTGTTGGTTGAGCGCCGCGCCGATGGGTATGGCAATACCATCGTCTTCACCGCACCGGGCGCGGACGGCGTGTGGTTCACGGATGATGACACGCAATCGAGCTATGGTGTCAATGAGATTATCTACTGCGGGTATCGCTTCGACCCGGAAGCGGAACTGTATTATGTGCGTAACCGCAGCTACAACACGGTGCTCGGGCGGTGGATTCAGAGGGATCCGATTGGGTATCGGCAGAGCGCGAACCTTTACGTCATGTGCGGGAATTCTCCGACCATCTTTCTCGATCCAGCCGGCACGACCAGCAAGTCATGCACATCAACCAGCTACGATGCCAGGCTGACCCCGCCGCTTTGGCTGCCTGTGGCATTCGGCTTCAGCGTCAACTTCAATGGCGAGATTCGCGTGCATGTTGGGGTCAAATGGTGTCCGCACTGCTGCTCGAACGGATCGCAAGGGGAGAGGTACACGGTTGGAGCGCAAATCAGCGGAGACGTAACGGGTACGGCTTACCTTGGGTTGTACATCCACCCTACGTGGGCCGACGTCGATATCTTTGCGGGCCTCAGCGGAACGGTTGAGGTGAAACTTGCGGGTTCCGTTTCCCAAACCTGGGATACGTGCCGCGGCGCCCCGGGCAAGCTTTATTTCTGCGTCGGCGAAACGATCAGCGCCGAGCTTCGCGGAGGTGCCGAGGCCGCAATACACTTGGGCTGGTTTGACTTGGACGTTGGCGTCGAGGTCTGGATATCGGGGCGGTTCACGGACCGCGTCTGCTTCGCATGCGACGCGGGTGGATGCGAAGTGGCTAAGGTTACCCTTGGCGCGTGGAGCGCGGAAATTGGTGCAAAGGCATGTTTTTGGGGCGTCTGCGCGTCCTGGACGCAGGAATTTTCATAATAGTCCCCCACGAGGCGGAGCCTCACCCGCGCACGATGAAATAATATATTTATTCGCGGTTGCGAGATGCAGGCGAATTTTCAGAGCAAAAATCAATGACCGAGATACTCGGAGGTGTCTATGCCAAGCAGTCCAGCGGCTTTTAAGGAATGGTTGAGCGGTAAGTGTTTCCTCATAGACCCGCCCGCATGGAAGGTCCGGACCGAATCGGATGTGGTTATGCTCGTTCCCCCTTTGGGATTCACCCTTGGCCTCGCCGCCATTGCCCTCGGGGTTCTGGCAGTTGGAGGGTTCTTCATCTTTGTGGTCAGCCGCGGTTCCGATAATATCTTCGATGAGATATTCAAGGTGATTTCTATAGCAGCGGGATCCTGCGTTGCGGCATTGGGGCTTGGCCTGCTAGGCTACGTAGTGTTCCGCTGTTTGCCCAATAGTGCGAAAGGCCGATACCTGATCTACTCAGTTCCGGGTCGCACGGTGTCACTGCCACGCGAGGGGCTGGTAGTGCCAATTTCAGATATTTTGGGGTTGCGCCTGGTTTCGGGGAATTGGGTCGGGCCGGAGGGTGCGCAGAAACGCGAGGCTACCGCGATCTCCGAACTCCAATTGATCACAAAGGGACGCGATGGAGCGGTGGCCCGCGCGCTGGTCGCCGGCATGGCGGATTCAGATTTTGTCAAGCCCCGCGCGAAGCGGCTCGCTGAGGCGATGAAGCTGCCGCTTGAGGTCGTTACGCAGCACCAGGGGGTATCGAACCCGCCACGGCGGCGTAACTCTCGCTCGCAATATTGGTCGTTTGACAACGACAGTTGACCTGAAGTTTGCCGCCGTAGGCACCCACCTCGCGCCCCGTGCCGTCCGTCCATGCGCCGGTTTTGGCAGGCGTCTGAAATCGAAGCGCGACAGCGGCTTGGTGTAAATTGTTCTAACAGAAAGGTTTACTCATGCGTTATTTTCCTTCCATCTTGGCTGCAGGCATGACGCTTGCTGGAGTTTCTTTGGCATCGGCTGCACCCATTGCGGTGAAAATCGCCCGTGTTGATGACAATCGAGTTTACTCTTCACCAGGTGCGGCGCAGCCGATGTTTAATTCCAATCCGCCGGGGTTGACCATTACGTTGCACGCTTTCGGGCCAATGGCCAATTCGGCGGCCAGCTACGGCAAGCTCACACTCACCGCCGCACGCGATAATCTTGGCGACGTTTTGCGCATCGCCTCCCCATCATCGGGCAGCTTTCCTATGCCCGGCCAATCGAAGGGGAGGCATAAAATTCAGCGCCAGCCGGCGGGTTTTGGCGGCCCGGTTCCCAGCGGCTTTGATGTGCCGTTGCACCTGACTGAGCCACCGCGAAAAGCCCTGCGAATCACGCTACTACAGGGCAGTTTCCGCGTGACCGCCGGCGGCAGGCTTAACACCGTTGCAATCAATCCGATGACTTCCATGGGACAGAGCATTCATTCCCCGACACTGACCAAGGCGGGGCTGCAGATCAAGATGCTCAAGGCCATGCCGATGGGAGGCTTCATGCCGGGCCCCGCCAATCAATCCCTGATTTTGGCAATAGGCGGAAACAAGACCGCTTTGGAAAGGGTGAAGATGCTCAATGCCTCCGGCAGCAGCATTTTCGCGGGCTTTACCTCCAGCAGTGATCAGAACGGCGCAAAGATTTCATCCTATCAACTCAAGCGGCCATTGAAAGCCGGTGATAAGGTGGAATTGATCGTTGCGACCGGGCAGAAGACGCTCGTAGTGCCGTTTGATTTTCGGAACATCAAGTTGCCGTGATAATGGGCGAGACACCGGGCGTGGTGCCGCTCGACGGAATTGGCGTGCCGCATTAAGGACTCGTACAGAAATAACTTGATACAATCTGGAGTAGTGTTATAATACGGGTCATGGACACGAAGTGCGAAGATGCGGTACGAGATCGGTTCCGATTCCTGTCGCCATGGCTCAACGAACGTTCGC
>Ga0209012_1002828_pt1 | contig 14144 bp, 13 predicted proteins | sample RS3BMetagenome_FD_184735 | JGI IMG/M metagenome (GOLD analysis project Ga0209012, IMG submission 184735) | Ferric oxide microbial mat and aquatic microbial communities from Rainbow Spring, Yellowstone National Park, USA - RS3B (SPAdes) (version 3) ...
TCGTGGTGGCCGCGATCATCACCCCGCCGGACGTGCTGTCGATGACCCTGCTGGCGGTGCCCATGGTGCTGCTGTACGAGATCGGCGTGCTGGTCGCCGCCATGCTGGTCCGGCAGAAGGCCGCGCGTGCCGCACAACACCAGGATGGCGATCCGCGCTGAGGGCGCTCAACGCACGCGCGCCGTCGGGGCCTGAGCAAACGGGTACGGCAAAGTTGCGCCTGCATGGTCGCGGCAGGCACCTGCATGCTCATCCCGGTGGTACGGCCACGTGCCGGAGTGATTTGTAATCCCCTTGGTCAAAATTCCGTGACAAGATGACGCAATCCGCGCCGAATTTGATCTGAATCAAGTCAACCCGAGGCGCGGGGGATTATTTTTGACCCAATCAAGTCCGGCAATATTACGGCAGGGTTACATTTATGGCGAATAGCCCGATTCAAAAAGCGCCCGCTGGCGAGCTGATCATGGATTCGATTCGTCCCGAGAGCGAGGTACGACCCGACCGCAGACAGTTTCTCATCGCCGCTGCCGGTGTCCTGGGCGCGGGTGCAGTTGGTCTGTTTGCGGACATTCTGATCGACAACATGAATCCCGGGAAAGCTGTTGAGGCTCTGGGCGCACCGATTGACGTCGACATAAGCCGGATGGAACCCGGGCAGTTGCTTCTCGTGGAATGGAAGAAGAAACCAGTATGGATCTTGAAACGTGAAAGCTGGATGCTGAACACCCTGGCCGAGCCGTCACTGCTGCGGCGACTCAAGGATCCACACAGCAAACAGAACCAGCAGCCCGCGCAAGAATATGTGAATGGCAACTATCGGGCCCTGCGACCGGACATGTTCATAGCCGTGGCGCTGTGCACGCACATGCAATGCATTCCGGACTATCGGCCCGCGCCGCATACGGTGACGCCGTGGTGGCCGGGTGGATTTCATTGTGCCTGCCACGGATCCATGTACGACTTTTCCGCACGCGTGCTCGAGGGTTCGCCAGCACCATTGAACATTCCGATTCCACCGTATTACTGGAAAACCGCCACGATGGTCACCATAGGCGAGGCGAACAAATCGGGCATCGACAAGAATTGGACTCCCGATATTTGGTAAGCCGGTATTCTGCAGATGGATGTCAAGATGAAAATTGCCGAACATATGCCCAAGCCAGCCACCGCGATTGCTTTGTTTTTGATTGCGTTTTGCAGTGTGGCCGATGTGCATGCGAAAGCTGATTATCACGGGATACCATTGGGAGCGGCGGCGGCCAAGCAAGGCAGCGCCTTGATCGCGGTGTGTGCAGCGTGTCATGGAATAACTGGGAACAGTGCCGCAGCCGAATATCCCAATCTGGCGGCGCAGCGCTACAACTATCTGCTGAAGCAACTGGAAGATTTCCGGGACGGCGCGCGCAAATCGACGATCATGAGTGGCATGGCGATGACCATACCTCCCTCGGCCAATAATCAGAACCTGAAAGAGATCGCCGCATATTTCTCGCGTCAACCATTACTGCCGGCGGAAGTGGCGGCAGGCTCCGGCGTGCGCGCAGATGCCACCCAGTTGAAGGAAGGACAGAAAATCTATACGCAGGGACTGGCAAACGACAACATTCCCGCCTGTGCCGCATGTCACGGGCTTGGCGCGGACGGCAATGGGCCGATGGCGATACCCGCGCTGGCATTGCAACACCAGGTTTACCTGTTGACGCAGCTTGACCAATTCGCCAGCGGCGCGCGGCGCAATAGTCCTGGGCAAGTCATGACCAGCATTGCCAGGGCCATGACAAAGCCGCAGATGCAGGCGGTTGCCGCCTATCTACAGCAGTTGAATCCTGATTCGACTCTCGGCATCGGCCCAAAGAACTATGACGAATATACCAGGACCGTCGAACTGCACCAGCAAGCAGAAAAATCCGCTCTCGTGGCCGCGCCGCACAGTGTCGCCAAGCCGCAAGCAGAGACCGTCCAATCCAAGCCAATACGCTGAACGAAACAACGCATGACCCACGTGGCGTTCGCGCCGTGAAGGATTTCGCACTCCATGAATAACATCGACCAATCAAGAGCAAAGCGAGTGTTTGGCTGGTTCGACCAGAGACTGCCCATTTCGTCACTCTGGCGCACGCAGGTCGCCGAGTATCCGGCACCGAAAAATTTCAATCTGTGGTATATCTTCGGTTCGCTGGCGCTGCTGGTTCTGGTCATGCAGCTTGCGACTGGCCTATTTCTGGCCATTCATTACCAACCCAACCCGCATCTGGCGTTCTGGTCGGTGGCGCGCACGATCCAGAGAGATTCGCATTGGGGCTGGCTGATCCGTGACATGCACATCGTCGGTGCTTCGGCGTTTTTCGTGCTCGTCTATCTGCACATGTACCGCGGCATCATGTACGGCTCATATAAAAAGCCCCGCGAATTGTTGTGGCTGATCGGTATCTTCATCTACCTGGCATTGGCCGCAGAGGCATTTCTTGGCTACCTGTTGCCATGGGGGCAAATGTCGTACTGGGGCTCGGCCGTCGTCACCAATTTCGTGACTGCAATCCCGGGCATTGGCAAGCCGATCGCGCAGTGGTTGCGCGGCTCGTTCGTGATCGGACTGCCGACTTTGAACCGGTTCTTCGTGTTCCACGTGTTCCTGATGCCGGTCCTGTTGCTGGCGCTGGTGCTGGTCCATCTCATCGCGCTGCACCAGGTCGGCTCGAACAATCCGGATGGAGTCGAGATTCACGACAATACCAACGAATCATCATGGCCGCGTGACGGAATCCCGTTTCACCCGTATTACACCGTGAAAGATCTGTTCGGTGTCAGCGTGTTTTTCGTCGTGTTTTTCTGGTTCGTATTCTATCGACCGGATGGCTGGGGTTTCCTGCTGGACAAGTTGAACTATACACCTGCAAATATCCTGCATACGCCCAGCGACATTCACCCGCTGTGGTTCTTCCTGCCATTTTACGCAATGCTGCGCGGTGTGCCCAACAAGCTGTATGGGATCATGGCATTTGCCGGCTCATTTGCATTGCTGGCGTGCCTGCCGCTGCTCGACCGCAATCCGATTCGCTCGATTCGCTATCGCTCGGTACTGTACAAATTAAACATCCTGATGATGCCGGCATCATTTTTGTGGCTGGGTTATGTCGCCCACGGTTTCGCCACCGAGCACAACATGGTGTACGGGCTTCATGTCACCGAGGTCTTTTACGCCACGTTCCTGGTGCTGCCATTTTTCAACAAGCGGCGCGCGATCGGTGCCACGGTGGCCTGGCTGGTCGCCTCGGAGGCCGTGGTTTTCCTGATCGACCTCTGGATGTACTCCATCCATGCGCATGGATGGGCCCTGATGCTGCTGACGGACTGGATTCCGGCGGCTTACCTGTTGCTGTTGTTCGGACTGGCGATTCTGTTCCCGGCGCTGACCCGTGACAGCCAGCACCTGCCTGAGCGACTGACTGCGGGTGGGATTTTCCATTGACGACAAGTCTGCGTCCACGTGCTATCGGGCGATGTTTGCCCGGTCGATCCGCAGAAGACAACCGAACTCTTTTTGGGCAGGACGAGCAATGACAACACGCACTCCAGCATGGAAATCCGGTTTGCTTGTGGTGCTTCTATCCACTCTGCTGCTGGCGCTGTCCGGCGGCGCGGCGCTGGCATCGGTAACGACCACGCAACCACCGTTGCGGCATATCAAGATCAATCTGCATGACAAAGCGGCATTGCAGACGGGTGCCCTGTATACATTGCACATGTGCACCGCGTGCCACGGGATCCAGGGCGAGCGCTACAGCGAACTACCGCCGGTCCTTGGTTTGAGCAAATCGCAGTTCCTGAAATACATCGGCACCGACGGGCGCCACTACCACGACACCATCACCACGAGCATGTCGCCCGAGTTGATGACGAAATTCCTGAACATGGAGCCGCCGGATCTGACCGATATCGCGCTGCGCCGCTCGCCCGCCTGGCTGTACACGTATCTGACTTCATTTTATGTCGATTCGGCGCGGCCGACCGGCGTCAACAACGTCGTGTTCTACAATGTTGCCATGCCTGATGTTTTCGCCGGCATGCAGGGACTGCAAAAGCCGGTCTTGGTGACGGGCTTGCGCTTTGGCAGCCCGGCCAAGATCGCGGTCGGTGTGCAGCCCTTGACGCAAGGCACGATGTCGCAGGCGCAGTTTGATCAGACCGCGCGGGACATTGTCACCTTTCTGTACGCCGTCGCACATCCGCATCAGGCCGAGCGGGCCCGGCTCGGGCCATGGATCATCGGTCTGTTTCTCGGGCTTTCGTTGCTGACTTATTTCATCTACAAATTGTACTGGCGGCGGGTGATTACCAGCCATGAGCGCTGGTGGAGGATCGGGCGATGAGTACCACGATCGTCGCCGCGCCAAGCGTCATGGCGGGATCAGGTGACCGGCAACTGCGTGGTTCGCGCAATGCCTACATTGCACTTGCCTTGGGTCTGGTTTTTTTCATCTTCACCATCTGGTATCAGGTGTATGCCGATACGCGCAAGCCGGCAGAATCCTGTGCGGATCCATTTCTGCAGAGTCATCGCCAGTGGCGCTTGCGCACCGCGTTCCTGTTCATGATGTGGTCCATTCTCGCCGGCTTCTGCATGCCGTTCGGATTTGCATTGTTGGTATTCGTACCCGTCTATTTGTGGTTTGTCTATCGGTTGCTCAAGGGCCTGATTTTTTTCAGTCTGCGCAAAGTGATATGAGCTTTCGCGTACATTGCCGGCCGGATGTTTGATGCATACCGTCGAGTTGCCGCCAACCCGTATCGAGCCGCCTGCGCAGACTTCCTGCCGCGCTGGCGCTGCAAGCGCGCGACCCGTGGCAGCCACCAGATCGGCTGAACTGCACGCGATGCGCTCCCTGATCGACCGGGTCGACGAGATGTTCCTGGTTCTGCTGGCGGGTCGGCGCCAGTTGGTGCGGCGTGCCATGGCGCTCAAGCAGCGTGCCGGCCTGCCTGCACGCAACCCTGAACGCGAGCGTCAGGTGCATGACCAGGCACAGGCCTTTGGCGCGAAGCTCGCGCTGCCCAATGGCGTGACGCGGCAATTGATGGAGCTGCTCATCGGCGATGCCTGCGCATTACAGGGTTTGTCGTCATCCGGGGAACCAACCATGGGTTGTTCTTCATCGCCGCATGAATCGGGAAGTCCGCCGGTGCCGGGATCCCCCCGGGCGGGAAAATTTCTGCGGCTGTTGCCGCCTCCTGCGCGCTTGAGCACCCCGTTGCGCTGGACGTTGCCAGCGCCGCTGCTGCGCGTCTTGCTGCGCAGCATGACCTTGCGTGTCTTGGCGGGGCCTCTTGCCGCGGGCAGGCTGGATGATTTGCAGGGTCGCAGGCTCGGGGTCGAAGTCACCGACCTCAAGTTGCGCTGGGTGGTCGTGATCGGCACGCGCGATTTGCATGTGCAGGTTCCCGGCGCGGAGGCGGAGTCGACCGTGCGCGGCAGTGCCACCGATCTTCTGCTTCTGGCCAGCCGCCTCGAGGACGCCGATACGCTGTTTTTCCAGCGCCGTCTGCAACTAGTCGGCGACACCGAGCTGGGGTTGCTGGTGCGCAATCTGCTTGATCAACTTCCGTGGGAGACGATTCCACTGGATGTCCGGGTGTTGCTGAATCGAGGCGCCCGGTTCGCGCGCCTGGCGCGCGCGGCCCATCAAGGCGAAATGATCGCCTGAGCGAGCTCTGGCGCATCATCGCCGGGCATGCGTTGCATGCCGGCGCGTCCGTGCCAATAGCCATTTTCCTTGCCGATCCGCTGCGCCGGCAGACCGGAATCGATGGCCTCGCGAAAGCGCGCGACCACGGCCGCCATGTCGTTCGCCTGCGGGTAAAGGCGCAGCAAGCGGATGCCCGCTGCCTGCAGTTCGGCGATGTCGGGCGCCAGATCGCAGTGCTCGTTGCTCTGGATCTGGATGCCATTGATGGTCAGGAAGGGGCGGCCCTCGCGCGTCTGCAATGGCAGGCCATCCGGATAGTCGATGCAGCGGAAACCGCAGTCGTCCTTGGCCAGATCCAGCGCCCGCGCCGTATAGCAGCGCGCCGAATAGGCCAGCGGCAGACGCCCCCAGGCGATCGCCTCGAACTCCGGCAGCGGTTCGCCGCTGTTCTTGAACTCCTGCATCAATTCTCGCCCCAGCTCGATTCCAAGCACCAGCCGCTGCATCCCGTCCGCGCGCAGCAGGCGCAAGGCGACATGGTTGTAGATGTTCAAACCCGGGCCGCCAATGAACGGCAATTTGCGTTCGTGCAAAAGCTGTACCGCGGCGATGTCATTGGCCTCGACGCGCAGGCGTCCGTTGTCGACCAGACGCGTGAGCGCCGACAAATCCGACTCGGCTTCCAGCAGCGCCAGCGAGGACAGAACGATCTCGCGCCCGCTTTCGGCGAGTTCGTTCGCCAACGCGATCCAGTCACGCGTGCCGAGTTCGCGACGCTTGCTGCAGACGGTCTCGCCGAGGTAGATCGTGTCCAGCGGCCATTGCACCGCCGCGCGATAAAATTTGAACACGTCATCGCGGCGCCAGAAATATTGCAGGGGTCCGAGGGTGAGTTGCATGTGCGCGTGCCTCAATGCCAGGAACGGTGATAAGGCCCCAGCGTGGTCTGTTGGCCTTCGGCATGCGCGTCGAGTTCGCGTTGCCATGCTGGATCGCCGGCGGCACCAGGCTGTGCTTCGAGCCGGTCGAGCGCCTGTCGCCAGACCCGTGTCACGGCGCCCACGTAGGCCAGTCCGCGCTGTCGTCCTTCGATCTTGAGTGCCGCGACTCCCGCGGCCTTGAGCTTCGGCAACAGCGGCAGCGTATTCAGGCTGGTGGGTTCTTCCAGGGCATGGAAGATCTCGCCACCGACTGCGTAGCGGCCCTTGCATACCGTCGGGTAGCCGGCGGGTTCGTGCGCCTGGTAGCGATCGATCAGGACGTTGTTCAAATGCACGCTGCGCACGCCGCCGGGCTCCTCGTCCCAGCGCACGAATTTGGCTGGTGAACAGACGCCATGGCGGTTGGGCGAAACGCCGGTCACGTAACTGGACAGCTGGCAGCGTCCCTCCACCATGATGCACAGGCTGCCGAAGGCGAACACCTCGATGGCCACGACCTGGCGTTCGCAGAGCCGCTCGATCTGCTGCAGCGACAGCACCCTGGGCATGACGGCGCGCGCGATGCCGAAGCGTTCGCGGTAATAGCGCAGGGCGGCGTGGGTAGTCGCGGAAGCCTGCACCGAAAGGTGGCGCGGCAGATCGGGGTGGCGCCGCGTCGCATAGTCGAGTACGCCGAGGTCGGCGCAGATGATGGCGTCGACATCGAGATCGGCTGCGCGATCCACGGCGCTTTGCCAGGCACTGATATGCGCCGGACCCGGGTAGGTGTTCAGCGCAACGTAGACCTTGCGCGCGCGCGCATGGGCATAGTCGATGCCCTGACGCAGGTCGTCGTCGCTGAAGTTGAGGCCCGCGAACGCGCGCGCGTTGGTCTGGTCGCGAAAGCCGACATAGACCGCGCTGGCGCCGTGATCAACCGCGGTTTTGAGCGCGGGCAGGTTGCCCGCCGGACAGATCAGATCCATGGTGCCTCCTGGGATTGTGCCGGGTGGTTTGCCACGCTGCGCGCGGCGCGACGGACACCCGCCACCCTGGCTGCCGGCGGGCTGCTGAAGTGGAGAGCGCACGGCGAGGGCATCCATTTCATGGCTGCTGCGCCGCGGGGACGCTGGCGAACACGCTTGACCACAAGGCATCGACCCGCCGCTCGATGTCGGGGTCGGCGATGATCGGGCGTCCCCAGGCGCGGTCGGTTTCGCCGGCCCATTTGCTGGTGGCATCCAGTCCCAGTTTGGAACCGAGGCCAGCCACCGGGCTGGCGAAATCCAGGTAATCGATGGGGGTGCGCTCGATGAGCACGCTGTCGCGCGCGGGATCGACCCGTGTCGACAGCGCCCAGATCACTTCGCTCCACTGCCGCGCGTCGATATCCGCGTCGACCACGATCACGAACTTCGTGTAGGTGAACTGGCGCAGGTATGACCAGATACCCATCATCACGCGGCGAGCATGGCCCGGATACTGCTTGCGGATGCTGACGATGGCGATCCGGTAGGAACAGGCTTCCGGGGGCAGGTAAAAATCCACGATCTCGGGAAATACCTTCTGCAGGATCGGCACGAAGATCTCGTTCAATGCCAGCGCCAGGACCGAGGGCTCGTCATGCGGCGCACGCCCCATGTAGCTGCCGTGATAGATCGCGCCGCTGCGCAGCAGCATGCGCTGCACGGTAAACACGGGGAACCGGGCCTGGCTGTTGTAGTAGCCCGTGTGGTCGCCAAACGGCCCTTCCATGGCGGTGTCGCCGGGATGGATGACACCTTCGAGCACGATCTCCGCGCCAGCCGGCGCATCCAGACCGGTGCGCGCGCTGTGCCAGACGCGGGTGCGGTCGCCACGCAGCAGGCCGGCGAACTCGTATTCGGACAAGGTGTCGGGGACGGGCGCCACGGCCGCCAGCAGCGTGGCCGGGTCGGCGCCGATGGCGACCAGGACCGGGAACGGCCGGTCCGGACAAGCCGCCTGCCAGTCGGCGAAATCCAGCGCGCCACCGCGATGCGGCAGCCAGCGCATGATCACCCGGTTGCGGGCGATCACCTGTTGCCGGTAGATCGCCACGTTCTGGCGCTTCTGTCGCGTGCCGCGGGTGACCACCAGGCCGAAGGTGATCAACGGCCCGACGTCATCGGGCCAGCAGCGCTGGATGGGCAACCGGGCCAGATCGACATCGGCGGCCTCGACGACTTGATCGAGAAACGCAGCCTCGTGCACGACCTTGGGGGTGACATTCGCCAGCTGGCCGAATTCAGGCCACATCTGCAGTGCTTCACGCACGGATCCAGGCCAGCGCGGCTCCTTGATGGAGGCCAGCAAATGGCCCAGTTCGCGCAGCGAGGCCAGGGGCCTGCCGGCCAGCGCGGCCTCGATCCGCTCACGATGCCCGAACAGGTTGCCGAGCATGGGGTGGACTGAACCCCGCGCATGCTCGAACAACAGCGCCGGCCCGCCGGCGCGCAGCGCGCGCAGGCAGAACGCCGTGCTCTCCAGTTGCGGATCGATCGGCTGCGCGACCCTGCGCAGGGAATGGCGCGCCTGCAGATGGGCGAGAAACGCGCGCAGATCGTGAAAAGCCATGCCCCTGATTCCTCGCTCAGGCCGCGCGCGGCGATGGCGTCGCCGGCAGCAGCAAGGCCATGCGCCGTGACAGATAGTCGAAGTAACGGTCGATATAGCTGATGCCGTTCTCGTCATCGATGATGAAAGGATTCATCAAGGTGTGGCGCAGGATCAGCAAGCGATCCGCGCGCGGGTCATCCGTGTGCATGGAGTTCACATCCAGCCCCAGCTCATGCAGAACCCGGTGCATGTCTTGCGCGCCAAGTATTTCCGCGCGCAGCGTGGTGGTCGAACCGAAGAATTCGCGGTTCTGCACAGCGGCCCCGGTGTCCGTGCTGATCGCGCCGTGGATGCGGCGGGTGAAGGCATTGGCGACGGCCACGTCGCGGTTGCCCGCCGGGTTGAGGGCCATGCACACCAGATTGCTGTCGGGGGCATAGGGAACGCACACGCGCAGACGTGATTCCATTTCGCGGGCGAATTGTTCCGCGCGTGCGGCGAAGGCCTCGGTCGCGCGAATGGTTTGCCGTACCAGTTGCCCGAAGTGGGCGTGATCCAGCGGCAGCACCCGGTGCGTCACATACACGGCCGCCGCCGCCGCGCCGGACTTGGAACCTTCCGGGATGTACTGGCCCAGCTTGCGATAGCGCTCGAAATATCCGGATGGCGCCGCGCCCGTGAACACGTAATCGGCGGTTTCGGTGAGCAGCTCCATGGCACGGTGGTCCCGGCATACGAATGCGCCGGCGCCGTAGGCCAGATAACCGAGCTTGTGCGGGTCCACCGTGATCGAGTCGGCCTGGCCGAGCGCGGCCGTCGCCGCGTGCGTGTCCGCGCTGGGAAACGAGGTGAACTCCGCGCGCATGCTTTGCAGACTGCGCAGTGCGCCGTCTTCCTGGCGGAACAGGGTAGCGAGGTAGCCGCCCCAGGCGGCATCGACATGGATGGCGAAACCCTTGCCCTGTGCGGCGCGGCGCTCACGCAGGGCCACCAGCTCATGGACCGGATCGATGGTGCCGAACTCGGTCGTGCCGAAGACCGCGACCGCCAGCAACGGAGAAGCGCCGGTGGCATCAAGGTCGCGCAGCGCCTGTGTGCACGCGCTGATATCCAGGCGCATGCCGCGCTCCGGGATCAGCCGCAACTGCTCGCGCCCCAGGCCGAGCATTTTCATGCCCTTGCTCCAGGAATAATGCGCCGTCACGGGGGCCAGCACGACGGGCGGCAGCAGCGCAGGGTGCATGGCGAAGAAACGCACGCTGCCGAGCTGCTCGATGCGTGTGGCTTCGAGTGTCCTGCGCCAGCGGGCGCGCTCCGCGGGTTCCAGTGCGGCCAGCCAGCCTTGCCAGTCGGTGAGCAGGGCAATGCTTTGCGTCGGCGTCAGCCTGAACGCCTGCACATCGTCGTCCGGGATATGCATCCCCGGCGGTGCCGCGGCGCGCAGTGCCACGGGAAAGCACTTCAATGCCAACGCAAGGCGCAAGGCCTGGAAATTGGCCAGGGTGCCGCCGGACGTCAGATGGCCGAATGCGCAATGGTCCTGTTGCGGATCGCTGGCATAGCCGAGCAACTTGGCCAGTTGCAAACCGACCTTGATCTCCAGATCGATGGTGACGGGCGCGGCCTCGTCGCTGACATTGTTGGGGTTGTAGGGCAGGGCCAGAATCTGCGCGACCAGCCCGGGCAGCAGCAGGTCCGAGACCATGTGCCCGAGGTAGCGCGGGCTGTGAAAGGGCACGGAGCGTTTCAGCGCCGCGGACAGCGTGTGCAATTCACGACGCAGGCGCGCCTCGAATTCCTGGAATGCGGGTTGCTGCGCGGCGCGCGTGGGGATGGCCGGCGGATCTTCGGGATAAAGATTGCGCCGCCAGAAAACATGGTCGCGCAGAAACTCCAGCACCAGCCGCTCCAGCAACGCATCGTTCTCCCCGTAGGGCCCCAGGAAACACGGATACAGGCTGGGCTCGGTCATGGATGCTCGCAGGATCGGTGCATTGGCGGTTGCATGGCTGCACGTCGCGTGACAAGGCAACCCGCACGACGCAACCCGGCGCCAGGCCCGGATCAGACTCGTCGCGCCGCTGCAGTGACTTGGAAGCATCGCGCCGAAGGCTCAAGCCCGTCTTGATCTGGATCAGTTTTGGCACAACACAGGGAAACAAGCGGTGCAGGCTCTACTATCGATTCCGGCGCGCCAGCGTGGCGCGGTCATCGACCCCCACCACAGCCCTGCAGACATCGACCATGCCATCCAGTCAGCCGCCGCTCGCGGCCCCGCGCGAGCTCATCGACGACATCGACAACCGGATCCTCGACTTGCTGCAGCAGCGCAATCGCGTGGTCGGCGATGTCATCGCGACCAAGATCCGGCAGAGCCTGCCCATCTTCGATGCCGCGCGCGAAGCCGACAAAATCGTGCGTTTCCGCGCGCAGGCCGTCGAACGCGGGCTGGATGCGGAGTGGGCCGAGGATTTCCTGCGCATGATCATGGGCAGTTCGCGCGATCGCCAGTCACACGGGGACTTTCCGCGCGCGGGGTCGCAGCCGCGCGATGTGCTGCTGGTCGGCGGCGCGGGCGGCATGGGCTCGCTGTACCGCCGCTTCCTCGAGCGCAGCGGGCACCGCGTGCGCGTGCTTGATCGCGACGACTGGCCGCGCGTCGCGCAACTCGCGGCGGGCATCGATCTGGCCATCGTCGCGGTACCGATCGATGTCACAGCCGAGGTCATCTGCCGCCTGGCACCACACCTGCCCGCTGACGCCGTGCTGGCCGATTTCACCTCCAATAAGAACGGCCTGCTGGAACTGATGCGGCAGGTCCACCCGGGTCCTGTCCTCAGTCTGCACCCGTTGCATGGCCCGGATGCGCCCAATCTGGCCAAACAACTGATGCTGGCCTGCCCGGGACGCGATCCGCAGCGCAGCCAGTGGCTGCTCGAGCAGTGCCGGCTATGGGGCATGCGCATCAAGATCATCGAGGCCGATCAGCATGATCGCGTGATGCACCTGGTCCAGGGCCTGCGCCACTTCACGACGTTCCTGCATGGATCGTTCCTGCGCCAATGCAACCTGCATCCTGAGGATATCCTCGACTATTCCAGTCCGGTCTACCGGATGGAACTGATGATGACGGCGCGCATGTTCGCGCAGGATCCGCAGTTATATGCCGACATTGTGCTGGCCAACGCCGAACGGCGCAGCCTGCTGCTCGAGTTCCTCGAGCACCATCGCGCGCTGGCACGCATCATCGAGGACAACGACCGCGAGGCTTTCATCATGGAATTCCGCCACATCAGCATGTTCTTCGCGGACTTCGCGGAACGCGCCCGCCGCGAAAGCGGATACCTGATCTACAGGCTCTCCGAGCGATTTGCCTGATGGCCGCGGCGGTTCGGCCCGAGAACCGGTAATGGCTTCGGTGCGCGCATGCAGAGGCGGCATCGCCACGCCCGTTCGTTCGCAGCCGCGGCCGCGACACGGATGGCGCGAAGCGCCTGCGGATGTGCCGATCCAGGCAGGGGCGCTACAGGCAGATGCGTTGTGCCTGATTCGGCGTGGTGGTGATCAGCGCAGCGCCACTGGCGGCATTGCAGGAGCGCGCATGGCATTGCAAGGTTTTGTTGCGTTGTGATCGTGCGCACCGTGTTGCCGTCAGCGCTGCGTGGACGCCGACGCCTGCATGCGATCCGGGGCCCCGGCGGTCATGCCAAGAGTGGCCGGCACGGGGCGTCGCCGCAACGGGTGCCAGACCGCGCCGCGTCGGTTTGCCGCGCTCACGCTGGCGCACAAGGCCGCGGGCAGCGTCGAGTCCACATCATGGGTCGTGGACCGATCACAGACGACGATCACGCCGGTGCGCACGCGACGCTCGCGAAGGTGGTCCACCGCGATATCCACATACAGCGGCACGATGGTGGCATCGACGACGTCCAGCACGATCGTGGTCGTATCGGTACCGATGGCACGCTGCGCATCCGCGATCATTTCGCCGAGCGCGCCGCCGAGGGCCTCCACGCCGATTGCCGCAAGATCCTGGATTGCCGGACACGCGATACGCAACACCGCGCCGGCGTAGCCCGGTGCATCGAACGTCTCCAGACGGAATCCTGCCGCGGTACCGGCACTGCCAAGATCGACCGCGGTCACCTGTTCAATGGGCAGCATGCGTCACACCTTCATGTACGTCATCCGGACATCGCTCGAGGGTAGGTCGCGGCGCATGGCGTTGTTGCAACATTTCTTCAAGTTGTGCGCTGCTGCGCATATCGGGTTCAGGTGCGTGAATACCGGTGACGGAGTATGGACCGGGATCGGGCCTGCAGCTTTGCGCTTGCCGACAAATGCACTGGCAAGCGATGACGGTCCAAGATCTCCGGCGGCGGTGCGTGGTGCTTTGGCGTTGATCGTCGCGCAGGCGCACGGCTCATCCGATCGCGATGTTTGGACGACAGGGTGAAGATCGTTTGCATGTGGCGGCCGACCTGCGGCGGCAAAGAGCACCTCGAGATGAATCGCGAAGACTTCTGCGGGCACACGCCGCAGCCGATTTCTGATTGCCGCAGCCGCGCCCGGCCCGGGCCGGGCAATGCGCGATGGGCGGGGCTGGCGTCGGCAGCCAGTTGCCGGCGCCACGTGCGTGATGCGCTGCACAGTCTGGCGTGCTGCGGTGCACGACGGCCCTGCGGGCGCCACCGCAGTTTTCTGGACGCAGCGCTGCGTTCTCATGTGCAATCTGTGCGCAGCACGACGGAAAAGTGCTGTGGGGACAGTGGATTGGTGCAGTTCAACCGGTTAAGGTGCACGCGACACCAAAATTGGTACAGGGGGTTTCGAGATTGTGTCCCGCTGCGTGGTGTAGCTTCCGGCATCCGGTAGCGGTCGGATCGGGTTGGGCCGCGTAATCAGTGTGCCATGACGGATAGCTCGGCGGAGGGAGGGTCGAGCAGCTCGGCCATGGTGT
>Ga0209012_1002830_pt1 | contig 14131 bp, 20 predicted proteins | sample RS3BMetagenome_FD_184735 | JGI IMG/M metagenome (GOLD analysis project Ga0209012, IMG submission 184735) | Ferric oxide microbial mat and aquatic microbial communities from Rainbow Spring, Yellowstone National Park, USA - RS3B (SPAdes) (version 3) ...
TCGAGCCCGCCCGGCCCCTTGGGGATCGCCCGGTACCCTACACCGACGATCTCGAGCTCCTTCGAGAACCCCTGGGTCACGCCGTCGACCATGTTGGCGACCAGCGTGCGGGTCAGGCCGTGGAGCGAACGGTTCTGCCGCTGGTCGTCGGGCCGCTCCACCACGAGGGCGTCACCCTCGTGGCGGACGGTGATGGCGCTGGGCAGAGTGCGCGACAGCTCGCCCTGGGGACCCTTGACCACGACGGTGTTCTCCTCCCCGAAGGTCACCGAAACCCCGGAGGGCACCGGGATCGGGGAACGTCCGATGCGCGACATCAGCTCACGTCCTTCCGGGCGCCGGTCGTCGGGGCGCCGGTCGTCTGCTCGCCGTCTGCACCGACCGCGAGCAGGGCGGTCCGGGGATCACCACACATAGCAGAGCACCTCGCCCCCCACGCGGCGCTTGCGCGCCTCTCGGTCGGTCATCAGGCCCCGGGACGTGGAGACGACCGCGACCCCCATCCCTCCGAGCACCCGCGGGATCTTGTCGGCACGGGCGTAGATCCGGAGGCCGGGCTTCGAGACCCGCTTGATCCCCGAGATCGTCCGGGCCCGGTCCGGGGCGTACTTCATCTCGATCTGGAGGGTCTTCCCCGGCTTGTCCGGGTTCTCGTCCACACTGAAGCCCGTGATGTACCCCTCTTCCACCAGGATGGCGGCCAGGGACTCCTTCACCTTCGAACACGGCATCTTCACCGTGTCGAAGTGGGCGGTATTGGCGTTGCGGATGCGGGTGAGCATGTCGGCAATCGGGTCGGTCATCGTCATCGTTCGTCGCCCCCCTTCACCAGCTGGCCTTGGTGACGCCCGGGATCTCACCGGCGTGCACCATCACCCGCAGGCAGATCCGGCAGAGCCCGAACTTCTTGTAGACGGCCTTCGGCCGGCCGCAACGACGGCAGCGCGTGTAGCCGCGCACCTTGAACTTGGGCGTGCGCTGCTGCTTCTCGATCAGAGCCTTCTTCGCCATGGGGTTACTGGTTCTCCTTGCGGAACGGGAAACCGAACGCGGCCAGCAGGGCGCGGCCCTCGTCGTCGGTACGTGCGGTGGTGGCGATGGTGATGTCCATCCCTCGGGTGGTGTCGATGCGGTCATAGTCGATTTCGGGGAAGATCAGCTGCTCGGTCACCCCGAACGTGTAGTTGCCGTGCCCGTCGAACGAGCGGGGGGAAAGCCCCCGGAAGTCACGGATCCGCGGGATCGCGGTCGCCACCAGGCGGTCGAAGAACTCCCACGCCCGGTCGCCGCGGAGGGTGACCTTGGCGCCGATCTCCTGGCCCTCCCGCAGCTTGAAACCTGCGATCGACTTCTTGGCCCGGGTGACCACCGGCTTCTGACCGGCGATGCGCTCGAGGTCGCTCATGGCCCCTTCGATGAGCGACTTCTGCTGGGTGGCCCGTCCGACGCCCATGTTGATGACGATCTTGGAGAGCCTGGGGACCTCCATGATGTTGGCGAGGCCGAGGGTCTCCTGCAGCTGCGAACGGATCTCGCTGTCGTAACGCCTCTTCAGACGGGGACGCGCCGTGGTCGCGGTGGCCATCACAGGTCCCCTCCGCACTTGCGGCAGATCCGGAGCTTGCGACCCTGATCGTCGATCCGCACACCGATGCGGGTCGGCCCACAGGCCCCGCACACGATCGCCACCGACGACACCGCCACCGGCATGAACTTGTCGATCACCCCGCCCTGCATGGTCGCCCGTGTCGGTTTGGCGTGCCGCTTGGCGACGTGGACGCCCTCCACGATGACCCGCCCGTCGGCCGGGATGGCGCGGATGACCTCGGCCTGCTTGCCGCGGTCCTTCCCCGACATCACCTGGACCTTGTCTCCCTTGCGGATCCTCATCTACAACACCTCCGGTGCCAGCGAGACGATCCGCATGAAGCGCTTGTCGCGCAACTCCCGGCCCACGGGGCCGAAGATGCGGGTCCCACGCGGCTGCTGCTGGTCGTTGATCAGTACGGCGGCGTTCTCGTCGAACCGGATATAGCTCCCGTCCGGACGCCGCTTCTCTTTTTTGGTCCGGACGACGACGCACTTGACGACCTCGCCCTTCTTCACCGCCGCGCCGGGGATCGCGTCCTTGACCGTGGCGACGAACACGTCCCCGATCGAGGCGTACCGGCGGCGCGACCCTCCGAGCACCTTGATGCAGAGGACTTCTTTGGCACCCGAGTTGTCGGCGACGCGGAGTCGGGACTCTTGCTGGATCATCGGGCACGCTCCAGGATCTCGCCCAGGCGCCACCGCTTGAGCTTGGAGAGCGGCCTGGTCTCCACCACCCGCACCCGGTCCCCGACCTTCGCCTCGTTCTCTCCGTCATGGACGTAGAGACGCTTGGTCCGCTGCACCGTCTTGCCGTAACGCGGATGCCTCACCCGCTCGACGACCGCCACGATCACCGTGGCGTCCATGGCGTCGGACACCACCAGGCCCTCGCGGACCTTGCGTCGGTTCGGCCGTTCGGTGGTCGCCGCTGTTGCGGTGGTCGCCGTCGTTGCGGTGGTCGCCGTCGTTGCGGTGGTCGATACCGGCGTGGCGGCAGGCGTTGCCGCGGTCGCCGTCGTTGCCGCGGCCGGGGCCACGGCCGCGGCGTCGTCGGGAGTCGCGGCGGTCACCTCTCCTCCGTCCCCGTCACCGGTCCCCACGTCCACGGTCGTCTCGTCGTCAGCCATCAGCTCTCCTCCTCCTCGTCGGAGGCGGTGCCGTCCGCAGCCCCATCCGAACCTTCCACGTCGTCGCCGTCCGACCCGCCATCACCGTCATCGGGGTCGAAGACCTCGACCTCGGCCACCTCGTCCCCCACCGCAGTGTCGGGATCGTCGGTCGTGCCGTCGTCGGCCGTGCCGACACCGTCTTCGGCAGTGCCGTCTTCGGCCTCGGCTTTCGCCGCGGCCCTGCGGGCGGACGCCGTGGTCCTCGTCCGGCCCAGCGCCTCGTCCTCGGAACGGATCCTGGCGGCGGCCCGGTGGGCCGGGAGCTCCTCGACCAGCATGCCCTCCGCCTCGGCGATCTCGCGGGATCGCAGTTCGGTGAGCATGCGGGCGATGTCCTTGCGGACGTGCTGGAGGCGCGAGAAGTTGTCGAGCTGTCCCGTCGCCAGCTGGAACCGGAGGTTGAACAGCTCCCGCCTCGTCTCCGAGAGTCGGGTCTCCAGCTCGTCGATGTCGTACTCGGAGATCTCCGCTGAGGTCACCATCAGACCTGCACCTCCGGCGTGCCGTGCGTCCCGGGCCGGATCACGAACCGGGCCTTGAACGGCAGCTTCTGGATGGCACGCTCCATGGCCTCCCGCGCCAGCTCGGGGTCCACCCCGGCCAACTCGAACAGGATGCGCCCGGGCTTGATCACCGCCACCCAGTGCTCGGGGTTCCCTTTCCCGGAACCCATGCGGGTCTCCGCCGGCTTCTGGGTCACCGGGCGGTCCGGGAAGACTCGGATCCACACCTTGCCGCCACGCTTGACGTGGCGGGTCATGGCGATTCGTGCCGCTTCGATCTGGCGCGCGGTCAGCCACGCCGGTTCGAGGGCCTGGATCCCGAAGTCGCCGAAGGTGACCGCACTCCCGCCCTTGGCCTTCCCGCTCATGCGGCCGCGCTGCTGCTTCCGGTGCTTCACCTTGCGGGGCATCAACATCAGTCGACCTCCTTCCGGAAATGCGGAGTCTCGTGGTGTTCCCTGGTCCGCCGCTCGATCTCCTCGTCCTCGGTGAGGATCCGCTCGAGCTCGTCGGGCACGGCCGGCGCGGCGACGATGTCCACGGGCGGAACGTCTGCCTCGGCGATGGCCACTCCGCCTGCGCCCTCGCCATCCCCAGCGACGGGTGCCGACGGCAGAACCGGTTCCACACCCACCTCGTCGGCAAGCACACCCGCCAGCTCCTCGTCGAGCGTCGCCACGCTCCCCGGGGCTCCCTGCTCCGCCCGGCGGCGACCACCACCGGCGGTGATCAGGCGCCGGGGTGCGCCGGCCCCTTGGCCGGACGTCTCGCCGACGGCCATCGCCGCCTCGCGGGTGATCTTGTCCTCGCTCGAGATCTTGTAGGGGAGGATGTCACCCTTGTAGATCCAGACCTTCACGCCGATCCGGCCGAAGGTGGTCTTCGCCTCGCGGAAGCCGTAGTCGATGTCGGCACGGAGGGTGTGCAGCGGGACTCTTCCCTCCCGGTAGGACTCCTTGCGCGCCATCTCCGACCCGCCGAGTCGGCCCGAGCACTGCACGCGCACGCCGAGGGCACCGGCTTTCTGCACCGTCTGGATCGCACGCTTCATGGCCCGCCGGAACGCCACCCTGCGAGCGAGCTGGTCACAGATGCCCTGGGCGATGAGGGCGGCGTCCAGCTCGGGTTGCTTGATCTCCTGGATGTTGAGCTGGATCCGGTTGTTCAGACCGGTGATCTCCTCGATCTTCTTCTTCAGCCGGTCCGCCTCGGCACCCCGACGACCGATGACGATGCCGGGCCGAGCCGTGTGGATGTCCACCCGGAGGCGGTCCCGCGTGCGCTCGATCTCCACGCGGCTGACAGCGGCGGACTCGAGCTGGGAGATCAGGTAGTCCCGGATCTCCCAGTCCTCGACCACGCAGTTCTGGTAGTTCTTCTCCTCGAACCACCGGGACTTCCAGTCCGTGGTGATGCCGAGCCGGAACCCGTAGGGATTGACCTTCTGGCCCATCTACTCGCCCTTCTCTTCGGCAGGATCGCCGTCTGACTCGTCGTCGTGGTCGTCCGTCCCGCTCGCACCGTCGTCGGCTCCCCCGGTCTCGAGGTCGGACGCCTCGATCGGGCCCGCCTCGGTCTCGGTGACGATGTCGTCCTCGGGTGCCTCGTGGAGCTCCGGGTCTTCGAGCGGTCCGGCCTCGGTCTCGGTGACGATGTCGTCAGCTCCCGCGACGTCGTCCGCCCACGCCTCCGCTCCGGTCGACGCCCCCGCCACCGGAGATTCGACGGCCGTGGTCTCGGGAGCCTGCTCGACCGCGCGACCCCGTCGGGAGCCGGCGACCCGCCGGGAACGCTGGGCGCCGGCCACACCCTGCTTGGCGCGCCGACGAACCAGGCGCTCTTCGGACATCGGGCTCACGATGATCGTGATGTGGCACGTGCGCTTGCGGATCCGCGTCGCACGGCCGCGGGCACGCGGGCGCCAACGCTTGAGCGTGCTCCCCTCGTCGGCGTAGCACGCGGAGACGAACAGCTGCTCGGCGTCGAGCCCGTCGTTGTGTACGGCGTTGGCGACCGCCGACGCCAGGACCTTTCCGATGACGGTGGCCGCCTCCCGGTCGCCGAGACGCAGCGTCTCGGCCGCACGGTCCGCGTCCATGCCCCGGATCTGATCGAGGACCTGGCGGGCCTTCGACGCCGACATGCGGCTGTGGCGGAGGACGGCGCGGGTGCCCTCCCGCTCGTTGGTCTTCACCCCGGTCACCTCAGCGCCTCCCCGCGCGCTCTTGACCGGCGTGGAACTTGAAGGTCCGGGTCGGCGAGAACTCGCCGAGCTTGTGGCCGACCATCGACTCGGTCACATAGACCGGGATGTGCTTGCGGCCGTCGTGGACCGCGATGGTGTGCCCGACCATGTCGGGGATGATCGTGGACCGCCGCGACCAGGTCTTGATGACCTTCTTGTCGCCGGCGGCATTCAGCACGTCGACCTTCTTGAGCAGGTGCTCGTCGACGAACGGGCCTTTCTTCAGACTGCGAGGCATGGTGTGTGGTTCCCTCGGTTCCCTTATCGACGGGCACCGCGGGTGCGGCGCCTGCGGACGATCATCTTGTCGGACTCCTTGCCCCGGCTCCGGGTACGGCCTTCGGGCTTGCCCCACGGCGAGACGGGATGCCGACCGCCGGAGGACTTGCCCTCGCCACCACCCAGGGGGTGGTCCACCGGGTTCATCGCCACACCCCGGGTCTGCGGACGCTTCCCCTTCCAGCGGTTCCGGCCGGCCTTGCCGATCTTGATCAGCTCGGCCTCGGAGTTGCCGACCGTCCCCAGCGTGCCGCGGCAGTCGATCGACACCCGACGCATCTCGGTCGAGGGGAGCCGGAGGGTCGCATAGGCCCCCTCCTTCGCCACGAGCTGGATGCTCATGCCGGCGCCGCGCCCCATCTTGCCGCCGCCGCCTGGACGCAGCTCCACGTTGTGGATCACCGAACCGACCGGGATGTACCGGAGCGGCAGGGCATTGCCCGGTCGGATGTCGGCTCCCTGCCCGGACTGCAGGAGGTCGCCGACCCGAACCCCGGCCGGGGCCAGGATGTAACGCTTCTCACCGTCGAGGTAGTGGAGCAAGGCGATCCGGGCGTTGCGGTTCGGGTCGTACTCGATGGTGGCGACCTTGGCCGGGATACCGTCCTTGTCGCGCTTGAAATCGACCATGCGGTACTGCTGCTTGTGGCCACCCCCGCGGTGGCGGGAGGTCTTGCGCCCGTGGCTGTTACGGCCGCCGGTGGACGGCTTAGGCGCGAGCAACGACTTCTCGGGGCGGTCCGTGGTGATCTCGGCGAAGTCCGAGACCGTCTGGAACCGGCGACCGGCGCTGGTGGGCTTGCGTGAACGGAGCGGCATGATCCTCGAACTCTCAGCTCTCGAACAGGTCGATCGAGTCACCCTCGTGCAGGGTGACGATGGCGCGTTTCGTGTCCGGGCGGTGGCCCAGGGTGTTGTTCTTCCGGTTCCGGCGGACCTTGCCCTTCCGGTTCAGCGTGTTGACGTTGCGCACCCGGACGCCGAACGCCTGTTCCACCGCGCGGCGGACATCGATCTTCGTGGCCGAGGGGTCCACCACGAAGACGTAGACGTTGTCGTCCATGAGGGCGTAGGACTTCTCGGAGACGACCGGCCGGATCAGCACGTTCTGGGGATCCCTCACGACGCGCTCCCTTCGGTGGAGGCCTCGGCGGTCTCGCCGGCGCCGCTGGACTCGGTTGCGACAACGTCGTCGGCGACAGCGTCGTCGGCGTCGTCTGCCTCGACCGCCGCTTCGGTCACGGCATCGTCTCCCTCACCGTCCGCGCCGGCCCCGTCTGCCGGTCGGAAGGAGTCGACGCCGCCGGGAAGCGTCCCGTCCGTGAACACGACCCAGTCGTTGACGAGGATGTCGTAGGCGTTCAGCTCTCCCACCACCATCGTCTGCACCTCGGGGAGGTTGGCGAACGAGCGGTCCGCGTAGCCGTCCTCGTCTCCGAGGACGACCAGGACCCTCCCGGTCAACCCGAGCGCACCGAGGGCGGCGATGGCGTCCTTGGTGCGGGGCGTGGCGAAGCTCCACGAGTCGACGAGGGCAACCCGGCCCCCGGCAGCGCGGTCGGACAGCGCCGAGCGGAGCGCCAGCTGGATCATTTTCTTCGGGGTCCTCTGGGCGTAGGAGCGGGGCTTCGGGCCGAGAGCCACACCCCCGCCGACCCACTGCGGAGACCGGGTCGATCCTTGCCGGGACCGACCGGCCCCCTTCTGACGGAACGGCTTGGCCCCACCGCCTCGGACCTCGGCTCGGGTCTTGGTGGACTGGGTCCCGGACCGGGCCGCGGCCAGCTGGGCGGTCACCACCTGATGGAGGACCGCCCGGTTCGGCTCGATCCCGAACTGCTCGGGGTCGAGATCGACCTCGCCGAGCACGTTCCCGTCCATCGACCGGCGCGGGACCGTCCGAACCACGGGCGCGGGCCGCAGCATCCTGCGGAGCTGTGCCGGGGTCGCCGCCACCGGGTTGATCGTTCCGACGGCATTCACGAGATCTTCCCTCCCTTGGCCAGCGGAGCTTTGACCGCGTCCCTGAGCACGACCATGCCCCCGCGTGGTCCCGGGACCGCGCCTTTGATGAGCACCAGCTCGCGGTCGGGATCCGCCTGCACCACCTCGAGGTTGAGGGTGGTCACCTGCTCCCCACCCATGCGACCCGCCATCCGGGTTCCCTTGAACACACGGGACGGGGTGGCGCAGGCACCGATGGAGCCGGGGGAACGGTGCTTCTTGTGGTTTCCGTGGGAGGCGCCCTGCCCCTTGAAGTTGTGCCGCTTCATGCCACCGGCGAACCCTTTGCCCTTCGACACCGCGATGGCGTCCACCAACTCGCCCGCACGGAGGATCTCGGCGGTCAGCTGCTGGCCGACCTCGTACTCGCCCACGTCATCGATCCGGAGCTCGACGAGCCGGCGACCCGGATCCACGCCGGCCTTGTCGAAGTGGCCCTTCTCCGGCTTGGTGAGCGCCGAAGCCCGCCGGTGGCCCCACGTCACCTGCAGGGCTCCGTATCCCTCGCGCTCGGCTGTCTTGACCTGGACGATCCGGACGGGCGCGACGCGCACCACCGTCACCGGGATCGCCCGGTTCTGGTCGTCCCAGATCTGGGTCATGCCAACCTTTTCGCCCACGATCGCCTTGGTAGCCACTGCGGCTTCTCCGTCTCGACTCTTCACCTGATCGACGCCGATCGACGCCGAGTTCACTGCTCGACTGCTGCGGTCCTCCGTGAGGCCACCAGAGCTCCGCACCGGTCGCCTCCCTGCTGCCCCAGCGGGGCCACACCCAGATCTCCCGGGCGGGACCGATGCGGTCGGTCCGGCCTCTCCTCGCACGCAAACGCTCCACCCGGAAGAACCCGAGCGGAGCGCCCGCATGGTCCGGTCCGAGGTCCCCGCCGTTCTGACCGGCAGGCGCTCGGACACATCTCCATCAGTACCTCGGCCGCAACCAGGCCGACCGACAACGCTACACCACGCACCGCCAGACCGCCAGGGCGGGTCGGCGTCAACCTGGTCACAACCGGCCAGGCCACCCTGGCCGGACCGTCCCCGGTGCGGTGGGCCCTCGCCGCAACCTCGGGTCAGACGGTCTGGATCTTGATCTCGATGTCGACCCCGGCCGGAAGGTCGAGCCGCTGGAGGGAGTCGACCGTCTTCGGCGTGTGCTCGACGATGTCGACCAGGCGCTTGTGGACCCGCATCTCGAAGTGCTCCCGGCTGTCCTTGTACTTGTGCGGGGACCGGATGACCGTGTAGCGGTGTTTCTCCGTCGGGAGCGGGACCGGCCCCAGCACCTTGGCCTGCGTGCGCAGGACCGTCTGGACGATCTTCTCGGTGGACTGGTCGAGGATCTCGTGGTCGTAGGCCTTGAGCCGGATCCGGATCTTCTGGCGGGGGCCTTCAGTGGCCATGACGGGGTCCTCTCGTGTGCGTGCTCACGTTGCCCGACTAGGCCAGGATCTTCGTGACCCGACCGGAGGCAACCGTGCGGCCACCCTCCCGGATGGCGAAGCGGAGCCCCTCCACCATGGCGATCGGCTTCCCGAGCTCCACCGTCATGTCGGTGTTGTCGCCCGGCATCACCATCTCGGTGCCCTCCGGGAGGCTGATGGTCCCGGTGACGTCGGTCGTCCGGAAGTAGAACTGGGGCCGGTAGTTGGAGAAGAACGGCTTGTGCCGTCCGCCCTCGTCCTTGTTCAGCACGTAGACGGTCGCCTCGAACTTGGTGTGGGGCGTGATCGAGCCGGGCTTGCAGAGCACCTGGCCACGCTCGACATCCTCCTTCTTCGTTCCCCGGAGCAACACCCCGACGTTGTCGCCGGCCCGCCCCTCGTCGAGCAGCTTGCGGAACATCTCGACCCCGGTCACGGTCGTCTTCTGGGTGTCCCGGAGGCCGACGATCTCGACCTCCTCACCCACCTTGATAACCCCCTGCTCGATCTTGCCGGTGACGACCGTGCCGCGTCCGGTGATCGACATCACGTCCTCGATGGACATCAGGAAGGGCTTCTCGACGTCGCGCTCGGGCTCGGGCACGAAATCGTCCACCGCGGCCATCAGCTCGGTGATCTTCTCCGCCCACTCGGCGTCCCCCTCGAGCGCCTTGAGGGCGCTGACCCGCACGATCGGCGTGTCGTCCCCGGGGAACTCGTACTCGTTGAGCAGCTCCCGCACTTCGAGCTCCACGAGGTCGAGCAGCTCCTCGTCGTCGACCGCGTCCGCCTTGTTCAGCGCCACCACGATGTAGGGGACCCCGACCTGACGGGCGAGGAGCACGTGCTCACGGGTCTGGGGCATCGGGCCGTCGGCGGCGGACACCACCAGGATCGCCCCGTCCACCTGGGCGGCGCCGGTGATCATGTTCTTGATGTAGTCGGCGTGCCCCGGCATGTCGACGTGGGCGTAGTGCCGGTTGGGCGTCTCGTACTCCACATGGGCGATCGAGATGGTGATGCCCCGCTGGCGCTCCTCGGGTGCCTTGTCGATCTGGTCGAACGGCGTGAAGGAGGTGGTGGGGTCGTTGTCGTGCAACACCTTGGTGATGGCCGCGGTCAGCGTGGTCTTACCGTGGTCGATGTGTCCCATCGTTCCCACGTTCACATGGGGCTTCGTACGCTCGAACTTCTGCTTGGCCATGGCTGGGGTAATGCTCCCTGGTTCTCGGGCGGTACCCCTTCGGGCCCGCCGCGACGGAGGCTGGTGCCTGCCGTCATTCCTCGTGGATAGGTGTTCCTGCGGTACTGATGCTGCTGCGGCTACCGGTCCGGTCCGGGGCCGCCGCGCCCGACATCCGAATCAACCGGCTGCCGTGCCCGGATCGGCCGGGATTCCGCTCCTTCGCCCGCCGGCCGGATCTCTCCGACCGGCGCCGATCACTCTCCTCGTGCCTTGGCGATGATCTCCTTGGCGATTGACTCGGGGACCTCGTTGTACGCCTCGAACTGCATCGAGTACGTCGCACGACCCTGCGTACGCGACCGCAGGTCGGTAGCGTAGCCGAACATGTCGCTCAGCGGAACCTGGGCCCGCACGATGTGGCTGTTGCCACGCTGCTCCATCCCCTCGACCTTGCCGCGGCGGGACGAGAGGTCGCCGATGACGTCTCCCATGTAGTCCTCGGGGGTGGTGACCTCGACGGCCATCACCGGCTCCAGGAGGACCGGACTGGCCAGGTTGGCCGCCTTCTTGATGGCCATCGACCCGGCGATCTTGAAGGCCATCTCCGAGGAGTCGACGTCGTGGTACGAGCCGTAGGTGAGGGTGACCTTGATGTCCACGGTCGGGTAGCCGGCCAGGACGCCGGAGGTGATCGACTCGCGGATCCCGGCGTCGACCGAGGGGATGTACTCCTTGGGGATGACCCCGCCCGAGATCTTGTCCTCGAACTCGTACCCCCCTCCGGGGCCCGTCGGCTCGAGGGTGATCACCACGTGGCCGTACTGGCCCTTGCCGCCGGTCTGGCGGATGTAGCGGACCTCGACCTTCTCGACCTTCTTGCGGACGGTCTCGCGGTAGGCGACCTGGGGCTTGCCCACGTTCGCGTCCACGTTGAACTCGCGGAGCATCCGGTCCACCAGCACCTCGAGGTGGAGCTCGCCCATGCCCGAGATGACCGTCTGGCCGGTCTCCTCGTCGGAGTGGACGCGGAACGTCGGGTCCTCCTCGGAGAGGGCGTACAGGGCCTTGGAGAGCTTGTCCTGGTCGACCTTGGTCTTCGGCTCCACGGCGACGTGGATCACCGGCTCCGGGAAGGTCAGGGACTCCAGCACCACCTGGTCGTCCGGATCGCAGAGCGTGTCCCCCGTGGTGGTCTGCTTGAGCCCGACCGCGGCCACGATGTCACCGGCGAAGCAGGCGTCGAGGTCCTCGCGTGTGTTGGCGTGCATCTGCAGCAAGCGCCCGATGCGCTCCTTGCGGTCCTTGGTCGAGTTCACCACGCCGGAGCCCTTCGCCAACGTCCCCGAGTAGACCCGCAGGTAGGTGAGCTTCCCGACGTAGGGGTCGGTCATGATCTTGAAGGCGAGCGCGGCGAAGGGGGCATCGTCCCTGGCCGGCCGCTCGACAAACTCGTCCTCCTTGCGAGGGACCGTACCCACGGTGGGGGGGATGTCGAGGGGGCTGGGCAGGTAGTCGACGACGGCGTCGAGCATGGGCTGGACGCCCTTGTTCTTGAAGGCCGAGCCGCACAGGATCGGGATGGCGGCGGTGCTCAGGGTGACCGCCCGGAGGGCGTTCTGGAGGTCGCGGGGCGTGATCTCCTCCTCGGCGAGGTACTTCTCCATCACCGTGTCGTCGAAGTTGGAGAGCACGTCGATCAGCTGGTGGTGTGCCTCCTCCGCGGCCGCCTTCATGTCGGCGGGGATCTCCTCCTCGGTCCACTCCTCGCCCATGCCGTCGTCCCACACCAGGGCCCGCATGTGCACCAGGTCCACGACACCCCGGAACCCGCCCTCCGAGCCGATCGGCAACTGCACGACCGCCGGCACTGCGTCCAGACGGTCCCGGATCATCTCCACGCACTGCTCGAAGTTGGCTCCGGTCCGGTCCATCTTGTTGACGAAGCAGATCCGTGGCACTTCGTACTTGTTCGCCTGACGCCACACCGTCTCGGTCTGCGGCTCCACGCCGGCGACCGCGTCGAAGACCGCCACCGCCCCGTCGAGGACCCGCAGCGACCGCTCGACCTCGACCGTGAAGTCGACGTGGCCGGGGGTGTCGATGATGTTGATCACCGTGTCGCGCCACCTGCAGGTGGTCGCCGCGGACGTGATGGTGATCCCGCGCTCTTGCTCCTGGACCATCCAGTCCATGGTGGCGGCGCCCTCGTGGACCTCGCCGATCTTGTAGTTCTTGCCGGTGTAGTAGAGGATCCGCTCGGTCGTCGTCGTCTTGCCGGCGTCGATGTGCGCCATGATCCCGATGTTGCGGGTGTTGGCGAGCGAGTGGGTTCGGGTCGGGGTGTCAGCCATGGTGGTTCAGCTCTCGGGTCGTGCTCGTGGGGGTGTCATCGGTGGGGTGCGGTGTTGCAGCGGGGTGCGGTGTTGCGGGGTGCGGGACCCGGGTCGTGGGACGGTCGCCATCCCTCGGAGCACCGCTCGGTGGAGGACGTGCCGACGGGGCGTCCTACCAGCGGTAGTGGGCGAACGCCTTGTTCGACTCCGCCATCTTATGGAGATCCTCCCGACGCTTGGCCGCCGCACCGATGCCGTTGGCGGCGTCGCGGATCTCGTTCGACAGGCGCTCGGCCATCGTCTTCTCACGGCGCTGTTGCGAGTAGCCCACCAGCCAACGGATGGAGAGGGTGGTGGCCCGGCGGGGCCGGACCTCGACCGGGACCTGATAGGTCGCACCACCGACCCGGCGGCTCCTGACCTCGAGCTCGGGCCGCGTGTTCTCGACCGCCTTCTTGAGGACGGCCACCGGATCGTTGCCGGACTTCTCCGCCACGTCGGCCAGCGCGTCGTAGACGATGCGCTCGGCAAGCGTCCGCTTTCCCCGGCTCAGGACCTTGTTGACCACCTGGGTCACCAGCACGGAGTGGTAGACGGGGTCGGGGATCAGCTCACGTCGGGGGGCGGGACCACTGCGGGGCACGTCAGGACTCCTTCTTGGCGCCGTATCGGCTGCGGGCTTGGTTGCGCTCCCGGACGCCCGAGGCGTCGAGGGTCCCTCGGATCACCTTGTAACGCACCCCGGGGAGGTCCTTCACCCGGCCCCCCCGTACGAGCACGATCGAGTGCTCCTGCAAGTTGTGGCCCTCCCCCGGGATGTAGGCCGTGATCTCCAGACCGCTCGTCAGCCGCACGCGTGCCACCTTGCGAAGGGCCGAGTTCGGCTTCTTCGGCGTGTGGGTATAGACGCGAGTGCACACCCCCCGGCGCTGGGGAGCCCCCTTGAGGGCCGGGGTCTTGCTCTTGGTGGGCTTGGTGGCCCGTCCCTTACGGACGAGCTGGGAGATCGTGGGCACGCGCTACCTCTGGCTGGTTGACTGCAGGGTGATCGAACGGAACGCCGCACGGCTCGCACCGTTACGGCGGGCACGCTCGCACCCTGGGGCGCGTAGTCGTGCGAACGTCCAATGGTAGGGCACCGGGGACCCACGGGCAAACGCGAGGTCGCCCCACCGACCGAAGATCGTGCGGGGTGCCGGACCGTCGATGAAACCGGTCCGCTCCCTGCGGTGATCGGCCGATCCGCGTCGGTCGCTCGGCACCCGGGCACGCTCTACCTTCCGGAACTCTTCCCGCATGAGCGTCACACCCGACCGGCACACTGGCCCCATGGTCGCCATGGCGGGGACAGCGGGCACGGTCGACGGGGCGGGCACGGTCGACGGGGCGGGCACGG
>Ga0209012_1002841_pt1 | contig 14095 bp, 12 predicted proteins | sample RS3BMetagenome_FD_184735 | JGI IMG/M metagenome (GOLD analysis project Ga0209012, IMG submission 184735) | Ferric oxide microbial mat and aquatic microbial communities from Rainbow Spring, Yellowstone National Park, USA - RS3B (SPAdes) (version 3) ...
GGGAGACTACACGATAAGGGTGTCAAACGCGATATACAATATAGACTCGATAAGCAATGATATCAATCTCCAGCCACAGGCGAGGACCATCATATGGAACATACTCAGCCAGCTCGAGTCTATAAAAGAGGACTGAGAGCGATTAGCCATAATATAAATCTACAGTGTAAATATACACTGCATGCACTGCTCTTCGGGTTTTCTGGCGCCTGTCTTGAGCTGCGTGCTGCGGGCTGCGGGGTGGAGTCGCGTGGAGGAGGAAAAATCGACGCTGTTGCTTACCAAGGGGCTTGCAAGGTTCGGAATAGCTGTGTCGGCAGGCCTTGACCTTGGCCTTTCAGAAGGTATAGACATAGATCTTCTAATCTCGCGCATAGCAGACTCCTATTCCGGAGAGGAAGGGCTCAAAGTGCTTACCAATGAACGCCTTTCCTCAATAATAGAGGCGCTGAAGGCTGAGAAGATCCCCAGCCCTGTCGAAGTCTCTCCTCCTTCAAATTTTGAGGCTGTTGCGGCATCTGTCAACGCAGACTACTCAATAAAAGCGAGGAGCGCCGAGAGCACGAGCGGCACTGTATCTGATTTTGTTGAATATTTCAGGGACAGGCTGAAGAGAATCAGGCATATCATAGAAGCGGAGAGGAACGGCACGCTGAGCACTATTCCCGACCTTGAGACTGTGTCAAAGTTTCCTTCCGGAAGAGAGCTCTGCGCTGTGGGTATAGTAAGAAGCAAGATCACAACCAAGAACGGCAATGTGATGGTGGTAATAGAGGACGAGAAGTCAACCGCCAAAGTCATATTCATGAACGGCACCTCTGAAAAGGCAAGGCAGCTCTTCTCAAACGCTGCGAAGATAATAAACGACGAGGTGCTTGCCGTGAAGGGCAAGGTGTCTGGCCCTTTCCTCATAGCCAATGAGATTGTATGGCCTGATATTCCGGTGCTCCTGCCAAAGCGCACCGAAGAAGACATCGCTGTGGCGTTCATCTCAGACATACATGTGGGCAGCAAGCTATTCATGCAAAACAACTTTATGCAGATGATACGATGGCTCAACGGCGATGTTGACAAGATGAAGGATCTTGCGAGCAAGATCAAGTACCTGGTAGTAGGAGGCGACGATGTGGACGGAATAGGCATATATCCGAACCAGGACCGAGACCTTGCAGTGCCGGACTTCTATGCGCAGTACAGGCTGTTCTTCTCCTTCTTGGAGAAGGTGCCAAGCCACATTGAAATCTTCATCCTTCCCGGCAATCATGATTCTGTGCAGAAATCCGAGCCGCAGCCTCCGCTTCCGAGTGATATGCTGAAGGATTCGGGCCTCAGCAATGTGCACCTCGTGACTAATCCATCATACATAAAGCTTCACGGCATAAAGATCCTTGCGTACCATGGCGCATCGCTTGACTCCATAATCTCATCCGTGCCGGGCATGAGCTATGCGAGCCCTGAAAAGGCGATGATAGAGGTCCTCAAAAGGAGACACCTCTCCCCGATATACGGCGGCAATACAATAGTCCCAAGCAGGGTCGACGGGCTTGTGATTGACGAGGCGCCTGACATACTCTACATGGGCCACATACACAAGAATGGCCTTGCGAGCTACCACGGCGTGGATGTTTTAAACAGTGGAACATGGCAGGCAAGGACAGAGTACCAGATAAAGCAGGGGCATATACCAACTCCATGCATACTGCCCGTGCTCGAGATGAAGACCCATACCTACAATATGATAGATTTCAGCGGTGCATGAAAAATGGCTTATGATTATTTCGGCGAGATGCAGGCGAAGTTCGATAAAGCGTATAAGCTTGCGGAGCGTGCGCGCGCCAAAGGCTACGACCCAAAGCCGTTTGTCGAGATAAAGCCAGCCCCTGATCTTGCGAGCAGGGTAGAAGGCATAATAGGCATAAACGGTCTTGCGGAGCTCATCAAATCGCGCTCCACTCCTGGCAAGACAAGGCAGGAGCTTGCATTTGAGATTGCTGGCGAGATATGCAAAAGCGAACGCTTCGCCAGCGACATGGAGAAGAGGCTCACCCTTGCAGTGCGCGTAGGGCTTTCAATACTGACAGAGGGCGTGCTCGTTGCACCCACAGAAGGGGTACAGGGCGTTAAGCTGCACAAGAGTGCGGAGGGCTCTGATTATGTTGCAGTGCTCTATGCAGGTCCAATAAGGGGTGCTGGCGGCACCAGCGCCGCACTTTCTGTAGTGCTGGCTGATTATGCAAGGCGCATACTCGGCATAGGCGCGTACAAAGCCTCGCAGACAGAGATTGCAAGATACATAGAGGAGGTGATGATATACCATACCGTTGCTCATCTCCAGTACCTTCCTGCCGAAGAGGATCTTAAGGTCGCACTTGAAAATTGCCCTGTATGCATAGACGGCGTGCCGACCGAAGATGTAGAGGTAAGCGTGCACAGGAACATCAAGCGGCTTGATGCCAACGGCAAGGAGGAGCTTCTGACCAACAGGGTCAGGGGAGGAGTTGCGCTGGTGCTGTGCGAAGGCCTAATGCAGAAGGTAAAGAGCGTGCTCAAATATTCAAAGGCTGTCGGCCTTGATTGGAATTGGCTGAACAGCGTTATAAAAGTAGACAAGAATCCTTCGCAATCAGATTCCGAGAAGGACAAGGCGGTGTTTCTGCAGGAGATTGTTGCGGGCAGGCCCATCCTTGCCTATCCGGGGCATTTCGGCTCATTCAGGCTCAGGTATGGAAGGTCGAGGCTTACCGGCATAGCTGCAAAGGGGTTCAGCCCCGCAAGCATGATACTGCTGGATGATTTTATAGCTACAGGCACACAGCTCAAGGTCGAGAAGCCGGGCAAGGGCTGCATAGCAATGCCCGTAGACTCAATAGAGGGCCCGTTTGTAAAGCTCAAGAGCGGAGAGGCTTTCAGGGTAAACAGCGCAGAAGAGGCGTGCAGCGTTAAAGCAAGAGTTGCAAAGATCCTCTCCGTTGGCGACATATTAATAACATACGGAGATTTCAGAAAGACAAACACGCTCCTTCAGCCCACAAGCTATGTCGAGGAGTACTGGTTTGAGCAGCTAAGGGCTGCAGGCTACGATGGCGATGAGCCCGAAAGGCGGCTCGCCTTTGCAGAAGCATTCGCGCTTTCGGAGAGATACGGAGTGCCAATGCACCCACTCTACACCTACGAGTACCAGGATATCGATGCAGGCATGCTCCTTAAGCTTGCCGCGGCACTTGAGGGCGCGGATGCACTCAGGCAGGAAAAGTCTGGAGCAGGAGCCGAAATAGGGAATGTGTCAGAAGGGCCCCTTGACATAGACATGCTCGTTATAAAGAATGTCACAGGTGAGGTGAGGGAGACAATAGAAAGGCTGTGCATACCCCATTTCGACGACGGTACATCAATAACAATAAAAGGCGGCGATGCGATGAGCCTTGCGCTTTCGCTCGGCTTCTACTCAGAGGATGCAGGTACCGGTACCGGCAATGGCGGCGCAAAGATGCTTAGGTACAGCTCCAAAAGCGCAATAACCGAAAAAGGCACACCGGATTCTGATGTGCTTGAGCTCATCAACAGCGTCTCCAGATTCAAAATAGCGCGCCGCTCCACGCGCATAGGTGCTAGGATAGGCAGGCCCGAAAAGGCGAAGGAGAGGCTCATGAAGCCCGCTCCGCATGTGCTTTTCCCTATAGGTGAATACGGGGGCAAGGAGAGGAATATCTATAAGGCGTATGCGAGCGGGATGCGCTCGTTCGGCGGCAAAGGCATAGATGTGGAGATTGCAAGGTACAGGTGTAGTGTGGGCGGCGAATCACTGTATTCAAGATACTGCACCAAGCACAATGCAGCCGCTGTAATAGAGAGGGTGTGCAGAAGCTGCGGCAGGCGTGCCGGAAACGGAGAGACAAAATGCGCAGCATGCGGCGGGGAGCTGATAAGCACGGAGGTGAAGAATATTCCGCTTGCGGAAGCCGTGGATCTTGCAGTTGCCAGGCTCGGCCTGCATTCATCGCCCAGCATAATAAAAGGAGTAAGGGGACTGTTCAGCAAAAATAAGGAGGCAGAGCCCCTTGAGAAGGGGATACTGCGCAGCATGCACGGCGTTTACATATTCAAAGATGGCACCGCGAGGTTTGATGCGACAGATGCACCTATAACGCACTTCTATCCCCGCGAGATAGGCACCAGTGTGGAAAAGCTCAGGGAGCTCGGCTATGACAAAGACATAAACGGCAATGAGCTCGAGAGCGACGACCAGCTTGTCGAGCTGAGATACCAGGATGTAATAATCAATATGCGCGGCGCAGAGTACATGCTAAAGGTCTCAAAGTTTATAGACGACCTGCTTGAAAGGTTCTATGGTGTGGAGAGATTCTACAACGCGGAAAGTGTGCAGGACTTAGTAGGACATATGGTGATTACATTATCTCCTCATACTTCATCTGGCGTGCTGGGCAGGATTATCGGATTTACCAATTCAAGCGTTGGGCTCGCGCACCCGTACACAATTTCAGCAAGGAGGAGAAACTGCGACGGCGACGAGGATACAACCATGCTGCTCCTCGATGCGCTTGTGAACTTCTCGCGCGAATACCTCTCCACATCTGTGGGTGGCACAATGGATGCGCCGCTGATACTCACAGTAAAGATTGCGCCTGAGGAAGTAGACGACGAGGTACATGCAATGGAGATAGTAAGCTCATACGGTCTTGACTTCTACAATAAAACCCTATCATACGCCTCACCCAGCGAGGTCAAGGTGGAGCTCGTTGCAAACAGGCTTGGCACTGAAAGCGTATCCTCGGGGCTTATGTTTACGCATTCAAGCTCTATTGATGCGCTCTCCTCATCTCCAGCACACAGCGCATATACAAAGCTCAACAATATGGCGGACAAGGTGAGCTCGGAGTTCTCATTGATGGACAGGCTCAACAGCGTCGACAAGCGCGATGCAGCGAGAAGGCTCATTATCAGCCACTTCATACCCGACCTTATAGGCAATCTCCACTCATTCTCAAAGCAGAGCTTCAGGTGCATCTCGTGCAATGCGAAGTACAGGCGCGTGCCTCTTACAGGCGTATGTGAAAAGTGTGGCGGAAAGCTGGTTCTGACAATCTCCAAGGGCGGGATAGTCAAATATCTTGAGATGGCGATAGGCATAGCAGACCGCTATGGCCTTGACACCTACCTGAAGCAGACCCTGCTGCTTGTCAAAAACGAGATAGAGACAGTGTTCGGAGGCGGGGTTGACAACGAAACAAGGCAGATCAACCTCGCAAAATTCATGTAGCGCTGCAAAAGGAATAGAAAGCAATGCAGTGCAGAAGCAGATTCTTTACCTATCTCATATTTTAGACGCAACGCGCTTCGGCATGCCCTGCTTGGGAATCTTAAGCTCAGGGAACACCTTGACTATAGATTCGGGCGTTGCAAACGCCTCTATGCCGAGGTTTGAAAGTATCCTGCCAAACAGGTAGGCCTCGGCAATCTTAGACACATCTGGGTTTTTGCACGCCTTGGCGAGCGCGTCTCTTACCTCCTTCTCCTTGAGCTTGGGTATAACCGAAGGAAGCGAATCGTAGCCTTTACGCATGCCTTTGGTAAGATCTGCTGCAAGCCTGTCTAGCGCTTCTATATCAATGTCGAGGAATTTGTAAAGCTTCGGCTCTATCGATGTCTTAACAGATGCAAGATAAAGTGAGACCTCCTCTGGTTTTGTACCCTCCCTGATTCCAATCCTTTTGATGGAAATCCAGTCCCTGTACCGCGCCATGAAGTCTATATACTCGCTTGGTTCATCCATACCGCATGCACTTTATGCGCTCGTATTTTGCACGAGATAGTAACCAGCAGCCTTCTCCCTTGCCACCCTCTTGACTACTCCCTTCTGTGCCAAGGTTACAAGCTTGTTGGTTATGAGCCCTTTGGGCCTGTTGCACTTCTTTGCTATGTCGTCTGCCGTCTTTATGCTTGTGTCTTTTGTTGCGCCAATCTCCTGCATGGCCTTCACTATGAGCTGCTCGACAGGATCAAGATCTACCATTCTTTCACCATTTCAAATTTACACACAATACTACATACAATAAATGTCTCTTCCACTGTTAAATTTATATATTATACTATACTCTGACTCGCCTTTAAACCTACTTCTTTGTCTTGAGTTCCTTTCTTCTGGGCCTCAGAAACCTGTAGCCGCATCTCCTGCACTTCTTGCTGCCCGCCTTGTTCCTCGCCTTGCACTTCTTGCATATCCATATTTTTGAGATCTCCGCATCTGCGAGAGGTGATTTTCCCATTTATAAGCACCACTAATCCTTGTGACTTCAAAAGGATGAAGCAATTTATTTTTGTGATAAAGGTTAATAAATGTTGCTGTATCTCTGCACTTTACAAGTGTATTTATTTCTTTCATCAGCAAATCAAAAGAAGCACAGGTGCGCAGCGACGCCTTCGCCGTCTTCGCTGCCTCGTGATGACGTTGGAAGAGGAACCAATTATTGAGGAAGGCTCTGAAAGCCTGAAAAGCTTGGGGTTGAAGACAGCGCGCCGCGGCTCGATCTTTGTTTCGGGCAAGCTCGTCAACGCGGTTGTAGCCCTTGCCATACTGGTGTATCTTGCTAGGGCGCTGAGGCCCGTAGACTACGGTCTTTACACCATAGTAATGGCGTACTCGCTAGTGCTCGGCATGGGTGGCAACTTCGGCATGGGCACTGCCTTCAGAAAGATGGTACCAGAACGCATAGGTAATACCGAGCTGGTAAGAAAGCTGGTCTCAAACGGTATCTTTGTTTCGGCAGGGGTCGCGCTTGTCATATCAATTGCGGGCATAGCCGCCTCTCCTTATATTGCGTCAAATATTTACCACAACCCCTCAATAACCATTCCTCTCATGATAGCCGCGGCAAGCATAGTGCTCTCTGTGCTTTTTAATGCATCTGTATCTGCACTTGTTGGTATGCACCGCGCCTGGGAGTCTACGGTTGCGAATCTCTTCTACTCGATATCCCAGCTTGCCCTTATCATATTACTGGTCTCCATGGGCTATGGCATCCTCGGCGCCATGTCAGCATATGCTGTTTCAATAATAATAGGGTCTGCAGTGAGCTTTGCCTACCTTGCAAAGTATCTCGGTGCTAAAATAGAAAAGGCAGAGAGAAAAATCATCAGCGAGATAACAAGGTTTTCAATGCCAGTTGTTGCATCGAATGTTGCGATGCTCGGCATAATGAACTTTGCCCCCATGCTGCTAGGCATTTATGTCGGAGCGGCAGTGGTCGGCAATTACGGCATCGCGCTACGGGGCTCGCGGTTCATAGACCTGCTCATAACTTCTATAACCTTCATCCTTCTTCCAGCATTCTCCACCATGCTTGCAAGCAGGGAGATGCGTGAAAAGGCGGAACGTGCGATAAACAGCAGCATTTACTACACATTTTTGCTCCTCCTGCCTCTGATCGCATACATGATAGGCAGTGCATATCCTCTCATATTCCTGCTCTTCTCCAAATCATATTCAACTGCGCCGGTCTACATCTCAATCGCACTTGCGGGGCTTGCGATAGAGGTCATATGGAGCATATCAAGCACTCTTGTAATAGGACATGGCAATACAAAGCGCTTCATGCAGTACCAGCTCTCCATTGTTGCAATAGAGCTGGCATCGCTTATTGTACTTACTCCGATCTACAAGGCATACGGCGCCCTGGTAGCAGTATTTATAATCGCGCCAGTTGTTGCAGTGTTGCTGTATATGCGGCTTTTGAGGAAGGAGTTCGCCATAAGGGTAAGCCTGCACAAGCCCGCGAGGCTTGCACTTGCAGCATTGATCATTGCGCTTGTTTCGGCATACCTATCATTTGCAATGCACCAGAGCAAGTACGCGCTCGTAACAAACCTTATAATAGTGCTTTTGGCATATCCAGCGCTAGCTTCCTGGTTTGGTGCTGTGGATAAGCCCACGCTGGAGTTTATAGGAGAGTCTGCAAAAGGCCTTGGTATACTGGGCAAGGCCATCTCCGCATACCTGGCCTATTTCAGGGTGTTCGCAAAACCATCAAGAGCTTAACCTGACAGGCTCAAATCATCTCCCGGCACTTTGCAGCCTGTAATAATTGCACAATGGCTCTCAGCTCACCCGAGAAAATAAAACTCTTATGAAAAGCATTGTAGCTTTTTCTCTTGATTAGTGCAAGCATAAATTATACGATTTTGCAGATTTTCTGCCTTCGGACTTAGAAAAGTTCGTCTACTTCTGGTTATTTTCTCCTCTTAGAAAACGAATTATATTCTCACATCCTACTATAGTAGTCTTATTATCTATATGCAGCTTTGCAAGAGTATCGGAATCTGAGCTGTATACTACCCAGACTCTTCTATCATAAAATATCTCTTTACACGGGCCTTCATTTTTTGCGTCATTGGGTCCTACTACAAATGTGTATTTATGTCTGTCATCTGGTTTGCTTTTCTTTTTGTCCGTTTCCTCCATTTTATCACTCGGTTTGTGGTCTTTGCAAATAATCTTAAAATGAATACGCACTCTTTACTTTTGCCTTTTTCATAATTGTAGTATTGTATTTTATTACTTTGTTAACATCTTTATAACTTCTTCAGAGTCTGTTATCGCCATAATCTTGTCAAGGTTTTTGAGCGATCTTTCATGTGCTTCTTTATCCGAAGACGACACGCAATCCTTTATTATAATGGGCAGATACCCCCTGTTAGATGCATCCCTGGCGCTGGATTCTACTCCTATTTCTGTAGCTATGCCAGTAAATAAAATATTCTTTATTCCAGCATTATTGAGCATTAGTTCAAACGGCGTGCCTATAAATATGCTCGCTGTGTGCTTGTTGAATACAGTCTCTCCCTCTCCAGGCTCAAGGTACAGATCGAAATCCTCTTTTTTAACATTGGAGAATCCTCCCTTGAAAGCCATCTTCCTCGCACGTGATTCAAACCTGTCAGGCAGCGGCGTTATCTTTGTAAAGAAGATGGGCATGCCCGCTTTCCTTGCGGCGTCTATTACGCCTTTAAGCTTCTGTACTAACTCCTCTTTGTTAAACAGTCGGTCAACAAGCATGTTTTGAACGTCCCATACTACTAGTGCAGTGTTTTCCGGCCCTGCTACCTTTTTCAAGTCGTCAGCTTTCATCTCCACGTTATCACCCGGATAATATTTATGCAGAAAATTTATTATATTCTTGCAAGTTTGTTTTTGTAGCTTGCGCCTTTATTACGCTTTTTATGAGTCCCTTGTCCACAAAAAACCCATACTATATAACTTTTTACAAATATTATATAGTCCACTATACATGTTTTAAGATATCATATCTAAGCTTTTTGGTACTTTATTGCCGATAGTCGGGGCTGTACTTAATTATCCTGTTGTTTTAGATGCTTCGGTGGATGTTTTAAGCATATCCAGCATAAGCAATTAGTGCGTATGTTATAGGAAGAGAGCGCTGCGGTTCTGCAGGATCTATTTTACATTCGCAGGAAAGTATTAAAAAATTCAACATGCTACTTCCAGTTTTAGAGTACTCTTATGACTTTTGGGCTGATCTTTAGTTTATTTCTTAGGCTCTGTATGGCTCTAATAAGAAGCCTTGTTTCTACCTTCCTTTCTTTCCCATCCCATGGATCCAAGATTACTGAGGTTTTATTGTTAATCGACTTCAATATAACGAAATGGGAATAATGATAAATCCTGTCTAGATAGTACTTGTCTATGTAAACTATAACTGGGGAGTTTTTAGTCAATCTTTTCAACAACTCAAGATCTATCCTTTTGTTTATTAACTTCAGTCTTTTTGTATACCTCAGTCTCGACAGGACTTCATAAAAAAGCAGGTAGTCTATATACTGTTCAATGTTTACTTTATATTTACCGCATACGTATGCCAATTGTCCAGTAGAGTAGTCAAGCTTTGTGAACTTCAGTCCAGCAATCAGGATCTTAAGCTCCTCTGAGCTCTTTATCTTTATTCCCTTGTAGCGTAATAGTGAGATTAGACAAACAGGTAAACAAGTTTCGCTGGTTGTTTGCTCACTAATCCTAAGTCGTGGCCTTCTCGTCATAGTTATCTCCTTAATATATTGTACGAATCTTCAATAAAACTTTCTACCTCTTCGTTGGTGAACGTTTCAATGGTTCTTTTTAGCCTTATTGATCTATCTTTCACACGGAAAAACGGTACCTCTCTTCTATGCTCCTGCGCCTTTACTTTCTCATAAACATTTTTCACAAACTTTTCAGAATGACCTAGTCCCTTCGCTATAGTCCTAGGCTTGAACCCCTTGTTATAAATTAAATATAACACGGGATCAAGAACCGCATAAACGTCCCTAGGTGTCAAACCAGCAGGAATTTCACCAAAATAAGTATGTATCTTATCTGTGCCATAGGTTGAATTGATAGGGGGTCTCTCAGATACAAATTTTGGAACTCCAATCAACTCACCAATATCATATACTCTACTTTTATAGAAATCTACTAGTGGTGCATATTCTCCTCCTGCACCTATCACAAATTCGCCTAGAACAACCTCCGTTCCGTTAGTAGTATTAATAAAGCAATGACCAATTTTATCACTAACCTCCAAGCCCACCAGGTTTATGAGACGTGTTGTTAAGCCGCCAGCATAAAGCTTTTGCCTTGTTGATGCGACAACCAATTCTTCAGTATGACCATCAACCGCTCTAAGAAGAGGTGTTAGATCGCTCTCTTGATAGTATACTGACAAATCAGTGTGGTTTGAGGTAATGAAATTTCCAAACCGTCTTGCATATTCCAGATCCTCGTCGCTAATACCTTTAAAAGCAAGCAAAATTAGGCTCGTGCTTTTGACCGAACCACTGTTTTTTGCTTTCCTCATGGCCTCAGCGACAAGCATTGTGGAAACTGACGAATCCAAACCACCAGATATTGTTACAAGAGCCCTCAAACTAGTTTTATCATCTATTACCTTTCTTATACTACTATCGGTGAAGGATAGTATTGAAGGAATTAGCTTAGCTAGAAACTCCTGGTTAGGTTTATACCTAGCATTCCAGTTGACTTCATCAGCCTTATCGGCAAATCTATAGTATTTTTGTAGTGTTTCATTTTCGTCAAATCTATAGTACTTTCGCAGTATTTCATTTACTTCTTGTCTTTTTACTTTTTGCATTTTTTTCACCGGTTCCGAACAATACCTCCTCTATCGCACTATGCTCAACCGTATTCTCCTCAATTGTCTTCTTTGATAGAAATTTTTTCATGTAGCTCGGGACTTTTCCAGTTGCGCCTTTCCCCACCGAAATCATTGTTATTTCGGTTTTTTTCTTCGTTTTCACCATAATCTCACCTAAAACATCTACACTGAAGTCACAATTTTTAAGTTGCCTTTATTCTTTATTTGGCTTAATGGAAAGGTAACCTCATTCATGTACCTTACGAAAACCAAATCTTTTTTGTACCGACCATTTCTTTTAATCTTTTGACCACGTAACGTCTTAACTATCATCTCAGGTAGGTTTTGCCCAGCAACAACAGATAGGTATATCCATGAGGGCATACGTGGGTTTATTTCAAACAGGTAAAACTTGTCATCGCTATATTTTTTTACAAATTCTAACTCAAATGGACCGATCCATTTTACAGAGTCAATAATCTTCTTTGTAAGTACGCTTAGGGTTTTGTCTTTTATGGTCACTCCACTCCATGTGGTGCCTTTAGAATCCACACCGAGCTTCTTCATCTGAATTTGTTGTAATAACTTACCTTGGCTATCTGTTACTCCTGCGACGCAGTAAAACTGCCCGGCTATGAATTCTTGCAAGATTGCACTACCCTTTCCACCATGCCAGATTTCTCTTATTCTATCAAAAAATATAATTGTATCAAGCAAATTCTTCGCTATGTAGGCATCCTTAATAACACCCTTGCAGACCAAAGGAAAACCTAATTTATTAGATGCTGATTTCAAATCTTTTTTCTCAGATACCATTATCGTGCGGGGTGTCAAAATCCCAAACTCGCTCAAACGATCAAGGAAAGGTTTCGAAGTTAACTTCAGTGTGTCTATTTTTGGCAGAAGCATTTTTATACCCAACTCCTCTATTTGCCTTTTATATTTCACAAAGAAAAACACGTCCTTGTCGTAGCATGGAATTAATACGTCTAGGCCTTCCTTCCTTTTTATATTTTTAATCTCATTTCTAAACTTGGCAAAGTTTTCGGTTCTTAATGATTTTGTAACATAAACGGCATCAAAATAAGGAGCAACTATCGCGGCTGTGAGTGGAGTATCATCAATACCTATTACTTTATAACCCGCATCTTTAAGTGAATGCGCTACGGCAAAGCCAGGTTGTGGGCTTTCCACTGTTTTTAATGCCGTGACACCAACACATATATCTCCATTTTTCATTTTATCACGTTCCAATTATCTGCTGCTGTTATGTTTGAAAGGCGCTCTTTTCTCCTTATTAGGAACTTTTTATTCCCGTCTACGCATACCACAGCCGGTCTGGGTCTAATAAATTGCATCGACTGTGACTGTTCATATGCGCCACATGTTTGTATTATCAAAAGATCTCCGGGTTTAAGATCAGGAAGATAAACTCCAGCTTCCAGCAGATCAGCTTGCATACAGAGTGGCCCATAGACATCAGTTAGAATACGGGGTTTGCCTTTCCTTTCACATACTATTTTATGGTTTCTATAATATGATGAAGGTAAAATATTCACTCCGGCATCTACAATTAGAGACCTAATCCCGAAAATATTTTTAACCGAAACCACCCTTGTAATTAGATAAATTGCCTCATCAACCAAAAACCTTCCTGGTTCTAATATCAAACGCGGCTTTTTATTTTTGAAGTATGTATTTAGCGGTGTGCATATCGCGTTGGCATACTCCCTAGTTGATGGCACTTTCCATTTTTTATCGCTAGGGGTATTTATTGGGATAGCACCAGACGAAGCAAACCCGCCGCCTACATCTATATATTTTATATTAATGTTATCTTTATTTCTATCGTAGAGCCGTATTATAATGCCAACTGCATCAGAGTACAACTTTGGATCTATTATGTTAGTTCCTATATGCATGTGTATGCCGACTAGCTTTACATTTTTTAGTCTTTGAATAAATCTTATTACCTTGTCCGCCTCACCATTCTCCACATTAAAACCGAATTTACTCCATGGCAGTTTTCCTATCTTAGCATTGATCCTAATTCCTATTTCTACTATAACCCCCAAATCTGTAGCAATTTCTGAAACTAGCTTAATTTCTTCAATGTTATCTACATTTACATGGCAACCATACTCCAATATTTCCCTAAGCTCTTCCTTAGGCTTATACGGGCCGTTGACAATAATATTTTTTCCTTTTATGCCAAGCTTTTTAGCCAACTCAAATTCAAACCCGGGTATTATTTCAGCAAACGCCCCTTCATTGTGTAGAGTCTTGCATATGTAAGGCAAATAATTGGTTTTATAGGAATAAGCTATTGTTGTCGGGTATAGCGCATTAAATTGACTATACAAATCTTTGAATTTTGACTTTAGAAGCTTATTGTCCAATACAAATAAGGGTGATCCAAATCTCCTTACTAACTCTTCGTTTATGCTACACATCTACCCCCCTTTTTATATAAATATTTTTTTACATATTTATTTTATTAATCTTTATATATTAAGGTGTTGTCCAATAATTAAATGACTAAACCTTAGTTCCACTATTTCGAAAAATATAAAATCCCCGGGGTGCATATTGGTTTTGGCGACCAAAATGCAAATTATAAAACGCAATTGGAATTTATATAACCTACGGTTGGTGAACCGTGGCAGACCCTCTAACTATCTCCTTCCCGCAGTAGAAAACAGAGATAATGATCTAAAAGTTATGAACAAGGGTAAGGTAGGTAGGCCTTACCGGTACTCAAATGTAGAGATCTTTGCAGCATATGCGATAAAATGCATCTTCAAACTGGGGTATAGAGAGGCATCAGGTATTGTTGAAGATTATGAAAGACAAAACGGTGTAGCAAATACACCTAACTTTAGAACGATACAGTGGCGAATAGAGAAGTTAAGAAAAGACATAATATCGATTTC
>Ga0209012_1002843_pt1 | contig 14090 bp, 17 predicted proteins | sample RS3BMetagenome_FD_184735 | JGI IMG/M metagenome (GOLD analysis project Ga0209012, IMG submission 184735) | Ferric oxide microbial mat and aquatic microbial communities from Rainbow Spring, Yellowstone National Park, USA - RS3B (SPAdes) (version 3) ...
CTCACCGCGCCCGGTGGCGGCGCCAGAGGAGCTCCTGCGCCTACGGCTGAGGGAGATCTCCACCAAGTGGCCGAGGTGGGGCTTTCGGCGAGCCCACGCAACGCTGCGGATGGAAGGCTGGAAGGTGAATCACAAGCGGGTGCAACGGCTATGGCGAGACGAAGGGCTGCGAGTTCCACCGCAGTCGCCAAAGCGACGGCGATTGGGGCACAGCACGGTGCCGGCGGACCGGCTGCGGGCGGAGCGCCCCAATCAGGTGTGGGCGCTGGACTTCATGTTTGACACGACCTCAGATGGGAGGCCGTTCAAGGTGCTGTCGATGTGCGACGAGTTCACCAAGGAGTGCCTGGAAGGGCCGGTGGCCCGCTCGATCCCGGCCGACGCCGTGGTGGCGGCCCTGGACAAGGCGGCCTCGGTCCGCGGCTTCCCAGAGCACGTGCGCTGCGATAACGGGCCCGAGTTCATCGCTGAGGCGATCCAGGACTGGTGTCGGCAGACTGGTGCCCAAACCACCTTCATCGACCCCGGCTCGCCCTGGCAGAACCCTTACGTCGAAAGCTTCAACAGCCGGGCCCGCGATGAGCTCTTCGCCCGAGAGATCTTCGACAGCGTCCTGGAGGCCAAGGTTCTTTATGCCGACTGGTGCCACGCCTACAATGTCCACCGTCCGCACAGTGCTCTCAGCTACCAACCACCAGCGGTCTTCGCCAAGGCCATCAGTCAGTCGTAACTCTTACTCAGACTGGACCGACTTCCGGGGTCCCCACAAGGGACTCGACCGCGTTGGTGGTGCAGATCACAGTGCGAACCTCCCGGTCGAACACCAGGAACGGTGTGAACTCGGACCACGCCTTCTCCCAGAGCCCGATGATCGCGGTGTACTTCGCCTCCCACTTGCTGCTGAACTCGGCAAAGGTGTCTAGGGCCGCTGCCTCGGAGGCGTCGTCGTCGATGGGCTTGAGGTCGTTGGTGATGACTGCCCAATCGCGCCTGCTGGCGTACTTGAAGCTGTCGCGCACCAGATGGACGATGCAGGTCTGGGTGATGGTCTGCTGCCAGGTGGAGGCGCTCCCCGCGGGCAGGCTCTACAGGCCGCCGCAGACGATGATGCACCCATCGCTCACCCGGGGGTATTGACCTCGGTGAGCACCCGCAGCCAGTACTTGGCACCCTCACCATCGCTGTGCTCGCGTGCTCGCCGGCACACGGGCCCAGGATGTCGCCCTCGCCATCCCCGGTCACCGCCAGCGGCACGTAGATTGGCCGGTTGGCCACTTGCCCGTCGCGGATCTTAACGTTGATGGCGTCGACGAAGATCACAGGTTAGACCGCGTCCAGAGGCCGGTTCTGCCAGTCTGCCATGCCCTCCAGCACCCGGTCGGTGATCACCGAGCTCGTCTCCTTCGAGACGCTGGCGCCATACACCTCAGCCAAGTGAGCGGCGACTTCCCGGTGGTCATGACAGTGCCGCTGCCTCTCGTTCAGGGCAGCTAGTGTCCCGTTACCGAAAAGGGTTTACGTTTGACTCAGGGCGCCATGGGTGGTCTCGCGGTCGTCTGCCGACCTCCGCCTGCGGCCCTCGGCCGACCTGACGATGTGAAACGTTTCAAGGAAACGGGAGACTAGTGGCCCAGCGGGAGACCTGTACTGGCTGGCCGACAGGCGCCCGGCACTGGTGGCTGCCGTGGCAGCCCTGCTGGGCTGCGCCTTCCCGGCTCCCTGGACGTAGAATACGAGCGGGCGCCACACCTGGTAGCCATGCGAACCAGAGAACGCCTTGTGAATTGCTATGGCTAGGACTATCATGAGGGAGCGAGCTTCAACTTCCGAGAGGTGTGTCATGCGCGAATGGAGCCAGGTCACGATACGGCAGGCGATCTTCCATGAAGTCGCACCCAACCTGTCGGCTCCGACCCTATCTCAGGGTGCAGTCGCGCTCTCCGACCACCATCGAGAGTTTCTGACTCAGCACGTGCTCCGGGGACTCAAAGACCACCGTGCCAAAGCCGCGAACTTTTTCGTCGCGGGGCCTGCGCGGGCCCAAGGGCTTTCGGCTGCCATTTTAGGGGACCCGGTCGACTTCGTCGAAACCTCTCAGAAGATCGCCAAGCTGTTGCACAGTTCTGTTTTGAACGACCAGCGCATTTCGCCCGGAGTTCTCGCCGTGTTGATCTGCAGCGCGTCAGCTGAGGGAGGCGGCCCCAGTCGCGATATTCTCGCGCTGCTGAAACTCGACCTTCTCAACGGATTTAAGACCGAAGTCCACCACAGATCCGGGCGCTCTGTCCTTGAATTGGTAGTCGAGGAGCGCATGCTGCCCAGTACGCGCGAGCGACTCCAGAAGTGTGCCTTCGTGCGGCCTCCTTCCTCCGAATACCAACTCCTTGTCGTAGACCGGCAGACGCCGGGTATCGCGGACTTCTTCCTGCGTGACTTTCTCGGTGCTGAATTCGCCTTGGACGATACGCAGCGAACCCTTGATCTACGTAGGGCGCTCTACGCCCTACGCCACCGTGTAGCACCGGGTCTCACTGGGGATCAATTGGCAAAGCTCGACTTGTTCGTCCAGGGCACACTCGCCTCCCAGGTCGTTGACCTTGATGAGTTGGCTGAGTCAACTCCGATCTTGGAGACCCAGCGGGAAACATTCCGAAAAATGGTCCTCGATCAGCTGCCTGACCACCGATTCACCATCAACGCCCTTGTTCTGCAAGCGCCGCGCCAGCTGGCGTTCGATGGAGATAACGGACTGAAAGTGTCGATTCCGGCCGAGTTCTTCGAGGATATGGTTACGGTCAAGCGGGACGAGACTGTCGCTAAACACCCAATGTGGATCATCACAATTAGAACAGACAAGTGGCAGCCCCGATAAGCCTGTCTACCGGGGCCCTCCTAACCTTCATCCAACGTTTGGGAGGCGACCCGAGCGTGATCCCCGGCTTCGAGCGCCCAACTCAGTTCCGGCGCCGCTTCCAATTGAGCAGCTCTACCGTCGACCTACTCCTGGCCCGGGCTGCCCTGGCAGGCCTTCCCGTCGGCCTTACACTGGACTTGGGTACCAACTCAGGCACCGGCCTCCGATTCGACGGGGCCACAACGCAGGGTGATGTGGACCAGTGGCTACACAATAATCTCGGTGCAGATCGATTTTTGAAGGTGACGGTGGACAAGGCGCCGATGGTTGATGCTCTAGTTCCGACAGTGCCCGAAGGTACGAAGGTTCTGCTCTATCTCTCGCCGGAGGCGCTCACCGCCGAGTTCGATCGGGGACTAGCATCGTTAGAACGGACGCTGTGGAGCGACCCAGCGAGTCGACTTGCCGTCATCGTGCTGGGGGCATCAGTCGCGCTTCGCGGCACACAGTTGTGCCTATGCGACCTTGGCAACTGGGAAACATTCACGGCGTTTCTCGAAGAGCGCCCTACGTTGATGCTTCAGGCGGCCAATACAGCAAGGTTGCGTGAAGTGTACGTGCCCTGGGACGAACAGTGGGTTTCCAAGCTTACGCCAGATCGACTATTTGTCACCGGGCAGTGTACTGACGGCGAGCTTTTCGAGGCTCTCTCCGGCTCCTTTGCCGAGCTGGCCGCTCTCTACACCTGCGACCGGGCCAGGACTGTTAGAGATGGCGGCAAGCCGAAGGGGGTCGCGGCGGAATTTTCATGGACAGAGTCGCGGTCCGTGTTGCTTGTTGATCATCCCGTCAGGCTTCAGGGCGCTGCGCCGGCCACGCTGGAGGCCGCTGACTCCTGTGTGACTTGGTGCTACACGAGCGTCGGTGGTGCCGACGGAGCCACCGACATGGTTCGTGAACGTCTGCGGATGTTTCAAGTCGTGGTTTCTCAGTTGGCTCCGTCGAGCCCAACGATGTCCCTACGGCAGTGGGTAGACCTGATGCCTCGCGCGGCCTCGAACGCGAAGTGGTCGTGGAGGGCCTTCCTCGAGGGGCGAGTGGCACGCTACCTAGAACAGCGTCAGGCCCTGGATCAACTGGTGGCGAGCACAGTAAGCACGTACTCCGGGCAGATTGCTGCGCTCGGACAAAGTCTCGCGCAGACGATGCTTGCCGCGGTGGCGGTAGTCGTGGGGGCCTTCATCGCGGCGGGGTTTGGCGGACCATTTAGCACGATATTGGTCAAAGTGACGCTGCTGGCATACGCCGGCTATGTAGCGATTTTCCCGTTCGCGTTCGGAATGTTGGTGAGCCTATCGAGCTTTCGGGTTTCGAGGGATAGCTACCGCGAGACAGAGAGCGGATTGGCACAGGCGGTGTCCCCAGATCTTGTCGCTCACCGGGTTGGAAAGAGGGTGAGTCGTGTCCAGGATGCGTACTTCCGGTGGTTCACTGCAACCGCCATCTTGTACGTTCTGGTCGTCGCGGCGTGCGTGGTGGGGGCATTCGAACTTCAGTCGCTCGCCTCGGCCACGGCTAGCAGGTAGATTCGGCTGCCGGCGACACGCACGGTCGGAACAGTGTGGTCGGGCAGGCTCGAGTGTCGCGGCGGCGGTGGGTCAGGGCCGGCCCAGGGCGGCCGGACAAGGACGGACGAGCGACCAGGGTCGCGTTGGAGACGCGATCGCCGGGGCTTCCGATAGGACGCGGCCGCCCCGTTAGCACGCAGTCACCGCGGCGTAAGGTCGAGACTCCGTCAACGACTCGGATGCCTTGACACCTCCCCCACCCGCCGCAACTTAGCCCATCCCGCGGCCCGACCAAGTCGAGTCGCCGGGCTGGGACTTCCACCTGGTCCCGCGGGGCCCGCGGCGGGGGGAGGGGGGCTGCCCCGGGGTGGCTACTTCGACAGCCTGCGCTGCCGCTTGACCTTCCCCGCCCCGGATGGGGACAGCTGCTGAGGGACTCTGTCCGCCAGGGCTGGGTCGGCTCTGGCCCACAGCCCCTCACAAGGCCCCCTCGACCCCGATCCTCCGGATCATGCAGGAACAACCTCCGCCAGCGCCGCAACCAGGAACTGGCCTGGCGTTCGTCCCGCACTGGGATTGGGTGGCCGAGAAGGGCCTTCTGCCACCGGCCACGGCTCGCGCCTACCGAGCTGCCGTCTCCCAGATCCTCAAGATTGATGATGGTTGGGAGGACCGGGAGGTGCAAGGGCTCGATGTCGACGCGCACGTCTCGCGCTTCCGGGACCTGTCGTCTCTCTCCCCCACCAGCCTCAGCACCTATGAGTCCCGATTCCGGTCGGCCCTGGCCTCGTACCTCGGCTACCTTGAGAACTCCGCATCCCACCGACCTCGGGGTCGCAGGAGCACCTCCCGCGGGGATGGGAAGAGGCTGAAGGCCAAGGGGAGGGGAGAGCCCGAAGCGGGTCCTGGGGAGGCCGCTGGGCCGACCTCGGAAGCGCCCACCCCCGCCGCCAGATTGGTCGTGTACCCGTTCCCAGTCCGACAGGATCTGTTCGCCGAGCTCAAGCTCCCCGCGGATCTCTCCTTGGACGAGGCCCTTTGGCTGGGCAGGTTCCTGGAGGCCGTCGCCCGGAGCGACCCCGGTAGCAGTGGCGCCTAGCTCCTCCATGGAGGGGTCCAGGCGGACCCGAAGGCAATGGCGGTTCTAGCGCACGGCCAGCGGATAGGAGCCGGTCCGGGAGTTCCTCTGGGAGCGACCCTACCCGATGAGGACGCGGCCGCCATCGCCGCGGTCATGACCGAGGTGCGCCAGGCCGGCCGGGCGCATCCCGATGTCAACCATCTTCGAGGTGACATCTGGCAGTTGGAGATCCGGGGCCGGTCCGCCATCTACCTTTTGCTCTTCGCCGAGGAGGGGCGGTACCAGCAGGTTCTCCTGGCGCTGGAGGTGGTCAACAAGAAGTGGCAGAAGGCGAAGGGCCGACACATCGAGCTGGCGGAGAAACGGCTCGCAGATTGGCGCGAGCGAGGGAGGCGGCGGACGCCGTCCAGGTCGACCACGGCACCGCTGCCCAAGTGATGGGCGAGCCCGAGCCATCATATCGCGGGGGATATGGTAGCATTGTCGCGCGATGGCCAAGCGAGACGACCTGGACGCCTTCATCGCTGCCCGCACGGCGATGAACCCCGACTTCCCCGAGCTGCTGCAAGCGGAGTTGGAGACCCGTCGATTGGTTCTTGAACTGGCTGCGGAGCGGGAGCGGCAGGGCCTCAGCCAAGAGCGGGTCGCCGCTGCTCTGGGCACCAAGCAGCCAAACGTGGCTCGTCTCGAGCGTGGGGGCGTCGATCCCAAGCACAGCAGCTTGGTCCGGTACGCCGGCCTCCTCGGATGGCGCATCACTCTGGAGCCGCTCAAACCAGCACCGACCCGGCCGGCTAGTGACGAGCGGCGCAAACGGGGCGCTCCAGTCGGCTGATCGGCCGGCTTGTGAGCCAGCCCGGCCAAATCGGCCGTCCGGGCTCGTCAATGCGGTGATCCACCGCTCCTACAGCATGCACGGAGACCACGTCCGGGTGGAGCTCTTCGACGACCGGGTGGAGATCAGCAGTCCTGGACGTTTTCCTGGCCTTTCTGACCCCAGCGACCCGCTGGCGGTGACCCGCTTCGCGCGCAATCCCAGAATCGCCAGGGTCTGCTCAGAACTGAACTTCGGGCAGGAGCTTGGCGAGGGTATCCGGCGAATGGTGGAGGAGATGCGCCTGGCAGGTTTGTCCGATCCCTCTTACCGACAAACGGCCGGAAACGTGCAGCCGACCTTATCGGCAAACCCATTCGATGTGGCGTTGGAGGCGCGGCTCCCGCCTGGCGCCCGGGATCTGCTTCGGCTTGTGCGCGAGGCCGGACGAGCTGCGACCGGGGAACTGGTGGAAGCCTCTGGCGTGTCGCGGCCGGTGGTGCTCCGACAGCTGCGACACCTGGAGCGGGCCAGGATGATCAGCTGGGTCGGCCACAGCCGCAACGATCCGCGAGCCTACTGGACCTTGGCCCCGAGCCGGCCCGGGGAGCGCCGCCGGGCAGGATCGGCCAGCCCGCCGTCTACTTCCCGGCTACCTGGTGCCTGACCCCGTCCCTCACTACGGATCTCGTCTTGGCGTTGGTGGGCGCAAAGTGCTGTGGGTTCGACAGTGGAGTTGACCCGAGACGACAGACCAACAAGATGCGGGGACGAACCCCAGACCTGGCCGGGATGCGTGACCGTCTCGAGGTTCGTTTCCTGGCCGGCGCGGTTCGGCCTACCAGCCCCAGCCAACACACCCTGGGTCGGCGGCTGTTGGATCTCACCATCGCCAGCATCTGGGCCGAGCGCTGATCCACCCGGCGCCCCCGCCACCAGAGCCCGCTGGTTGCCCACTATCGGAACCGGCGCCGAACGACGGCCTGGGCCCATGCCCCCTCTCCGGGCAGGACCTCCCCGACCCGGTGTCACAACCCCGCTGGTGGCGGCTGGCCTTCGGAGCCGATCCGGGAGCTCCAGGGATCGACCACCAAGATCCCGACTTCCTCGAAGTCGCGCACATTGCGGGTCGCCAGCTTGGCGCCCCGGGCCCGGCAGGTCGCCGCGATCTGCCCGTCGGCGATGCCCATTGGTCGGCCCTGGCGGGAGCGAGCGGCCACGATGTCCGCGTAGTGAGCGGCCGCAGTGCGGTCAAAGGCGATCACCTGTCCTCCCAGCTCATCGTCGATGATCGCTCGGATGCCCTCGGTGAGCTGAGACCGGCGCGCCCCCTCAGGCAGCCTGGCGACTCCGTAGAGCAACTCGGCGAGCGTCGTGGCGGTCACCGCGACGTCATCCTGGGCATCCACCCAGGCCAGAACCTTCTGGTCGGGGGCCCGGCGTGCCAGTTCCGAGATGACATTGGTGTCCAGAATGATCATCTTTCGAAGTCAACTGGGCGCGTCAGCTCGGTCCGGGGCGGGAGCTCGATCTCCTCAAGGCCCAGACCGGCCAGCCGCTGGTGGATTCGACTGCCGACACCGCGCGGCTGCGCCGGTGCCAGGGACCCACGCAGGATCTCCCGAGCCTCGGCCTCCATCGACCTTCCGTGCTGCGCTGCCCTGATCCGAAGCCGCTCCTTGGTGTCGTCGTCAAGCTTGCGCACGGTCAGGGTTGACATTGACCACCTCCGGGAACTGGCGCCAACGCTGTCAATGCTAGCATCGCTTGAAGACTAGCCCGTGTCACGCCTCTGCTGCAGGCACGGCACCGAGGCGTCGAGACGAGCTGAGACCGTTCCTCCTCAGTGCAGTCACGGAAGGTCGCGCAGAGTGGTCCTTCCCGGCCTTGACCATGCTGAGGGCCACCGTCGCTGTCTTGGAGGGCTGCGCCACCTTGATGGCTGGAGCCCTCACGCCTTCTGAGCCTGGATTGGCCCACGCACTCGCTACTTGACGTGCCCACCCATTCCACGCTCCAGGTCTCGACACCACCGGGTACCCCGCGGTCCGCTTGCTGACATCCAGGGTCCCGCCGATGCTCGGCGGCGGAGCCGCTGGGGCACCGGCACCTCTTCACCGGTCCGGGCCACTTCGCCTCCCATCTGCAGGTGGCCGTGGCCCAAGGTCGTCGAACCAACCGGCGCCCGTAGTGAGCGGGGCCGGCGGCGCCGGGACGCCCTAGCATCGTGATGCGTGACCAGATGCATCCTAATGCTAATCTGGGCGCATGCGGACGACGGTCACTTTGGACAGCGACGTCGCGGCGGCGGTGGCGGAGCTGCGTCGGCGGCACGGCCTCGGTCTCAGCCAGGTGGTAAATGACCTGGCCCGGGCCGGGCTGCGCGCGAAACCCGGGTCCACACCCTTCCACCAGCGCAGCGAGAGCCTGGGCATACGGCTCGACGTCGCCAACGTGGCCGAGGCGCTGGAGGTGCTGGACCGCGCCGGCGGCGACTGATGCTGCTCGACGCCAACCTCCTCCTCTACGCAGTCGACCGCGACAGCCGCTGGCACCAATCGGCCGCGGCCTGGCTGGAGGAGGCGCTCTCGGGCCCCACCCGGGTGGGCTTTCCCTGGCCGACCCTGCTCGCCTTCCTCCGCATCGCAACGCACCCTCGGGCGGCAAGGTCGCCGCTCACCGGGGAGGCGGCCTGGGCCTACGTCGCGGACTGGCTGGCCAGCGAGGCAGCCTGGATTCCCACTCCCACCGCCCGCCACGCGGAAGTCCTCCAGCGCCTGGTCATCGTCCACGACCTGCGCGGCAACCTCATCCCCGACGCCCACCTTGCCGCGCTCGCCATCGAGCACGGGCTCCCGGTACTCTCCACTGACAGCGACTTCGCCCGCTTCCCCGAGATCCGCTGGATCGATCCGCTGGCCTGACCGCCCGCCCCTGCACCCCAAGCCGTCGGGTGGGCACACGGCCGGGCTGGTTGTGCGAGCGCCCGCTCCCGGTGGCGGAGGAGAGCCCGGGCCTGCCGGCGGCTCCGTGCTGGGCCCACGCCACGGCCATCCCGGCGGGAACTGGCTCTCCCGGCGTCACCCGCCATTCGGCCTCGGCCCCTCGGCGTCACCTGCACCATGGGCAGCAGACCGCGGCCGCTGGCCCGGAGGCTGCGAGAATGCGCTCGGGAGGAGTAGGACCGAGCCTCCCCCGAGGAGGAGGGCTGTGGCCACCAAGACGCAGGAGACCGCGCCGCGCTGGGAGTTCAAGGCTCGCTTCCGGCGCCACAGCTTCGGCTGGCGGTCGCAACCGGCCGTCCTGCGGGTTCGGCAGGCGGTGACCGAGATCCGCCAGGCGGCCCGGCGAAGCCCGGTGACCGGGGCCGAGGGTGCCGTGACCCTGCTGGAACGGCTCTCCCCGGCGGTGGAGCAGGTGGACAGCTCGTCGGGGGCGATCGGCACCGCGGTCAACCACGCGATCGCGACCCTGGTGCCGATCATCGGCGACGCCCCGGCCCCCGCCGTCGTGCGGGCGGCCTGGCTGGAGCGGCTGTGGACCGCGTACCAGTCCGACCAGATGCCCTACTTGGAGGCCCTCGGGGACCACTGGGGCGAGCTCTGCAGCTCGCCGGAGACGGCCTCCGCATGGGCCGACCGCCTGCTCTTCGCCACCCGGATGGCGCTGGCGCCGGACCGCGGCCCGCATGGCTACTTCCCCGGCAGCTCGGCCTGCCTCTCCGCCCTGCACTTTGCGGGGCGCCACCAGGAGATCATCGACATCGTCCCGCCAGGAAGCATGTGGGGCTACCGGCGCTGGATGGTCAGGGCCCTTGTCGCCCTGGGCCGCGCACCGGAGGCGATCCAGTGCGCGGAGGCGTGCCGCGGGCCCTGGACTCCCGACGGGGACGTCGACCGCGTCTGCGAGCAGGTCCTGCTCTCCTCAGGACGGACCGATGAGTCATACGCCCGCTACGGTCTGCGGGCGAACCGGGGCCCCACCTATCTCGCCACCTTCCGGGCCGTCGCCAGGAAGTACCCCAACGTTGCGCCCCGCCAGGTTCTCGCCGACCTGGTGGCCAGCACGCCGGGAGAGGAGGGCAAGTGGTTCGCGGCCGCCCGGGAGGCGGCAACCCCTGAGGAGGCGCTGGCCCTGCGTTGGATGGCGCGGGGGTGGGGCCACGACCTGACCGCGGCAGACGCCGGGGCGCCGTACGCCCACGCTCTGGCGGCCGCCACGGGCACCGGCGGTGCCCAAGGGCTCCGGGAGCGGGTGCGCCACCTGATCACCGAGGAGGATGGCGGTGGGTGGCTGGCGGAGGCCTTGGGCCCCGAGTGGGCACGGTGATCGAGCGCACCCTGATCCACGTAGGCGGGCCTCGCGGCTCGGGCAAGACGACCCTGGTCGAGGCCGTACTGACCGTGTGTGACGAGATGATCCTGGTGGCACGCTGCACGCGAGACGGCCGCCGGCGACAGCCTCGGGAGAGCGCCCCTCGGCAAGACCCGGAGCTCGCCCGCTACCGGGCCGCGGGGGCGAGCGGCGCGGCCCGGTTCTCCTTCCCCGCCGGCGGGGAAGCCGCCGACGCCTTTTTCAATACCGCCCTGATGAGCGACTTCTCGCATGCGGTCATCCTCGAGGGCGACAGCCCCCTCCCGGACGCTGACCTCAAGGTCTTCGTGGCCCCGGCCCCCCGGGTGGGCGAGGCTCTGTTCGTCCGCAGCCGCCGCGACCCGGCCAGCGCGGATCGCGCCCGGGCAGGTGAGTGGGAGCGGCTGCTGGAGGGGCCAGACGGTGTCGCTCGCTGGATGGAGCAGGTCGTGGGCCTGCCTGTCGGCGAGCACCTCCGGCGGACCCCAGCCCTGGCTGAGGAGGTGCGAAGGCAGCTGCTGACCGGCATCGCGAGCTTCCGGACTGCCCCGGCGCCGCGCGCTGCGGAGCGATGGGCGGTGGCCGAGCGCTTCACGGGAATCGAGAACGCGGGCCTGGTGGTGGTCGCCGTTCACGACCGCGGAGAGCGCGATCGCGCTGAGCAGCTGGCCGCCGATGCGCTGCGCCTGCGCCGGGATCCGGCGCTCTTCAACGACATCCTGGGCTGGCGCGGGCACCGCACGCCGATCACCGCCGTCGCGGCCGACCTCACAGACCCGCGGGATCTGGGGCGAAGGAAGGCGGTGGCCCGCATCCGGCGCTCCCTGACCCGCCTATGACCTCGCCGAAGGCGCCGCCCCATCAAGAAGTCTCGCTAACCTCCTTCGCCCATGCCGCCGGCCTCAACCGTTCTCGGAAATCACTTCAGTTCCGACCCGACGCAGTGGGTCCGGCCCTCGCCTGGTGAGCGGTGGCGCCTCCGGTCGGGGGCAGCGATCGGGGGCCACCAGCGCCGCTTCTTCGGAGTGTGGAGGTGGCGGCAAGTGCGGTAGGCGGGCGCGCACCGCGGTCTCGCTGCCGCCGCCACTCGGTGATCAGGGAGCTGTACAGACCCTCCCGGCGCAGCAGCACGCCCTTGCCGGCCTTGTCCAGGGTCTCGTACTCCTGCAGGACCCGCAGCTTGTACGCCAGGCTGTAGTGCCGCACCCGGGCCCGCTCGGGTACCTCGGGGTCCGGATCCGGCTGCCGGCTGACATCGCTTTCGACGGGGGTGACGACCATGAACGGTTCTCTCCCTCCGCCCTCGATGAACTCAGATATTCAGCTCAGATACCTGTCTCGCCCCATCTTGACACAGAGGGCCGCGCTGGCGAGATCGAGCTGGCCCACCAGCTCAAGGGCGCCCGCTGGGCCCTCTGGCACAACCCAGAGAACCTCACCGATCACCAGCAAGCCACTCTGGAGGCCCTGGCTCGCCTCAACCAGCCCCTCTATCGCGCCTACCTCCTCAAAGAAGCCCTTCGCCTGCTGTTCCATATGGGATGGCGCCGGGCCTTGAAGAAGCTCCAACCCAGGCTGACCTGGGCCCGGCGATCCCGTCTCCAGCCCTTCGCCAAGCTGGCCCGCACCATCACCGCCTATCGCCCCAGCATCGAAGCGGCTTTGCGCTACCGGATCTCCAACGTTCTGGCCGAGAGCATCAGCCAGAAGATCCGCCTCATCATCCGCCGCAGCTTCGGCTTCCGCACCGCCGAGGCCATCATCGCCATGGCCAAGCTCGGCCTCGGCGGCCTCTGCCCACCCCTCCCCGACCGCTCATGACCCATTCAAACAGCAGTAGTGCCCAGTTACCATCGAGACGACCGTCACTGAATATGATGGCAACGTCAGGTCGCTCGTTACATGTGATGACCGCACATTGACTGCTTGCGACAAAGGCGGACCACTCAACTGCTTCACAGACGCACCCGTTGGGATCAGTCCACCTGAGGCAAGCGCAACAGAACTCGATCCAAGGTTGACGAGGATCAGCCTGTCACCTCCAGAAGCTGTAGCTAGTTTGATTCCACTCACCGACTGCGCGGATCCGTCCAGTTTCGGGTCATGATCTATGGAGAGCGCTGTGATAACCGTAGCGCCCTTCATCGCTTGATTGATCAGTTTGCTCGCACTACCCGCAGGAGTCATCACTGGCGGTATCGTCTTCGAGAACTGTGCGTCTTGAGTCGATCCAAAGAGAGCCCAGTAGTCCGTCAGCACAACTCGTGGTGATGCCAACTCCTGCATGTCGAGCGCGGCAATGTACAACCCATGCTCCCATGTGGTCCCCAATGCAGGTGAACCCAGAGCGAGATCGCCGATACTCAGGTTGTACTCGGTCAACCACACCGACAGGTGTGACGGCAACGAATTGATGATGTTTTCAACGGGCTGCCACTCGATGCTTGCTCCCGCCAGTAGAGCTTCCGGCGAGGGAGTTGTGTTCGCTGAGCTGTGAGTCCCAGGATAGTCATGCAACGTCACAGCGTTGATGTCATTCCCAGCGATGCTGAGCAGCGTCGAGTTCCAACTCTGTTCACGGGGCGTCGTGGTTGACACGCTTGCCACCGCCGCTATCTGCGCGTTCGGGAAAGCATGGCGTATGGCCGGCGCCCATGACGCGACCATATCCGCATACGAAGCTGGCGTTGGAAAGGAGTGGACATAGTTGGAATTGGACAAGTAGAACTCGTTGCCCAACTCTACATATCTAACAGGAAGCCCCAGCTGCGCTGCGGTCCGCAGCATCTGGAGTTGATCTTCCAACGTGGAGGTCATCACGTTGAGGTCAAATATCGGGACAGCGCCGGTCGCGCTGGTGAGTTGTTTGAGCGTGGACAAGGTGAATCCGTACGTGCGCTTTCGGCCCGGTGTGGTCTTGGTCTCGCCGGTCACGGTTGTGGTCGTCGATGGTGGTTGATTGAGACTTCCGGTCTGCCAATCCCAGTAGTTCGAAATGGCCCCGCCGGGGTACCGGATCGTTCCTGGTGCCAACGAGGCCGCTGCGTTGCTCACTGATGTCTTGTCGTACGGTTCGGCCACCCCGGAATAGTCAAGGTTGGTCCCTTCGAACGGCGCCACCAGCAAGTGGGATGCTCCCTCGCTCACGTCCAATGTAGCTCCGTGTGCCGCCGGCGTCGACGTTGTGGATGGACCGCTGCAGGCGGTCAGGAGCGCCGCGGTGAGAAGCACCGTGCACACGGCAACGGAAAGATGACGATGGGATGTTGTCATGGGCCAATAGTAGGGTCTGCGGTCGTTTGCGTGGGTGAGTTGAGGGGGAGACGAGAGACGCACCGCCCAGGATCCCTACGATCTCAGGAGATGAACCACGGAGATCGGCAGGAGGTCGTCGAGCGATGCGCCAAACACGAGTATGGG
>Ga0209012_1002848_pt1 | contig 14077 bp, 16 predicted proteins | sample RS3BMetagenome_FD_184735 | JGI IMG/M metagenome (GOLD analysis project Ga0209012, IMG submission 184735) | Ferric oxide microbial mat and aquatic microbial communities from Rainbow Spring, Yellowstone National Park, USA - RS3B (SPAdes) (version 3) ...
CCCAGCCGATGGTCGGGATGGCCGCCACCCCGAGCGGCGACGGGTACTGGACGGTGGCCGCCGACGGCGGGATCTTCGCCTTCGGCGACGCCGCCTTCTACGGGTCGCCGGCCTGACGGCTGAGATCCGAACCGACGAGAGAAAGAGGAGGACCGATGTTGGTTGCCCTGGGGGTGGTGGTGAGCCTGGCCGCCGCCGCCCGCTCCACCTGGTCGCCGTGCGGCGCCTCGATGCTCTCCACCCTCACCCCGCTGGGCGAGCGGGCGCGCGGGGGGCGCTTCGCCACCACCGCCTGGTGGTTCGTGGTCGGGGCGACCCTCGGCGGTGCCGCCCTCGGGGCAGTCGGCGCCGGCTTCGGCGCCCTGATGCGTCTCGCCGCCCCCGGGACCGGCACGGCCGCCCTGGACATCGCAGCCGCCGGCGCCCTGGGGGCGGCCGGGCTGGCCGACCTGGCGCTGGCCCGCCGGGGCCCGCTCGGCCACGGCCGCCAGGTGAACGAGCGGTGGCTCGACCAGTTCCGACCGTGGGTCTACGGCGCCGGCTTCGGCGCCCAGATCGGCGCCGGCCTGGCCACCTACGTCACCACCGCCGGGGTCTACCTGGTGCTCCTCCTCGGCGCCCTGGCTGGTTCACCGCCGGTGGCGCTCGGCCTCGGGGTGCTCTTCGGCCTGGTGCGGGGACTGGCCGTCCTGAGCGGTCGGGCGGTGGTCACCCCCGAGGCGCTGCGCCGGCTCCACGCCCGGTTCGACGCGCTCGACGCCCCGAGCCGGCGGGCGATGGTGGTGGTCGAGCTGGCGGCCGCCCCGCTGGCCCTGGCCGGCGGCTGGTCGGCCTCCGGGCCGTCGGCACGCGGCGGTGGGCCCGTCGCCGTCGCCGTCCTCGTCGCCGTGGTGATCGTGGCCGTCGGGCTGGCGGCCGCCGTCCGAGCCGGGCGCGGCGTCAGCCGGCGCCCTTCTCCTTCCCCCTCTGGCTCCAGCGGGGCTTGAGGGCGAACCACCAGATGCTCGCCATGGTGCCGAGCACCCCGACCGCCGCCGCCACCGGCTTCACCACCTTGCGGGCCCGACCGTTCGCCATACCCCGGACCTTACCGTCGCCGCAGCGCCGGTTCCGCCCGGCGGCCACCACCACCGTCGGTCAGCGATCGATGGCCGCCACCAGTGCGTCGAACAGGCGGCGGTCGCCCGCCTCCTCGGGGTGCCACTGCACGCCGACGACGAAGCGGCGCTCGGGCATCTCGATCGCCTCGACGACGTCCTGATCGAGCGACCGGGCGGCGACCACCAGACCGGCACCGAGCCGGTCGATCGCCTGGTGGTGCGAGCAGAGGACGGTGGCCTTCTCGCCCATCACGGCCGCCGTCGTCGTGGCCGGGACGGTCACGACGTCGACGTCCTCGAACTGGCCGCCGACCGACCGGTGGGCCTGATGACCGACGGCGTCGGGCAGGTGCTGGACCAGCGTGCCGCCGAGGACGACGTTGAGCAGCTGGTGGCCCCGGCAGATGGCGAGCACCGGCAGGTCGGCGGCCAGCGCCTCCTCGAGCAGGGCGCGCTCGGAGGCGTCGCGCGCCGGGTCGATCCCGCCCGACGCCGGGTGCCGGGACTGCCCGTAGGCGGCGGGGTCGAGGTCCCCCCCGCCGACGAGCACCAGCCCGTCGAGCGCGGCGACCACCTCGGCGGCGCCCTCGCCCGGGCCTCCGGCCGCCTCGACGCAGTGCGGCAGCAGCACCGGGCGGGCCCCCGACGCCGCCACGAGCTCGTAGTACGAGGACGGCACCACCCCGGCCCGCCGGCGCCAGTCGCCCCAGGCGGCGTCGGCCACGTAGGTGGTCACGCCGACCAGCGGGACGCCGCGGCCGGGGTGCCGGGTGCTGATGGGTGTACCACTAGTCACTGAGGTCTCACCGCGCCGCCCCCTCGCTCACGGCGCGGGCGACGGTGTCGACCACCGTCTGCTCGGAGGCGCCGGGGGTGAGCACCGCCACCACCCCCTGGGCCTTCAGCGTCTCGACGTCGCGCTCGGGGACGATCCCGCCGACCACCACCGGCGTGTCGATCCCCCGCGCCCGGATCGCCTCGACCACCGCCGGAGCCAGCGTCAGGTGGCCGCCCGAGTGCATCGAGAGCCCGACGACGTCGACGTCCTCGTCGACAGCGGCGGCGGCGATCGACGCCGGCGTCTGGCGCAGCCCGAGGTAGACCACCTCGAAGCCGGCGTCGCGCAGCATCCTGGCCACCACCTTCACCCCCCGGTCGTGCCCGTCGAGGCCGACCTTGGCCACCAGCACCCTGCCCCTGGCCTGGCCGTCCGCTGCCACCGTTGCAGCGTACCGGGGCACTGGACGGCCCCGGCGCCACACGACATAGTGCGGCATGCCCGACGAGAGCACGGTGGTCGAGTGGATCGACGACGGCATTGTCGACACCGTCGTCCTGGCCTTCCCTGACCTGCAGGGCCGGCCGGTCGGCAAGCGGGTCACCGCCCCCTTCTTCCTCGACCACGTGAAAGAGCACGGCATCGAGGCCTGCGACTACCTCCTGGCGGTCGACGTCGACATGGACCCGCTGCCGGGCTACACCTTCACCAACTGGGACACCGGCTACGGCGACCTCTCGGCCGTGCCCGACTACTCGACCGCCCGCCGGCTGCCGTGGCTGGAGGGCACCGCCCTGGTGCTCTGCGACCTGGTCGACGGCGACGGCGCCCCGGTGGAGGTGTCGCCCCGGGCGATGCTGCGGCGACAGATCGAGCGAGCGGCCGAGCACGGGCTGGTGGTCCAGTGCGCCACCGAGCTCGAGTTCTTCCTCTTCCGTGACTCGGTCGAGGAGGTGGCGGCCAAGGGGTTCCGGGACCTCGTCCCCCACACCGGCACGATCGAGGACTACCAGCTGCTCCAGACCTCCCGCGAGGAGTACGTGCTCCGCCGGGTGCGCAACGAGATGCTCGGGGCACGGATCCCGGTCGAGTTCTCCAAGGGCGAGGCCGGCCGCGGCCAGCACGAGGTCAACGTCACCTATGCCGAGGCGCTCGAGACCGCCGACCGCCACCTCGTGTTCAAGAACGGCGTCAAGGAGATCGCCGCCCAACAGGGACGGGCGGTCACCTTCATGGCCAAGTGGTCGATGGCCGAGGTCGGCTCCTCGTGCCATCTCCACACCTCACTGTGGGACCCGGCCGGCGCCCCGCTCATGTGGGACGGCGACCACCGCAGCGGGCTGTCGGCCATCGGGCGGCAGTTCCTGGCCGGCCAGCTCCACGCCGCCAGGGAGCTCGCCTTCTGCTTCGCCCCGTACGTCAACTCCTACAAGCGCTACGTCCCGGGGAGCTGGGCCCCGACCGCCGCCGTCTGGGGGCTCGACAACCGCACCTGCGGCTTTCGCGTGATCGGCCGTGGCCCGGGGCGGCGGATCGAGAGCCGGGTCCCCGGGGCCGACGTCAACCCGTACATCGCCCTGGCGGCCGCCATCGCCGCCGGCCTCTACGGTATCGACCACCGCCTCGAGCTCCCCGACCCCTACCCCGGGAACGCCTACGTCGCCGACGGGGTGCCCCGGGTGCCCTCCACCCTGGTCGAGGCGATCGACGAGCTGCGCGACAGCGAGGTGGCGGCCGAGGCCTTCGGGCCCGACGTCCACCACCACCTGCTGAACACCGCCGTCCAGGAGTGGGCGGCCGCCAACCGGGTGATCACCGACTGGGAGCTCGCCCGGAACTTCGAGCGGATCTGAACCAACGGCGAAGGCTGCGCCGTCGCAGTGGTCCCGACCGCCGCCGTGTCGACCACCGGGCTGACGAGCGGCTCGTCACCTCTTCTCGCAGCGCGCTGTTCTCCTCCAGCAGCGCGGCGTTCTCACCTGCGAGGTCCTCATCGCTCTCGGGCCCACTGTCTGCCAACCACCAGTTGCGCAAGTCGGCGCCACCTCGCGAGCACCCGAGCGGGACAAACGCGCTGGCCGTGCGCGATCTTGGAAACTTCTTGCCGAGTGCGAGCGGGTCATGACCCGGTCCGCCGTGCGGCCTCAAGAAGACGTTCCAGGTATGAGGTACAGAGGATTTGGATGGCCGCCCCGGGCATCCCGAACTGCAAGGCGCGCGTCGCCATGACGATGCCCGCGCGGCCCCGCCGACCGAAGAGGTCGTCGAGGTACTGGAGGCCCGTGATCGTCGTGGGCCCGGCCATCGGATCACGTGAGAGCCTCGCCATCGTTGCTCCCGCGCCCGTCGGGGACGTCGTCTGCATCAGGCGTACGACGTCAGCGGCGTCCTTGTCATCCATCCGGTGCGGCTTGCCGGTCTCGATCCGGTCGTGGAGTTTGAACGCCTTGGCGATGAGCAGTGCCGCCGGTCCCGCCACCTCCGCCGTAACAGTGCGGGGATCGGCGGGGTCAAGTGCGGTGATCGTCCTCGGACTGTGGTCGACCAGCATGGCTTCAATGCCTGGCACCTGACGAGCTGCTCGCTTGCCGTGGACCCCCAGGCGCGCACCCCTGCTACCACCTGACGCGACGGCCTTGGGAACGATGAGGTCCACCGACACGGGGACCTCCTCGTTGTCGATCCGAGCCGTGGCGACCCACGTTCCGGGTTCAGGGTGGCCACTTGCTTGCGGTAGAAGCATGAAACGGGCCGCAGTCATGGCCTCTTCGAGCTGAGGGTCATCGCCAAGGAGCGTCGGATCGAGGGCGAGGTCACCGTCGGTGGTGTACGGGGCCACGGCGATGTCGCCGTCGCCAGTGTGGAGGTAGACAGCCTGGGCTCCGGCGACGATGACCGCACTGGCGTGTGGTGCCAACGCCACGAGGGCATCGAGGAGGACTCGCCGGGCCTCCACGTACCGGGGATCGAGCCGCATCCCGTCGGAAGAAACGCTCACCGGATCGCCGGCCGATCACGCTTGCTGAGTGAGGGCTCACGCCATTCCGTTTCATTCTCCAGCATCCACGCCAGAAGGGCTTCCCCTTCGGCGGGCATGCGGCCATTGCCGGTGAGGCAGTCGATCGAGGCCTGCGATGGCGCCACGTAGGTGACGCCATCCGCGACGGTCGTTCTCTCCCAGACGACCTCATCGAATGGGCTCAGGAGAGCGACGTTCGCCCCGGTGTCGGCGGGGAGCAGTTGCAGTGTTTCCGCCGTCGCAGCGACATCGTCGCAGTACAGGACGAGCATCGCCGGGGCTGCCACCGGCGCACGGCGTACAGCGACAAACGATCCGGTGACAGCGACGCGGCGCTCGTTGGCGAGCGCCGGTAGCTGCGCCTGTGCCGTTGCCGCTCCGGCCGGGGAGAGAAACGTCGCCGTGGCGTTGGTCTTGAAGACGTCGTACGACTGCGCCCATCTCTGCATGAGGGCGGAGATGTCGACCGACATCACCCGGCCCCGGGATCGTTCGATGAGGGCCTCGCTGTCGAGGGTGTCGAGAAGGCGGGAGAGGTAGCCGGGATTGAGCTTCGTGGCTTCGGCTATCTCCCGCACCCCGTAGGGCGGGGAGACATCGACGAGGAGGCGCACCAGCCGCCCCGCTTTCGGACCGCGCACTCGTGCGGCGGGGCGTTCTGCCGGCGAGGGGTCGCGGTCCGCCCCGACCGTCTTTACGTAGAGCGCCGGGTATTCGAGGGCGATGCGGGCATTGCCGGTGAGATCGACGTAGTTGATGCCCTCGGCGGCCAGCAGCTCACGGGTTCTTGCGCTGAGCCAGGGGGCGACGACGAGGAGTGGAACGTTGCCCGCAAGGGTGCGGAGGACACGGGAGATGCCGGGGAGGATCTGCCCGACGTCACGCGGTTGGAATGAGCGCTTGACCTCGACGGCCATGGTGATCTGGATGCCCTGGGTCCCCTGTATGTCGATCGCGCCGTCGACGAGAGTCTGGGGACTGGCGCGGTTGCCATCGGCGACCGTGCGGTTCGACCTGGCAACGGTCCATGTAGGCGGGAGCTGCTCCTGGAGCCAGGCAACCGCAGCATCCAGGAGGTCCGTTGCTTCGGCGATGGCATTTGCAGTCATAGCAAACTTTACCCTAGCACCGGTCTGATGCCGATATTACATCTGTTTGCGATTCTGGCAACCACCACCTGGATCGGCAACATTCCTCTGGCGATCCGCACGCGGGGTCCCCGGGACCCGTCATGAGGATGACGCAGGGGGACCCTCCGAAGGACCGGTCCGGCCTTGGGCACCAGAATCCTCAGGGTTCTTCTGCTTTGCCCCGCCGGAACATCGACTCCGGCCCAAAACTGGAGCAGGCCATCACAATGCCCTAAGCGTGCCATGATTGTGGCATGGCGCGAATTCGGATCAGCACCACCGTGGATGCCGACCTGCTCGAAGCCGCGCGCGCCGGGCGCGAGCTGCGCCAGTCCGAGCTCGTCGAAGAAGCGCTGCGGGCCCTGGTCGCTCGAGACCGGGCGAGAGAGATCGACGACCGCTACGAGGCGTACGACGCCCATCCGTTGGACGAGCCGGACGAGTGGGGCGATCTCGAGTCGTGGCATTCGGCGGCGCGCCGGGCCGACCGTGCCGGTTGAGCGCGGGGAGCTGTGGTGGTGCGAGCTTCCCGACGTCGCCCGTCGACCGGTCGTCGTGCTCTCCCGCACCAGCGCCGTTGCCAGGCGGCGGCGGGCGATCGTCGCCCCGTGCACGACGAACGTCCGCGGACTGCCCTCCGAGGTCCCGCTCGAGCCGGGTGAGGATCCGGTGACGAGACGCTGCGTCGCCAACCTCGACTCGCTCGAGTCGGTGCCCTCCGCCCTGCTCGTCGAGCGGCTCGGTCGCCTCTCGACCGAGCGTATGCACGAGATGTGCGCCGCGCTGGCCGTCGCCGTCGATTGCGGCGACCCGCGCTGAGCCCACCAGGGCGTCGGGTCAGCGGGTGGAAGACGGTGCCTGGCCCTCTCGAGGATCCTCCAGTCGAACCTCGGTGATGTCGGGGTCGGCGGCTGAGAGCCGCTCGGCCAGCATCTCGACCAGCAGGTCCTTGGGCAGGACGCACTCGGGGCAGGTCGAACCCGAGAGGTCGAGAGCGAGCTCGACCACCGAGCCGCCTGCCGACCGCAGAGCCAGGCGCGCCCCGTCGGCCGCCACGATCCCGTCGAGCTCGTCGAGCACCGCCCGAGCACCGGGGCTGAGGAGGTCGTCGCTGGTGGTGCTGGGCGTCCCGTCGCCAGCCGGCCACTCGACCGCCTCGTGGGTCGGCACCGCCAGGTGGGGGACGATGACCCACGACTGGGCGATCCCGGGGCCGCCGGCCGCCACCACCATCACGTTGGCCGGCGACGCCAGGTGGAGCTTGTTGTCGTACTTGCCGGCGGTGTCGGCGGTGAGGATCGGCCAGAGGGCCTCCTGCACCTTCTCCTTGGTGTAGCCGGCGTCGAGCAGGCGCAGGTGGTGCTCGGTGCCGACGACCACGACGACGCTCCGGTCGTCGCCGGCCCACTCGTCGCGCTGGAGACCGCCGAAGCGGGCGTGCTCGGCGACGGCGTCGAGGATGGCGGCGGGCTCGGGGTGGAAGTCGGTCACCTGCACCAGTCGCATCACCGACTGCACCGTCACCACGCTCTGGTCGGCCCGGTACCCGAGCTGGACGTGCAGCGGGGTCCAGTCGCTCGCCTCCTCGTTCTCGCCGAAGCAGAACGAGTAGCGGAGCGGCCAGCTGAAGGTCGCCCGGTCGAGCTCGCCGGGGACGGCCCGGCAGACGTTGCGGATGACGAGGCGGAGCGCCCGGCCGATGGTGGCGTTGGCCCGGAAGCCGGGCCCGAAGCAGGCCTGGCCGCTCTCGATCCCGAGCCGGCGACGGGCCGGGCCGTTCACGATCACGGCGTGGGCCGCCCCGGCCAGCGTGGCGGTGGTCGAGTGGGCGTTGGCCTTGGTCTGGAGGAACGCCCGCACGGCGGCCAGCACCACCGGGAAGTACTCGGGGCGGCATCCGGCCATCACGGCGTTCACCGCCGCCTTCTCGGCGGTCACCGTCACCCTTCGGGTCGGCACCTCGCCGAGCACGTCGCCGGGCGCCACCCCGCCGGCCTCGAGCATCGCCTCGACCCGCTCGGCGGTCGCCGGGACGACCGGCAGGCCGTCGGTCCACCCGAGCTCGAAGCAGGCCTCGAGCGCCTCGTCGGCGTCCTCGAAGGTGTGGGCCTGTGACGACAGGATGGTCACGACGCGCTGAGCCGGGCCCGGACCGCCGGGGCGATCTCGGTCGCCAGCGCAACCGCCTCCTCCTTCGTCCACACCGCGGTCGGGTTGTGCGGGTAGTCGACCACCACGATCGGGTAGTCCGGACGTCCCATCAGGGCCGCCATGGCCCGCACCGCCGGCACCAGGGCGGTGTGGACGATGCACACCGCCGGGATGCCGGCCATCTCGAGGTCGACGGCGTCGCGCATCGACCGGGTGCTGCAGCTGCCGCACCCGCCCATCCCGGTCACCGCCACCGTGGCCTCGGCGGTGAACCGCTCCCAGTCGGCCGGCTCGGCCGGCACCGCCACGCTCGACTTGACCACCTTGACCGTCGCCGCCAGGCCGTCGGACTCGGCCAGCGCCGCCGCCAGGGCGTCGAACATGATCTCGGAGTCGCCGAGGCCGTTGGCGAGCACCCCGAGGGTCTGCCCGGCGAGCGTCGGCGGCCGGTCGGCCAGGGCGAACGGCTCCTGCGAGTCGATCGGCCCGTTCGTCGGGTCGAGCACGGTCAGCGCCATCGCACACCCCCACTCGCGCCGGCCGTCGGGCGGCGGCCGGACCCGACGATGCTACCGCCGCCTACCATGGCCGGATGCCGGGCTCCCGACGTGCGGCCGTCCTGGTCGTCGCCACCCTGCTGGCGGCCACGCTCGTCCCGGTGCTCGCCCGCCAGGCCGAACGGGCCGCCCTGCGGCCCGAGGAGGTGGAGGTGACCGACGAGGCGCTCCGGGCCGTCGTCGGCGACTACACCCGCGAGGCCGGGGTCCGCTCGCTCGAGCGCGAGCTCGGTCGACTGCTTCGCAAGGTGGCGACCAGGATCGCCGCCGGCGAGGCCGCGACACCGGTTCGGATCGACGCCGACGATGTCCGCACCTGGCTCGGTCGACCCCGGTTCTTCTTCGAGGCGGCAGACCGGACGAGCGTGCCGGGGGTGGTGACCGGGCTGGCGGTGACCGGAGCCGGGGGCGACGTGCTGTTCGTGGAGGCGACGGTGGCCGACGGCCCCGAAGGGCTCACCCTCACCGGCCAGCTCGGCGACGTCATGAAAGAGTCGGCCGAGATCGCCCTCTCCTATGTGCGGAGCCACGCAGCGAAGCTCGGTATCGAGCCGGACGCATTCAGGGGCAAGCGGTTCCACGTCCACGTGCCGGCCGGGGCCGTGCCCAAGGACGGCCCGTCGGCCGGGGTGACGATCACCACGGCGCTGGTGAGCCTGCTGCGAGACGTCCCGGTCCGCGCCGTCGTCGGCATGACCGGCGAGGTCACGTTGCAGGGACGGGTGCTGCCGATCGGTGGAGTGCGCCAGAAGGTCCTGGCCGCCCACCGGGCCGGTCTCACCGAGGTCGTCCTGCCGATGCGCAACGGCCCCGACCTCGAGGACGTGCCAGAGGAGATCCGGTCGGTGATGCAGTTCCACCTCGCCACCGAGATCGCCGAGGTGCTGGCACCGGCGTTCGGGAGCGCCAGCGACGACGGCGCCCGTCCGGACGAGGAGGAGGCGGCCGACGTGATGGCGGCCGCCTGAGCCACCCGGCCCTCCGGCCGTCGGCGTCGATCGCCGCCGGCCGGGGCATGGTCGGAGTCGAGTGCCCGGCCCGGGGGTCGGCGAACGAGAGGAGCGTGGAGCCGACGATGGACGATCGCCAGATCATTGCCCGCATCAGCGAGCTCGCTGACCAGGAGCGCCAGCTCGAGGAGGCCCATGCCGGCGAGGGGCTCTCGGCCGAGGAGCATGAGCGCCTCCGCCAGCTCGAGGAGACCCTCGACCAGCTCTGGGACCTCCTGCGCCAGCGACGGGCCCTCCGCCATGCCGGCCGTGCCGAGGACGAGGCAGCGGCCCGACCCACCGAGACCGTCGAGCACTACCTCCAGTAGCCCGGGGCGCCACCAGCGCCGAGCCGGTGTGAGGTGCCAGCGGTTCCCCCGTTATCAACGGGTGTAGGGGCGGTCCACCGGGGACCGCCTGCCGCGGGCCGAGGTGGTGATGGGACTGGACCGGTACAGCCTCGACGACCGGCGCCGCCGCGCGCCCGTGCTCTCCCGGCGCCGGCTCCTCGGCGCCGGCGCCGCCGGGTTCGCCGGTGCGGTGCTCGGGACGCGGCAGGCAAAGCTGATCGACGCCGCCCTGCGGGCGGCCGCGTCGCCGGGAGGGGCCTCGCTTGGCGACGTCGAGCACGTGGTCGTGCTCATGCAGGAGAACCGCTCCTTCGACCACTACTTCGGCACCCTCTCGTGCGTGCGGGGTTGGGACGATCCGGCGGTGCCCACCCAACGGGTCGGAGCACAGGTCCTGCCGGTGTTCGACCAGTTCGGCTATCGACCGGGTGCCGGGCCGGATCCGAGCGCCTACCTCCAGCCGTTCGAGCTCGTCAGCGACCCGCCGACACGCGACGGCCAGACCACCAACGACATCACCCACGACTGGGGCCCCCAGCACCAGTGTTGGGACGGCGGGGCGATGGACCGGTTCCTCGAGACCCATCTGGCCGTCGACGGGGCGGCCAACGGGCCGCTGACCATGGGCTACTTCACCCGGGACGACCTGCCATTTTACTACGCCCTGGCCGACGCCTTCACCGTCTGTGACGCCTACCACTGCTCGGTGCTGGGGCCGACCGACCCGAACCGGCTGATGGCGCTGTCGGCCACCCTCGACCCCGACGGGACGGCCGGCGGACCGGTGCTCGAGACCTACGTGTCCGACCGGACCACCCACTGCGGGACGCTCACCTGGGAGACGATGCCCGAGCGACTGAGCGCCGCCAGCGTCAGCTGGAAGGTGTACCAGGACCCGTCGGCGGATCTGCTGCTCAGCCCGCTCCTGTACTTCAAGGCGTTCGCCGAGCCGCAGACCCCGGCCGAGGTGGCCATGGCCGCCGCGGCCAACGGGCCGCAGTTCCCGGCCGACTTCGTCGCCGGCGTGGCCGCCGGCCGGCTGCCGGCGGTCAGCTGGATCGTGCCCAACCTCGCCCAGTGCGAGCACCCGGCCGCCCCGCCGGAGTACGGCGAGAACCTCGTCCAGACGGTCCTCGACACCCTGGTAGCCAACCCCGACGTGTGGGCGACCACGGTGCTGTTCGTCGTCTACGACGAGAACGGCGGCTTCTTCGACCACGTCCCGCCGCCGGTGGCGCCGCCGGGCACGCCCGGCGAGTGGGTGACCGTGTCGCCGCTGCCGGCGGCCGCCGCCGGGATCGCCGGGCCGATCGGGCTCGGGTTCCGCACGCCGTGCCTCGTCGTCTCGCCGTTCAGCACCGGCGGCAACGTCTGCTCCGACACCTTCGACCACACGTCGTTGCTGCGCTTCCTCGAGGCCAGGTTCAAGGTGGCGGTGCCCAACCTGTCGCCCTGGCGCCGTCAGGTGACCGGCGACCTGACGTCTGCCTTCTGCTGGGGGGCTCCACCGGCCACCGCCGTCCCGCCGTTGCCGGCGACCTCGGTCGGTGACCTCAGCGTGGCCGAGCAGGCCGTGCTCGACGCCATGCTCGGGACGGCCGACCTCGCCCCGCCCTACCCGGTGCCGGTGGCCAACGCCATGCCGTCGCAGGACCCGGGTCCGCACCGTCACCGGTTGCCGGCCAGCCGCCCCGCCGGAGGTGGTTCGGCCGAGGCCGCCTGAGGGAGCACCGAGCGAGACCGAGACGACGACGAACGAGAGAAGGAGGAAGAGGTAGAGCATGACGACGAACCTCATGGCTCGAGCGTGCCGGGCAGCACTGGCGGCGGCCCTCGCCTGCGGCGCCGCATTTGTCACCCTGGCCGCCTCGCCGGCCGACGCGTCGGCCGCCGTGCCCGGGACGGCGCCCACGCTCGTGCAGGGTGCGACCGACCTCGGGCCGGCCCCCGGGGCGTCGGTCACCCTGACGCTCGTGCTGCCGCTGCAGGACCGCGCCGGGCTCGACCAGCTGCTGGCGTCGCTCTACCAGCCGTCGAGCCCCGACTACCACCGGTTCCTCACGCCGGCGGCCTTCGACACCCAGTTCGCCCCGTCACCGGCGACGTTGGCTTCCGTCGAGAGCTGGGCGGCATCCGCCGGGCTGTCGGTGGTGTCGGTGTCGGCCAACCGCACGCTCGTGCGGCTGAGCGGTCCGGCGTCGGCGGTCGGTCGGGCCTTCGGCGTGTCGTTCGACCAGTTCCGCACGCCGCAGGGCCTGACCTACGTCTCGAACTCGACGCCGGCGAGCGTCCCGGCGGCTCTCAACGGCGACCTGGCGGCGGTGGTCGGGCTCTCGAGCCTCGGCCAGGTCAGCCTGGCGCCGGTCCTCGCGCCGTCGTCGTCGGCGTCGTCGTCGGGGCTGGCCTACCCGACGAGCTACGACCCCCAGCAGTTCTGGTCCTTCTACGACGCCCCGGCCGCCCACACCGGCGCCGGCCAGACGATCGCCGTCCTCGCCGAGGGCGATCTCAGCCAGCCGAAGGCCGACCTGGCGACCTTCGAGAAGACCTACGGGCTGCCGACGGTCCCCTGGAGCACCGTGGCGACCGGGCCAGCGTCGAGCGACACGTCGGGGAACGACGAGTGGGACCTCGACACCCAGTACAGCACCGGGATGGCGCAGGACGTCTCGAGCCTGCTCGTCTACGACGCACCGTCCCTCTCCAACAGCGACATCCTGAACGAGATGAACACCTGGGTGACGGGCGACCAGGCCAAGCAGGCGGACTTCTCGGCCGGTGAGTGCGAGCTGCTGGCCGACGCCAGCGGGTTCCTGACGGCCAACGACCAGGTGCTCGCCCAGGCGGTGGCCCAGGGCCAGACGCTCTTCACCGCCGCCGGCGACACCGGGGCGTTCTGCCCGGCGCTGGTCGGGGTGAACGGCGTCCCGGCCGGGCTCCCGAACGTCAACTACCCGGCCTCGAGCCCCTACGCCGTGGGCGTCGGTGGGACGACCATCCTGGGCGGCCCCGCCCCGCTGCGGGAGATCGGCTGGTACGCCGGCGGCGGCGGCGAGTCGCTGCTCGAGCCCGCCCCGGCCGACCAGGCGGCGGTCGGCGGGTCGAGCCTCGGGGTCACCCGCGGGGTGCCCGACGTCGCCTTCGACGCCGACCCCGAGAGCGGCTTCGACGTCATCGTCGGCGGCCAGCCGACGGTGGTCGGCGGCACGAGCGGCGGCGGCCCGTCGTGGCTCGGGATCTGGGCGAGGGCGCAGGCCGACCACGGCGGCGGGCTGGGCTTCGCCGGCGACACCGTCTACGCCGAGCCGGCGTCGGCCTTCAACGACATCACCGTCGGCGACAACGGCATCTACCCGTGCACCCCGGGGTACGACTACGTCACCGGTCGCGGGACCCCCGACATCGCCGCCTTCGTCGCCGACGCCTGATCCGGGTCGAGCGGTGGTCCTGCCGGGCGCTGGGCCCGGCAGGACCACCGTGACCGGCTGGTACCGTGGGGTCGCCCGGCGACTGCCGGGTGCCGAAGCGCCGACCCGGGAGAGCAGCCGATGGCCCAGAGCGCCGGATTGCACGAGCCGGGCGACCTCCTGTCGCCCCAGACCGTCGACCGGCACCGGGCGATCACCTCGCTGCAGGAGGAGCTCGAGGCCGTCGACTGGTACGACCAGCGGGTCGACGCCACTTCGGACGCCGAGCTGGCGGCGGTGCTCTCCCACAACCGGGACGAGGAGAAGGAGCACGCGGCCATGACGCTCGAGTGGCTCCGCCGCCGCGACCCGGCGCTCGACGGCCACCTGCGGACCTACCTCTTCACCACCGACCCGGTGAGCGAGATCGAGACCGAGAGCGCCGGCGGCGGCGACAAAGGCGCCGCCGACACCGGCGGGTCGCTCGGGATCGGGAGCCTGAAGGGGGAGACGCTGTGAACCACCTCCTACGGTCGCACGCGCCGATCACCGAGACCGGCTGGGCGCAGGTCGATCACGAAGGCCGGAGCCGGCTC
>Ga0209012_1002859_pt1 | contig 14015 bp, 13 predicted proteins | sample RS3BMetagenome_FD_184735 | JGI IMG/M metagenome (GOLD analysis project Ga0209012, IMG submission 184735) | Ferric oxide microbial mat and aquatic microbial communities from Rainbow Spring, Yellowstone National Park, USA - RS3B (SPAdes) (version 3) ...
GATGCCATGGAGAAGCGACAAATCGCCGTCGCTTGGGTGGAGCGAGTGTTGGCTCGTCCGGAATGGACGGAACCAGACCCGTTGGATGCTGCTCTCGAACATCCCTGGCAGCTATTCCGGAGTTCGGGAACCGGGTTTTGCGGGTTATCGTCAACACTTCCACGGCCCCGCCGCGGGTCATCACAGCCTATTTCGACCGCAGGAGAACCCAGCGATGAAACTGAAGATCAATGAGCAGGCCGACGCTCTGTACCTGACTTTGGGTGAGGCGCCGGCAAGTCGTACGGAGGAGGTCTCGCCCGGCATCATCGTGGAGTACGACGAGCAAGATCGCGTCGTGGGTATCGAGATGTTGTCCCTGTCGAAGCGGGCACCGCAGACCGATATCCGGCGGTTTTTGTTCGAGGCCTGCCGGGAATGCAACGGCGGCTTTTCGTTGGACGAGGAATATCTGGCGTGCCTGCTGGAGTGCGTCATGGCCGGCACGACCGAGACCGATGGGCTTGCGAGAGAAAAGGTCAAACGGGCGCTATTGAGGAATCCTCGGCTCACTGCTCAATTGGATGCGTGTCGCTGGGATGATCTCTTCGGCCGCCCCTGGTGGCGGCCCGATGAAGCGCGGGTACGCAACGTCGTCTCGAAATTGGCGAAGGGGCATGCCGCCTATGAATTGAGCGAGTCCTGGCACGACGAGCCCGACGCTTACTTGGTTCGTGCAATTCCTGCGATGCTGGAGGCGGAGAGGCAGGAGTTCGAATGCATAGGGGGAGAAGCCCAGTGTTCATGGCCAGAGCTGGGAAGCCGCGCTTTCTTGCGTGCCTTGGGAAAATCCGTCCCTCCGGCCCAGGTCGGAGCGTGGCTGATCGTACAGCCAGGTCGTTATAGATATTCGGTCGACTGGCAGACCGGGATCGATGTCCGCATGGTGATCGGTGAATATCTCGCCTGTAGGGTCGTGTGGAACCGATAGGCAGGCACGCGTGGGAGGGGGCGTGGAAGAAACCAAGGTAGACAGGGTCGTCAGAGACTTGGTCGCAGACCATGATCGACTCGATGGTTTTCTGTCCAAGGCCCATGTGGACAGGTTGCTCGAGAAACGACAGCTGACCGTCGAGGAAGGCGCAGAGGTTTATCGACAGCTCAATGCGATCGGCATCAGTGTCGAGGACGAATCCGAGAACCCGGATGAGATCGAAGGCCCGAACGTCGATGAGGTCGACTCTGTCGACGCCGGCGTCGATGGTTCGTTTGAACGCCTAGACGTCAGACTGCGCAGTCTGAGCTCCAGGCCTCTGACCGCCGAGGAAGAAGTCGAACTGGGACGGCGGATGGAGCTCGGTCGCCGCGCCCTACGTGAGCTCGAAGAAGGCGTTCCCCGATCGGAGGAGCACGACAGGATAATCGAACGCGGTAGGAGTGCGAGGGAGACGATGATCATGGCGAATCTCCGGCTCGTGCTCCACATCGCGAAGCCGTATGTCGGACTTTCCGATCTCAGCCTGGATGATCTCTTCCAAGAGGGGGTGATCGGGCTGATGCGCGCGGCGGACAAGTACGATCATACGCTCGGGTACAAGTTTTCCACCTATGCGAAATGGTGGATCAGGCAGTCGATCACGAGGTCTCTCGCCGATCGCGGAGCGACGATACGTCTTCCATTACACGTGTATGACGACGTGCTCAGGCTGAAACGCGCACACAAACTCCTGGGACAAGCACATCCAGAACGACGGACGAGCGTGGCCGAGCTCGCTGACGAACTCGCATGGACGATCGACAAAGTCCATTTCATACAACAGATCGGTGCCTTCGTTACTGCGTCGTTGGACGAGAGGATCAACGGGCATGACGATCTCACGCTGATGGACACGCTGGTTTCCGGGCTCCCGTCGCCGGAGGAGCATCTGGATCATGCTGATCTGGCGAGGTGCATCGACGGCGCCCTGAGTGGCCTGAAAGAGCGAGAGAGCAAAGTGTTACGCCTCCGATTCGGTTTGAGTGATTCCGGTCACGAGGCGACGCTGGAAGAAATTGGGCAGATGTTCGGTGTGACCCGCGAACGGATTCGGAAGATCGAAGCCAAAGCCCTCGGTCGACTCAGGCATCCAAGTCGAGGAGATGTGCTTCGCGACTTTCTGGACTCGTGAGGAGTGCAGGGAGTGTGACGAGGGTAGAGCTTCATAGAGGAGAACGAGAATGAACGCAGAAACGGCTCGAGAGAAATTCGTCGATTGGTTGGCAAGGCGCATGACCGTGGCCGGCAGGGGCGACTGCGACGACGTGTTGAAGGTCGAGCCGTCTGGGAAGTATTGGTTGGGGAGGTTGCAATCCGCCGAGGCCGTGGCAGAGAGCGACTGGGGTGATCGGGGGGAACGGCTGGAGCCCTGCGCATTCGGGATCAAGGTTAAACCCGGAGGGGCGGGACCGTGGCGCTTCCGTGTCGTCACGAGTTTTCGGGTTTGGCTGTGGGACAAGTCGGCGAAGATATGGAAGAAGACCGGGCCCGTCTGCGCTGGATTCGCGATCGAAGTGCCGGTACGGATAGGGATACATCGATATGGAGAAGAGGAGATCGCGAGCGCCCTGGCCAGCGTGACTGGGCGCGACGGACTCGCCGCGCGGATCGATGTCGAAGTCGACACCGGACAGACTGGTGATCATGAGCTGAGCGTGTCCTTGGTCAACAGCTCTCCCAAGGAGCATCGAGATTTCAAAGACACACGGCTCTATCAGTGCGAGTTGCGAGTCGCGGGCCTGGAGACGGTTCCTTTCATGCTCGAGGCGCTGGAGGATTCGTTCAGATACGACAGGTGTATTGAGGCGTACGGCATCAACTGCGGCGTACGTACCGAGTCTGGAGCCATCGTCACGGAAGATGCGGTCACGGTCGACCGCCATAGACCTCGGTACTGGAGCGTGGACGATCCGATGCCAACCATGCGATTCATGGATTTGGCGGCCGATCCGATCGGGCCGGCGGAAGCTCTACTTTCGGCGCTGAGGAGTTGGGGAGGCGCCAACTGGGCGGCCGATGTACTGGAACATCGGGCGGACGCAGAGAGATGGTCGACCGAGATGAAGCAACAAGCGACCAGGGCCGCCGAGGAATTCGAGCGAGAGTGTGAGCGACTCGCCAAAGGCATCGAGCTCTTGAAGTCCGACGAAGCTTTGTTTCGCGCGTTCACCGGAATGAATCGCGCGATGTCATTCAGTGCCCGGGGCAAGTATGACTCCTGGCGTCCGTTCCAGTTGGGGTTCTTGCTCGCGAACCTTTCGTCGGTCGTGGACAAGGAGCATGAGCCGGATGTCGTCGACGTCGTCTGGTTTGCGACGGGCGGAGGCAAGACGGAGACGTACCTCGGCCTTTTGGTGACGGCTGCGTTGTACGACAGAATGACCGGGAAAGTTTCGGGGATCACTGCGTGGAGTCGTTTCCCTTTGAGGATGCTGTCCCTACAGCAGACCCAGCGTTTCGCCGACGCAATCGCCTCGGCAGAGATCGTACGCCGCGAGATGGGTTTGGCAGGAGATGGTTTCTCACTTGGGTTCTTCGTTGGGCAGGGTGCTACCCCCAATCGCATCCCCGAAAATCCCAAACCAGGTGAGCCGGATCCCGACGACGACCGGATGCCAGGGCGATATCAGGTACTGGAGTATTGCCCTTTCTGTCACGAGCGTTCGATAACGATGGCCTTCGACAGGCGCTCGTGGAGACTCGAACACCGATGCGGGAACACGGCCTGTGTAGAGAGTGGTAAGGCTCTGCCGATATACGTGGTCGACGAGGAGATCTACAGATTTCTTCCTACGGTGGTCGTCGGCACCCTCGACAAGGCGGCATTGATCTCCCTTCAGGCGTCCATGCGCGGCATGGTCGGCGCGCCTCTGGGGGTGTGCTCCAAAGAAGGGCATGGATACATCTATGCCCCGAGGAGTTCACGTCCTTCGGGATGTCTCGTTCCCGGTTGTCGTGGGACTCGCCAGGCGCTGCCCATGGAGGAGGATAAGTATGGACCGTCCTTCCGACTCCAAGACGAACTGCACCTCCTGCGGGACAGTCTCGGAGCTGTCGACTCACACTACGAGGCTTTGTACGACGCGCTGCAGGACGAACTTTGCGGCAGGAAGCCAAAGGTACTTGCGTCCTCCGCGACACTTACGGGTTACGAAAAGCAGGTAGACGTTCTGTATCGGCGAGCGGCGCGTGTTTTCCCCGTTCCTCCACCGCGTGTCGGCGGAGGCTTCTGGACCGCGGATTCGGAAAGCTTGATGCGCCGGTTCGTGGCGATAGCGCCGCGGGGGGTGACCATTGAGTACACGGTCGATCGATTGCTGACCGAGTTGCAGATCGCTGTGCGGGATCTGGCGCGAGATCCCGTATCCACGTGTGCCGATATCGGGATCGATCCGCAGTTCTCGGCGGAGTTGCTCTCTCTGTATGGAACGAACGTCGTCTATGGGAATACGTTGCGTGACCTCGAGGCAGTGATGCGCTCGATGGAAACGCAGGGGCTCGTTCCTGGTGCTGGTGCGATCAATACTGCATCACTCACGGGCAAGACCGACTTCTCGGAAGTGCGCGAGATACTCGAGAGATTACAGAGCCCCGAGGACTCGTTCGAAGAGCGGCTGCACATCGTATCGGCATCCTCGATGATGTCCCACGGCGTGGATGTCGATAGGTTGAACGTGATGGTGATGCTCGGTATCCCGCTGTCGGCGGCCGAATTCATCCAGGCCACAGCCCGGGTGGGACGCCGCTTCCCGGGCCTCGTGTTCGTCGTCCACAAAATCGGCCGGGAACGTGACGCAGGGATCTTTCGCTCCTTCAGACAATTCGTCGAGCAAGGGGACCGATTCGTCGAGCCCATACCGGTTACGAGGCGCAGCCGCCGAGTCTTGGACCGAACCGTTGCCGGCCTGGAGCTGGCTCGCTTGCTGGTAATCCATGAGGGGTCTTCTGGAACTGCTCTGACGACTTTGCGCACTTTCAAGGACTATGTGTCGTCTGGGAAATTCGACGTCGACGTGGAACTCAATGCACTGATCGAAGCGCTTGGTTTGCAGAGCGAGCTCGACGAGCCGTTGAGAAAGGACCTGCGAGTATGGTTCGACGAGTTGCGCCACAACATCCTCGTGCCACCCAATGACGCGCGTTTCCTTTCCGATCTGTCGCCGTCTGGTCCACCCATGCTGTCGCTGCGGGACGTCGAGAAGCAGGTCCCGGTCATCGGGACCAGGGTCTGAAGGAGGAGAAAAGTGAAAGAATCGAGAAGCGCTTCCCAGATCTTCTTCGGATTCCTTCCGGAACAGACCGTCGACTTGCGCGGCGGAGTGTGGAAAGTCAAGGACTGGCGGCATCCCAAGGTTCGCGCCGAGATCGATTCGGCATCGCTTCTGCGGGAAATCATCCGGCAGGCGACGCCGTGGAGTGCAGTGGGAATGGACGCCGGTTTCGTCGCCCATTTGCACGCGGGCGCACCCATCACAGTGTTGACGCTCGACGAGAACAACGGCGTCGAAGTGGAGCCGTTTCCGAAGTCGTGGATATGCAAATCCTGCAAGAGGGTACACGATACGCCGGATGCGACGTGTCCTTGCGGGGCAAAAGGTCAGAAGGGGCAGCTGTTCTTCGTGGGCTATCACGACAAGTGTGGAACACTCCAAGCACCGTGGATCCCCAAGTGTCCCGAGCACAGGCAGGTGCGCATCGTGTTTCCTGGGACTTCCTCCGCGACCGAAATCCGATTCGAGTGTCCGGTATGCGATCGAGAACTCCGGAAAGGGTTCGGACACGTCCCGTGCGATTGTGGTCAGGGCAATCTCGCCTTTCAGCCACATCGTGCGTCTTCTGTCTACACGCCCCGCAACGTCGTGATCGTCAATCCGCCTTCGCGGGAGCGCATGCGGGCGATCGCCGAAGCGGGTGGACCACCCAAGGCGTTGAGCTGGGTCGTGGATGGCATGAAGACCAAGACGGTCGAAGAAGTCCCAGCCAGTCGTGAAACCCTGAGACGGCAACTGGAGGCGCAGGGACTGCCCCCGGAGATCATCGACAAGATGCTCGACATCGCCGGGACGGCATCTGGAGCACTGCAGAGTGAAGACATCGTGCTGCCATCGGGTCAACGAGAGGATGCAGAGGCCCAAGCAGTGACCATCGCTCTAGCGACAATGGAGTCCAGGTTCAGAATCGACGATTTGGTGGCAGCGACCGATCCTTCCAGCGAGCTCGGTCTACTCTACCGCGTGCGATATGCGCATGCGCTGCGTTTGGCGGGATTGTGCGCAGTCGACCTGATCGAGCGTTTCCCCGTGCTCACGGGGCACTTCGGCTATACGCGAGGTGACCACGAGCCTGGCAAGGGGCGGCTCGTCCCATACAAGGGGCGCCATGGACAAGGTTACAAGGTGTACGCGGACATCGCCGAGACGGAGGCCCTTTTCGTCAGGTTGGATCCGATGAGGGTCGCGAAATGGTTGGTCGATGCAGGTCATCCACTCGCCGAGTGGCACGACGAACGAACGGCTCGATCGGCCATATTGGAGGCGGCACGCCTGCCTTCGTCGACGGGCGAGAAGGACGGGTCCGTCGGCGCTGCACTACTCGAGTTGGTCCATTCCTATGCGCATCGTTTCCTGAGGATATCCGCCGTTCACGCGGGCATCGACAGAAATGCCCTTTCAGAGCTACTGGTTCCCCTGCATCTGGGGTTCTTCATCTACGCTGCCGCGAGGGGCGACTTCGTGTTGGGCGGGCTCCAGGCCGTATTCGAGACGGAACTCCACCGTTTGCTCGACGCCGTCGTGTATGACGAGCATAGTTGCGCACTGGATCCGGGTTGTTCCGACGCAGGCGCGGCTTGCATGGCTTGCCTTCATGTCGGAGAGCCATCCTGCCGCTATTTCAATCGGTATTTGAGCCGTCTGACGCTCTTCGGACAACATGGGTATCTGCGAAGCCCATGAGTCTCGCTTCATGGGCCCCAGACAATGGCGTCTTTGATCTTTCGGCTGGCAACGACATAGAGACCCACCTTCGCCCGACTCAACCCGACATAAGCAACGGCGCGAAGGTCTTCGATCGTCGCAGCATCCGATAAAGCAAGGACGACCACGTCACGTTCAAGCCCCTTGAAACGGTAAACGGTTTCGACGGGGATACCATGACCGTCCAGTGTGGTGAATAGATGCCCAGCCACGCCGGTCGATCTCAGTTCGGAGACCACCGATGTGGAATCCGTCAGGACGATCAGCTGGGTCGGCTCAATCTTGTCTTCGAGGACTATGCTCTCGACCAGGCCGACGACGTAGGGTGCGAGCTGCTCTCGACGGTCCACCTCCACGAACCTCGGCTCCGGTCCATCGACAAACTTGCCGTCGAGGCGATCGTCGAAAATGCGGGCTACCCTTCGAGCTATCGGACCCGTGTTCCGGCAATTCACGGTCAACTCGAGTTCGACCAGTCCTTCGGGTATCGACCATCCTCGTCGATACAAATCTTGGTGAGAGTCGGCGAATAGGTGTAGAAGACCATCGTCGGCAACGAGAGATTGTGTCACTGAAAGCCATTCCATGGCGAAATCCTGAGCCTCATCGACCAGTACTGCATCGTACTGCGTGCCGTTGCGACCGGCAGCCTCGCCCAGAATGCGAGGGGCTTCGATTTCGTACCACTCGCTCGTCGGGTCGAACGGGGTCTTCGATTTGGCGCGTCGTGCCTCACGAAGTACGAGGCTGTGAAAGGTTTCGACGTCGACCGACGAGCCATGCAGTATCGACGCGAGATGCAGTCGCAGTGGTGCGTTGTAGCAGAGCAGCAGTATGCGAAAACCAGATGAAGCGAGCTGACGCGACTTCTCTACGGCCAGCACCGTCTTCCCCGTCCCGGCGCCCCCGAGGATCATGGCGCGCTTGACGCGTCTGATCGCTTGCAGCACCATCATCTGTTCGCTCGTCAAATCGAGCAACGCTTGCCCGGCGTCTCCAACGTCGTCTCGCAGGAGGCGTCTTACTCGAATGGTAGGTGCCAAATGGTCAACGATCCGCTGGACGTCACTCTTGGACAAGGCTCGATTCTGTCCCCAATGGCGGACTATCCGTTCTATCGCCTCCATTGGCCGAGCCAGATCGACACAGTCGACGACAATCTCTCTGGGTGCATTGAGCCCGAGAAGCTGAGTGACTTCTATGTCCGGGAACACGACGGCATGCACGATCGGATACCGTGTTAGTGTGGGATCGACCGCCTTGAAGAAGTTGAGCAATGCATATTTGGAGTCTTTCGCCTGATCGAACGGGTTTTTGATGGGACGACGAATTCCATCGCCCCCAGTCGAAAGCCAAGTGCCGTCAATGGCTTCGATCCCGCCGCCCTTCACCTCCAAAACGAGGATGCCGAGGTCGGGAGCCAGCACGACGAAATCGGCTTCGCCGTCGCCCTGCTTGCCCCCACGACGTGATTGCCAGGCAACCGAATGGAAAACAACGAGATCATCAGCAGTGGACAAGCGCTCGCGCACCTTGATCTCCGATCGCGGGCTGCTCGGTGATGCTTCACGGGGGTAGAAGGTCGTCATCGGCTCGATTTGTCCGGTTTCCGTGGCGGCCGACGGAGCCCCCGATTGGTGGTGATCGCCGGCTGCCTCGTGTGCTTGCGCGTCTCGACGATCTTGGAAACATGACGCGCTGCGTCGGCGGGTGATTCATGCGCCCACATCCTCACCACTTCCCAGCCGAGCTCACTAAGGCGTCGATCGGTGTCGGCATCACGGGCGCGATTGGCCTTGATCTTCGCTCGCCAGAATTCGGCGTTTTCCTTGGGCCAAGTGGCGTGCAGTGGGCAGCCATGCCAGAAGCACCCATCGACGAACACTGCGACGCGCGGACCCAGGAAAGCAATATCCGCGACCCGCCGCGGTTTCGAAAGTAGTGGTACTTGCAGGCGATATCGTAGACCCAATGCGTACAGAGCCTTGCGAAGTTCTATCTCGATGTCGGTGCCGCGCTGGCGCACACGCGCCATACGACGACTTGCCTCAGGCGACGAGGGGGTTGCGCGCGACACCACGTTTCCCCTTTGTGCCCGTCATCAATGGTTGAATGGCGAGATGCTGGAGGATGCTACGACCGATGATCTTTCCAAGTGTCACCGGCACGGCATTGCCGATCATGCGCCCCAAGGCCTTGAACTGGATCGGCGTACCGTCCGGGACGAAGGAGTAATCCTCCGGAAAGCCCTGCAAGATGGCACCTTCACGCAGTGAGATCGCGCGGTCCTGCTCGGGGTGACCAAAGCGACCATTGCCGAAGCCGTAATACTGCGTGGTGAGTGTTGGAGCAGGCTCGTCCCAGACCATGCGGCCGTAAACACCGGGATAGGTACGCCCCGTATCACGCTGGTGGCACTTCGCAATCAGACTTTTGGGCCAGTCTCGCCATGTTCCACCAGGGCGCGATGCCCGGATCCGATCAAGGTTGAGTTTCGACAGTTTGGAAGCCGCGTGCAGCGGATCACTTGGTGAAGATTCGCCTGCGGCGATCGCTGGAAGCTTGCCAATCGCTTCACGTACCGTCATTGGGCGATTATGAGTGGACTCGATGAGTTCGATGGGGCCTAGTCGCGATGCGAGTAGCACCATTCGACGTCGACGTTGAGGCAAACCATAGTCAGAGCAGTCCACGACATCGTGCCAAACTTTGTAGCCGAGTTTTTCCAAAGTGGCTACGAAATCACCATACACCTCGTGTTTCTCTACCGTCGGTACGTTTTCCATGGTGATGATGTCCGGGCGCACACCTTCGACCAATCGTGCGAACTCATACAACAACGCCCAGCGCGGGCTACCCACGGTGTCGTAGCGTTGTGCATAAGTCGAGAACGGCTGACAGGGCGCGCATCCGGCGAGGATGCGGATGTCCGCGTCCCCGAAGAGATTCTTCAGAACCACTGGTTTCGTTCTCGAGACGTCTTCCTCGATGAACCGAGCGCCGTTGTTGGTTTCGAATGGATGGCGGCATGCAGGATCGACATCGATGCCAGCGACCACAGGAATCCCTTCTGAAGTCAGACCGTGCGTGAGCCCACCCGCACCACAAAACAAATCAATGCAGGCCAAGGTCGTCATTCATGATCTCCCTTGGTCGGCCAGAACGAGCTTGGCACCGTGACGCTCCTCTCCATCATCGGCTCGACGCATCGTCGGGTTCTTCCGACGCCTTGCCGGATCGCACTCATTCGTCGACTTCATCGGCCTTGAACTTCCAGAACCTCCCTACTTTGTGGGCCGACATGTCCTTTTTCCCGATCCACGCATAGACCGTGTCCCTGCTGACCCCAAGGTATTCGGAGATTTCCTCGACGGACAACCATCCGTCGGACAAGGTGGCTCCCACAGCATAGACAGCCATGATCGGTGATTCTGCCATAGATTCAGCGGGATTAAAACCGGTTTTATGCCGAACTGTCCTGATTAGACTGGGTCGAGTCTGAGGTCGTAGGTCTAGATGAGAGTAGAAGCGTGGTCTCGGCACTCCGCCTTACTACCAACCCGGGCAGCACCTTCCCGCCGCTATACACCCACCGGCGCAGCTCCCTGGCAGCGCTCGACCAGTCGCGCTGGTTGACCCGGCGCCGTAGAGTCGAGGTCTGCAGCCGCCCTGCGCCGAGGTTGAACGTGAAGTCCACGATGGCCGCGAGCCGTTCCTCGGGTTCCGTCGCCAGCACCGGACAGTAGCGCAGTGTGGCGGCGAGCGCGGTTCGCAGATCCTGGGCCAGATAGATCTCGCCCTCATCCTCGGTGATCGGCGGATGGTCGGGCTTGCAAAGGTGTCCGTAGCCGATGGTCCAGTACCCTGCCAATGAGCACTGCTGCGGGAGTTGTGTCTGTCAAGTTGGCAAATATGGCCCTGAACTTCTGCGTCTCGATCGCGTCGATGTACTGTCCGATAAGGTTTTTAAGCAGCGGGTCTATGGGCACCTTGTAGCGACCGCGCGGGACAGTAAGTGCGCGCGGCCCGTTCCCGGCCAGGTCCTTGGCCAGGAGGGCGGCAACCGCATGATGGAGGGCTTCGTATTTCCTAAGCGGAACACCGGTGATCTGGTTGGCGTCGTTCTTGATCTGGATTCGACGCCGCGGGGCCTGCTGACGCTTGAAGTCCGTCTCTAGGAAATCAAGGAAATAGCGGCTGACCTTGAATCCAAACTGTTGAAGGTTGTCGCTTTCGTCCACGCCTAAACCTAAACCGATTCCCCTGCTCGGCTCTCGCACGACCTTTTGGTCAGGTGGCACGGCATCTCGTGGCGCTTGCCGCCCTTCTCGTGGAGACGAACCCAAAGCCGGCGGCGTTCGCTGTAAACGTCCTCAACCTTCATCGCCAGCGCCGCGCCGATCCGCGCGAAGGTGTAAACCATAAGCCCGATCAGCGCCCGATCGCGAAGCCCGGCGTGGGTGTCTATCTCGATCGAGTCAAGCAGCGTCCGCGCCTGGGCGGGCTCCAGCACCGGCGTCTTGCCCTTGTTCACCGAGTGCCGGGGGCCGCGCACCGAGCTGGCCGAGTTTACCGGCACGATCTGGCCGGTGACCAGCCAGTCGAACAGATGGCGGATGGCGGCGAGCTGCTGTTTCACCGTGGGTGCCGAGTAGCGGCGCGTCTGTCGCTCGATCCAGGCCGCGACGTGGAGTGGCCGGACCTCATCCAGCGCTTTAACCCCACGCCGCCGGCACCATTCAAGAAACTCGGCGATCGTGCGGGTCTGCGCGCGCTCATCGCCGGCGGCGACCAGCGCGGGCAGGCGGCTGTCGACGGCGGGCATCGCGAGCGGCGCGATCCGGCCGGTCAATAGAATTGGCGTCCTGGCCATTTGTTCGGTGAGTATAGACTTAGGCTATGGACTAAGTCTATATTGTGCGGCATGACCGGCGTGGTAAACGTCCATGAAGCCAAGACCCTCTTCTCCAAGCTGCTCAAACGAGTCCAACTGGGCGAGGAGATCGTCATCGCCAAGGCTGGCAAGCCGGTGGCGCGGCTGGTGCCGCTGGCCCGGCCTCCGCTGGCGCGCCAGCCGGGCAGCGCCAAGGGGCGCGTCACAGTAAATGCCGATTTCGACGCGCCGCTGCCGCCGGAGCTGCAAAAGGCCTTCGAGTGAAGGTTCTGCTCGATACTCACGCCTTTCTCTGGTGGGTCGCCGATGACCCTCAGCTCTCCCCGCGCGCGCGCCGAATCCTGGGCGAGAGCGCCAACGAGGTCTACTTCAGCGCCGCGAGCGGCTGGGAGATCGCCATCAAGGCCCGCCTGGGCCGCCTGCGCGTCGCCGGCGCGAACATTGCGGACTTCGTGGCGGAACAGGTGGCCGTAAATGGCTTTCAGGTCCTGCCGGTCAATCTGGGCCACGCGCTCCGCACCTATACGCTTCCCGACCATCACAAGGATCCCTTCGACCGCATGCTGGTGGCCCAGGCCATAAGTGAGGAGCTGGCGCTCGTAAGCGCCGACCGCAAACTCGCCGCCTACAAGGTCCGCATCGTCTGGTAGGCGCTGGCGCCTGAGCGCGCCGCTGCGCGTTTCGGGTTTGCCTTGCAATATCAGCACTATGATTGGTCCTGCGCGCGCTACCAGAAAACCGGCACCATGATGCCGCCCGACGGGCTGGATCGGCTGCGCGAGGCGGATGCGATCTTTCTGGGTGCGGTGGGCTGGCCGGGAGTTCCCGACCATATCTCCCTATGGGGGCTTTTGATTCCGATCCGTCGCCGCTTTGATCAATATATCAACCTCCGTCCTTGCCGACTTTTGCCCGGAGTGCGTTCGCCGCTGGCCAATCGCACGCCGGAAGAGATTGATTTTTATGTCGTGCGCGAGAATACCGAGGGGGAATACTCCAATGTCGGCGGGCGGATGTTTGAGGGAACGGAGCGGGAACTGGTCAGCCAGGAGAGCATTTTTACCCGCCATGGGGTCGATCGCGTGCTGCGCTATGCGTTTGCCTTGGCACGCTCGCGCCCGCGCAAACACCTCACGTCAGCAACCAAGTCGAACGGCATTGTGTTCACCATGCCCTTTTGGGACGAACGGTTTGCTGCGATTGCGGCGGAATTTCCCGATGTGCGCACTGCCCAGTACCACATCGACATTCTAACCGCCCACTTTGTCCAGCACCCGGATTGGTTTGACGTCGTCGTGGGCTCGAACCTGTTCGGCGATATTCTCTCCGATTTGGGTCCCGCCGTTGCTGGCTCTATCGGCATCGCGCCTTCCGCCAATCTCAACCCCGAGCGGATTTATCCCTCAATGTTCGAGCCGGTGCACGGCTCTGCCCCGGATATTGCCGGCAAGGGGATCTGCAACCCGATCGGGCAGATCTGGTCGGGGGCGATGATGCTGGAGCATTTGGGCGAGACGGCTGCGGCCTCGGCCATCGTGCGGGCGATTGAAGTGCTGCTTGCCGAAGGCGGCCCGCGCACGCGCGATATGGGCGGCAATGCCGGGACCGAAGAGGTGGGCAAGGCGCTTGCCGAGATGGTGGCCAAGGCCCCGCTTCCGGCCGGTTGAGGCTGCTCCAGGCTGCACAGCCCCAGGACTGGCGGGTGCAGAGGCGGCGGATGAGATCTCTCGGTCAGACCCGGTCTTGGTCTGCCTGGGCATCCGCAGGAATAGGGCTCTATGCCGCCTGGGTGATGGCGGAGGCGGGGGTGGGGAGCTGCCAGGCGGGCATGGTTTGAGGGATGAAGAGCTCGAGCAGGGAATGGCGCTCGGTGGGCGCGGGCAGGAGCAAGAGCGCATCCCCGTCGGTCCAGCGCCAACGTTCCTCGGCATTCTGCTCGATGGGGTGGAACCCCTCGGCGAAGGCCGGGCCCTGCAACGGCAGCATCCGGCCCGCAAGCAGCGCGCCGGTGATGCGCACGCCGAGCCTGCGGCAGTCGGTCGCGGCCAGTTCATGCCCCGCCGGCACCCCGGCATGGCTGCGGATGCGCACAGCCAAACAGCCGGGCGGCAGCGAGAACTGATAAAGCGGG
>Ga0209012_1002867_pt1 | contig 13992 bp, 10 predicted proteins | sample RS3BMetagenome_FD_184735 | JGI IMG/M metagenome (GOLD analysis project Ga0209012, IMG submission 184735) | Ferric oxide microbial mat and aquatic microbial communities from Rainbow Spring, Yellowstone National Park, USA - RS3B (SPAdes) (version 3) ...
CGGCGACAGCGGCCCGGAAGTTGTCGAGGGCTTCTTCTTCCGTAGCGCCAGAGGCCGTCGCCCGAATGTCGTCGTTGTACGCCAGGACACCCTCGTCGTAGACCTCGACGATGACGGGGACGCGCACGGCGCTCACCTCGCCGTCGATTGTAGCACGGTGCCCGAACGCGACCAGCGACCACGCGGCGCTACTTGCGCGGCGAGGATCGCCTTGCTCGGAGTCCCGGACGCCGCCTATGCCGGCCGGTGCCCTGCCCCTGACCGGGAGGGGTGTGCGCCAAGGATTTGGAGAGGGACGGTCGCATCGTGGTAGACGGGGAGGGCGTGACGGCGCGGTGGACACGACGGGTACGGTTGGTCCTGGAATCTGCGGTGACGCGCACGGAGCCGCTGGCGCCGGTCCCCTCTCGACCCGAGTGGACCTGGCCCAGCGGATGGCCACGAGGGCGCATGCTCACCAGGTGCGTCAGGGCAGCGAGCTGCCGTACATCGTCCATCCGGCGCGGGTGGTCACCACCCTGCGCGACGTGGGCGTGACCGACGCGGACATCCTGGCGGCGGCCTGGCTGCACGACGTCGTGGAGGATACGAGACAGACTCTTCACGACGTGCGCGTCTGCGTGGGTGACCGGGCGGCGCGTCTCGTGGGCCTTCTCACCAAGGTGAGCCCGTTCGATCCTACGCCGTACTTCGGGGCGATCTGGGCGGACGAGGACGCGACGGCGATCAAGCTCGCGACCGGCTCGACAACGTGAGGGAAGTCCACCTGCGCGGACCGGCGGTGGCGAGTAGGTACCTCGTGGAGACCGAGCGGTGGTTCACCCTGTCCCCCGGTGCAAGAAGGCCCGTTGTGGCGCTGTACGCGGCCTTGCGATCGGCGGAGCTTGACCTGGCGCGGTGGATCGACGCACGCCGGGACCGGTAGGAGAGGGGGTAGGACGTTGAGCGTACCGGCCAGTGCGGCGACGCAAACGCGTGTGCATCGGGTGACGACAGTTGCGGACGCGCTCGACGCACTCACCGCCCTGGACTCGGTTCCCTGGGTAGGGCTCGACACCGAGACACGCAAGGCCGGCGAGGGCACGAAGCGCTACCAGCCGGGCCTTGACCCGTACCTCAGCCGGATCCGGCTCCTGCAGCTTGGCACGGCGACAGACGCCTACGTGCTGGACACGACGCAGGTGGATCCGACCGCGTGGATGTGGTGGCTTAAGGACAACGTCCGCAAGCTCGTCGGGCAGAACGCACGATTCGATCTCGCCCTCCTCCAGCAGGAGGGCCTCTTCATCCCACGGGCGTGGGATACGTACCTGGCGGACCGAATGCTGCGCCCGGACGAGCGGGGCGGCTCGTCGCTCGAGGACCTCGCCAAGCGGTACCTGGGGCTACGCCTCGACAAGACCCTTCAGGCGAGCGACTGGGGCCGCGAGCTCACCGATGCCCAGTGGGAGTACGCCGGTCAGGACGTCACGGTGCTGCCGAGGCTTCGGGCGGTGCTCGAGGAGCGGATCAAGCGGCTCGGGATGCTCGACGTCGCCCGGATCGAGTTCGAGGCCATCCCAGCTTTCGCGATGCTCGCCCGCACGGGGTTCGTCCTCGACCAGGAGCGGTGGAAGGCGCTATGGGACCAGGCCGAGGCGGACCTCGCGGGCGTGGAGCGCCAGCTGCTGAAGGCCCTACCCTCCGGCGTGAGGCAGGGGGTGCTGTTCGGAGCACAGCCCGTGGGGGTGAACCTCAAGAGCCCCGACCAGGTGCGCGACGCCCTGGCACGGCTCGGTATCGAGGTTGAGAGCACAGACGAGCATCACCTGAAGGCGCTCGCGCATCCGGTGGCCGAGATGCTGCTCAAGCACCGAGAACTGGCAACTCGCTTGAAGATGTTCTACAGGCCAATGCCTGGCTTCGTGCACCCGCTGACCGGGCGGGTGCACAGCGAGTATTGGCAGCTTGGCGCCGCGTCGGGCCGGACAACGAGCAGTAACCCCAACCTCCAGCAGATCCCCCGCGAGGCCGAGGTCCGGGGGTGCTTCGGCGTTGCGCCCTGGAACGTGCTCGTCGTTGCCGACTACAGCCAGATCGAGCTGCGCCTTGTGGCCGAGCAGAGCGAGGATCCGAGGATGATCGAGGCGTTCCAGAAGGGCGCCGACATCCATCGGCAGACCGCGGCGCTCGTGACGGGGAAGGACCCCGAGGCTGTCACAAAAGCGGAGCGGCAGATGGCCAAGGCGGTCAATTTCGGCATCGTCTACGGCATGGGCGCCGAGGGTCTCGTGGCCTACGCGCACGACGCCTATGGGGTGAGCATGAGCCAGGCGGACGCCGAGCGCTTTCGCAAGCGCTACTTCGAGGCGTACAGGGGTGTCCAGACCTGGCACCACCGCCAACTCTGGCGGGCGAAGAAGTACGGGGGCGTGCGGACGCTCGCTGGCCGGTGGCGCCCGCTGCCGGAGCCTGGAGTTACCCGCGCCGCCAACAGCCCGACTCAAGGGAGCGGCGCCGACATTTTGAAGTTGGCGTTGAGCGGGATTTCCCAGGCGGCCTGGGACCGTGGGTGGGGGCTCATCTGCGAGGTCCACGACGAGATCAGCCTGGAGGTTCCGGCTGACGAGGCCGAGGAGGCGAAGCCCGTTCTGAGTGCGGCCATGGTGGAGGCCGGTCGGCGGTACCTAAAGACGGTGCCCGTCGAGGCAGAGGCGCACGTCGGGACGACATGGGCCGACAAGTAGACCGCGCGGGTTATTGGAGCGGCAGGCAACATAGCGGCTGCGGCCGCCGGCCGCGTGTGCCAACTTGCGTAGGGTACGCAAGTCCGTACGGGGGCGACGCGCTGATGTGGCGAAGACGACAAACGACAAGTTCGGGGCGGGGGGGGCTAACCGGTGGGACTTCACCGGAAAGCCGCAGCGATGCTGTTAGCGCTGGCGCTGGCGGTCAGCTTCGCGGCGCCGTCCGCGACTGCTCGAACCCTTGGCTCGACAGTGCTTGTGATGGACTTCGTCACTCCGACCAATGGCTACGAGGTGGTGCAGCCGTCGGCGCGTGATGGGCTGGCCAAGCTGTACCGAACGACCGACGGCGGCCGGCACTGGTCCGTCGTCACGTCGCGCTTACCAGCCGTGAACGCGGGAAGTCGGCGGCACGCGATCCACGTTCAGGACATCCGGGGCTTGCAGTTTGCCACCACCCTCGACGGGGCCCTCATCATTCAGAGCGGCGCGAGCGCCTGTCAGTCGCCGTGGGCGGTCTTCACAACGACGGACGGGGGCGGCACCTGGCACAGCGCCGGCACCATAGCGGGCGAGGACGGACCGGTGGCGCTTGCCGCGCCGGCGAGCGCTACGCCATGGGTGCTCATTGGCTCCTGCGCCGGCACGTTTGCGACTTGGTACAGGGACAACGAGGGTGGAGGCTGGGAGCAAGCCGGCCAGTTTGCGCCGAGTCGTGGCCAGGCGAAGGAGGCGTTCAATCCTTCCGCCGTCGCGCTGCAGCGTCTGGGAGCCCGTCATGCCACGGTCGACATCGCCTATTACCCTGCCGTGGCCCCATACCGCACCACGGCGCTCATGCAGTCGTACGTCACCGCGGACGGCGGACGGCAATGGGTCAGTCGACGTATCGGCGTCTCGGGTCTGCGGGGGATCGTCGTAAGCGTCGCCTTCGCAAGCGCGTCCGATGGCGCTTCCGGGCTCGCCATCACCCAGAACCGCGATGGGTCGCAGATCCTGTTCTGGACCCAAGACGGCGGGAGGCAGTGGGTCATCGTGCGGTCCGTAACCGTGCCCGAAAGCCTCGGAACCGGCTCATTCGATCAGGTGGAGTGGGTCACCCACTCGGTGGCGTACGTCCGCATGGGCAACGTCGTCTGGAGGACGCAGGACGCCGGACGCATCTGGGTCAGGCTGCCAAGGTGGTGAGATAGCCCGCCTAGGGAGCGAGGCGCCGTGGCGGCGTACTACTCCACGATCTGCCACGACCGACCGCCATCCCTCGTGATAAGCAGGGCGTCGCCTGTGGTGGCCCAGCCGTCGCGGCCCAGGAACTGCACGCTGCGCACGCCCGGTCCGTAGGAAGGCGGGAGACTGTAAGGCGGTGGGATGTCGCCTGAGGGGACGACCCATGCCGAGTCGCCGACGCCCACAAGGCGCCACGGCCCCGCCGGTGCCGACGCTCGGTAGGTCGACTCGCCGTCGGTCGCCCGGCACGCGCCCGAAAGGCAGTCCACTTGGATGAAGCCGCGGTGTACCTCGCGCCAGTCACGGCCACCGTTGGCAGTTGCCCAAAGGGCGCCCTGCGATGTCAGGGCCCAACCGGTCGACGGCGAAAGGCGTTGCGCAGCGGTGATGCCGCCGGCGCGCATGGCGGACGTCACATGCACGAACCGCCAGGTGCGACCGCCATCGTTCGACGCGTAGAGGGAGCTATCGAAGACGGCCCAGCCGGCGCCGGACTTCAGCATCGACAGGGCGGAGAACGACCAGAAGAAGGTGCGCAGACGTCCGGCGAACTGCCCAACCTGACGCCAGCGCAGCCCCCCGTCGGAGCTGGCCAGAACCGCGCCGGGGTCCCCCAGGGTCCCGAGTCCGACAAGGTCTCCCAGGCTTGGCGCGCTCACGGCGTCGACCGGCGTCAGCGCACTTGAGGGCCACGCCTCGCGCCAGTACGTGCCGAAATCGCGGGTCGACAGAAGGACGCTGCCCGTGTTGTCCACATCGATCGCTGCCCACAGCGGGCCCGATGTACCCGAGGACAGGGCAACGGGTCCCCACCCGCCGTTGCTGCGGTTCACGCCACCCAGATGCCAGACCTGTGCCCGTCCGCCATGCACGCTGGCCAGCCAGTTACCTGCCGCCGAGTTGCCGGCCAAGTATGCGGTGCGACCCTCGACCCACAGGGCGGCCGGGTAACCCGTGGCGCTCACGACCGGGCCGAGATGGTGAAAGGCGGACGAGAGGAACGCCTCGTCCACGAAGGGGCGCCAGCGGCCCGCCGGACCCGTGCTCCCGTACAGCACAAATGCGTCCTGATTCATCACGCCGGAGGCACCGTACACAAGAAACCACACACTGGCGTGGTCGCAGCGCACAAGGCCGTACCAGTTCGTCCCTACGACCGCGGCACTGAGCACCTTACGCCACGTTCTGGCTCCATTCACGGTGCGCCACAGACTCGCTCCACTCGCCACATAACCGACGGACGGCGTGACAAAGCAGGCGCTCGACGCGCCTTCTGGCGTGTGCACGGTGTGCCAACCCGTCCCGCCTTCGGACTGGCTGGCAAGGACCCCGCCAGCCTCCGGTACCAGTTGACCGAGGAGACCTGTCGGCTGCCGGCCACCGAGCACGGCGTAGAGGACGTGCGTGCCGACGGCTGTGACGCTGTCGACCGGTCCGGAGGTGTGATCGACGCGCCATCTGGCGCCGGCGGCGCTACCCTTCCATAGGGTGTTCCCCGCCACCATCCAGACGGCGGAGGCCGTCGGGACGATGTCGGATACGGAGCCGGCCCCCCGCCAGACGGTGGACAGCTGACGACCCGCGTTCGACACGCGGGCCAGGGTGCCACTACCGCCGGCGAAACCCACCCCCGAACTGTCGATGCTGGCCGCGGTGATGACCATGGTCGGCCGGGAGGCGGCTCGCGCGGTGGGCCAAGTCGCACCGAGCGCCAAAGCGGTAAGGACCAAAACTCCGGCCACGCCCCCCCCGCGCAAGTGTGCCGCCCGTACCACTGCAGTCTCCCCTCTCGCAGAACTCGCTTTTCCGCGAGCGTACCAGCCACGGCGACCGACAGCGTCTGCCAACTTGCGGAATGAACCAAGAGCGTACCGTCACGACTCCCGGCAGCGCCTGCGGCTGCGCTGGGCGCTCCTGTGGCGGGGGGCGATCCGTACCGGCCCGGTGTACCTGCGGGACAAGCACAACCGCAGGCACTCCGTAGGTGAGGAAGACGTGCGCGGCCCCAACCAGGATCTTAGGCCGGCGCTGCCCGCCGGGCGTTGGTGCAAGCCACTCGCGACAGTCCGAGCCGGTGGCTGCGGATCCTGGCACCGCCTGCGACGGCGGCAGTGGATGGCGCTCTGGCCCTAGCGGAGGGCGGATAGGAGGTGCAGCGATGCTGGCGCTGCGTGACTACCAGCAAGAAGCCATCGCCACGATCGTTCGCGAGGCGTCTGCGGGCGTCCGGCGCCAGCTCGTGCAGATTCCCACCGGAGGCGGCAAGACCGTCATCGCCGCGGAGTTGTCGCGACGGGCTCGCAAGCGGGTCCTCATGGTGGTGCACCGGGACGAACTCGTGCAGCAGAGCGTGGAGAAGTTCGGATGGGTGTGGCCTGGCGAGCACGTCGGGGTGGTGAAGGGATCGTCCGACGAACATGATCGCCGGGTCGTCGTGGCGTCTGTGCAGACGCTGGCGGCTCGCGGCCGGCTCGACCGCATGGACGTCGAGTCGTTTGGCCTGGTGATCGTCGATGAGGCTCATCACGTCGCTGCGGAGTCCTGGTTATACGTCCTCGGGCGCCTGGGGGTGTTCCCCGAGGCGCCCGCCGGTCGGCTTCTCCTGGGGATTACGGCGACTCCGTCGCGGTCGGATGGGGTGGGCCTCGGGCACGTGTTCGAGAAGCTGGTCTTTCGCAAGTCGCTGGCCGACCTGATCGGGGCCGGCTACCTCAAGGACGTGACCGGTGTGCGGGTCGAGACGCACCTTGACCTCAGCCGGGTCCGCATCTCGTCGGGCGACTTCAACACGAAGGACTTGTCCCTTGCCGTGGACACGGACAACCGCAACCGGCTCCTGTGCGAGGCGTACGAACGCTACGGCGAGGAGCGCAAGGCCCTCGTCTTCACCGCGGACATCACGCACGCCCAGCATGTGGCCGAGGCGCTGAGGGAGCGGGGGCATAAGGCGGACTGGGTATCGGGGGAGCTGCCCTCGCGAGAGCGCCAGCGCCGCCTCGCCGCGTTTCGGGACGGCGACACGTCGATCATGGCATCCGCCATGCTCCTTACCGAGGGGTACGACGAGCCGTCCATCGGGTGCGTCATCATGGCGCGGCCGACGAGGTCGCAGACGCTGTTCATGCAGGCGGTGGGTCGAGGGCTTCGCCTGTACCCCGGCCTTGACGACTGCATCGTCCTCGACCTGGCGGACACGCGCCAGGACCTCGTGGGTCTCGGTGACCTGGAGGGCATACGAGAACTGACCGAACGCCGGGCGCGCGCGAAGGCCGAGTCGGTGCCGGGCGAAGGAACCCGGGACGTGGTGGACGACGACCACCTCGACAGCGCCAGGCTCGTCGCGACGCCGCTCGACCTCCTGGCGAGGAGCGCGTTTCGGTGGCACATCGAGGCCAAGCGCCGCATGCGCCTTGAGGCCGGTCCCGGCGAAGACGTGGTGCTGCTGCGCCAGGAGACCGGACTGTGGGAAGTCGTGCTGCAGAGCCGGGGCCGGCGCTTGCGGCTCGTCGAGCAGGCGCTGCCGCTCGACTACGCGCAGGCAAGGGCGGAGGAGCACATCCGGCAGAACGGCCTTGAAGGTTTCGCCGGCAAGGACGCCAGGTGGAGGACCCGACCGGCCACGGAGCGGCAGGTCGAGCTCTTGGAGCACCTGGGGGTTGAGGCGGCTGGAGGACTGACCCGTGAGGCCGCGCAGGATCGCATCCGATCGGCATTGCGGGATAAGACACTGAAGGACCCGGATGCGCCGTGGCGCCAGCAGCCGGCGAGCGAAGCGCAGCTCGAATGGATGCGAAAGCGGCACATCCCCGTCAAGGACGGCGTGACCAAGGGCGATGTCGCGGCCATGATGGAGAAGCTCAAAACCCGCAAGCGGGCCGCTCAGTGACGGCAGGGGGTCGGTCACCTACCCGGTGATCGGCCCTCTCGCTGTTTCTGGGAGGCGATGAGGGAATGGCGGCGCTACCGCAGGTGAGGAACCGGCTGGAGGACATCCCCCTTGCGAGGGGACGCGGTGGGCTCGACCCGGACGCGGTGGAGGCGCTCATCCGGCAGCTCGAGGACGAGCGCGAGGGTGTGATCAGCACGGGTCGGGAGACCTTCGGCGAGCTGAACCGTGTCCAGGCGGAGAGGGACGACCTTCAGCGCGAGGTTCAGCAGCTCAGGAGCGAGGTGGCGACCCACCGGGAGGCCCGGGACGCCGTTAGCCAGGCGCTCGTCGTGGCGACCCAGGAGGCCGCACGGATCCGGTCGCAGGCGCAGGAGGAGGCTCGCCAGACCGTGGCGAGCGCCGCGTCCGAGGCCGCCCGGGTGAGGGAGGACGCGCGCCGGCAGGGTGAGCAGATGATCCGCGAGGCGACCGAGACCGCGGCGACGCTCGAGCGCCAGGCGCGCGAGGGCCTCGGCACGCTGCAGGCGCAGACGCAGCAGGCGGGCCAGGAAGCGCGGCGGATGGCGGCGCGACTGCGCGAGCAGGCGGAGGCCCTTCAGACTGCGGCCACGGAGCTCGAGACCGAGGCCGACTCGCTTCCGGCCGACCTGACCGAGGTGGGTGTCGAGTTCGGCGGGCACGATGGCGACCACGATGAGGAGGCGGCGCAACCAGGCACGACCGGTGAGCCCGCCGGCGGAGACGGGGGCTACAGCCTGTGAGCGAGCAGGGGGACCCCGTCAGGACCGCGGACTTCCAGGCCGACATCGCCCGGTTCACGACGCTCATGGAGAAGGAGCAGGAGACTCAGTGGCAGCAGGCCGAGCTGGCGCTCGCGATGGCCGCCCGGTACGGCCGTAAGACGGCGAGCATGGTGGCGTCGGAGGTGGGAGTGTCGGCCGGCTACGTGCGCCACCTCATCGCGACGGCGAAGGCGTTTCCCACGGACGGGACGAGGGCCAAGGACCTCAGCTTCTCGCACCACCGGATCGCCGCTGTGAGCAAGGACCCGCAGACGTGGATCGAGCGGTCGATCGAGGGCGGGTACAGTGTCGAGCAACTGCGCGAGGCGATCCGGTCGTCGAGGGACCGGATCGCGCAGGCGGACGGGGCCCGGCGGTTCGAGGAGCGGCTCCTGCGCCTCGTGGAGGAGTACAACCGCGACTACACGTCCATCACGGGCTTCGTCGCGAAGCTGGCGTTCACGGAGCCGGAGAGCGGAGCCGACGCACAGCCGAGCGCGGCATGATCTGCCCGGTCGAGGGCAACTGCCGGGACACGACGATGTGCCCGTTCTGCGTCAACTACTCGGAGTACCAGCCGGTCGACCGCCGGGTGCTCTCGCCGGCGGTAGTCGCCTTTCGCGAGGGCGGGCGCGTGGCGAGGGCCGAGCACCGCGCCTCGGTCGAGTTCCAGCGCGGGAAGGCCGCCGCCCGCAAGGGCGGGCACCTCGAGAAGGAGCTCGCGCGGCTGGTGGGCGGATACGTGGTCCCCATGTCGGGGGCGCTTGACGGCAAGCCCAACGACGTCGTGGCGCGAAACGGTTGGCGCCTGGAGTGTAAGGGCCGGGCCGACGGGTTCGGCCTCATCTACCGGTGGCTCGAGTCGGCGGACGTGGTGGCCATGCGAGAGCCGGACGGGGAGAGTCCGTGGCTCTTCGCGTGCCGCCTGTCGTGGATGGTCCTGCGGCTGGAGGACCGGCAACCCGTCGGTGACGCGGCTTCGGTCGTGGCGGCAGTTGAGGCGGCAGGCGCCCTTCCGGCCCTGGTGTGGGGCGGCGTCGTGCTGTCCGTACGACGCACTGCTGGGCTGACGCAGGTGCGGCGCTGGCTCGAGGCGGAGGCGGCCGACGTGCTGTGCCCGCATAGGGACCTGGCGGGCTTCGCCGCCGTGATGGACGCGGAGCATCTTGCTGCTCTGCTGGCCGCTCCTGGAAGGCCCGCCAACGGGGACCGTGTGTGATTCTTTGCTGCGGACCCGACGGGCGATCATGCGCGTCGGCAGGGTCGGTTGGCCATCTGCGACTCAAGCGCCCGCTGACGCCGCCCTCGTCGGCCGCACTCGGACGGGCGTCCTGCCTGGCCCACCGCAAGCCTGCCCGCCCGAGTGTGGGATCCGGCGCTGTATAATGCGCATGAGAGGTGAAGCACCGTGGATGTCAGCGCCCGGCGGTACCATGTGGTCTTACACCGCGACGGGAGGGCGTGTGGTGGCTGACGGTGCCGGCGCTTCCAGGGTGTTTCACGCAGGGCTCATCGGTAGAGGAGGCTCTCGAGCGGGCGGGTGAGGCGATCGCCGGACACCTGGACACGCTTCAAGAGCTCGGCGAGAGCGCCCCCTTAGAGGGCGCCGTCATGGTGGGCGAGGTGGAAATCGGGCCAAGGGCCGGATGAGCCGCCTTCCGCGCGTGACGGGCCGCGAAGTGGTCCCAGCGCTTGGGCGTGCCGGGTTCGTGGTCGCCCGAGTCACGGGTAGTCACGTCCACCTCAGGCGGGACGTTGCTCCTGAACTGGTGACGGTGCCGGTGGATGCCGGCGAGACCTTGGCGCCTGGACTCGTTCGGAGCATTCTGCGCCAGGCGGGGCTCGCCGACGAAGAGTTCGCGGGGCTTCTATAGTGTCGCCGCTGCGGCCGGCAGACGGATGGCGCGCCGCGTCCCGGTGCCTAAGCAAGCGCTTCCCCGTCCGTGCGTAGCTGTGATCAGTCGACCTCGTTGCGATTGGACAGGGTGTGGGTGGATGCCGACTGTACGTCGCCCTTCCGGTTCGTGAACGTGAACGCGGGGTAAATGGACGGGACCGTGTGCAAGATCGAGACTGACGTGCGACTAGCGCAGGCGCTTCCGGTCCCCGATGAGGAGTACCGGTTCGGGCTCTCCCTGGACTTCGTCGCGTCGCTGCCTGACGAGGACGTCGCCGCCGTGCTGGAGCGCGAACTGGACCGCAGGGTACCGAAGAAGCATTCGCGGACGCGTCCCAAGCCCGTGCGGCAAGCAGCGCGAAGTGGCGTTAGCCAGACACAGGGCGTGGGAACTCGTGCACGACCTCCAGGACGTTCAGGTCGCACCGGTGTTGGCTGCGGGTGTAAGAGACTGCGACGTTCGATCGGTCAGTGAGCGACACAGTGCAAGCGGTGCGTGAGGGCCTGCCGCTCTCTATCGTCGACGCGGCCGGAACGACGAGTTTGAACTCGAGATCCCGATTGTGTCGTAGCGATTCAGGTCGGCTCGCCCGGCGGATAACACGACGAACTTTCTGTAGAACACCCGGGTTTGCCGAGCGGCACGATTGGTGTGGCACTGGGTGGCGACGGTGCCATCTCCATCGCGCTGATCGCGCCGCTAGGTTGCCGTCCTGAAAGGGATCCGGGGCTACGCTCGTGAATCACTTAGACCTCCTGGATGACCGGCAGCACCATGGGTCGGCGGTGGGTGCGATCGTATAGGTAGCGCCCCAGTGCGTCGCGTACCGCCTGCTTAATGCCCGACCAATCGTGAATTTGGCGCTCCTCACACTTGGCCAAAGCATCCCTCACGCGCCGTTTGGCCCCGTCCATCAAACTGTCCGACTCGCGAACGTACACAAAGCCCCGCGATATAAGGTCGGGGCCTGAGACCACGCGTCTCGTCTCGCGCGAGAAGGACATAGCGACCACAATGACGCCGTCCTCCGCGAGGACCTTGCGGTCGCGCAGAACGATGTTGCCCACATCGCCAACGCCCAGCCCATCCACGAGCACGAGGCCAGCCGTGACGCGACCGACGATCTGGCCCGAGTCGGGAGTGAACTCAAGCACCATGCCGTTTTCGGCGATGAACGTGTTCTCCTTCGGTACCCCCAGGCTCTGGGCGAGACGCGCGTGGCTGACCAGCATGCGGTACTCACCGTGTACCGGCACAAAGAATTTGGGGCGCACCAAGGACTGCATGAGCTTGAGCTCTTCCTGGCTTGCGTGGCCGCTGACGTGGACGCCATGCCGGGACGAGTGCACAACGTCAGCGCCAAGCTTGAACAAGTTGTCGATCGTGCGGGTTACGGCCTTTTCGTTTCCGGGAATGGGGTTTGCCGAGAAGACGACCGTATCGCCGGGAAGGATCTCCACCTTACGGTGCTCGCCCACCGCCATGCGCGATAGCGCCGACAGGGGCTCGCCCTGGCTGCCGGTCGTCAGAATGCACAGTCGGTCGGCTGGGTATCGGTCGAGATCGTCGAGCTCGATCACTGTGCCTTCCGGCACATGAAGATAGCCGAGCTCAATCGCCGCGCGTGCTACGTTCTCCATGGATCGGCCGACCACGGCGACCTTGCGACCGTTTTGCGTTGCGGCGTCGATCACTTGCTGCACGCGATGCACGTTGGATGCGAAGGTGGCAACGAACACCCGGCCGGGTGCCTTGCGGATGACCGCTTCCAAGGCCGGACCGACTGACGACTCCGATCCAGTAAAGCCGGGGCGTTCGGCGTTGGTGGAGTCCGCTAGGAGAAGAAGAACGCCCTCGTCGCCAACCCGTGCGAGCTTGTGGAAATCAGCGACCGAACCGTCGATTGGGGTGTGGTCTAACTTGAAGTCGCCTGTGTGGACAATTGTTCCCACTGGAGTTCGAATGATGACGCCGCAGGCGTCGGGTATGGAGTGGTTGACGCGGAAGAATTCGACCCGAAGCGCCCCCAACTGAACGACATCTCGCGGGCGCACCACGCGGCTCCCGTCGGGAAGCCTGAGACCGCTTTCCGCCAACTTGTGCTCCACAAGTCCCAGGGCTAGACCGGTACCAAAAATGGGCACCGACATCTTGCGTAGCAGGTAGGGGATCGACCCCATGTGGTCCTCGTGGCCGTGGGTTAGGATCACACCACGAACCCGCCCGCGGTTCTCCTCCAGATAGGTCATATCCGGCAGGACGATGTCGATACCCGGCATGTCGTCTTCAGGAAAGGCCAAACCGCAATCGACCACCACGATGTCGGACCCGAACTCCACCACCATGCAATTCTTGCCGATCTCCTGTAGGCCGCCCAAAGGGATGATCCTGAGTCGACCTCCGTCAGCGTCCGTCAGCGACGAGCTGTCTACGCGGCGCGGTCTGGTGGTGTTGCGCGCTAGGGTATGCCCGGGCTCGGGCGGTGCGTTCCGTTCCGGCGCCCGCGCGGTCGGGTCGGTCATAGGAGGCTGCTCCCGATGGACGTGTTGCGGGTCATCGATGAATAACACAGCTGCCAGTCCTCTCATTCGTATTGAGCGCGCCCTGCCGGAGGAGGGACGCGAAGTTAGACGCACAACCCCTGACACCCGCACGCAGGCGACTTGTTCAAGGCTCTCGGAGGCAGACTCAACCACACACTGACACCTGTCTGGCTCGTCAACTGCACAACGTTCCGATGTGTCCTCAACCGCTACCGAGACTGCCGTAGGTTCTGTATGGCCCAACCATATGCCTCAACGCATGCTGCGTCAACGGTAGACTTGCTGCGCCGAAGGAAACCGTGGTTGGAGATTAAACGGCTGGAAGATACATGACGAGCGGCGCGCGCACGGACTGTGCTCGTTCGTGGTGGAGGGAGTTTCAGCACCGCCGCGGGTGTGCTGCTATAGCCGCCGAAGGAATGGGCGCTCAACGCCCTATGACGCTGTGGTCGCTGGCAACACGAGAACGGACATGACCACGGAAGATGGAACCATCGGCATAGCGGGTAGCGGTGATTGCGGAGCAGGGCTCCCGATGAAGGTGCGGGTGATGGTTTGGCGCTCAACGAGGCGCACGGATCCGTGCGACGGTGAGGCGAGCGCGTGTCACCGGATCCGGGCTTGCTCGAGGGCGGCTACGACGTGTTCGGATAGGATCTGCGTGTTGTCTTGAGCGAAGCACTTGCTGAGCAGACCGGTAGTGGAAACGACACGCGGACGGCGCGCGACCACTGGGAGATTAGGTCGCGTGGCTCCGGCGACGATGGCGTGGGGCTAGCCGTGACTGGTCACGCGCTGGCAGATGGGCTCCATGGCCCGCATGCGCAGCCTGGCACAGAGCGATTCCGGCGCGTGCGCGTCCGACGGGTGTAAAGAAGGCATGAGCCGCGTATCGGGCATCACCGTGTAGCCTTCCACAATGCGCCC
>Ga0209012_1002870_pt1 | contig 13981 bp, 13 predicted proteins | sample RS3BMetagenome_FD_184735 | JGI IMG/M metagenome (GOLD analysis project Ga0209012, IMG submission 184735) | Ferric oxide microbial mat and aquatic microbial communities from Rainbow Spring, Yellowstone National Park, USA - RS3B (SPAdes) (version 3) ...
TGCCACCTCACCATAATTAAGAGCCTTTTCCATTATCTCCTTCAGCTCACTACTTGAAATGGAGATTTCTTTTGAAAAACTCCTTGCCACTCTGAATGCATTTTTAAGACTTTTCTCGGCCAAAAAATTTTTAAAAGCCCTGTTTCCCGCTTTTATTATTTTTTTTCTGTAATTTACATCCCTTATTATCCCCTTTGTTTCAATCGGCTCATCCAGCCAGAATACAATGAACTCATCATTTTTTACATTAAACCTATCAATAAAGCCATATGGTGGAATTCCAGCCCTCATCCTTAGATTGAATCCTCCAGCAGATATGCTAGAAACATCCCCTAGGCCAGATCCCATTTCAATTTCTGCCTGATGTGCTATCGAAATACATTCATAGTATGTCCTTTCTCCATAAAGTAGAGAAAATGACGTTGATACAGCTGCAGCGGCGCTCATACCAAAACCTTGAGAAATTGGCATTTGTGTGAATGTTTCTACTTTTGCCTTTATACCTGTTTTTTTCAATATATTTTCCTGAATTGTGTTACTTTTTTGAATACCGTTTATACTCACCTCAACTGTGGATGAAATCTCAGTCTTTGTTATTGCACCCCTATCAATCACAATCCCTAAACCTATAGAGCCCATTCTATTTATTTCCTTCCCCATATCTCTTATTGAAAAGAATAGAGTAATACTCCCGGGTGAAAAGGCCTTCAATTTATCATCTCCTAGATTTTCTTTTAATCTCATCATCCTCTTTTATCAATTCATCCATAAGATCCCTTACCTTCCATTCAAGGGAAATATCAGTTGTTACAGCCACTATAGATCTGGAAAGATTACTATTTTTTAACAACTCAAGAAATTCCTTAACCTCACTATCCTTGAAATTGTGTAGCAATATAACCCTTTTTCCTCTTTCCTCCTCATTTCCCTCTATTTTTCTAAATGACATACAATAATGAATAATAAATATTTATTTATCCTTTCCGATTGCACATTAATGCAAAATTTACTTGAAAGGATTGCATCAAGGTATGGGAAATTTTCTAAATCAACCAAGATTCTTATTATATTTGAATTTCTTGCCGCAATACAGAATGGCATAATTTCATTCCTACTGATTTTTTATATTAGGTATATAGGGTATAGCCCAGTAATATATGGCCTGATAACTTCAATATCAGGACTTGTGTTTTTGTTATTTGTATTGCCTTCGGGAATAATTTCATCAAAGATTGGTGCTAAATCAATGATAAAATATGGAATTTTAATAAGTATTCTTTATCTTATAATACTTTTATTTTTTAAGGATGTACCCTTTTTAATATTTTCTGGTGCACTTTCAGGACTTTCATGGGCCTTTGTTCAGCCAGGATTTGGAAGTCTTTTAGCATCATCATCAACCCCTGAGGAAAGAAATTATGTTTTTTCATTAAATGGATTCTCTAATCTATTAGGAATGTCCATAGGAACAGTTATAGGGGGATATTTTCCCTCAATAGGCAGATATTTTTTTAACAATGATCTATATGGTTATAAGCTATCATTCGTTTTTTCAATTCTTATTTTCTTAACATTATTTCTATTTTTTAAAAATATAGATATTGACATAAAGATGGAAAGAGGTAAAAGAATTGAATTGCCCAGAGATGTGAAGATAACATTAATAAAGTTAACATTACCTGCAATGCTGATTGGCTTTGGTGCAGGATTTGTAATACCTTATTTCCAGCTTCAATTCAAATACAGGTTTGGAATTTCCATCGAGAGCATTTCATACATATTCGCAATTACGGATGTTCTTATGGCTATTCTTATGCTTTATATACCATTCGTATCAGAAAGGGTGGGAACATTGAAAACAATAGTTGCATTATGGCTCCTTGCCACAATATCACTTTTTATGATGCCCTTTATATCATATCTTCCATTCGGATTTTATATATTTTCTTCCCTTTATGTTATAAGAACAATACTTATGAATGTTGCAGGTCCAATCCAAAGTTCCTTCGAATTCTCACTTATTCCTAAGGAATATAGGATGATAACATCTAGCCTACTTTCCCTTGCTTGGGTGGGGATGAATTCACTTTCAGCATACTTTGGTGGATTGTTAATAGTATATTCATTAAATATACCATTCTACATTTGCACATCATTTTATCTTTCAAGTGCCATTATGTACTGGATTTTCTTTAAAAATTATATTCCAAGATTTAAAGAATAAATAAGTTAGAATGGAATAATTCAAAAGGCTTAAATACGTTATGTTCATATAAGTATATCGGTGAAAGTATGGAAGGCAAATATATTGCCATTATAGTTGTTTTAGTACTAATAATTGCTTCAGTAGGATGGGTAATCTATTATCAAGCACAAAATGAAAATAAGATTACATTAAATGTCTATGCAGCAGGTAGTCTAGCAGTTCCATTTACAGAACTAAAGGATCAATTTGAATCCCTTTATCCCAACATAACCGTTCAGATAAAATTCTCTGGCAGTGTAAGCCTAATGAGGGAAATAATGACAAATGAATCTGTGGATGTCTACGCATCAGCTGACTGGACCATAATACCACAGATGTATCCAAAGTACGCATCCTTTGATATAGGTTTTTCATTCAACCAGTTAGCCCTTGTTTACAATAATCAGACACTAAGTTATCTCCATATATCTCAAATAAATGATAGCAACTGGTATAAGATACTTGCAATGCCAAATGTTAAATTTGGATTTTCGGATGGTAATCTAGATCCTGCTGGATATAGTGCTTTAATGGTCATGGCACTTGCAAATATCTACTATCAAAAAAATGTATTTCAAAACCTTGTTGAGAATTATACAAATATAAAGCTTGTAGAAAATAATTCATCCTACTATATTGAGCTACCCCCCACCAATTTTCTTAAATTCAATACATCAAAAATAATGATAGAGCCTAAGGAGACAGATTTATTACCCGCACTTGAAAATAACCAAATACAGTTCCTCTGGATATATAAGAGCGATGCAGTACAGAAAAAACTTCCATATCTTCAACTTCCCGATGAATTGAATATGGGAAGTGCCAATTCTTCCATAATAAATAACTATTACAGTAAGGTCTTTGTATACATAGGTTATAATTCAACATCCCAGAAGCTTATTGAATGCAAGCCCATAATATATGGAATAACAATTCCTTCAACTGCTCTTCATATATGGGCTGCAGAGATGTTTATAAAATATCTACTTGAGGTAAATGGACAGAGGATAATGAGTAATGCAGGACAGACACCTATATATCCAGCCTATGTAGACAATATAGCCAACGTGCCAGAAGTATTAAGGGGTGATGTTTCTTCCACGGGTACAATGCCATGAAAAATTCATTTTTATTCATTCTATTATTATTCTCAATTTTGATGATGCTTTTTATATTGATACCTATCCTTGTACTTTATTCTTTTGTACCCTTTTTTGACTTTATCATAATTTTTTCAAATAGGAGCTTTCTGGAGACAATAAATGTGACATTTTTAGCAGGATTAATATCTACTTTCTTTATAGCAATACTTGGTATTCCTCTAGGCTATCTTATGGCAAGGACAGATTTTCCTGGAAAAAATTTTGTTCAAGGCCTCATAGACCTGCCCCTTGTGGTCCCGGATACAGTGGCAGGATTGATTATTTTTCTTACCTTCTATTCTCAAGGCATATTGGGAGCACCACTCTCGAGGGCAGGCATCAACTTTGTAAATACTCTTTATGGAATAGTAGTGGCAATGATGTTCGTAGGTGCACCATTTATGATTAATACATCAAAATCAGGATTCCTTTCCGTTGATCCAAAGCTCGAAAAGGTCTCCCTAAGTCTTGGTGCTTCAAAGATTTCAACATTTTTTAATGTTACACTCCCCCTTAGTTTAGATTCAATAGTTAATGGCCTTGTAATGACTTGGGCAAAGGGTGTTTCATCCTTCGGCTCAATAATAGTCATTGCCTATTTTCCAATGGTGGCACCTACATATATATACAATCAATTTCTTTTATTCGGAACTGATGCCAGTGCAATTGCTGCTGGTGCATTTTTATTGATAACACTGATAATTTTCGCAATATCAAGATTTATTACAACAAAAATGATGAGATGGCTGAGAAAATGAGATTAGAATTAAAGGGCGTTGAAAAAAATCTCGGTAAATTCCATCTCGGACCAATAAATTTGGATATAGATGAAAATATTGTTATACTGGGCCCCACCGGGGCTGGAAAGACAACATTATTGGAGATAATTGCTGGATTTATAAAACCTGATAAGGGAAGAATATTATTTATGGGTAAGGATTTTACAAACATACCACCTGAAAAAAGAAGAATTGGTCTACTTTACCAGGATTATCAGCTCTTTCCACATATGAATGTAAGGAAAAATATTTCCTATGGACTCAGGATGTCTAATATTGGAAAGGAAAATATAGAAAAGAGCGTTGAAGAAATTTCAATTAAACTCGGTATTATGAATTTACTTGATAGAAATGTATACAATCTGAGCGGTGGAGAAAAACAGAGGGTCGCACTTGCAAGGGCACTTGTAATAGAACCTCAGATACTACTTTTGGACGAGCCATTTTCAGCACTTGATGAAGAAACAAAACATACGCTTATGGATGAGGTAAAGAAAATAATAGATGATGTGAAATCCCTTGTGATCTATGTCATGCATGATCAGGAGGATGCCTATTTGATGGGGAAAAATTTTGCAATTTTATTCGGGGGTAAAATAGTTTCAGTAGGAAAAAGGGATGATGTTTTTAGAAGGCCAGCTAATGTAGCCATTGCAAAATTTCTTGGATATAAAAATATATTTACAAGGGAGGATTTAAAATCAATTGGTCTTGACCTTGAGGGTGAATATTTCACAATAGATGAGAAGGATATTCTAATAAATGAAAATGGTAAGATAAAATTAAAGGGCATAGTTGAAGGCTATGAGTATCTCAGGGATAAGAGCAGAATAACAATAAAAGTAAATGGAATAAAAATAGAGAAAAAAGTGGATGGTATTTTTTCGTTTGAAAGAGAAATTAAAATCTCCTTTGACCCTGAAAAAATAATCCCTCTAAAGGGATAATTTTTTATTTTTATATAGATTATTGTACTTAGGTGGTAAATATGGATTCTAGAATTTCAGGATTTTATAAATTAAGTTTGGATGAGAGAAGAAAAAAGGTAATTGAATTTTCATCCCTTTCTGAAGATGATCTTAATATTATGAAATCACAACTTCCAATGGATATCGCAGAAAGAATGATAGAGAATGTTATATATCTTATGGAGGTTCCTGTGGGTATTGCAACTAATTTTCTTATTAATGGTAAGGACTACCTTATTCCGATGGCAATTGAGGAACCAAGTGTAGTGGCTGCTGCTAGCAATGCTGCTAGAATAGCTAGGGAAGGGGGTGGATTTTTCACAACTACTAGTGAGCCACTCATGATAGGACAGGTGCAGGTAGTAAAACTCAAGGATCCATATTTTTCAAAGGCAAAGGTGATTGAAAATAAAAATAATCTTATAAGGATTGCAAACGAGCAGGACCCAGTTCTTGTTAGTCTTGGTGGAGGCTGTAAAGATATTGAGGCTAGAGTAATTGATACATCTCTTGGTGAAATGCTAATAGTTCACCTTATAGTTGATGTAAGGGATGCAATGGGTGCAAACGCAGTAAATACAATGGCAGAGGCGGTTGCGCCCTATATTGAGGAAATTACAGGCGGCAAGGTATATTTGAGGATACTCAGCAATCTTGCTACCTACAGGATGGCATATGCCAGGGCAGTTTTTCCAAAAAAAGTAATAGGTGAGGATGCCGTAGAGGGTATTATATATGCATATGAATTTGCAAGGAGAGATCCATACAGGGCGGCTACACACAATAAAGGTATAATGAATGGTATAGATGCAGTACTTATTGCCACAGCCAATGACTGGAGGGCAGTGGAAGCTGGTGCTCATGCATATGCCTCTCTGAATGGTTATCAAAGCCTAACAAAATGGGAGGTAAATAATGAAGGAGATCTTGAAGGATTTATTGAACTACCCTTGGCGGTTGGAACAGTGGGAGGTGCTTCATCAACACATCCCAAGGCAAAACTTGCAAGAAAGATCTTAAATGTAAAGGATTCAAGGGAGTTTGCAGGTGTTCTAGCAGCAGTTGGTCTTGCCCAGAATTTTGCTGCTATAAGGGCCCTTGCCCAGGAGGGAATTCAAAGGGGACATATGAGTTTGCATGCAAGGAATATAGCAATAATGGCCGGTGCTGAGGGAGAACTTATTGATAAGGTGGCTGATGAAATGGTAAAAGAGGGAAAGGTAAGGCTTGATAGGGCAAAGGAATTACTAAAAAAATTTAAAAATTCCTGAACTTTTTCTCAAGAATTATTGTTTTCATTGTCTCACTGTCTGTATTCATAAGATCCTTTATATTTATAACAGGGAATGTTTTCTCTATTCCCTCCCTGTCAGTTAGTAAAATCCCATATTTTTCAGTTAGTTCAGCTATTTCCTCGATTACTTTTGCCTTGAACAATGCCTCTTCTCTCATCCTTGTAAATCCTATGAATAGCACATCCTCCATTATGTTCGAAACGGCATCAAAATTCGTCTTCTTTGTGAAATATATCCTGTAACCTGCCCTATTGAAGATCTCCTGCGTATCCCTTCCAATTTTATTCTCTGGCAAGGTAAACTTTTCGTCCGGTTCTGGAAGTTCACCAAATGGATCTATTCTTTCTATAAGGTTTACATTCAGGTAATTCTCTATTTTTATAAGTACATCAATTGAAACTGCACTTTTCCCCTCCTCATATAACTGTATGGCCCTCCTAGATACGTTAGCTGCCTTCGCAAGGTCTCCTATTGAAATACCATTCCTTTCCCTAGCCTCTCTTAACTTCTTTGATTCAATCTTGACATAAAAGCCCCCTGGGGCTGCAAAACCAATTGGCAATTCATCCCTTATTATGTAGTTTGAGAATGTTTTGAAACTCATCACGGGGACATCATACCTACTATAAAGTATATAATCCTCAAGTATTCCAATGCCACACCTTACTCCTATTATTAATGGCTTTGCCTTAATTATCTTTGAAAGTAATTTTAGTTCATTAGCCACTTCCTGCTTAAGTGTATCTACATTATATAGAACCTTTATAATGAATATATTCTCATTATCACTTGCTATTATATCGTAGGCCACTGATGTGAAATTCTCAGATGATAGATTAAATCCTCTCCTTCTTAAGAGAGCACGAACAAGTTCTATTAAAGACTCCCTAGTAAATTCCATTGCAATCTTATTTTATAATTTTTTTTATTTAAACATTTCGGTAAGCTTCCCTTGTTTTTATTAATAAAAGTAATGGTAAAAATATTATAACAAAGATGCCTAAGAAAAACCATCCTGCAAAGTATGAAAATTTATCTGATATGAATGTAAATGCGAAAGGTGCTATGGAACCAACGGATATCTGTATTGAATTTATTAGACCTATCGAAAGTGGTATCATATTATCCGGGATTTCTTTATATAATGAAGGTATTGCATATAAAATGGAGAATATTCCAACTGCAAAAAGACCTAGTAAAATTATGGATATAACAATCTCATATTGACTTTGAAATGGGATTGTGGATATTATTAATGCTGAGAATATAGCCATTAGGGTGAGAAGCAATTTGCCTCTTCCAAATCTATCTAAAAGATGGCCTCCCAATGGACCTCCAATAATTCCAGTAAATAGTATTAGGGAAGATACATATCCTGAAATTACTGAAGAGAAGCCCCTTTCCTTAATAAGGTACGTATCAAGAAGCTGTGCAGTAGCAAAATATGTACCCCAAAATCCTGCCAGTGCAAGACCTAGAAAAATTATGTTCCTGTTGAGGAGTACTATTGAATAATTCATCACTCTTTCTTGTTTGTTATCAGGAAGTGTAAGGTGATTTTCTATTGTTATCGCAAGGCCTATAACACCTGATAAAATTAGTGCCCATCTCCATCCAACAACATTTGCAATAATGCCTGTTATTGCCACTGATAGGCCTGCCCCCAGATTGAATGCTGCATTATAAATTCCCATGGAAAAGCCCCTCCTACCCTCTGAAAAAAGATTTTTTAGTATTCCAATGGCAGGTGAGAAGTAGAAAGCAGCACCTGCACCAATCATGAACCTGAAGAAAAGTATAGAATAAAGATTCCAGGAGAATCCAGATAATATAGTGAAAATCGATAGAATGTACATCCCAGCCATTGCAGTTTTTTTAGGTCCTATTTTTGCCGATACTAATCCAGCAGGAATCTGAAAAATGCCTGCACCCAACAAGAAGAAGGCAGGAACAAGACCTAAGATCGAAAGTTGTATGCCAAGACTAATTGATATCATAAGGAGGAGTGGTGAGATATTATACCAATTGAACGCATATATTGACCTTGAAAGTATTATGGAAATTAAGTCTAAGGTATTTTTATGAATCTTAGACAACATTTCTATCACTTCTTTAAAGTTTCTTCCATCCTTTTAGTCATTACCGGGGATCCTATGGCAACAACATTTTTGTTTATATTATCTATTAATGTTATTGTTGCATAGTTTATTAATATCCCATAGCTCTCATTCTCCCCCAAGGAAAGAAAATGTGCAACTAATACCCTGATGGGGAATGCATGTGATACAAGAAGTACAGTTCCATTATAATCATTCAGAATAGATAACATTCTTTTCTCAATCTTATCCCAAGGTTCAATTTCCTCCGATTCATATGTAAAGTCAGGAACATTTTCAATTCTCTCACCGTTGTATTTTCCAAAGCCAATCTCCTTTAACCTTATGTCAGTTGAAAAATCCATATTTAATATGGATGAGATTATCTCTGCAGTTTCCCTAGCCCTCCTTATGGGGCTTGAATATATAGAATCTATTTTTATCTTTTTCAGCTGTTCACCTGTGAATTTTGCCTGTTTTATACCATTTTCTGTGAGAGGGTATTTATCAATATCCTCGGAGACAATATTCAAAGTATTAGAGAAACTTTCACCGTGTCTTACAAGTATTGCATATTTTATCATTAATACCCTTAAAGATATTCATCTTTTAACATTATCGATTCTCCTCAAGAACGTACTTTTTACCCCTTAGGGCAGAGAATACTGTTCCTATTGTTATTAATATTATGGATATATAAATTGAGATCCTTAGGCCATTGATGAAGGGAGGACCTATTATGCTTGGGAGAAAGGTTGGTGAGCTTAGGACCTTTAATGCTGATGATGGAAGCAGAGATGAGTTCTTTATTGCCTGAAGTGGATCCATTCCAAGAAAAGTGGCAAAAAGAAGACCAGAGGGAGGTAATTTTGAAAGATAAATAGCTATAGATTGGGGTAGAATATTTATTAAGGCATTGTACATTGCCTCCGGAACCTGTTGTGAAAATACTGTTATTGTAATTGAAAAGAAAATTGCCATGCTTATTGTGGCACCAATATTGTTAAATGTCATCCTCATACCATTCCCAGTGCCCCTGTCCTTTGATGATATTGAGTTCATAATTGATGTAGTATTTGGTGATGCAAAAAGGCCATTACCAAGTCCATTTATAAATATGATTAATTCAAATTCAAGGAGATTAAAATTGTAGGGTAGGAGAGTTAAAAGATATAGACTGATACCAACTATTGCCATTCCAGTGGTGGCAAATATCCTAGCTCCATATTTATCCGTGAGATGACCACTTAAAGGTGCAATTGAGACCATACCAAGCATCATTGGAAGCATATAAACTCCTGCCCAGAATGGAGTTTCAGTGTATGAATATCCATGCAATGGTAAGTAAATACCCTGCAACCATATTGTAACTAGAAAACTCACTGCACCCCTGGCAAGTGAATTAAATAGCAGACTGAGGTTACCAAATGCAAAAGGTCTTATTTTGAAAAGTGAAAGGTTGAAAAGTGGATTATCAGCTCTTTTTTCTATGAAAAGGAAGGAGATTATGAATAAAAGGCCGAAAATAAAGGCTGAAATTACCCAGGGATTATACCAACCAAGCTGGGAGCCACCATATGGCTCAAGTGCATATGTAAAACCTAGCGAAATTAAAATAAGGCCAGAGGCAAGGGTAATATTACCCCAGTAATCAATTTTCACCTTCTTTCTTGGAACGGATTCTTTAAGCTTGAAGATTGACCATAGTGTACCTGCAAGGGCAAATGGAATGTTCACAATAAAAACCAAATGCCAATTATAACCTGCAAGTAAACCACCAGCCACAAGTCCCAGTACTGAACCCACAATGAATGCAGATTGATTCAGTCCTAAGGCCTTTCCCCTTTCATTTATCGGGAATGAATCTGTTAGAAGTGCCGTGCTATTCACCATTATAAATCCGCCGCCTACGGCCTGCACCATTCTAAAAATTATTAAAAGAAGGGCACCAGTATTTTCTGAACCATCCGGAACAATGGATAATAAAACTGAGGATATTGTGAATATAATGAACCCAAGAGTATACATCCTAGTTCTACCATACATATCAGATAATCTTCCAAAGGTGACAAGGACTGTTGCAAGGACTATAGAATATCCCATAAGAATCCATAATAGATAGATGAATTCATTATGTGTAAATGGATTTATATTAAGACCTCTAAATATAGTAGGAAGTGATATCATAACTATATTTGTGTTGAGAGAAGACATTATTACTCCCAACGTAGTATTTGTTAAAACAGTCCACTTGTATTCCACGAAAACGTATAAATCATTTTAATATTAAAATTTTTAATTTAAAAATTTTACTTTATAATATCCACACCCTGTCTTTTCTTAATTTCCTCCTCAGTTATTTTCCCTAGTATCTGTTTTGATCTCACTCCAGTAGCCACTATAAGTACGTTTATCTTACCCTCATAGTCAGGATCTATTGCAGCACCCCAGATTATCCTTGCCTTGTCACCTACCCTCTTGTGCACCTCTTCCACAATCTGCTGTGCCTCACTCACTGTCATCTCAGGTCCACCAATAACGTGTATAAGTACACCTGTTGCAGTTGATATATCCACCTCAAGAAGAGGTGAGTTAATTGCCTCATCAAGTGCCTCCTTTGCCCTATCCTCGCCAGCGGACTCGCTCTCACCCACGCCTATCATTGCAACACCGCCATCCTTCATTATTGTCTTAAGGTCATTAAAGTCAAGATTTACAAGGCCAGGCTTTGTAATCATCTCTGTAAGTCCCTTTATTGCCCTCATTAGTACTGTGTCCGCCACCTTGAATGCATCGTTTAGTGGAAGTCTTGGTACAATCTCAAGCAGTTTGTCATTTGGTATTGTTATAACTGTATCTGCAACCTCCCTGAGTTTATCCAGGCCATAAAGTGCATTCTCCATCCTTACCCTACCTTCGGATGAGAATGGGAGCGTGCAGACAGCGATTGTAAGGGCACCTAGTTCCTTTGCTATCCTAGCAACAACAGGTGCAGATCCTGTGCCTGTTCCACCTCCCAGGCCACAGGTAATGAAAACAATGTGAGATCCCTGTAAAAGGCTCCTTATAGTTTCTTCAGCCTCTCTGGCAGCCTGCTCACCCACCTGTGGTTGTGCACCTGCACCAAGACCCCTTGTAGTCCTCTTCCCGAGAAGGATCTTCCTCTGTGCCTTTGTTATAAGCAGATGGGGTGCATCGGTGTTAGCTGCTATGAGATCTGCACCAACTATTCCCTCCTCCATAATCCTAGTTATTGTATTTGATCCTCCACCACCACAACCTATTATTCTAATTACAGTCTTAAGACCTTTTAGTATTTCTTCCAATTCCCTGTCCTCATCTGTCTTATTCAAATCCATTTCATCCATGATTTTACCAATTAACTTAAACTATTTTATTCTTTTGATTGAACATCATTTTTCTTAAAAAATATTAAAGCAAATTCTCATGATATTTTTGAAAAATAAAATAAAAAATTTTATGTTATGAAAAACATTATAGATAATATGTACGAATATTTCAGCGAAGTAGAATGGATTGATGATAGGAGGACAAGGGTAAAGGTAAAAAATTTTGAAATAGAGGTAGATTCACCGCCAGAGTTTAAGGGACCCGAAGGAATGATGACACCTGAAGAGCTATTTCCAGGCATTCTCGCTTCATGTGTTTTAACCACATTTCTGGAGTTCAGGGAAAAGATGGGAATAACATTGCATAAATGGAATGCAAAGGTAAAGGCAGTTCTAGGACCTTCTCCTGAGAAGGGTTATAGGTTCGAATCAATACATATACACATATTATTGAAGGTAAACCCCGAAGACAGGGAAAAGATACCTAGGGCATTGGAACTTTCTCAAAAGTATTGTTTCATCTCAAGGGCTATAAGAGGAAATGTGGAGGAAAAGATAGATTTTGAATTTATAGAATGATTATTTTTCCTTCTCTAATTTTTTCTTCAATTCCTCGAGCTCCTCCTTTATTTTTTTATCCAACGGATTCTTCCTGGCCTTTTCCTCAAGTTCCTTTATCCTATTTTCTAGATTCTTTCTTTTTCTTGCCAGGTCTTTTTTACTGAGTCCCATAAAAAAGATAATTACATTTACATATAAATTTTTATTTATTGGAAAATTTTTAATATTACAAAATTATTTATTTTAAATATTTTAGCATAAAGAAAATTTTCTAAAATTAGTAAAATAGATAAGATTCAAAATTTGGAATATATTTAAATAAAAGAAAATAATACCTTAAAACATGGAAACTGAAGGTGGAGAAGGATCAGCTAGAGGACAAATTTATTCACAGATGGCCGTAGGCTACTCAAAAAGGTACAGGGGTAAAATACAAACAATACCCAAGGTGCCAATAAAGGAGCTTGGAGATTTCTCAATATGGTATACTCCTGGCGTAGCTGCCGTATCCATGGAGATCGCAAAAAATTCAGATCTATCATATGAGATGACCTGGAGATGGAATTCTGCAGCAATTATTACAGATGGAACAAGGGTATTGGGGCTGGGTAATATAGGACCTTATGGTGCAATGCCTGTTATGGAGGGCAAGGCATTAATCTTTAAATACCTTGGTGGTGTGGATGCTGTACCTATACCAATAAATGTTCACGAAAAAGATGAGATTGTAAGGGTGGTAAAGGCACTTGAACCTGCATTTGGTGGAATAAATCTTGAGGATATTGAATCACCAAAATGTTTCTATCTTCTTGAAAAACTTTCAAGTGAGATGAGTATACCTGTATGGCATGATGATCAGCTCGGTACTGCAGGGGCTACACTTGCAGGAGTTTTCAATGCAATGAAGCTGACTGGAAGAACGCCTGAAAAGTCGAAGGTGGTATTTATAGGATCTGGTGCAGCTAATATAGCAACTGTGAAGCTATTCAAGGCAGCAGGTTTCAATCTGAAAAATATAATTATGGTTGATTCAAAGGGTATATTGCATCCAGAAAGGATGGATATAGATCAGCTTATGAAAAACAATCCCTGGAAATATGATCTTGCAATAGAAACAAATGGTGAGAGGAGAAAAGGTGGAATACCTGAGGCAATGGAGGGTGCAGATATTATTGTGGCTGCGTCAACTCCTGGACCTGGGACGATAAAGGGGGAATGGATAAGGAAGATGGAGAAAAGGGCCATTGTTTTTGCACTTGCAAACCCTGTTCCAGAGATATGGCCTGATGAGGCAAAAAAGTATGGTGCGGAGATTGTTGCAACAGGTAGGTCGGACTTTCCAAATCAAATTAACAACAGTCTTGTATTTCCTGGGGTTTTCAGAGGTGCACTAGATTCAAGGACTAGAAGGATTAGCGAATCAATGATAATAGAGGCCTCAAAGGAGCTTGCAAGGTTTGCAGAGGAGAAGGGGATTAACAGTGATTATATTATACCTACCATGGAGGAATGGGAGGTGTTTCCTAGGGTGGCAGCAGCTATTGC
>Ga0209012_1002873_pt1 | contig 13963 bp, 15 predicted proteins | sample RS3BMetagenome_FD_184735 | JGI IMG/M metagenome (GOLD analysis project Ga0209012, IMG submission 184735) | Ferric oxide microbial mat and aquatic microbial communities from Rainbow Spring, Yellowstone National Park, USA - RS3B (SPAdes) (version 3) ...
GTTGCCGCGATGTCCGCTATGCCATCGCGATTGCCACTGTCGGCCTCGTGGATCGTCGCCACCTCCGCGACGTCCGCGAGCGCTTCAACACCTGCAGGCTGACCTTGGAATCCCGCAGTAGTGCTAGAACCTCTTCCCATCTCACACCCCGAGATTGTTCCGGTTACGCGGTCGGCGATCGCGGCGGCACGACAGGGATCGATCTACCGGATCGTCGACGAGCTTAGACCATCCGCGCCAGGGCGGACCGGCGGTTGGTTCCGGGGCATGCTCGATGCCCTGCCGAGAGGCGTTCGACGGGGTATCCCGCGCTGAATGTGCCAGGCGCACGGAGAGCGAGCGCACGCGGTGGGTCCCGTTCGTCGTCGAAGTCGGCGTGGGCCTGGGCGGGCATTCGACCTTCGTAGCGACATGTTCGCCGGGGCGGCCCCTCCGAACGCCGTCGCCGGCATGCTGTCGGAAGCGGGGCTGGGAAAGGCAGACCTCATCCCCCACACCGCGAACGTCCTCCCCGAGGGGAGCGATGCCCGGCGGACCGCCCTCGCCGCGCCCGCGCCGCAGCGCGACGCAGCGATCGCGCTGGCGACCGAGTGGTCCGGGCGCGAAGGCGCGGGAGCTCACGGGTGCGCCTTCTGGGCGATGACGGATCTCGTGATCGCGGGCCCTCGGCGCCCCGTTTGCCTGCATCCCGTTCGGCGCCAGGCTCGTCACAGCGCGACGTCACGTTGAGAGAGGGCTCAAGCGCTCCCTTGCCGGCCACCGGCCGCCAGGACGCGCCACGAGCCCGATCGAACGGGTCGCGTAGTGGCGCTCACCGGCGGCCGCACGCGCGCCCCGTTGAGATCATCGCATGCGCGCTTTTCGCCCATGGGACCCGCACGCAGCACGCGTCGCGCAGGGTCCCACGCGCATCGGGCCGGAATGAGGCTCGGCATCGTGGTTGCTCGTGGCGGGCGGCTGCGGCTCCAGTGTGCTGCCGACCGCGCCATCGCTCTCCCTCGGTCCCCCCCCCGACCGCGCCCGATCGCGACGACGGCCGATCGACAGCAGTCTGGAGCCGCATCCTTCACCCGAAGAGGAGTGGCCGAAATCCCGTTCGGGACACGTACGAGACGAACGGCATCGCATCCACGTCACGGAGCGCGCCGACGACGACACGGTCCTCGCCGACGACCCTCAGCGCACGCGCATGCCGAGTCGTCATCGCGGTGAAGGGCACGCCGAGACTGTCGCTCTCGTCAGTCGAGCAACATTCCGCGACCACGTGCTCGGCCACCGCACTGCCCGCGAACCCCACTCCAACGCTGGCACGCGCCAAGCGGCCAACCAAACGCCCTCGTGCGTCGACCACGGCGAGGCCCTGCGCGCCTCAATAGGCCAGGCGCTGCGCCGGCAACGGTTCCTCGTCGCCAGCCCCCGACGGGAGCGCAGCCCGGCCGCACTCGACCGCCGTTGCACGGCCGTCCGCGTCGCGCTCCACACTCCTGGCGAACCCGCAGGCCTCGCAACACGACGGCGGCACCGACCGAAGACGGGCCTCGCAGAAGACCACCTCCGCCACGCTGCTCAAGGCGTCGTGGCAGAGCGTCAGCCGCGGGCGAACAGGCAGCTTGGCCGTCGATGATTGGCTCGGCATGGGGCGGACCCGTCTCCCGATCCACTCTGCACTCGCCGTGCCGCAGTCAGTCCCGCCTGCGACCCGCCATGAGCGCCGATGGCGCGGTGGACCGAATCGCGATCAGCCGGTGGATCGGCGCGCTGTGAACGCGACGTGTCCACTGTGTGCTTTGCCGTATGGGTCCCGCCCGCCACGAGCGCTTCTCGGCAGTCGCGTCGTCGACGGCTGCACTCCGGCGTGGATGTCGGGCCTCTGGCATCCCCGTTGCTCACGGCCGCCATCCGACGAAGCTCACCCATGGGACCCGACGGCGCCCCCACCCGCGTCACGGAAGCGCTCGACCCCGTCGCCTCGCGCGCCAGCGGGCGCGTCGGCGAGGTGCTGCGCGGCAAGTGGCGCCTCGACGCATTGCTGGGCGTGGGCGGCATGGCCGCCGTTTACGCTTCCACCCACCGCAACGGTGCACGCGCCGCGGTGAAGCTCCTGCACGCCGAGCTATCCGCGAGCGAGCCCGTACGCACGCGCCTCTTGCGTGAGGGATACCTGGCCAACGCCGTGGGACACGAAGGCGCCGTCCGCGTCCTCGACGACGACGTCGCCGAGGACGGATCGCTGTTCCTGGTCACCGAGCTCCTCGAAGGCGAAACGCTCGAGGACCGTCGCCTGCGATCGGGCGGCCGCCTGTCGGAAGACGAGGTGGTGGCCGTGGCCGATCGAATCCTCGACGTCCTGGCCGCCGCACACGCGCACGGAATCGTCCATCGCGATCTGAAGCCGGAGAACGTGTTCGTGACGGCCGAGAGTCGCGTCAAGGTGCTCGACTTCGGCATCGCGCGCTTGCGAGGCCTGTCCACACCCGGCACGGCGACGGTGACCGGAATGAGCATGGGAACGCCCGCCTACATGCCGCCGGAACAGGCGCGCGGCCTCTGGGCGGAGGTCGATCCGCGGACCGACCTCTGGAGCGTCGGCGCGACCATGTTTCACCTGCTCACGGGGAAGCTCGTCCACGACGGGCGGACGGCCAACGAAATGCTGCTGAGCGCCATGACCACGGCCCCGCCGTCGCTCCGGATGGTCGATGCCGCGATCGGCGCGGCCGTGGTGAGCGTCGTCGACCGCGCGCTCGCCTTCGAGCGCGACGCGAGGTGGGCCGACGCCAGGCAGATGCAGGCTGCCGTGCGACGCGCGTACGAGGTGCGGCGCGGGGTGCCCCTCGACGACGAAGCCATCCTGCGCACCCTGGGGGCCGCCGCCGACCGGACACCGGGCTCGACCCGAGGGGAGCCGATGCCCGCGACGGCGACGGCCGATGGGCCGATGGCCATGCCCCGACCCGCGCCCCTGCGGGTTCGCCGTTGCGAGCGCGCCGGCGCGGCGTCGCCGTCGCGCTCCTGTCGGCCGCGCTCGCAGCTCTTGGCCTGGCAGCGATGACCGTTTCGACCGGTGCCCGCAGCCACCTGCCGTTCGCACCGGTCCAGGCGGCGGCTGCACCTCGGGTCGCGACGGCGCCTGCGCGGGGCGCTGCGAGTGCTTCCGGCGCAAGCCCCTCGCCGCAGGCGCCGCGGGAGACCTCCGGGTCCCCGCCCGTCGCATCCTGGCCGGATGCCTCGTCCGCGAGTGCCGCGCCCCCGCTCCCCCGCGCTCCAGCGAACCAGGACGACGGGGAGCGGAGAGCCCCTTCCCGTGACCCTGCACGGCGCGCCGTTCCGCTCGCGGCCCTATCGGCGTCGCGCGATGCTCGCTGCACTCCGCCGTTCACGATCGATCCGGCCACCGGCAAGAAGGAGTGGAAGGTGGAGTGCCTGTGATGCGTTCTGCTCTCCTTCCTTCCCTCACGGCCGCGATCCTGAGGGCGACGCCCCCGCGGTACCCGTTCCGCTCGGCAAGCAGCAGTGTGTGTCGGCGAACGAGGCGGCGCAGGATCTCTACCGCGCGGGGAGGTTGCGTGAAGCGCGGGCGCAGCTCGCGACGTGCATCGCCGAGAGCTGTCCGGGCGCCGTGCGGGAAGACTGCGCGCAGCGCCTCCAGGCGGTGGACGCCGCCATGCCGACGCTCGTGTTCGAGGTCCTCGACGATCGCGGCCACGACGTGAGCGCCGTCGAGGTGTGGATCGACGGGACGCTGGTCGCTCGCGAGCTCGACGGAACGGCAGGGCCGGTGGATCCGGGCGAGCACCAGATCGTCATCGCCGACGCCCTCGGCCGCGCGCTGGCACGGGAGACGATCCTCGTACGCGAAGGCGACAAGGCGCGGCACGTGGACGTCGTGCTCCGCGCCATGGGCGCCCCGCCGGCGCGGGCTGCGGCTCCGGCACCCACGACGGTGTCGGAGACGACGCCCAAGGATGCGGAACCTCCCTCGCGAACCGGCGCCTACCTCGCGCTGGGCGGCGCTGGCATCGCGTTGGCTGCGGGTGCCGTGTTCACAGCCCTCGCGCTGCAGGCCCGTTCGAGCGCGCAGGCCGCATGCGGGCCCGGAGGTCACGCGTGCCCGGGCGACGCGTCGACGCGCAATGCCCAGATCGACGGCGATGCGTTCGGCGCGGTGACCGGGTTCGGTGCGGCCCTCGCGGGGGCGAGCCTCGGGGTCATCCTCCTGCTGTCGCCCCAACCCAGCACGGCGACGCGATCCGCGGCGCGGGTGCCGCCGACGAGGAGGACCCTCCGGGTCGAGCCACGGCTCGGGCTCGGCTGGGCCGGCGTCGAAGGGAGCTTCTAGCGTGTGTCGCGGCGGGGCCCGCCGCGTCCGGGCGCTGGCAGCGGCCGTCGCGCTCGCATGGCAAGCTGCGTGCGCCGGCTACCAGAACGCCGACGCCACACGCTCGCTCGATGCGGGCCCGAACGGGGATGCCTCCCTCGAGTCCGACGGCGGGATGGATGCGGCGGCCGCCACGGAAGCGAGCGCCGATGCACCCGACGACGTCCGTTGCTCGCCCGTCGCCGTCGCCCCGGCGGCCGGTGGCGGGACCTCGTGCGTTGCCGACGCCTCGACTTGCTACCCGCACGACCAGACGGCGTTCTTCCCTTCGTGGGCTCCACCGCTCGCCCCGTCCCACGTGTGCAGCACCGAACAGATCGACGACTTCTGGACGAGCTGCCTCGATCCGGCGACCGCGGACCCGTCGTCCTGCGGCATCTGGCGCGCAGCCGACACCACCTGCTACGGATGCCTGGTGACCTCCTCGTCCGCGCCTGCCTACGGCGCCCTCGTGACCTTCGGCCCGCACCTCGTGAGCGAGGTCAACGTAGCCGGCTGCATCGCCCTCACCGAGCGGTGCAACGTCGCCTGCGCCCAGATGGTCCTGGCCGACGTCGAGTGTCGCCAGGCCGCGTGCGACGGCTGGTGCCCGGACCAAGCCGTCGCGGCCTGCGCGGACACGGCGGACCAGTGCTCGACGTGCAGCACCTACCACGACGCCGCCGCAGGTTGCGTCGCCCCGCGATGACGGGCGTGGCCCATCCCGCCGAAGCCATGTGCGGCACGGGGCCCAATCCACCGTCGGTTCGTACCCAATACGTCGACGTCGCTCGCGTGATCTGCGGTCCCTGACCCGCAGCCGCATCCGAAGCTCGGAACGCGTCGTGCCCACGAGCGCGCCGGCGTCGGCAAGTCCATTGAGCATCGTACGTTCACAGTGGACCGCGAGCGTCATCGAACGGTCGGCGCCTTCCGCCCGCGACTTTCGTTCGTTCCGCGCTCGATCGCGAACTGGCACGAAGCCTGCTCGGGACCACAGGTGCGGGAGGATGATCTCGGGGGCGACGATGGACACGACCGGCCAGCTGACCATCATCGACGAGGCGCTCGCCGAAGCGCTCGACCGGCTCGACCAGCTGCCGGTGTCGCCGCGCGTGCGCGAGCTTCGCGCCAGGGCGATCAGCTACCGGGCGGCCATCGCACTCTGGCCCCAGTGCCCGCCGACGGTGAACCAGCGCCGCGCCATGCTGGACTGCGTGATGGCGCTGCATGCCGCGGTGCTCGGCCCCAGACCGAGCGCGCGGCCCACGAGGCGTCCGCCCGGGCCGCGCCGTTGACCTCCTGCTCGACCGCCGGACCCCCGGCGGCATCTCCAGACTGCTGCCGACTGAACGTCGGATCCTCCAATTGCCGCAACCTGGCTGCCCACCGGCGCCGATCGGCAGCAGTCTCGAGTGGCCGCCTTCTCGCAGCGTCCTTTCGAGCGCCGTGTGTGATCCCGCAGTGCCCGTTCGTGCACGACGCGAACCGCGCGAGGCCGACCGCCTCGCGGATCGCCTCGCATTCTCCGTCCCCATCGGAGAAATGGGCCCCGGCACCGCACTTGCTCTCTAGTGGACCGCGCTTGCGGCTCCGGTCTGCTGGCGATCGCGCCACCGCGCCTCGTGACACCCCCCGCGGGCATCGATGGGCGGTCGACAGCAGTCCGGAGCTGCACTGCCCGGGCTCCCCGCGGTCCGCCCGCGCGAAACCATCGCGACCGTACGTTGAACGAGCTCGTGGACCAACACCGTGGACCGCCGGCGCGACCTGACGCAGGCGCTGATTCTCCGTCGCCGCCCGGCGCGCCCGGTGAGTCGAGATCCTCGTCGTCGTCGCCCACCGCCAAGTGGTCCTCGCCGTGCCCGGCCCCGACGGCGACGCCGGTCATGAACGCCTCGGAAAGACCTGCCTCCGAGTCCCCGCGCCCCTCCAGCATCCGTTCGCTGTCCCCTGCCCGCACGCCCCCGCCACCGCCCGAGCCGCCGGCGCAGCGGTCTCCGGTGGCCTTGCGATCCGAGCTGCCACGCGACGTACGCGCCGCGAGCGCGCACGTCGTCCGGTCGCGCGCGTACGCCTTCGTCCTCGATCGGCGCGGTCTGCCGATCGAGCTCGGCAGCGGTCGCTTCGCCAAGGCGTACCTCGGCGAGGAGCGCTGGCGCGAGCGGAAGAGCGTGGACAGGCCGGCGGACATCTACTCGCTCGGCGCGATGTTCTACTACTTGATCAGCGGTGCGTACGCGAACCCCAAGACGCTCTACGACGCATTCCACGCGTTCATCGAATACGAGGTGCCTGACGAGACGAGCACGATCGAGGCGTACCTCCAGCACGAGTACGGGATCATCGCGAGCCTGCGCGCGCCCGGGCCGGCCCATGGGACCGTGGCGGTCGCGCCGGCGGACCGCTTCTTCACGTACAAGCACTACCTGGACGGCAGCGGCGATCTCATCGCGCAGCCGGTGATGAAGATCATCGCCCGCTGCATGATCCGCAACAAACCGGATAGCTACTGCCAGGCGGAGGACGTGGAGACCAAGGGCATCAGCCGCTTAATGGAAGACCTCATCGCTCTGTACGGGATGTACGACTTCCACCCCGCGCCCGGTTCGAGCCCGATGGCGCGACGCGGTCTCCTGGCGAGCCGCGCGAGCCGCATGCATCGGCGGCTCGAGCGCATGGGCCATCGCCTGCGATGGATGTGGCGGTCGCTGGTGCATCTGTGGTGGCGACGGCGCCGGCGGTGAGCGGCCTCCATCCATCGCGACGTGCGGGTTCGGATCGGGTGTGAGGACGCGCAGCGTGCTCCCCTGGTTCTCACTTGGGAACCCTTCGCGCCGCGTCGAATCGCAACACGCGCGGAACGACGGCGGACAGGCGCCGGCATGACCGGTGCACGCTCGCAGCGGAATGATCGTCGCACAGCGGATCATCGTTCTCACCTCGTCACCTGACGACGAACCGGCTGCTCCCCAGATCCCGCCTGGCGGGCGAGGCGCTCGTCCCCACGCGATTGCGGCGGCCATCGCGCGCATGGAGGCGCACCTCGAATCGATCGACGACGCCTCTCTGCGCCGGCTGGCGGAGGGCTACGTCCGACACGCCTCGGTGCTGGGAGTTCTGCTGCTGCGAGTCGCGGACACCCCCAACGCGATTCCGGACGCCGTTCCCGCTTTCGACGGCGCGCTCGCCGAGGCCGTCGAATGGGCCTCCCGGTGGGCCGTGGCGCAACTCGAAGACGTGCGGGGTCGGTTCGCCGGCGAAGACCGCGGCGTTTCGACGATCCCGCTCGAAGCCCTGTCGGTCTTTCACGAGCTGGCGAGCGCGTGTGCCCCGCCGGCGACACCGGCCGGCGTCGCGATGCTGAGGAGACTGCGGGCGATCGACGACACACTGTATCGGCTCATCGAGCTGCGGGATCGGATCGAGGCCGCCACCATGAGACGAGGTCGCTGAGGACTCGCGATCGGCAACCACTCGCGACCGGACGATTCGACGGGCCGAGCCTCCCTGCTCAGACGAGCGCCTCGACGTCGAGCACGAGGCCGGGCATCTCCGGGTCGCCGGTCAGCGTCCGCACCCCCTCGATCGTCTGGACGGGCCTTCCAGGTCGGTGCACCCACGCGCGCCGCCCGTCCACGTCGACGAGCCAGCCGAGACGCGCGCCGCAGCTCGCGTACTCCTGCATCTTCGCCTGCAGCTCCGCCAGAGCATCCGACGGCGATCGCAGCTCGACGACGAAGTCCGGGCAGAGAGGGACGAACTTGCGCCGCTGCTCGGCGGACAGCGCTTCCCATCGGCCGCGTCGCAGCCACGCCGCGTCGGGCGCCCGCTCGGCGCCGTTGGGAAGGAGAAACCCCGTCGACGAATCGAAGCCGATGCCGCTGCCGTCGCGCGCGACCCAGGCAGCGAGCTGCGCGATGAGCTGGAAGTTCCTCCGGCCGGTCTCTCCGCCCGTCGGCGACATGACGACGATCTCTCCTTCCGCGTTGCGTTCGATGCGAAGCTCGCGGTTGCGCACGCACAGCTCGAAGAGCTCGTCGTCGCTCAGGCGCGACGCCGGGCGGAAGCGAACCGGAAAGTGCTGCTCGAACGCGTAGATGGGCACGGCATGCTCCTCGGGCACGCTCGCATTTTACTGCTTCGTGCCCGAGGCGTCACGGTTCCGGGGCCCGCAGAAGCTCGAGCGGCGGCGCGCGACCCCGCTCATCGGCTCCGGCCGAAGCGGCGCTTGACCCGATCGAGCAACGACACGTGTTTCACCGGCGCGTCCCCTGCCGCCTCGGCAGAAGGCGGCGCCGGCGGCCGCCTCGACGGCCTCGCCGTCTCCCCGCGCTCCTTGCGCGCGCGCCAGCACGCCGCGCACCGCCACTCGGTCACGATTTGACCCGCATCGTTGCGCAGGCGCGTGGCCCGCCAGCCGTGGGCCGCGTTGATGAGCGTGTAGTCGGTGTCCGCAGGCCCCGACATCTGCCCGCAGTCCATGCATGTGACCTGCTGCGCCATGGCGTGATCGGCCCAAGCACGGGCGATGCCGGCTGCGCTCTTCGTGCGGGATCGCCCCCTTCCCCGGAGCGCGCCCGCCGCACGTGCGCTTCTGGGTGCACAGATGGTGGGCGCAGCAGTGCACACGTGGATCGGCGAGAGCACCTCGCGGCCTCACGGGCGATGAACACTCCACGAGAAACCGTGCCGGCACGGGGCGTGAAATCCTTCCGCGGCGCCTGCGGAGGCCGGCACGAATGCCACCGAACGTGCGGAAGCGAATGCGCGTCGCGGAACATCGGCGCGCGGACGACCTCTTCGAGGGCGGCCTCCGCGCCAGCGTCCTCCCGCTCGATCGGCTGCTTGCCGGGGTCATGGTGAGCGAATGGGTCGTCGTCCGCGCGTTCGATCCACGTTGCGGCGCGACCATCGCCGTCGGGACCATGCTCACGCTGGGGGCCGCCCTCCTCGCCCTCGCTCGCCCTGCCCGTCCCGCCACGCGCATGATCCTGGCCTCGGCCCAGATGGTCTGGGTCGCGCTGCTCGTCCACCTGACCGGCGGCCGCATCGAGATGCACTTCGGCTTCTTCGCGTCGCTCGCGCTGCTCGCCCTCTACCGCGATTGGCGCGTCTTCCTGCCCGCTACCCTGATCGTCGTCGCGTACCACCTCCTCGCATGGCTGGGCGGCCTGGACTCCGCGCGCGGGCTCGCGACCCCGACCCCTGGGTGGTTCTTCGAGCACCTGGGCTGGATCGCGTGCGCCGAAGCCTGCCTGGTGATCGCGTGCATTCGCGGCGAACGGGAGATGCGCCAGGCGGCCGAGCGCCAGGCGAACCTCGAGACGGCCGAGCAGGGCGAGTACGAAGTGCAGCTGGCGGCGAGCATCCAGGCCTCGATCCTGCCCCGCGAGATACGGGTCGCCGGCCTGGAGGTCGCCGCCAAGATGCTCCCGGCCGCCGAGGTGGGCGGCGACTACTACGACGTGCTCCCGGTAGCCGGAGGGTGCATCATCGGCATCGGCGACGTCGCCGGCCACGGTCTCAAGGCCGGCCTGACCATGCTCCAAACCCAGAGTGCGGTCGAAGCGCTCGTGCGCAGCAACCCGCAGAGCACGCCCGCGGCGGTCCTCACGGAGCTGAACCGCATCTTGTTCGATCGTTCGCACAAGCGGCGTGGTTCCCGCGAGCACGTCACGATGTCGCTGCTGCGCTATCACGACGACGGGCGCATCGTCACGGCGGGCGCGCACCAGGAGGCGATCCTCTGGCGGGCCGCCACGGGCCGCTGCGAGCGCCTGTCGGTCCAGGGGACGTGGCTGGGCATGATCGAGGACATCGAGGCGGCGACGGTCGAGGCGACCCACCACCTCGGCAAGGGCGACCTGCTCGTGCTCTACACCGACGGCGTCATCGAGGCGACGAACGCCTCGGACGTGGAGCTCGGGCTCGAGCGTCTCTGCGCGACCGTCGAGGCGGTCGCGCACCTTCCGGTCGCCGACGTCTGCGACCACGTCTTCGACTCCGTCGTCGACTGGAGCGACGGGGAGCTGCAGGACGACGCGACGCTCGTGGTGCTGCGGCATCTGGGCGTCGCCGGCGCCGTGGCGGCGGCCTGAGCGCGGCGATCACGCGGCCGTCGATTTCGCGCTCTCGCGCGGCGGAACGGGAGCCGAGGGTGTGCGCGTTGCGTCCTCGCCGGGCGGTTCGGGCACGGACGCGAGAGACTTCCCGTGCCCGCGAGGGGGTACGCGAACGGATCGAGCAAACGGCGGCTCTGCGCGGGCACCATTCCGCCCCGCTTCGGCGTACGTCGCGTGCCGGCGCTCCGGCACGGGGGCGCTTCGGCCGGCCCACCCGTGCCGGCGCGGCAGTGCGGGGACCGCCCGATGCGCACGCCCGTACCCTCGCGGCGGCCCGGGGATGACCCGAGGCGATCTCCCGTGCGCTCCGAGCGGCCGTGGAATCGCCGGCGCGCCGATCCCGCTCCTGCCGCGCGCCACGGCCATCGACGAAAGCCGCTTCCCCGCCCGGCGGCATCGCGCGGGAGCCGATCGTCCGACGGGACGCTCCGCGCAAAAGTCGAGCGCTTCCGCGCTTCAAGCGTGGGCCGGCACGTCGCCGTTCGGCGCGTCTGGCGCGTGGGGCGACATTTCTCCCCAAGGGTAGAGGGACGCCGATCGCCAGCGAACCCGCGCTCCCTCGAGGCGGATCCCGCCGTGACCGTGAGCATGCACAAGACCCTGGCGTCGCTCGGCCTTCCCACCCAGGTGCCGGAGCTCATCGGCATCGCCGACGCGATCGTCCAGGCGATGACCGCCAACCAGTCCTTCGCGGCCCCGACGCCGCCCCTGGCGGTCGTCGCTTCCGCGCTCGACGATCTGCGCGACGCGGAGGTGGCGACCAAGACGCGAACGCGCGGCACGGTCGCCGCCCGCAACGCCAAGCGCGCCGTCCTCGTCGGCCTCCTCGCGCGCCTCAAGGCGTACGTGCAAGGCGTGGCCGACGAGCACCCGGAGCACGCGGCGACGCTCATCGAGAGCGCAGGCATGCACGTGAAGCGGAGCGCCAGGCCCGGCAAGCCGCCGTTCGCCGTCCACCCCGGCCCCGTATCCGGCTCGGTCGCGCTGCTCGCTCGGTCGGCCGGGGACCGGGCCTGCTATCACTGGGCGTGGAGTGCGGACGGCGGCCAGACGTGGCATTCCCTCCGGTCGACGCTGCAGTCGAGGACGCGGGTCGCCGGATTGCCGCGGCTTTCGACCTGCGCGTTCCGGTTCCGCGTCGTCGGCAAGTCGGGCGAGACGGACTGGAGCGAGCCCGTCGCGGCGCTCGTGCGGTAGAGGCCTCGTCGAGGGACCGATCCGGAAGCGGTAGGAGCCGCTGCCAGACAATCCATGGCCCGCGGCGTCGAGACCTCCCGCGCCGTGCCACCCTTGCTTACGGCGAGCCGCCGCCGACGGTATCGCTCGTGCCGTCGTCGATGACGGGAGCGGGGATTCGGCGTGGGGGGCACGGTGGTCCACGCGGCCGTCTCGCCCTGGGAGGGACCGTGCGGCTTCGCGATGACACTCTCCGCCTTCGCACGGCGTCGTTGCGACGGAGCATCGACGCGTTCCCAGTTCCCACAGCCGCTCCGAGCACTCGCCGTCGTACGTGCGCGCATCGGCATCGACGCGGTGCGCGACGGGCTCGCACAGCGCCTGTCGGAGCGCGGCGCGCCGCGCCCGCACCGGCGCTCGCGCGCGCAACAGTCTTCAGGCACGAGCTCCAAGGCGCCGCAGCTTGCGTCACGCAGCGAGCACCCGGCGTTCTCACTTCTGTGCACTGCAGGTACGCGCGGTAATGAAGGAAGCACCGCAGTGCGACCAGAACCTCCCTCGAGCCTTGGTGGCCTCGGGCATGGCTCGCGCATTGCTATCGTGCGCCGATCCATGGCAACTGCTTCTTGGACTCGTCCCATCGATGCCGTGCGCGTGACCGCCATCATGGCGGGCGTGCTGGTCGCAATGACCTGGGCCGGGAACTCCAACGGCGGCGATCTCATCTCCGTCTACGGACGGCCAGCTGGGGCGAGCGGTGGCTGCCGGCATCCACGGAGCACTGGCGGCGCGCGCTCACCGGGTTTCCGGACGACGTGCTGGTCATCAACGCCGAGGGGCGCCGCGGCGGCCTTTCCGTCGGGACGGAGCTCCGGCCGCGATACATCGGACCTGGTACACCCGTCGATGAGGTGATCTCGGGGCTGACGCGCAGGGCGCTGGGGTTCAACGGGGATGGCCGGGCGAGCGTCGACGCGATGTTCGGGCAGGCTTCGGCGCGGAGACTATCGTCGCGTGCTGTGGCTCTCGTGCGACCTGGCGACTCCGGGCCTTCCGCTCATGGAGACGATCCCGGGCTCGTTCTTGTCGGCCGGCCTCGGCGACGATCACCTGCTCGTCCGCCAGGGCGCGAGGCTGGCGAGCGAACCTTCGTCGGCGAGCCTGGATCCTTCGACCGTTCGATACGGAGCAACATCTGTGAAGCCGGGCGAAACATCGCCCAAAACCGCGGAGAGGACCGACGCGCAGAACGGGGCGCGTTCTGGCCCACTGGATGCAGAGCGCGGCCGCATGCGCCTCGCGTGTTCCCTCTCCCTGCTCGTCTTCGTCTCGTCGGCCGGATGTGGTGAGAGCCCGAGCTCGACGGCGCAGTCTTCTGCGAGCGCGCTCGGTGCCGATGGGGGAAGCGAGGCATCCTGCTATGGCGTGTTCCGCTGGCTGCAGAAGGATGCATACGCGTCGACCGCCGGCCGCACGAGCGACGCGTGGCCGCCGCACACGGCGACGCAGCTCGATATCCACTGCCTCGCGGACGACGGCAGCGACGCGATCATCGCCACGGCACCTCAGGCCAACCACGGGACGGCACCGGGCACGGTCGACGCGAACGGGACGGAGCTTCTCGTCGAGACCAAGCGCGAGCGCGTCGACGGCACCCGCGCAGACCTGCTCGCCTTGATCGATGCCTACGGTCCGTGTACCTGCGACCCGGCGACGGCGTTCCTGAGCCTCGACTCTGCGCCCGATGACGTCATGCAGCAGGTGCTGATGGAGGTGCAGGGATACCTCCGCGCCAACCTCACTTGCTCCGACGGGGTGACTCCCGATCAAGTGGCTACGGCGATCGCCAATGGCGACTACGACGATGCCATTCAGGCGCTCGGCCAGTGCGCCTGGAACGACGGCGCCAGCATGGCCGACGGCCTCACCGCGGCCGCGAAGGACGTGCTGCAAGGACTCGGAAAGCGGCTCACCGACTACCACGTGTGCAACAACGACGCGATGCTGCAGGCCCGTCTGTTCGAGTCGTTTGCACGGACCGGGGTCATCTCCGCGTGCGACGCGACGGCCGACGTTTGTCATGGACCGATCTTCTACTATGCACCATGAGCCACCCTGCAGTTGGAGCGCCAGCTCACTGTGATCGATGCATTCTCGGCAGTGCACCTCGGCAGGAGCGCCGTGACCCATCAGCGACGCCGGGAGGCGCGGGGATGAGAATCGTGCCTGAGCCTCAGCCCATCGCCTTCTTGTAGGCGGCGGGGGTCATGGCCTCGAGCGGCAGCGCGAAGACGTCACGGTGGGT
>Ga0209012_1002874_pt1 | contig 13961 bp, 9 predicted proteins | sample RS3BMetagenome_FD_184735 | JGI IMG/M metagenome (GOLD analysis project Ga0209012, IMG submission 184735) | Ferric oxide microbial mat and aquatic microbial communities from Rainbow Spring, Yellowstone National Park, USA - RS3B (SPAdes) (version 3) ...
GATAAGCTACATAGTCGGTGCATTCTTCGCAGGACTTATCTTCCACGAGGGGCTTGTTGGTAGGGGTGCGTTCAGGAGGGTGAGCGATACCTTTTCGAGGATGAACAACGCATTTTTCATACCACTGTTCTTCGGGATTGCAGGTGCGGAGACTGTATTTCCTATCGGCGACCTGAAGCTCATTCCGGCGATATCAGCTCTGCTCGCGGGTACGCTCGCGACGTCCTATATTGCGACGAGGCTGACGTTGAGCAGGACGGGCTGGCTTGGAGAGAAGGAGGCATCTGTGGTTGCAGCCACAATGTGTGGCAGGGGGGCAGTCGGGATAGTGATTGCTTCAGTCGCAAGCGCGAGCGGGCTGATTGGAAATTCAGGCTTCGCAATTGTGATAGTTGGTACGCTTGTCTCTTCACTGGTCACGTCTGTCCTGCTTCGTGGAGAGCGCCTCTAGAAGCCTGCTGCTGACCTCCTGTGTGCCCGCGTCCAAGATGTATGGCCCAAGCCTTGGCCCCCTGTCAGAGCCAAGCAGTATGGAATACACTGCAGGGAAGAACTCTGCTGGCTTGAGGCCGTTTGAACGAAGTGCCCGGAACGCTGCCCCCTGTATCTCTTCGGCTGTCTTTAGCCCAAGTATCTCCCTAGCGAACTGCTCAACAGCACTGGCGAGAGGGCCTGAGAGGCTCACAGTCTGCCTCTGCCTGGGTGCACCCCTTCTGGCCCACCTGGACGCCCAGACAATCTTGGCAGAAAGGTCTGGGGACGCCCCCTTCACCATGCCATAGGAGACGAGCCTCTTGACGACGAACTCCTCCTCATAACCGGGCGGGGCGACTGATGCAAGCTGCGCAAGGAGCCTGTAAGGTACGTGGACTCCTGGCGAATGCGGTATCTTCAGGAGCATTGTGTACTCGTACAGTCCCCTCAGCTTCGCGTCCCTCATCACGTTCGCATCGCGCTTCTGCGAGAAGTAATACTCCTCGAGGTCGTCGAACTCGTCCATGTACACAGGTATGTCGTCGATAGACACGCTTCTGGCTCCCACTATGCGCTTGAACATAAGCAGCCTCAGGCTCTCGGGTGAGGCGTACTCGAGCCACTCCTGGGGCGTGACCAGGTTCCCGGAGGACTTGGACAGCTTCCTTCCGCTCTTGTCCTGGAAAAGCTCGTATCTTGCGTGATACGGAGGTGGGTAGCCGAGCACATGCTCAGAGACCCAGTCGTTTATCTTGACAGAGTCTGTGAGCTCCTTGCCATACGCCTCGAACCTGATCCCGAGTGCAGCCCAGCGTGCAGCGAACTCCACCTTCCACACGAGCTTGCCGTCCCCGTCAGTTATCCTGGAGTCTCCCTCGTAGCCGCAACCCCTCAGGTAGCTCTGGCCAAGCTCAGTCCCCTCGCAAACGTAGTGCACTGTGTCTTTCGAACTTTCGAACGAGCTGACCTTTGTTGTGTATATTCTGCCGCACTGCCTGCACCTGGGTGTGTATGGGAGGCTCCTTTCGTACTTCTCCTGACCCACAAGCTCCTTTATCTTTCGCCCTATGAGTTCTGCGTTTGAGAGTATCTTCCTTATCTGCTCCGTGAGGAGTCCTTTCTTGTACGCCTCGGTTCCGCTCTGGAACAGGTACTTTATTCCAAGCCTGTCCAGCGACTCCTTCAGAAGGGAGCCCACGTGGTCTGAGTAGGACCCGTGGCACCCGAACGGGTCTGGTATCGTAGAGACAGGGTGCGCGATGTACTCCTTCAGCCACGAGGGGAAGCCAGCAGGCACCTTCCTCAGACCGTCGAAGTCATCCGAGTAGGCTATCAGCTCAGAGCTGTAACCCGCGCTTTCCAGGGCAAGTTTGACGCCGTAGCTCCTTATCGCGTCACCCACGCTTCCTATGTGTGGCAGGCCAGACGCGCCGAGGCCGCTCTCCACCCTGAGCATCCCAAGGTCTCTGCCCAGAGACCTCTCCCTCTGCACTGTCTCTTCCGCGACCTTGTCCAGCCAGGTCCCCCTTCCTATTATCCTTGTCTGCTGCGCCATCTTCACTTCACCCGGACAAGAGCGTAATTAGCTCTTTAGCGCTTCCAGGAAGGAGGCAAGGTTCGTTGGCCTCGTGTACGTGCCACCGCTTGTTGTTGCCAGGTCTCTGAGCTCCTTTGAGGCGGAGTTTGAGAGCTCTATTGTGTCTATCGCCAGGGATGATGCTTTCACCTCCTCCAGGACAGAGTCGAGCTTCTCCCCGTCGTTGCCCCCGTCGCTTATCAGCTTAAGCCTCCTGCTCGGCCTTGTTGACTCTGAGATGACTGAGATGCCGTACCTGACCGCGTCTGCAAGCGGGCTCCCTCCCTTCGGCTCGAACTCATCTAGACGGTAAAGCTCGAGAGTTGGGGGAGGCGGGTTGAGCGGGACGATGACCTCGATGTCAGTGCTGCCTGGTGTCCCAAGGAGCCTGTAGAAGGCTATGCCAACCCTGAGAGGGTGAGGGTAGTACGATATAGGCCAGTTTTCGAGCAGGTACGACTTCAGTCCCATCTTCACAACCTCTATCTTCCTCATGCCCGCTGTCTTCAGCTTCTCCCTCATGCTACGCGAGCCATCCGCCAGGAAGAGCACGTCCCTGTAAGACAGTTCGGACTCGGCCAAATCAGGACTGGAACGGCCCGCAAACGTATAAAAACGCTTGAACAGAACTGAGGCCCGTGGCTCACAGGGTAGCTGTCGAAGCACCGCTGGCGCCCAACCCGGTAATTGTTGCGAGTATGGGCCACGCGGGGGTGGGAATAGGGGCTGAGGCATATAGGTGGGTCCTGATAGACGTTGGTGCAGACCCGAAGGCGCCGACGCTGATGGGTGAGAAGCAGCAGCTCGAGGTTCTGCGGCGATACGGCAGCACTATCCTAAGGTTCGGAGCATCCCTGAGGCGTGGCGAGACGCCACTGATTCCACGTGCACTGCTTGTCGACCTGGACCCGAGGTCTGCGAACCTGATACTCCAGTCTTATCCGCAGCTCTTTGCGATGAAGGACAAGCATGCCGTGTACGGCATGGGTGGCGCTGCGAGGAACTGGGCAGAGGGAAGGCTCAGGTTCAGGAAGGAGATAGTGGAGAGGCAGGACATAAAGACAAGGATACAGGCTATCTCTCCTGAGCCTGTGCGTGGCTTCGTTGTCCCGTTCAGCATGGGAGGGGGTACGGGCGGCTCCTTCTCCTCTGAGTTCATGGCCTACGTGAAGGGGAGCGACACTCTTGGCCAGGCCACGATAGCGACATTCGGAATACTGCCTGAGTTCGGGTGGGACCCTGTGATATACGGCCCGGCGCACATCAGCATAGTGATGAACCTTGCACACCAGATAAGGTACTCCGACGCGCCAATCCTGCTGGACAACAAGGAGCTCAGATTCCACGCAGAGAGGCACAAGGACAAGCTTGCGGCCAGGAGCTCAATAGTGGACGAGCTTCCGAAGCAGATAAGGGTGGGGTGGCACGACTACAGGGACAAGAACCTGCTCGCTGCACACGCGATAGCCGAGTTCATGGATTCTTTCATAAGGGAGACGGAGTGGGACATGTCTAACTACAGGACATGGCTGGCTGCCTCGAAGCCAAAGTTCGTGGTTCCGTGGCTCATACCTCTGGTGCCAGAGGGCGGACCGAGCCTGAGGACGATAGAGCAGGCCATGAAGGAGGGGAACGAGGGGATACTCTTCGACCTTGACTCGGAAGGTGAGATACCGAAGGGGCAGACTGATTCGGCCTGCGTTCTCGTAAAGACAAAGGGTTCGCTCACGCCAGAGGAGAGGGAGTACTTCAAGAAGCTTCTCCAAGAGAGGTTCGACATAAAGGACAGGAGGATAATATTCATCAAGATACCCGCGATGGAGAAGGAGCCTGCCTCAGCGTGCATACTCCTGAACTTGAAGGCAGTAGGCCAGAAGCTAATCCCGATGGTTGCTGAAGCAGAGGACGCCTGGGAGTCTTACAAGGACGAGTACCAGAAGAGGGAGCTCTCACACGAGGAGTTCAAGCAGGCGGTCATTCAGGTTTCAGGGCATCTGGGTTAGTCAAAATGAACCTGATGGAGGTGGAGGTGACTGCTGGGAGGCTTCTCGAGGAGAAGAAGAGACTGAGGGCAATCGAGAGCGAGCTCTCAAGGGTCAGCAGGGAGCTGAAGGAGCTCCCCAGGAGGGCAGAGAAGGACAAGAAGTTCTACGCCCTGATCGGGCTGGACTGGGAGGAGCCAAAGCTGAAGGAGAGGGAGCAGCAGCTGAAGGCTGAAAGGGAGGCTGTCATGAAGTCGATAGAGGAAGCGCAGTCCAAGATACTGTCCGGTTTCTCCTCGGGAGAGCTTGTCGTACCGCTGGAGCCCAACCCTGTGCTGGACGGCGGCCTCTACTACTTCAGGTTCAGGTCACAGGCCTCTTTCCCGAACACGGTCGAGGAGCTCTCTGAGATACTGGGGATACCTGTCCCTCTGAGGGTGGGAGAGGTGACCATCTGGCCAGACAGAATAGGCGTGAAGGAGGTTGACCAGTACTTCGCGAAGCTCAAGGTTGTCGAGGCATTCGATAACGTGAGGAAGACGGTTAGCCTGAAGCTCTCAAAGGAAAGCTACCGGAAACACGTTTAATACGAAAAGACAGTCAAGATGGGACCGGGTTGGAGAGGGCCAAGAAGTTAGCTGACCTGCTGAGCAGAGTGGCCCACCCCTTCAGAAGGCTTGCTGAGCAGCGAAACGTGGCAGTCACAGAGGACCAGGTGATACGCGCGATAATCCAGAGAATAGAGGTGGAGGGTGAAGAGCAGTGGGGCGAGGAGGAGGGTGTCAGCGAGGAGACATTCAGGAGGCTCGTCACTAGGCTGAAATGGCAGGTGAGGCAGTGCGGGCTGACACCGGACGGCCTCATCAGGGGACATTTGGGAGAGGTACGTGCGATCCTGCTCATGAAGAGCTACGAGAAGCTAGGTTCGAAGGAGTCTAGCTTCCTGCGCGAGAGCTTCATCTCGCTCGGGATGAAGAACGTACAGCCCGGCGTCTGGGTGCTCCCTCCTGTGCGCACGCCGGCTGACCTGAGCACTCAGGACGACGTGAAGGCCTGGCTCAGGCAGAAGGTTGTAAAGCCTGTCAGGAAGAAGGTTGACTACGTATTCCCGTTCGTGGCTCTGGTTGACTTGAAGCGGGTTGCGGCAGACAGAAGGGGCATTAGGAAGATGCCAACAGCGAGGACCATCTACTCAGTGCTCGAGCCTGAGGACGTTGTGGCAGCGAGCGAGGTCTATTCTGCCATGAGGCAGAGGGGCTTCTCTGCGATGGACGTGGTGCTTTCAGGGAATCTCGTGCTCCTGGCGAGCGCCTTCGCGACGGAAGAGGAGGTACAGTCGATAGCGGAGAACAACGAGGAGATAATGACAAGGCTGAGGCGCTCAACCGGATCTGCGTCGGTGACGCTGGAGGACCTGGCCAACATAGGGCCAGAGATAGTGGCTGCCTCGCTTGAGGGTTTCGTCCAGCACCCGGACGATACTGCGAAGAGGCTTCTTGTTGAGGTCCAGTTCTGGATGAGGTTCCTGAGCGGGTCGGCCTGAGCTACCTGTACGTCGGTATCGCAACCTTCTCAAGCGGCTTGCCTTCCCTTGACTGCCTGACCTTCTTTATCGCCTCTTGGAAGTGCTCCATGGTTACGACTGCCTCCTCGACGTGCTTCTTGGCGTCCTCCGGCTTGGGATACTTCGAGATGAACCTCTGAAGCACTATCGAGACGGCAGTGTTCACAAGCGACGCTATGTCGGCACCGCTGAAGCCGTCTGTCATCTCGACGAGCCTCTCCACATCGACATCCTTCGCCACGGCTCTTCCCTTGAGGTGTATCTTGAGAACCTCGCTCCTTGCCTCCTTGTCCGGGAGAGGTATCTGGATAAGTTTGTCGAACCTGCCCGCCCTGAGAAGAGCAGGGTCGACCATGTCTATCCTGTTAGTGGCTGCCAGAACCACAACGCCCTGTAGACTCTGTATGCCGTCGAGCTCAGTAAGCAGCTGGCTCACAACCCTCTCCGTTACCATGCTGTCCCCTCCCATACCCCTCGTCGGGGCGAGCGCATCTATCTCGTCGAAGAAGATCACGCACGGCGCTGCCTGCCTGGCCCTCCTGAAGACCTCCCTGACACCCCTCTCAGACTCGCCAACCCACTTGCTGAGCAGTTCCGGCCCCCTCACACTTATGAAATTCGCTTCGCTCTCTGTCGCTACAGCCTTCGCCAGAAGTGTCTTCCCGGTCCCTGACGGGCCGTACAGGAGAATGCCCTTCGGCATGCTGTACCCTATCGCCTTGTAGAGCTCCGGGTACTTCAGAGGCCATTCGACTGCCTCCTGAAGCTCCTTCTTCACACTGTCAAGCCCACCTATGTCGGACCAGTGAACGTCAGGCGTCTCGAGGTAGACCTCCCTCATAGCGGACGGCATCACGTCCTTCAGCGCGTCCTCAAAGTCGGCCATCGTGACTACAAGCTTGTCGAGTATCTCAGGGCTCAGCCTCTCCTCCTCAAGCTTGAGCTCGGGGAGCATCCTCCTGAGTGTCTTCATTGCAGCCTCCTTGCAGAGGTACTCGAGGTCCGCACCGACGAAGCCGTGTGTTACCGCTGCAAGCTTCTCCGGGTCGACGTCCTGAGCAAGCGGCATGTGCCTCGTGTGGATCTGCAGTATCTCAAGCCTCCCGCGCTTGTCGGGCACCTTGATCTCTATCTCCCTGTCGAACCGCCCCGGCCTCCTCAAAGCCGGGTCGATTGCGTTGGGGCGGTTGGTGTTATGGAGCAGAACAGGGCTCTCGCCGCCGAAGAAGGCTTCCCCCTCGGCTCCACAGATGTCGTACACGTATCCGGAATAGGGGACTTTGACAATCGACTTGATTATTGCCCGCTTCTGTGCCAGTCGCTTCTTCACCGGGGTCGCAGTGAAGGGGTTGTTAGTCTTTCCGATGCGGAGGCGGTAGGCTATGGTCTCTTTGCCGACCACCGAGCCTGCAATCGTCCTCCCCGCTGGGACCCTGAGGGAGCTGGTCGATGACTTGATCCCGTGCATGCGGCAGAGCCAGTTCAGTTGCCTGATGAACTGCCTGCTCACCGAGGTTATCTCCAAGTTCCCCCTCGACGGGCTGCTGTATCCGTCCCCTCTGGCCTCCCCCCTGAGGAACTCTAGGAAGATCTCCCGGGGCGCTTCGAACATGAACGACGGCAGGCTCTTCTTCTGCGCCACGTGACCGAAGAGGTCGCCGAACAGCTTCGCCACCGGTTTTCTCTCGAAGTATAGGGTGACCGCGTTGTTGTGCTCTCTCTCGATCGAGGGATCCAAGTTGAAAGTCTGCTTCATGAGGCGCTTCACATCGTCGATGTAATTCTCCTCCTCTTTGGAGAAGGTGAACGTGAGCCCCTTGTCTCCGCTGTAACCTTCGGCCGCGTAATATCCGAACAGCCTTGCCAATCCTGGAGTCAAGGCTACCGTCTCCGGTATGCCCTCGGCAGACCAGCGGACGGCATCGGGCTTCGTGCCGTCGTGCCTCCACCTCTGCACTGTGGAGGGGTTCACTCCCGCTCGGAGCGCCAGCAAGTGAGACTGGCCGCCGGGCCCGCGCACTTCGGTCAGCGCGACCGCCTCGTCATAAGCGTTGGGCAGCTCCGCCCCGTAGAGCCTGAAGGTCGGGAGCGGGCGCTCCTCGAACACGTGCCCACGAACCTCCGCGAGTCCCTTCCTTGTCCTCTTAGCCTTGAACGGGAGGTCCACCAGGACATCTCCCTCTTTGAGCTGGTCCACACGCCTCGCCTCTATGCCATGGGGGGTCCTGATGAACACGGAGTGGTTTCCCGTAGTCCTGACCTTCCCTCCGATGTAACTGATTTCGTAAATTTCGTCGACCTTGTGCCTAAACACCCCCCTGAAGGGCTGGAATCTGCTCCCGCCGAAGAAGGTGTACTTCGAGAACCTCGGGTTCGCGGATTTCTTAGGGTCGAGCCCCAGCACCTTGAACCCAAGGGCAGGTTTTTCGACCCCCTCTTCGCCCTCGCGATAGAACGCATCGACGAAACTTCCAATCGGTGTCAGGCTGACCCTACCCTCCGGGTCCTTGACGAGTATCGGGGTGTCGCCTGTGACGCTAGCCGCGATGACGATGACCTTTCCGCGGGCCTCCAGACCGTCCATCAAGGAAAGCAACTGGCTCACGACACGTCTCTCCACTTCGCCCGTCACTTCTTCCCTCTTGGGCGCGATGGAATCGATCTCGTCGATGAAAATGATGGTCGGCGCCTTCTCCTTTGCTTCCTTGAAGATCTCGCGGAGACGTGCTTCGCTGTTGTGGGCAAGCAAGCCCCCGAAACCCCCTACGAAGTTGTGAGTCCCGTCCACCTCGATGTCGTACACGCTGTCGTACTTTCTCTCGTCCTCGGATATCTCGACTACCTCGTCCAAGTACACGTCCCCTTCAAGGGCAGGCTTCAACGCCTGCGGTAGAACCGAAACATTCTGGAGAAGCGCGCTCTTCCCCATCGCGTGTAGCCCGTTCCAAGCCGAGGGAACTTCGACGCCAAGCTTTGTCAGAAGCTCGAGCGGGATGCGCTCGATTCGTCCTGCCTGCCTCCTAGGTTCTGAGACATACTTCCGGATCAGCTCGTTCCTATTCGGGTCGTGGAACCCGATCTTGAGGAACGCCTGGAGGCCATCTATGTCCCCTATCACGAGCCTGTAGAAGTCGTCCTTGGTCTTGTAGACGCGAACGAGCACCCCGAACCGGAGCAGGAGATACACTAGGTCGTTCGCAAGCTGCCTTGACGCGGTTCCGAGCTCGACCACGGGCGAGAAGGGTTCTCTGACCGAGCCGTCTCCAGACGAATAGCCTCTGAGCAGCATCTTGAGTGCCTGGTCGCTGAGATTCCATGCGAATGGCGGAATCGTCTTGGAGTGCGAGCCGCTCTGGAAGCCGAGCGCCTGCATTACCCTCAACATCGCCGAATTGAAGATATGGACCACGGCGCCCTCGTCCCCCTTGTAGGCGACCGATGCCTTCCCCAGGTAGCCCGGAAACATCGAGGTGAAGGGCCCGACTTCGCTTGCGTTGACCGCAAACCTGATGACTCGCCCTTTGTTGAAGTCGCCTTCGGCTATCCATAGACCGAAGAAGAATGCAAGTTTGTCATCGATGGGAAGGACTGCAGGCAGACAGGTCCTTTGCGCCCAAATCTTAAGTTTCTTTTCCCTGTCATACGGCAGTTCTATCCCAGCCAGTTCGAGGAGTTTGAGGAACCGCGATATACCGATGCCTAGGTTCATTCTCCTGACCGTGGTCAGATAGTTTCGTTTGTATCCCAGGGTCTCTTCGACATCGACGCGGCCCAGACGATTTACCGCAATGTCGAGCAGGTCCGAGACTTCTGCCGCTTTCACCTTAAGGCCCCTGTCGTCTGCGCGCAGCAGCTCCAAAAGTCTCAGCTCCGTCGTCGGGTCGGTCGGCCCTCGCAACGTCTTGGGGACAAGCAAGAAAGACTTCCCGGGCACGAGCTCCGACGTCGGAACACTTCCTACGCCCTCAGGCGTAAGCGTCAGCAGCGAGTGGTAGTCGGTGGCCCTGATGGTCCTTCCACTCGCGGTTCTGACCTCCAACACCCTGCCGGTGTTCTTGTGCTTGAACAGACCTGTAATCCTCCTGAATTCAATCCTGCCTTCGTTGAAGCATGCGGCCTCTGCGTCTTTGAATCCTGCCTCAACCAGCTCCCCGATTGGCATTAGCTTGACCCGGCCGTCGACCCTGACAAGAACCGGCTCATCACCGGGAAGCGATTCCCCGTAGAACTTGCTCATTATCTCCGGCCCGCTTATCGGTATGAAGTGGGCGTTGCTTTCTGTCGCCACCGCCTTCGCGAGCAGGGTCTTGCCCGTGTTGTGGCTCAGTATCCCGTTGGAGAAGAAGGAGTGGGTGCTCGGGACCTCGAAATCGTAGACCCGTTGCCATCCTTCTAGTTTCTTTACCGATCTGATTTCCTCGAAATCATCCCTGAGGTAACTCAGATTCCTCTTGTACCTCCTCAGGATGGTGTCGACAAGGCCCCTCTTCCGTTCGGAAATGAAACCGATGTTGTCCCTGAATTTACTCACGTTCTCCTTCCCTCGTATAGCGAGGACATAGGACGCGGAATCCTTGCCACCCTTGGTGACGTAAGGTCCGCCGTGTATCCTGGATGAGATTCCGAACCTGAGAAGAACAGTCTGTACCTCTTCGACAAGTTTCCTGTGCTTGCTCTTCAGGAACACTCCGTAGTACTGATGCCCAGCTCGTGCGTACCCGTCTCCTTCGAAGAGACCCCTCAAGAAGGCAGCAATCACAGTGTTCGGCGACATCAGGATTGGCGTCGGAATCTTCTTCTCCACCTTTGACCAGTACGCTCTGAAGAAGTCCGCGAGGCCTCTGTTGTCGAATCTGAGGACATTGCACTGCTTGCCCCTTTTCGGAGTGGTGTATCCTTCGACTCCAAAGAGAGTCATGTCCTCGCGAATCTTGGCGGCTAGTTCTTCCTCAAATTTCTCAATGGTGAAAAAGACGCGGTCCCTGCCGACTGTCCCTTCGGCAATGAATATACCGAAGAGTTCGGCCAGCTGCTCGTCCCAAATCTTCGGGATCGTCGGGTGAGGATGAAGCCGCTTCATGTCAATCTTGTCGCTTACCATAACGTACTGATTAGGTGATGGAATCCACCGGATTGTCTTGACCCTGTCTCCTGCTCTCAGCTTCTCTGCCTCCTTCCAGCCCTCCGGGGTCATCAGTGGGTGGTTGAGCGTCATCCTCAGCCGCTTTCCAGTCTCGGTGACAACCTCGACTGTTTCAGGGACGTCGTAGATATGGAGGGCCTTCGCGCTCGCCGGAGGATAGACAGGCAGATCCGCCAGATAGACGCCAGGGATCAGCCCCTTGGCTAGCTCGTCTATCCTGATCAGCCCGCCGTTCTCCAATGCGATAAGCGAATCGCCTACGATGCAGCCAGGTGGTCCATATAGAAGTACACCCTTTGGCGCCTCGACACCAAGCTTCTCGAATATCTCTGGGTGACGGAGTGGGAGCTCGATCATCTCCCTGACCTTCTGTATCTCGTCCTTCAGCCCACCTATGTCCTCGTAGGTGACCTGAGGCACTCCCCTGAGCGCCTCGCCCTTCTCGGATATCACGAACACAGTTCTCTGCGTGATCAGCGCTGCGTCCGCCACAGGTGAAACACCCACGACCTGGAATGTCAGCCTGCCGCCGAAGTACGGAATCATTATGTTGTCCCCCTTCGTGACTGGGACGCTCTCCAGAGCATCTGCGAGGTACCTCTCGTCTATCGGAGGTACTGCTTCAAGAGGAGCCACTACAACTTTTTCTGCGGGCGGCGCCTTCACCTTCTTCACCACAACGACGTCGCCTATCGCGACACCAGCGTTGTTCCTTATGAGTCCGTCTATCCTAACTATTCCCCTACCCTCGTCGGACGGGTACAGTGGTAGGCACTTTGCTACTGTCCTCCTCTTTCCCTTTATCTCAATGACGTCTCCTGTGGAAGCGTCCAGCGCGTCCATGGCATCGTAGTCTATGCGCGCCACACCTCTGCCCACGTCCCTCGTGTACGCTTCGAGAACTTTGAGCTGGACCTGCTGTTGACTCACGCCAGAACCACTCTCAGACAACGCTGACCCTCCTGTACCCCTTATTAGCCTTGTCCCTGAGTGAGAACGAAATCTCCAGGACTCCGTTCCTGTACTCCGCCTTACCCGTATCCGGGTCCACCTCTGACCTCAGCCTGACCTCCGACTTGTACTTCCTGTTTCCACCCTCAGCCGTGACCAAGACGCTAGACTCTGTTGCAGATATCTGGATTCCCTCCTTTTCCACTCCAGGTATGTCGAAGACCAACTTGAGCGTTCCCTGCTTCTCGTCAAGTATCTGCTCGTGGATTGGCGACCTGTACCCGTCGTTTGCCTGCGGGTCGTCGCCGAAGAACTCGATAGAGGGCCTGCCCTCCGGTCCGACCTTCATCGAAAAGCCTGCAACAAACGGTCTGGCTAGAATCCCACCCTCCGCGAGGGCGCCCCTGACTGCCTCCTGTATGTCCCTCTCGAGTTCCTCGAAGTACCTGTCCAGCTCGTCGAGCATGTCTCTCAGGTTCCTTCGCCTGTCCTCGTTAGTGTTATCAACCATTGGTTAATTAGCCGTCGGTTAAACGTTTTTATAAACATTGTGGAGAGACCGTACAGATGGACTCGGATACGCTGGAGGGCATAGCATCCTCCAGGGTCAGGCTCAGAATAGCCTCGCTGCTGTCGACTAGGCCAAGGACCCTGAGGGAGCTTTCCCATCTAACTGGGATCTCTGTACAGGGCGTGCTGAAGCACCTGGAGAAGCTTGAGGAGATGGGTGTACTTGAGGTGAAGAGGGTCGGCTCAGCCACGTTCCCGGCGAGGAAGGTCTACAGGCTTGCTGGTGTGCACGTGGGTGACTTCTCGCTGGACGACGTGATTATAGTGAAGGCATCTGAGAAGAGAGGTGTGGAAGCTTCTCCCGGGAAAGATGTATATAGAGAGCTTGAAAGCTACGCAGAAGACGCGCTTATTCTAAGGAGGAGGATAAGGGACCAGGCAAGGAAACTGAGCCGAATGATAGACGAGCTGGTTCAGGACGAATCGCGGATCAACTCAATTGTTGAATCTCTTGGGTTCCAGGAGGCTGAGAAACTGGCACTGCACGCGATCTTCACAGAGGAGAGCCTTGACGACGCGGCAGAAGTCCTTAGGCGGCACTACGGAGAGGTTGACCCCAAGAGGAGGATTAGTGAACTGATGCTGAGGCTGAGGGAGAATGGGAAGAAATAGAAAACTTGTGATGGTGACAAACGACGACGGCGTCCAGAGCGACGGGATAATCAGGCTAGCAAAGGCTGTGAACAGGTATGCAGACGTGATCATTGTCGCGCCGGAGCAGCCACAGAGCGCAACGGCGATGAGCCTTACCTTTCACAAGCCACTCAGGGTGAGCAGGACAGATATCGACGGAATAGAATGCTACGCCGTTTCAGGGAGCCCGGCTGACTGCGTCATGATCGGGGTGAACAAGCTGCTGCAGCGCAGACCTGAGCTGGTGGCCTCTGGGATAAACGTGGGGGATAACGACACGTACCAGGACATACTGGCCTCTGGGACTGTGGCTGCAGCGATGGCAGGCGCACTCGCCGGGATTCCTGCGATAGCTTTCTCGATGGAGGCACCTGAGGACACGATATTCTCGCAGGAGCATGGCAGGCTCGACTTCGGGAATGCCTCCACTGTCGCGGCTGAGATAGTGAAGGATGTGCTGGAGAATGGAATGCCGAAGGGGGCGGAGGTCCTCAACGTGAACTTTCCCTCGTCGGTGAGCCCTGAGACAGACATAGAGGTCACGGGAGTCGCAAGGCGCAAGTACAAGGACAAGGTGCTTGTGAGAAAGGACCCGAGGAACAGGCCGTACTACTGGCTCTTTGGCGAGAGGCTTGGGTCTTTTCCACCCAACACAGATGCGGACGCGATATATTCGAAGAGGAAGATATCGATATCTCCACTCGCCCTGAAGATGTCAGTACCGATAACCAAGGAGCTTCAGGACATGAAGGAGAGGGTTCAGAGGAGGCTCAGGGAGAGGGAAAGAGACTGAGGTGCAGCACGCGGAGGTCGTGTCCAGGTTGAGCAGAATGCCTCAGGTCAGGACTATCAGGCTCTCAGTGCCTGTGAGGCTTGCGCTTCCGCCGGTGCTTCTCTCATCCATCCCGAAGAAGGTGCTGGGTCTATCGTTCGAGACAGGCATGGCTGGGGTCACGCTCGGACTTGCGCTGCTGGGTGCAAGCCTGTCGCTTGGCTACGTGCTGCTGCACATCGCTGGCCCGTGGAGCTTTGTGCTTTCCTTCTGGCTCATGGGTGGGACTGGAGCTG
>Ga0209012_1002884_pt1 | contig 13931 bp, 14 predicted proteins | sample RS3BMetagenome_FD_184735 | JGI IMG/M metagenome (GOLD analysis project Ga0209012, IMG submission 184735) | Ferric oxide microbial mat and aquatic microbial communities from Rainbow Spring, Yellowstone National Park, USA - RS3B (SPAdes) (version 3) ...
TTCAACAAGTTCCGACGGCTCACCATCCGCTACGAGCGCAAGCTCGACATCCATCACGCCTTTACCTCGCTCGCGTGCTCGCTCATTTGCCTGCGCGCTCTGCAAGGGTGGTTTTGAAAGGCGTTCTAAGTGCTTTGTTCAGACTCGACTGCTCGGGAGAGAGATTCGCCAAGCAACCCACAGTAAACCCGAGTGGGCTGACAAGTCTCGTCTGGCTGTTCACCTGGTCGTACCAGTATAGCCAGTCGCCGAACATGACCTTTACTCCGTAGGAGTCGATGCCAGCATTCTCTTTGGTCTGCACCGCCGAGGAGATGGTGTCACCGCTCGGCCCAGTGACGACCATGTAGATGCCTTCCGAAAGGGCAAAGCTACTAACCGCTGGCCACTGGGTAGCGTCGCTGCAGTCCGCAAGCGCACCGACCGCGCAGCCTTGGCCACGCAACGCATACATTCCGGTCCTAACGAGGCCGTCGGATCCAACGAGGGTTGCAGCGGTGACGTTCTGTATGCCGTCGGTCCCGCCCATGAGGGTTTGATTCGAGATAGCACTCGGTGCCACGGTAGTCTCTGTTCCGAGACTTGCCACGCAGAGCGCCGACGGTCCTCGGAGCGGCCCGATACCTGTGTTCACGGCTTGCACGAGGTTCTGCCAGAACCCCGGGTTACCGGCGCTAGCGCTGATGTTGTCGAACACCTCGGCCAGGTTACCCGGCAACTGCAAAATGAGCTTCCAGGTACCGGACTTCGAACCGGCGGCCAGTGCAAGACTGATGTTGTTACCCTGAGATCCCGTATACAGCGCCGTAAGAAGGATGGGATAGCTGTTGGTTGAGCTGTCAAAGGAGATGGCGTAGTTAGCTGCGGTGTCCGTGCCGTCAGTCACCCGCACCCCGACCATAGCCGAGGCCCCCTGCTGAACTGCACAAGACGCGAGTGTGCCCATGTCGAAGCCGCGCGGCATGACCGGGCCGAACGCAGCCGAGTATCCTGCCATGCTACCAAAGACGACCGGCTGGTTCACCGGCCCCCAGCTGGATGTTCCTACAAACCCAGCCAGGTTGGTCGGAACGCCGTTCAGGCTGAGTGACTGTGGAGAGGCGATTTGAACGTAAAGGTCCGGGACGACGAGCGCCGCGGTGTTGAGAGCGCCTGCCTGGGTGATCTGTGCCATCTTTCAGCCCTCGCTAGCCTCTCGTTCGGTCGTGAACGGTCGTTGCACAATGGTTGGCACGACCATCTTGGCATTGCCGCCGTTCAGGATTGCGGCGATGATCGAGGGGTCAGAGATGATCTCGCCACGGGTGTATGGACCAAAGGCATGCAAGACGATGACGGCAGTGGTTTTCACGCTTGTCATAGGATTTCCATCATTTAACCAGTCCGATGCTGGGGACCGAAGATGCAGTAATTGCGGCCTGTATCGCGCGACCCATAGCACTCGTTCGCTCAGGATCCGGTCCGCCGGCGCTGTACGTCGGCATCAACCAGCCACCTTCCGCAAGCTCGTTCCAGGCGTAGACCAAGCCTACCTGAGCAGGGCAGGCAGCAACATTTCCGTTGATGAACTTCACCATGTCGACGACGTGACCGCCGATAGCCGCGGGATCCGCCGTCTGGTAGAAACTGCTGCTCGTCAGACCAGTCGGTATGGGATAGAAGGGCTGCGGCGTCTCGATCAACGGGCGCTGGTCCCAGCCGGTCATCGCGGTCGGCACCATTGCATAACCAGCAGCGGCACGTGCCGCCCAGTCCGCCTCCGCGGCCTCCACGAGACTCGCGTAAGGCTGCGGAGCACCATTCAATCGCGGTGTAGCGTAAGCTCCGGCCGCATCGGCGCCGGCGGACATGGCAGCCGCGACGTTTGAATAGTCGAGAAGAGCCGCCGACGAAAGCCAGACAACATAGGGGTTAGCGCCTCCCGCCGCCGTCACCTGCGTCCTCACGAAACCGATCGCAGCAGCCACTCCGCCGGTCGGCAGCCCGCTTAGTTGCGCCGGACTTGCATCAAGAACGAGATAAAGGGGGCGCCCCCCGAGAACAGTCATATAGCCCGGCTGGGTCATCATGGAAATATCGCGTGTGAGCGATGGCTGGTCCTGGCCACCCGCTCCCCAGTTCGAGCTCTGGCCAAGCATACAGAACTTCAGCTTCGTTCTTAGCGAACTTGACAGGTAGAGCTGCAGCGCAAGAGACAAGCTGTCGTTCGGCTGGTAGCTGTCGAACGCCCAGAAACTGAGACCCGCTTGCAGAGCTGCCGCAATCTCCGCATCGATCGTGGCTTGTGTCGCTGCGGGCCAGCCCGCAACGCCGTCGTTGACGCTCGCGTTTGGCGGCAGTCTGAACTGGAACTGGGACGGCGAGAGCGCACTCGCGCATTGCTGATCGATGGCGTTGGCCGGATCATACCACGCATCGAACCGGATGGCGCCGAGTGGCGGAACCACCAGGCTCGGCGGCGGAAGCAAACAGCCGAAGCCCACCTCGGGCCCGGTGCCGGCAAGCGTTCCGACCCCAAACAGCATTTGCGGGCCAGTCTTCAGCATTGTCGTTGGATACTCAACCGAGTAGTCCAAATTGCGTCGGTATAGGTTTGCGTTCTCCGAAAGATCGCTCTCGCTGGTCGAGCGGTAGAGGAGCCTGCCGACCGTGCCGTCACTGAGAGTTAGCCAGTCGATGACCGACAGGGCATTGTCGATCGCCGCCGCAAGCGCGTCGCGGCCTCCCGGCGTGGGACACCAGACGGAAACCATGAACACCTGCTCCTGGCGCCTGGTTTCCATTTCCGCCGTGCCGGTGCCGACCACCCTACCCTCGATTGAAACGCCGGGCGGAGCCAGAACCGTTGCGCCATCGCTTGTCGCACCGCTGACCAACGCTGCCAGCCCTGCCGCCGCGGTGTCGAGAGTGTCCGATGCGAGGAGCTGGTAAGAGTAAGCCACTCCATCCGCAATCAGCCCGACGAGTTGTCCGGCTGTGACTGTGCCGGCAAGAGTGAGACTGGTCCCCTCGACAGTCACCGTTATAGTAGGCTCTGTGACAGCGACAGTCCGCCAGACCCGCGGATAGCGGGAGGTGTCGCGGGTCGCCTTCTCTTGACTGAAAACAGTGACGGTCTGCGTGCCAGCCGCGAGGTCGGCGTTCAACGTCTTGTTCGCCGGCCAACCTCGATAGATCTTTACGTCGAAACCGGTGACGCTACTCTGAGCGAGTCCGCCCGGATAGACGGCGGCGAAGATCGCACCGCACAGCGCTTCCTCCACATCCGAGATGTCGGCCAACTATCCCTCCTGACGCCCCGTGTAGCTCTTCTAGCCGACTTAGCCCTCTGGCCCGGTTGATCTACTCCAAGCCGTCCTACACGAGGACGATCTACGGGCCATCACAGCCGACTTCAGGTCGTCGCCATTCCCACCATGAGCTTGCAGCCGAATGCCGTGGTCTCGAAGCTCATGACTTCATAGAGCTGCGAATTCTGGTCTTGCAGACACAAGCCGAGCCCCAAGGTGAAACCGGGGATCGAGGGCATAAGTACCTCGTAGAAAGCTGAGTGCGTGTCGCTTGGCAACTTCGTAACGTCCGGTTCGCCGCGGGTCTTTGACAGCATGCTCATCGGCCACCCGCTCGCGACAAGCGTGTCGCCGCTACTCGTGACCCCACCATAGGAATTAGTGCCAGCCGAGGTTGTCTGGGCCGTGTCAAGGATGTCAAAAATACCGTTGCACAGAACAACCCAGGCGGGTCTGAGTGGCTCTATCCGTGAGACAAAGTAGGTGTCAGCCCCGACAAGATAATCGCCCTCGTCTACCTGACTCGGGTCGGAGATCAACAAAGCAAACGGGTGACCAGGCGGCGTGGCCGACCTCACAGCCAGGCGGCTCTCCGCATCGAACGCTGCGGTCAGTGTGCTCAGGCTCGTTGCCGGCGAGATGGGGTTCATGGCGCTGGCCGGACGATAGTGCTGGAGTGAAGCGCCCAACGCGGCCGCGGCCTTCGCGAGTCCCAGGTCAATATGAGCTTGAACAATCGCCTGGTTCATGTTCCCCCCTTTGCTGATGATCTACGCTACCGAGACAATTCCGCCGTTATTCCAGAGCTGTCCCGTTCCACTTGAGGGAGATTGCGACGGGAGTACCCCCATCGTGACCGAACCTCCGAAGCTGGCTGCCTGCGCAGACAGCACTCCGCTCAGAATTTGCAGCGCGACATTGGCGGTGTAGAGGCGGCCGTCAGGCGATAGGCCTACCGTGCTCCCCGACGGAAGCGAAAGCGCCAATGTTCCTGGACCGCCCGGGCAGCCTGTAATAACGTTTGCCCGCGAACTGGTGCTTAGGGTGCTCCCCACGCCGACTGCTACCGGCACAGGCAGGGCGAAGCTTACGAGCAGATTGCCTCCACTCGCCGCGTCAAAAAGGCCCGCAACTGCGATCGTTCCCCAAGCTGTCGTAGAGGGACCGACAGTTCCGGCCGTGACGTCGAACGTGACACCGTTTTCGAGCCCGGAGAACACAATCATGCGCCTTGCATAGGACGGGTCCGCCGGCTCTTGCAGAACGCCGGCGACCACGCCCGTCCCATACCCGATCCAACCAGTAAAGAAGCTCATCAATCCTCTTCCTCCACTTCCGGATTAGCCCTCCTGGCCCCGCGAACGTCAGCATGCGGTCCAAGCGAAGTCCGCCTCCTGAGTAACCTCCGCCGAATCGCTCGAAACCCGGCCGAGATGCGCGAAAGGAGCATTGTCTACAACAGGCGACAGCGGTGCCGGTCGCGGTCCGCTCTCACCGACGATTTAGATAACGATTGCGCTCACAAGCCCGAGTCCAGGATCAAGAGGCACGCCAATGAATGCAGCAAGCCGCCTGCGCCACTGGTCGAACAACGCCAATCGATCCTGGACCTCGGATTGATTGTGGGTCCAGGAAGCTGCCTGCTCGGTATCAAGGTTGCCCGAAGCTCCCACCGCTGCAGACTCAAGGCTGTAGAGGGAGGCAAGGTACTGCCGCACAACCTGGAACTCTTCCGGAGCGAAGTTGGTCATACGGTACTCGAGCGTTCCATAAGCCTGAAAGAACCGCCAGGATTGCGAGCCGGTATTGCCCGTTCCGTAGGCCGGGTAACCAAGGAAACGGCGAACGTCCACCCTTTCGGCGTTCGATAGTGGAAGGTTCGAGAGGCTCGTGGAACCTGACAAGGTCAGTCCTCCTCAAAATCCGCCCCCCGCTCTCGGAGCAGGGCGACCTCATCAGGGTTGTCGACCCTCTGACCGCCATGCCAGAAGCGGTGCCCGCCACGGTCGTCTATAAATCCGTGTGGAAATCGCAGCACGATAGTTACAGGTCCAAGCTCGGTCGGGGACGATGCGTCCCCGGCCTGATCCGCCTCTTTACGAGGACGACGTGCCATCAGAGGCTCTCAATCACCACCCCCCGCTTCAGATAGCTGTTCGTCGCTGTCGGGATGATCGACGTGCTCGCCGTCGCGTCTGTCGGCAGCGCATAGCCGCCGATCCAATACCATGACTGCGCGATGATCTGCTTCAGCCGATCGAGCGGCTCACGCGTGACCATCACCACGTTGTCGATGCGCTCCATGAGCGACTTGTCGGCGTCAGGAATATCCCGCGCGCCCATGTCGGCGTAATCGCCCTCGATGAGCGCGCCCTTGCCGCATACAATTGCACGGTGGACCGGACCAGAACCGAGCGACGCCTGCTGCGGAGCCTCGGTCGTCGGCACGAACCGCACGCCGAGTAGCTCTACGACGGTCCCGGCGGTGTAGGTTTCACTGCCGTACGCTCCGCGGTAGAGGTACTTGAAGTCACCGTCGCGAAACAGGCCAAGCATCTGCTGGTCGTCGAGATAGCAGTTGTACGAGCCGTTGATGGTCGGGACGTTGTTCATACGCAGTGCTGCGACCGCGCCGAGCACCGTCTGGATGCCGAGCGTGTCGCCGGGAACGTAGTTTGCCGCGCCATAAGTGCCGCTCGGAGCAACCAGCGCGCCGGTCGTGAGCCTGCCGTTTGGCCGGAGCACGAGTGGAGCCGTCGCAGCAATGATCGGCTGTCCGGAAGTTCCATCTGACACGGCGACGTTGGTCGAGAACGTAAGCGTCCCCGAGCTGCCACCGGGTGCAGTCGAGATGTTAGTTGCGTCGGCCGTGCTGTTCGTCAGTGTATAGACGTTTGCACCAACAGTCACAGTCATGCCGTTCGTCGCGCCGACGGGGACGACCTGGCCGTAACTGTTGAGCACGTTCTGGAAGCCGCGAATGTCATCGACCCGCACGGTTGTTCCTGCCGCGCCAAGCGTCGTGATAACTCGCGTATTGCCGCCGAGGTAGCCCCCTACCCCGCCCGGAGCACCACCGAACAGCGCGTTCCGCGCAATGCGGTCCAGCGACTGCATAGCCTGGATGCCGTTGGTTTTGGCATTGGCAAGAAATTGGCCGGCGATACCGACGCCCTCGCTGACCATGTTGAGGTCGGTCGTGTCGCCGTATTGATTGATGGTCAGAGTATACTGCTCGACCGACCAAGTCGAAGGCGTTAGGCCGTTATCGAAATTGGTGTTGCTGGACGGAACCAGAGGAGTCGTAACCGGCGTCTTAAGGCCCTTGCGTGTTTTGGTGATCGTCTCACCAATGCGGTTCGGGAAGACCTCCCGATCAGCGATTGCACGGAAGCTCAGCCTCGACTGCAGCCCGTCCTGAAACTCGCGGGCAAGGAAACCCTGCTGGATGATGGGCTGCAGTTGCTGCGGGAAGTTCTGAATTGGCATGGATTGCTTTCATAGAAGGAGGGCGTAGCGCAGGGATGGCTCCGATAAAGCCGGTCTGCCGTGCTGCCGAACCCGTTCAGGTCGTTCTAGGTTACTGCCGGCTAGTCTCAACCGCTTGGCGGGCTCTGATAGTCGTCAGATCGGTGCTCTCAGGAGTTTGTCCCGCTCTGCCTGCCAGGCCTCTCTCGATAGCGTCCGGGCGTCCAGGGACGTGGGCGTCGCGGGCGAAGGAGGTCGCAGGGTTTGGGCCGTCGTTCCTGTAGCAATACCCGGCCGCAACTCGCCGAACAGGTAAGGCTTCTCCTTGCGAAGGGCGTCAATGAGTGCTTCCGCGCCCACAACCTCGCCTTCGTCACTCACGCTGAGTTTCGTCAGGTCGGCGAGGCGGAGACCATCAAGGTCGATAATGCCCGCCTTGATCGCGTGAGCCTTGAGTTCCGACCTTACAACGCGATCATTAAGCTCCGGCCGGTCTGCAGGCTGAAGAGCTCAGTGGCTTTCAGTGGGACGGGGACCGAAAGGGCGCCTGGTCGGTGGAGATTGCGCTCCAGGTAATAGGGTGCCCGGCGGGCAGCGGATCAACCCCAGCCGCCTCTCGCGCTTCGGTGCAGATCTCCTGACGCGACCGCGCCGAAAGCAGCTTGGCTCGCCTCTGCGCGAAACTGCGGCTCACGCCTAGCCGTGCAGCCGCAGCCCGGATGGTAACACCCTGATAATCGAGGAGCCGGGTCAGCTTGGCGTCCAACTCACCGGTCCAGTTGATCGAGCGGGGCATAGTGTCTGGCATCCTCAAACCGTTAAACCCTTAGGCCGCTTGAATGCTGACGAAATGTTAACTGAGGCACGAGATAAAAACGCCAGTTGATAGCGATTCGTTTACTTGACGAAGACTCACTTTGGACTCTGGAGGAATCTGGCTTCTGCAATTTATATGTACAGTCATACTGACAATAAGTACTCCATCCTCTCTGTAGATTCACAATGATTCCTTGCCCATGTACTCTTTTCCTGTTCTGACGGGGTTTTGGGTCAGTTTATTCTACTGGACTCACCCTTGATTCTTTTTTGCCAACGGGATGACTGGCTCGCGTGCCCTTTGACTCATGAATAGTCTACTATTAAATCGTTTTATGAAACTAATAGTACTGGTTGGGTTGGTAGGTGTACTCTGGAGGTGCGCGTCGCAAAATCTGAGAGCTTTATAAGTACGTGGCAGGTCTTAACAGGCTGTAGATTTATATATAATATTCGAAATAGATAAACAGAAGTACTCACTCGTGGCTTTACAGCCTTGGCGTCATCTAATGATTCTGGGTATTATGTTTCTAAAGCCGTTTCGTGTACATACGGATTTCCCAATGTACTGATGCTCTCGTCTTTATGTACTCCCATGTACTCCTTTTCTAATTTGTTGCCCTGCGGATTCGTAGTTCTCGCCTTTCGTCGGATCTGACGCCCCCAGAAGTACGAAGGAAGCGCGTTATAGTACTGCGTTATAACGAACCTTTCGTTATATAGTACGCCGCGCTAGGTTGGTTGAGGCGCTTCAGCCTCAACGCCGTCACGTTGACCTGTGTCAGCGTTGAAACGCTCAAAAGCTAGGCCGCTGACGCAGCGCCCATCCGCGAAGAGGCCCTTGAACTCGACCGACGCGGATGAGCCAGGACAAGGCGCGCCAGGGTGATCCGATCCAGTCAGAGGTCCCAGAGCTCGTTCGTAGGAAAACCTCGCGGGGTGCGGAGACATGCCATGCCCGGGCTTTCCCATAGACGATGCGCGGCGCCACGATCGCGCGCCGCACTGTCGCGCTGCCGACGCTTGACACGTGGCGCTGCAGAGCCTGAGAAACGGCAGCCGTAACAGCCATCTCCCACGCCGCGCAGTTGACGGCACCCGGCCGCTTCTCGCTAGGCAGCGCCCGAGATGCTGATCCGGTGGCTCGAGTTCAACCTGGAGGCGCTCCTGCAACCCGGCTCGCCGCCCGTCCTGCTTTATCGACGATGTGAGTGTGCAAGGAGACCTGCATCCTGCCTCAACCGTGCCACCCAAACGCAGGAATGCGGCAGCGAGCCGCCGTCGGTCCGTTTGCCCTCAAGCGCCTCGAGAACTGGTCCCCCACGACCAGGTCCAGACGCGCCGCCAGTGGGGAAGACGACCCGAGCAGCGGGCCCGACGGCCGCGCCGCTAGCGTGGTGCAGCGCCCGGCGAGCACGTCGCCGATGTCACCACCTGCACGCCGGATCGCGCCCGCTGCACGCACGCTCATTCTCCGGTCTTACCCGGCGACCCACCGCATCTTGGGTGCGGCGAGCAACCTCGTCGGAAGCGGTATCAGCATCAGCGCTCGACCGGGCTCGGTGCCTCGCCGTCGTCCCTGAGCGCCGGCCGCGGTCAAGGTGACGCAGATGCCTCCTTCCAAGCGCAAGGACGCGGCGGCAATCGTCGGGATCATTCCCCTGTGGCAGGGGACACGCAAGGCCCAGCGGGAGACCGCAGCCCGCCTTCTCACGTGATGCCACGGAACCTCGTAGGTTCCGCAGCTCCGGAGGAGACCACCTCCGCTTGTTCTGACCGCGGGGACAGGATTAGGGTAGCTTTCGGTTGCTACTGCCTAAGCCGGTCGGCCGGGAACAGGGCAGTCGGACCCAGTGCCGAGAGATCAATGTCTTATGGGCGGCTTGGCGGATGGGGTGGGATTCGAACCCACGGTAGGCTTGCACCTACGGCGGTTTTCAAGACCGCTGCCTTAAACCACTCGGCCACCCATCCCGCTCGCCTTCTTAGCGCAAAGCGGCCCGACCACAAGCCCGGGCCACTTCAGGCTTGGCGAACGGAGCGTTTCTTGCTTGGCTGATGGCTCGGAGAAAGGTGGCCACGACCATGTCTGAAATCATCCGGCTGTGCCGCACGCTCCTGAGCCCGTCGTCACCACAATGCCCCCGCGATCAGTGCTGAGCGGTCGGACGATGATCAGCTCCGATCTCTGGCACGGCTACAGCACCTCGGGTTTCTTCTGCGAGATGACGAACAGCGGCGTTCCGGCCGACCATCAGGTCGCGCTGATCCGCAATCGTCTCAGCTCGATGGACTTGGCCGAGTTGAAGCACCGCGCGGCGGCGGCAGAAGCCGAACTCTACAACCTCGGCATCACGTTCACCGTCTACTCCGATCGTGACGAGATCGACCGCATACTGCCCTTCGACCTCATCCCCCGCATTCTGACGGCACGCGAATGGGACGTGATCGAGAGGGGCGTTCGGCAGCGCGTTGCCGCGATCAACATGTTCCTCTGGGACATCTATCACCAACAGAAGATCCTTGCCGACGGCATCATCCCGACATCACTCGTGCTCGGCAACCCCAACTTCCGCCCCGAAATGATGGACCTCGACGTACCGCTCGGCGTCTACGTCCATGTGAGCGGCACGGACATCGTCCGTGACAACGACGGTCGCTTCCTGGTTCTCGAAGACAACGCCCGGACGCCTTCCGGGGTCTCCTACGTCATCGAAAACCGGCACATGATGTTGCGTGTCCTACCGGATCTCGTTGCGGGTGTCAGCCTCAGGTCGGTCGACGAATATGGCGTCCGCCTCCAGCAGGCACTTGCCGACGCTGCGCCATCTCACGTCAATGATCCCCAGGTCGTTCTGCTGTCCCCGGGCATCTACAATTCTGCCTACTTCGAGCATGTTTTCCTTGCCCGCGAGATGGGAGTTCCTCTCGTCGAAGGACGCGACCTGCTGGTCGAAAACCGGCGCGTTTACATGCGAACCATCGGCGGACTTCGCCCGGTCCACTCAATCTATCGACGCCTGAACGATGATTTTCTTGACCCGGATGTATTTCGTCCGGACAGCCAGCTTGGCGTTCGCGGGTTGATTGATGCCTGGCGGGCCGGCAACGTTACGATTGCCAACGCCGTCGGAACGGGTGTCGCTGACGACAAGGCGGTCTACGCCTACATGCCTCGCATCATTCGCTACTATCTCGCTGAGGATCCGATCCTCGACAACGTCCAGACCCACATCTGCGGCGAGCCTGCAGGGCTGCAATACACGCTCGACCACCTTGCAGAACTTGTGGTCAAGCCCGTGGGTGAATCAGGCGGCTATGGGCTCATCATCGGCCCTCACGCTTCGCAGACCGAGCTTGCCGACTTTCGCGACAAACTGCTCGCCAATCCTTCCAACTACATTAGCCAGCCGGTCATCCAACTCTCGACCGCTCCCACTCTTTGCGAGAACGCGCTGGAGCCGCGCCACGTCGACTTGCGCCCTTTCGCGGTGACAGGCCGCACGACGTGGGTCCTGCCAGGCGGGCTCTCGCGCGTCGCCCTGCGGCGGGGATCCCTCGTCGTAAATTCCTCCCAAGGCGGAGGTTCTAAAGATACATGGGTTCTGGAATGACCATGAGCCAATCGATAGCCATCGCCCAGCTCAGACCCGCCCAGTCGTCCGATCTCCTGTCGCGCTACGCGGAGTGCACGGTCTGGCTTGCGCGCTATATGGAGCGGATCGAAAACCTAGCTCGGGTCATGGATGTCACCGAGACCTTTGTCCGAACCGGCCACGGATATGACGGGTGGGCGTCAGTCATCCAGATCAACGCTGACAGCGAGACTTTCTTCGCGCGTCATGACCAGGCGACTGCCGCGGACGTCGCGCATTTCTACATACTCGATCGCGAAAACCCGAATTCGATCGCAACAATCGTGAACATGGCGCGGGAGAATGCGCGGACTTTGAGGCCGCTCATCTCCACCGAGATGTGGACCCACATCAACATGTTCCACAACTGGGTCCGGCGGCTGAACGCGAACGACATCCGGCCATCCCAGCTCTCCGGGCTTTGCACTCGCTTCAAGCAGGAATGCCAGACGCACTTCGGCATCACCGAAGGGACATTCTACCGCGACCAGGGCTGGTGTTTCTATGTGATCGGCAAATACCTCGAACGTGCCGATCAGATCACCCGCCTGGTGGATATTAAATACCACACGTTGATACCGCGCCATGCGGGTGTCGGATCACAGGTTGACGTCAGCCAGTGGAGTGCGCTCCTCCGCGCGGGCGCTGCCTATCACGCCTACCGGCGCAACATGCCCCGCATGCTGGCCCCGGCCTCGGTGGCCGGGTTCCTGCTTCTCAACAACGCGTTTCCCAGGTCACTGTCGCTCACCCTGCGCCAGGTGAATGGCGCGACCAGCCAGTTGCGCACCGACTACGGACTGCGGCAGAGCGGCCCGATCCTCGAGCGTCTTGATGAACTTCGCGCCGCAATCCAGGACCAGACGATCGAGCAGATCATCCTGCGCGGACTCCACGAGTTTCTCGACTGGGTTCAAATCCAGCTGCAGGCGATCCAGGATGGAGTAGCCGACGCGTTCTGGCCGTCACCCGAGCCAGCAACCAGACTCAAGGGCACCGACCAAGCGTCTTCATGGTCCACGGACAGTGCCCAGCGCTCCACATCCGGGCCGGGGGGTCTGCCGGAGGTGTCGCCGGAGGGCTGAACCGACACCGGCCCTTCGGGCAGGCAGGACATCCAGCCTGTCCAAAGGTGCGCGTCCGCCCGGAGAGCGGACGCGTTGCGCCTTACGGCTTAGCTCGGCGGGTTGCTCTGCGCCTTCTGCTTTTTGCTCGCCATGTGGTGACCCACGGCGCACCCGGCGGCCGCGCCCGCCATACCATGGTGGCCGGCCATGTGGCCCCCCACGCCGCCGACCACGGCGCCTTTCAGGCACCCCTTGGCGAACGCCGCGTCTGTCACGCAGGATCCTGCCAGCAGGATCGCTGCGGCAAACAGGATTGTCTTCATCAGATCAGGTTCTCCATCCTTTGGCATCAGGGGCCTCTGCTGCCTCGCTACACTACGCAATGTGACCGGCTTTGTTCCGACTACCGGCGTCGCCAGATTGCCTGGGCACGTTCCTCGGCGTCGCTCGCGCCCAGCCTTGGTTCGAGCGCCAGAAGCGCCATCGCAATGGTGCCGATGACTGTCGCTTCCCCGACCTGCGCCACCTCTGGGCCGCCGCGCCAGACGGACAGAAATTGTTGCATCGGCGCCTGATCCCCGACCGCGCTCGACGCCGGGGCAGCCGACAGCCGCGGCGGCAGCAAAATCTCCCGGACGCCGTGACCTGCCTGCCAGTGACGAACAAGCGTCGCCTTGCCCGGGGCGCGCTCCGCCTCGCCCCCGCCTCCCTTCAGCACCAGGAGCGAACGTCTCGCGAGGCGCTCCGCCACGCCGAGATGCAGATCGATGTAGGGGGGGTGGAATACCCCGTCGACCGAGGCCGCCGCATCGGCCGGGTCCAGCAACCTCGCCACCGTATTCACCGGCGAGCGCAGACCGAGCAGGCGGCGCAGGTTCAGCAACCTGGCCAGATCGGGTGCCATGCACTCAGCCGGCCAGTAGGCAAAGCCGGTCGCCTCGAGCGAGCCGGCAACGTCCGGTCGTGAACGGCTGACCGGCACGCCGAGCGCCGCAAGCGCTGCCGCGACAGGGACGCCCGAAGAGAACTCGTTGCTGCCGTGCATCAGGACCCTGACCCCGGACCTGGCGAGCGCCAGCGCCGACAGCAGGAACCAAGGGGCGCCGCGGGTGCGACCGGCGCCGTAGCTCGGCCAATCCAGATCAACGCCGGCCGGGACCGCTTTGCTGCCGTAGGGTGCCAGAACCTCCCGCCCGAGCCCTGCCTGCAGGCGGGCGGCCTCGACCAGCCCCGTCACCTCCTCCGGATCTTCACCCCGGTAGCGAAGCAGCATCAGGAAGGCTCCGACCTGGAGGGGCTCTGCCTCGCCTCGCAGGGCCATCAGGAACGCCTCGTGCGCCTCCCCACGGGTCAGGGCGCGCGACCGGCCGGGCCCGCGTCCAAGCGTCGCAACAAAGCCGGCGAAGCGCCCCACCGCGTCGAAATCGCCGTCAGCCATGCCCCGTCCTCTAACGCGCGAACCCGCCGGCGACCCTGCAAGACCCGCCACCTGGGCCGGTGGGCACGCTGTTACCCCTTCTGTATGCTTGGCGGCCGGCGGATTTTAGTCGAATCTCAAAAAACTTTGCGTAGACTGTAATCGTGAATGCCATCTCGCCTCCGCGCGGCCGCCTGGCAGTCGAAGTCGTACACGACTTCGTCTGCCCTTGGTGCTA
>Ga0209012_1002887_pt1 | contig 13924 bp, 13 predicted proteins | sample RS3BMetagenome_FD_184735 | JGI IMG/M metagenome (GOLD analysis project Ga0209012, IMG submission 184735) | Ferric oxide microbial mat and aquatic microbial communities from Rainbow Spring, Yellowstone National Park, USA - RS3B (SPAdes) (version 3) ...
CGGTCGCCGCCTGCCGGCCGGTCGCCGCCTGCCGGCCGCCCGGCCCGCCACCGGCGCCGAGATCCGGTTCAATCGGCCGAACTATAGTTCACCACCGCAACCGACGACCGGCGGCAACTGCCGCCACGGCCCGCCGTGCGGGCCGGCCTGGGAGGGAACGATGACCGAGACCGGGCCAGGCACCCCCGCCACCGCCGCCGCTCGACCGGCGGCGCAAGGATCGTCGGGCGACCAGCCGGCCGACTTGCGCTGGGACCCGCTGGACGCCGCCTTGAAGGTCGACCCGTACCCGGTGTGGCGCCGCCTGCGCGACGAGGCGCCGGCCTACTACAACGACCAGTACGACTTCTGGGCTCTGAGCCGGTTCGAAGACGTCGACGTCGCCCACCGCGACCCGGCGACGTTCAGCTCGGCCCACGGCACGGTGCTCGAGTCGATGAGCCCCGAGCCGGTGGAGACCGGGATGATGATCTTCGCCGACCCGCCCGAGCACACCCGGCTGCGGCGCCTGGCCTCCCGCGCCTTCACCCCCCGGCGGGTGACCCAGCTCGAGGGCGAGGTGCGCCGCATCGCCCGGGAGCTGCTCGACGCGCAGCGGGGCGCCGGCGGCTTCGACTTCGTGCAGGACTTCGGCGCCCAGCTCCCCTCCCGGGTGATCACCAGCCTGCTCGGGGTGCCAGCGGCCGACCGCGAAGAGGTGCGGGGCTACATCGACCAGACCTTCCACTTCGAGGAAGGCGCCGGGATGCTCAACGACGTCTCGCTGGCCGCGATGGCCAAGCTGTTCGAGTACCTCAACGCCCAGATGCAGGACCGGCAACGCTCGCCCCAAGGCGACATGCTCTCCGACCTCGTCCACGCCGAGATCACCGACGACGACGGCGAGCGGCGCCAGCTCACCCTCCAGGAGAGCACCGAGTTCTCGATCCTGCTGGTGTCGGCCGGCACCGAGACGGTGGCCCGGCTGCTCGGCTGGGCCGGATGGGTGCTGGCCCACCATCCCGACCAGCGAGCCGAGCTGGCGGCCGACCACTCGCTCCTCCCCAACGCCGTCGAGGAGCTGCTGCGCTTCGAGCCACCGTCGCCGGTGCAGGGACGCTGGTCGACCACCGAGGTCGAGCGCCACGGCTGCACCATCCCGGCCGGGTCGAAGGTCCTGCTGCTCACCGGGTCGGCCGGGCGGGACGAGCGGGCCTTCTTCGACCCCGACCGCTTCGACGTCCACCGGAGGTTCGACCGCCACCTGTCCTTCGGCTACGGCATCCACTTCTGCCTCGGGGCGGCACTGGCCCGTCTGGAGGGGAAGGTCGCCCTCCAAGAGGTCCTCGACGCCTACCCCCGCTGGGAGGTCGACCCGGCGACCGCCGAGCTGCTCGTGACGAGCACCGTGCGCGGCTACCACCGGCTGCCGGTCACCGTGGGCTGACACCCGCCACCATCTGCGGTACCGTCGCCCCGCCTGTTTGGCGGGCGGCAAAAAGAGACCAGGGCTCGCCGGTGCGCCGGCGCCGATCGAAGGGGAGCACACATGGGCAGGGTCGACGGCAAGGTGGCGTTCATCACCGGTGCGGCGCGTGGGCAGGGACGGAGCCACGCCGTCCGGCTGGCCGAGGAAGGCGCCGACATCATCGCCGTCGACATCTGCGCCCCGATCGACTCGATGAACTACCCGCTGGCCACCCCCGAGGACCTCGACCAGACCGTGAAGGAGGTCGAGGCGACCGGTCGGCGCATCGTGGCCAGGGTCGCCGACGTGCGTGAGCGACCGCAGCTGGCGGCCGCCCTGGCCGAGGGGCTCGAGGCGTTCGGCCATCTCGACGTCGTCGTCGCCAACGCCGGCATCTGCCCGATGAAAGACGTCACCCTGTGCGGCGGCTTCGTCGACGCCACCGACGTCGACCTCGTCGGGATGATGAACACGATCGCCGTCTCCCTCCCGCACATCGAGGAGGGGGCATCGCTGATCGTCACCGGCTCGACCGCCGGGATGATCAAGGGCACCACCGAGATGATGGGGGCCTCCGGCGGCGTCGGGTACGCCTGGGCCAAGCAGGTCGTGGCCCGCTACGTCGAGGTCCTCGCGCTGCAGCTGGCGGCCTCGATGATCCGGCTCAACGCCATCCACCCGACCAACTGTGACACCCACCTGCTGCACAACGAGGACGTCTACAAGGCGTTCCTGCCCGGCGTCGAGCACCCGACCCGCGAGCAGGCCCTGCTGGCGCTGCCGGCGATGCAGGCGATGCCCATCCCGTTCATCGACCCGCTCGACGTGAGCAACCTGGTCCTGTTCCTGGCGAGCGACGAGTCGCGCTACGTCACCGGCCTCAACATCCGGATCGACGCCGGGGCGATGCTCAAGGCCTCACCGGTCTGACGGGCGGCTACCTCAGCTCGACGCCGGCACCGAGCCGCCCGGTCTTCTCCGGGTTGAGCCGGACCCAGATCGACACGATCCGCCCTGCCAGCGCCTCGGCCGAGACGACCACCGGGCCCTCGGGGGCGTCGAACACGAGCGACTCGGTCGAGTTGACGATCTCGAGGTGGGCGGGGGGGAAGTCATCGGGATGGGGACGCTCGGGGAAGCCGAAGAGCCGCCATCCGCCGGTCAAGAGCCGGTGGACCCGGACGGCCCCCATCACCGGGTGGCGAGCCGCCCGCCGGTTCGGTCCGCCGTCGGAGACCAGCACGACGTCGGGGTCGAGAAGGGCGAGCGCGCCCTGCTCGTCGCCGACCAGCACCGCCCCGACGAGGTCGGTCAGCAGCTTGGCCGGCGCCGGGCGCCCGACCGCGGGGTCGCCTCCGGCCCCGCGGATCTTCCGCCGGGCCCGGGAGACCAGCTGCCGGCAGGCCTCCGGCCTCTTGTCGAGCACGCCGGCGATGACCTCGTAGGGCTCGCCGAAGACGTCGCCGAGCAGGAAGGCGACACGCTCGGCCGGTCCGAGGCGGTCGAGCAGGACGAGGAAGCCGACGGTCAGCGACTCGGCCAGCTCGGTCTGCTCCTCCGGCGAGAGATCGGTGGCCACCGGCTCCGGCAGCCACGGGCCGACGTACGACTCGCGCCGGCGGCGCTGGGCGCGCAGGTGGTCGAGGGCCATCCGTGAGGTGACGGTGGTCAGCCAGCCGGCCGGGTTGGCGATCGCCCGCTGGTCGGCCGCCGTCCAGCGGAGCCATGCCTCCTGCACGACGTCCTCGGCATCGGCCACCGAGCCGGTGACCCGGTAGGCGAGGCCGGTGAGGCGCCGGCGTTCGGCCTCGAAGAGACCACCGGCCCCGGCGACGGCCACCAGAGGGCGACCGCCGAGCCCGGTGTCCGGCGACGGCAGGACGTGGGTCACCACCATGCGGGCCAGGAATCGCTCCTCGACGACCTGCGCCTCGCCGACGCCGGCCGTCCTGGCGAGCTCGACCAGCTCGGCCCGGTCGCTCCGGGCGTCCCGGGCGCCGTAGCGCAGGGCGTGGACCACCGCGCCGTCCGGCGGCGCCAGGTCGCCCGGCGGGCTGTGGGGCGAGAGGTACCAGGGCTCGTCGAGGCCGAAGACCACCGGTGGCCGGTCGCCCCGCAGGCCGAGGTCGAGACAGGCGGCGGTCACCGGCGGCCCGAGCTCGCCCCAGCCCGGGTCGGCCGGCAGCAGCCGGCGGGCGGCCGCCGGGCCGCCGCTGAAAGATGCCCGCGGTGGCCCACCCCGAGCTCCCCGAGCACCCGCCAGGCCGGGCCCCCCTTGTAGAGGGCGTGCGGGCCCTGGTTGAAGGCGTAGCCGGCCCTCCGGTCGGTCCGGGCCCGCCCACCGGGCTCGTGCCCCTCGAGCAGGACCACCCGGCGGCCCGCCCTGCCGGCGGTCGCCGCCGCCGTCAACCCGGCCAGGCCGGCCCCGATCACCACCACCCGGTCGATCTCGTCGTTGCGCATGCCGACATGACGCCGCTCTGCCGGCTCTTGTGACGTCGGTCCTCAGGTGCCGTAGCGACGGGTGAGCACCTCCATGTTGTGGCCCGACGGGTCCTCGAAGTAGAAGCCGCGTCCGTGGTCGTTCACCACGCCCTCACGGGTGTGGCCCGGGTCCGCCCAGAACCTCAGCCCGCGCCCCGTCACCCGGGCGAAGATGGCGTCGAACTCCTCTTCGCCGACCAAGAACGCGTAGTGCGACGGCTCGAACCGGCTCGCACGGTCCGAGTAGTCCAGGCTGACGCCGTTGGCCGTCTCCACGCAGAGGAACGGACCGAACGGCGCCGGTGGGTCGAGTCCGAGGATCTCGGCCAGGAACGTCGCCGAGATCTCCTTGTCGTGCGCCGGGATGATCGTGTGGTTGAGCTCGACGGCCATGTCGCCCTCCTCGGGACCTCTCCCCTCACGCCAGCGGCTCCTACCCCACCGGACCTCCGGCCACCGCCGCTGCCCGCTCGGCCAGCCGCGGCACACCCAGCATGGCGCATACCTCGCCGAACGCCTCGGTCGGCCCCCGCCACTCGAGCTGGTCGACGTCGTCGAGCAGGGCCCGCTCCACCTGGAGGGTGGCCAGCCGCCGGAAGAGCATCGCAAGGTCCAGCGAGGCCGCCAGGGTGGCAGCCAGGGTGGCGGCGCCACGAACCTGGCGCCGCAGACCGGGGTCCCAGTCCACGACGTCGTGGGGGATGTCCTCGATGCCGCCGTAGTGCGCCAGCACCCGGGCGGCCGAGCGCTTCCCCCACCCCCGCAGGCCGGGGAAGCCGTCGGCGCTGTCGCCGACGAGGGCCAGCCAGTCCGGGATGGACGCCGGGGCCACCCCGAACTTCTGCCACACCCCGTCCTCGTCGATCACCGCGCCGGAGCGTCGGTCGAGCTGCACCACCCGCCGGCCGCGCACCGACTGGGCCAGGTCCTTGTCCGGGGTGCAGATCACCACCTGCTCGACCCGTTCGTCGTCGGCCGCCACCGCCGCCGCCGACGCCAGGGCGTCGTCGGCCTCGAGCTCGGTCATCGGCCAGAGCACCACCCCGAGCGCCTCGAGGCTCCGCTCGAGCACCGGGAACTGGGCCAAGAGCTCGGGAGGCGTCCCCTCGCCCGTCTTGTAGCCCGGCCAGAGGTCGTTGCGGAAGGACTCGATCACCTGGTCGGTGGCCACCCCGAGATGGGTGGCGCCGTCCTCCAGCATGCCGAGGACGGTCGACAGCACGCCCCGGGTGGCGGCGATCTCGGTGCCGTCGGCCGCCGTGCGCGACGGCTGGCCGAAGTGGTGGCGGAACAGCTCGTAGGTCCCGTCGACCAGGTGGACCTTCATGGCCACAGCGTCTCACACCCGGCGTTCGCCCCCGGCCCGACATGGCCACGCCAACGTGGCGGCGCCGCCGCGCCGTGCACCCCGAGGGCATCGGGGACCCGGCCGGTCGCAACGTTGTGGCGCACCGCAAGCCTGCCGAGACCGCACCGCACCAACGGGACCCTCCATTATCTACCACCCAGTAGATCACTCATAGGTAGATCACCGCCAGGTAGATCGCCAAATAGTAGACTGCGGGACGTGCCCAACCCCTTCCACTACGGCGCGCCGGCGACCGGCGCCCACTTTCTCGGTCGCGCCGATGAGCTCGCGGCGCTCCTCACACGGATGCGCAACGGCATCAATGTGGTGGTGATCTCACCCCGACGCTACGGCAAGACCTCCTTGCTGCTTCGGGCCGAGGAACAGCTCGAGGCCGGCAGACCGAGGGCAGCGGTCATCTCGACGAACGTGTTCCTCTGCCGGGACCTGGCGACACTGGCCGGACGTCTCGTCTCCGGCGCCTACCACCTGCCCGGAGCCCGCTGGAAGCGGACCCGGGTCGGCATGACCGAGTTCCTGCAGCGGCTGAGGGTGCGACCGGCGGTCGAGATCGACGACGCCGGGCGGGTCCGGTTCACCTTCACGGCGGGACTTGCGGCCACCGACGCCGACGCGGTCATCGGCGACGTCTACCGGCTGCTGGCCACCGAATCGAAGAGGCCGGCCGTGCTGATCCTCGACGAGTTCCAGGCCATCACCCGCCATGGGGAGCACCTGCCGTTCCTCTTCAAGGGCCTGAGTGACCGGTATCCGGCGGTGAGCCTGGTGCTCGCCGGTTCGCAACGGCACCTGATGGAGCGATTGGTGACCGACGAGGGAGCTCCCCTCTACGGCATGGCGCAGCGGCTGGCACTCGGACCGATCCCCGACGAGGAATGGCTGCCGTTCCTGCTGGCGCGCGCCACCGAGGGCGGAAAGGAGATGACGCAAGAGGCCGCCGGCGCCGTGGTGGCGCTGGCCGGGCCGGTGCCCAACGACATCCAGCACCTCGCGTTCGATGCCTTCGAGGTCGCGAATGGGCCGATCGACCTGGAGGATGTCGAGGAGGGGATGCGCCGAGCGGTGGACCACGACTCCAGCCTGTTCGCCGAACGGGTGAGCCTTCTCTCCCCGGGTCAGCTCCGGGTGCTGGTGGCCCTGTCGGGGCCGACCCGGGCGCACATCTTCACCGGGGCGTTCGCCCGAGAGGTCGGGCTGGCGTCGGGGCAGTCCGTCAAGAAGGCGGTCGACGCGTTGGCGCAGGACGGGACGGTGGTGTCACGGGACCTGGCGTGGCACGTCGGCGACCCGTTCCTGGCCGCCTGGCTTCGCCGGGCGGACTGATCCGGCGTTTCCGGCCCGCTCGTCGGCCATCTCGCGCAGCCGGTTCTTCAGCAGCTTGTCGAAGTTGCCGAGCGGGAGCTCGTCGACCATGTAGACGGCGCGGGGCACCTTGAAGTCGGCGAGCTTGGCCCGGCAGGCGGCCACCACCGCTTCCTCGAGAGCGTCGTCGTCGTCGGCGCCGTCGGCCTTGACGACGAAGGCCACCGGCACCTGGTCGAGGAACTCGTGGCGCTGCCCAACCACCGCTGCCTTGGCGACCCCGGCCACGGTGGCCACGACGTCTTCGACCTCGCGGGCCGAGACGTTCTCACCGCCGACCTTCAGCAGGTCCTTGTCGCGCTCGACGTAGACGACGCTGCCGTCGTCGGCCATCCTCACCATGTCACCGGTCTTGAACCAGCCGTCGCTGAAGGCGTCGCGGTTGGCCTCGGGGTTGTCGAAGTACTCGAGGAAGAGCTGGACGCCCCTGGTGCCGCGCAGCCACAGCTCGCCGGTCTCCCCGGCGTCGCAGAGAGCGCCGGTCTCCTTGTCGACCACCGCCACCTCGTAGCCGGGCGTCGGGCGCCCGATCGCCCGAGGCGTGAGGTGCTCGGCGGGCTTGCCGGAGATGGCGTGGGTCACCGTCTCGGTCATGCCGTAGGCGCCGTAGACGTCGACCCCGAAGATCGAGCGGCCCTCGGGCATGACGAGACCGAAGACGCCGGCCCGCAGCGACGGCACCGCCGGACGGTCGGCGGCGGTGAGGGCCGGGAAGCAGAACGGCATGAGCGAGAAGTGCGAGACCTCGTGCCGGGCGGCGACGTCGAAGAAGCGGCTGGTCGACCATTTGGGCATCAGCACGGCGGTGGCGCCAACGCCGAGCACCGGGAGGAAGGCCCAGGTCTGGGCGTTCACGTGGAAGAACGGCACGAAGATCAGGTACCGGTCGTCGGCCCCGAGGTCGATGTTGCGCGGCCCGATCCGGCTGGCCCAGACGGCGTTGGCGTGGGTGTGCACCACCGCCTTGGGCTTCGACGTCGTCCCGGAGGTGAACATGATGCAGTACGGGAGCATCGGGTCGACCGGCCGGCCCTCCCACTCCCGGTCCTCGCCGAACAGCTGGTCGAACCGCTCGGTGCCCTCCGGCAGGGTGGCGGGCTCGGCCGGCTCGCCGCCGCCGTCGTCGGCGGTCACCGCCACCCACCCGAGCCCGGGCGAGGCCCCGGCGACCAGCGAGGCGTACCGGGGCTGGGTGACCGCCGCCACGCACCGGGCCTTCTCGGCGAACCACGCGACCTCGTCGGCCACCGACTTGGTGTTGGTGGTCACCGCCACCGCCCCGACGGTGGCGCAGGCCAGCCAGGCGAGCACCAGCTCGGGGCAGTTGTCGGCGTGGAGCAGCACCTTGTCGCCGACCCCGATGCCGCGGCGGGCGAAGCCGGCCGCCAGCCGCCGGACGTCGGTCCACAGCTCCTCGTAGCTCCAGGTCCGACCCGGGCCCGAGGGCGGGTCCCACACCAGCGCCGGATGGTCGCCGCGGGTGGCCGCCCGCAGGGCGAGCAGCGCAGGGACGTCCTGGCCGTGGACCTGCAACCGCTCGATGGCGGCCTCGTCCATCGGCACCGCCCGGCGGTCGGCCTCGCTCACCGAAGGAACTGGCCGAGGGCGCGGCGGTTCTCGGCCGAGCCGATCAGCCGGGCGAACGCCTCCTCCTCGCGCTCGCGGGCCGCCCGGACGGCGTCGAGACGGCCGGCGAGCATCAGCGCCTTGGTGGTCCGCACCGAGTCGGGCGGCATGGCGCCGATGGCCCGGGCGCGGTCCATGACGCGGTCGAGCAGGGCCTCGGGCGAGCAGACCTCGTAGGCCAGCCCGCACGACAGCGCCTGGTCGGCCGAGAGCCAGCCGGCGGTGAAGATGAAGTCGGCCGCCGCCTGCCAGCCCATCCGCTGCGGGAGCAAGTAGCTCGAGGCGGCCTCGGTGGTCACGCCGAGCGGGAGGAACGGCACCCGGAGCCGGGCCGTCTCGGCGAGGAACACGAGGTCGCAGTGGGCGAGGACGGTCGCCCCGAAGCCGACCGCCAACCCGTTGATGGCAGCGAGGAGGGGCAGCTCGAAGCCCTCGAGCACCCGCATCAGCCTCGCGAAGGCGTGCGGCTCGTCACCGCCGCGCTCCGGCGGGGCCGCCATCTCGCCGAGGTCCTGGCCGGCGGTGAACGCCCGGCCGGTCCCGGTCAGCACGACGCAGCGCATCTCCGGATCGGCGGCGGCGCCCTCCAAGGCGGCGACCGTCCCTTCCCACATGGCGTTGTTCATGGCGTTCAGCCGGTCCGGGCGGTTCCATCGGACGAGCCGGACGCCACCGTGGTCCTGGGTCTCGACGCTCATCCCCACGGCTCCGGCGAGCTGGCGACCACCCAGGTGCTGAAGTACTGGTTGTTGGCGCCGTAGGCCATCCCGACCGCCACCTTCGCCCCGTCCACCTGGTGCTCGCCGGCGGCGCCGCGCACCTGGTTGGCCGCCTCGGCGAAGCGGAGCAGCCCCGAGGCACCGATCGGGTTGGTCGACAGGACGCCGCCCGACGGGTTGATCGGCAGGGCGCCGTCGAGCTCGGTGGTGCCGTCGTCGACCAGCCGCCAGCCGGCCCCCTCGTCGGCCAGCCCGTAGGCCTCGAGCCAGATCGGCTCGTACCACGAGAACGGCACGTACAGCTCGGCGGTGTCGACCTGGCGTCGCGGGTCGGTGATCCCCGCCTGGGCGTAGACGTCGGCGGCGCACTGCACGGCGGCCGCCGGCCGCACCGGGTCGCGCCCGGGGAAGCTCGGCGGCTCCGAGCGCGACGAGGTGCCGAGCACCCAGGCCGGCGGCCGGCCGTCGGCCGCCGCTGCCCGGCCGCCCTCCTCGTCGGTCAGCACGATGGCGGCCGCCCCGTCGGAGGAAGGGCAGGACTCGAGGAACCGGATCGGCTCCCACATCATCGGCGACTCCCTCACCTTCTCGATCGAGATGTCCTCGATCCGGAGGTGGGCATAGGGGTTCTTGAGGGCGTTGCGGCGGTCCTTGACCGCCACCTTCCAGCCGATGTGCTCCGGCGCCCCGCTGCGGTGGATGTAGGCCCGGATGAACGGGGCGAAGGCGCCGCCGGCCCCGAGCGAGGCGCCGCGCCCGCTCCCGAGGGCGAACTGGGCGTTGCCCTCCGACTGCTTCTCGAAGGCGACCGCCAGCACCGTGCGGTGCTTGCCGGCCTGGACGTGGGAGGCGGCGACGATCGCCGTCGTGCCGCCGACCGAGCCGGCGGTGTGGACCCGGAACATCGGCTTGCCGACGGCCCCGAGGGCGTCGGAGAGGTACAGCTCCGGCTTCATCACCCCCTCGAACAGATCAGGGGCCTTGCCGAGCACCACCGCCTCGATGTCGGCCATCGTCATCCCGGCGTCGTCGAGCGCCCGGAACACCGCCTCACGGACCAGGCCGCCGAACGAGACGTCGAGGCGCCGGGACTTGTGGTGGGTCTGGCCGACGCCGACGACGGCGCAGCGCCGGCCGGTCACGGCCGGTGCTCCAGGATGCAGACCAGGTTCTGCTGGAGGCACGGGCCCGACGTCGCATGGGCCAGCGCCCGGGTGCCGCCGCCGGCGACGTGGTCGGCGGCGGCGCCGATCCGGCACAGCCCGGTGGCCATGATCGGGTTGGCCCGCAGCGCCCCGCCCGACGGGTTGACCGCCACCTCGTCGCCGAGCCCGAGCACGTGGCGCAGCAACAGCTCCTCGTGGGTGAAGGCCGCCTGCAGCTCGGCCAGCTCGACGGGGCGGTCGCCGAGGCCGGCGGCGGCCGCCGCCAGGCGGGTGGACGGCGAGTCGTCCAGCCGGCGGAAGCCGGGGTTGTGGCACTCGGTCCGGTGGTCGATCCCGGCGACGAAGGCCGGCCGGTCGACCAGCCGGCGCGCCCGTTCCCCGGTGGCCAGCACCATCGCGGCGGCCCCGTCGGTGATCGGCGGCACGTCGTGACGGCGCAGCGGCTGCCGGAGGTAGTCCTCGGCGAGCAGCTCGTCGACGTCGCCTCTTCCCCGGCTGCGCACCGCCACCTCGGCCATCGACCGCTCGTCGGCGATCCCGGCGGCGATCACCGCCCGGGCCTGGAGGGCGGCGAAGGTCAGCGGGTCCACCCCGAGCGGCGCCAGGAAGTAGGGGTCCATCTCCATCGGGTAGATGAGGGTCGGGTCCCCGGTCGACGACCGCCCCGAGCCGGTGACCACCGCGATCTCGATGTCGCCCTCTTTAAGCCTCAGCCAGGCCTCGTAGAGCGCCCACGCCCCGTCCATCTCGACGTGCGAGTCGCGCTTGGGCGGCCAGGCGCCGATGGCGTCGAGGTTCGAGACGAACGAGAACGCCTGGCCGGTGATGTAGTCGCAGCTGCCGAGGCAGGTGAAGTCGACGTCGGCCCGGCTGAGCCCGAGCGGCGCCAGGGCGGCGGTGATCGCCTCCATCAGCAGCTCGGTCTCGGAGCGCTCGGTGTGGCGGACGAAGGGCGTGTGCGCCCATCCGACCACCGCCACCTCCACCGGATCGCCGGCCTCGGGCGCCATCAGAAGATCCGGTTGACGAGGTCGGGGTCGTCGATGTCGGGGTCGCCGGTCGGCCGCCAGCCCTCGAGCGCCCCCCAGGCGCCGCCCATGCCGCCCTGGTCGCCGGCATCGGCCGAGCTCGCCCAGACCGCCTCGACGCGCTGACCGACGTGGACCTCGTCGGCCGGGAGGTCGATCACCGGCGAGTACGGCAGCACGACGTCGGTGCCGTCGAGGAGCACGAACGCCCGGACGAACGGCTCGGTCTCGGTCTGTCCCGGGTACTGCACCGGGGTGACGATCGAGTAGTTCGTGACCGTGCCGGTCTGCGGCAGGTCGACCTCGCACTCAGGACCGAGCTCGACGGCATCGATCGGGCAGTAGCCGCGTCCGCCGGCGTAGACCCGTCCACAGTGGGGGCAGCCGAGCCCGACGAGCCGGCGCTCGAGCGAGGCGGCGACCACCCGGTCGGTGGCCGCCGGGACCGGGTTGGTGTAGGTGATCGACGCCCGGTAGTCCATCATCGTCACCGGCCCCTCCGCCGGACCGCCGTCCTCGCCGTCGATCGCCGGTTCCTCGCCGGGGGCGAAGCAGACGATGTCGTCGATCCGGCCGACCCGCTGTCCCCGCCAGCGCGGCGCCACCCGCATGCCGACCTCGACACCATCGGGCGAACCGGCGTCGACGGCGTGGAGCAGCGGCGTGCTGGCCCCGTCGAGCCGGATGAAGGCGAAGGCGAAGGGGCGGTCGAGGGGGTGCTGGACCGACGGAGCCGGGACCCAGGTGAAAGACTCGACGGTCCCGGCGGGCCCGACCTCGACCAGGTCGTGGGGCAGCTCGGCACCGGTCATCGGGTCCCACTCGCTCGGCGGGACGAGCACCCGGTCGCCGTGGCGGATGCCGAGGATCCGGCGCTCGGTCAGTGCGGTCATGAAGGCCCCGAGCACCGGCCCGAGCGACCGCTTGTAGGGAAAGGTGATCGTCGACTCGACGAACCGGGTCACAAGGAGCCGGCCGCCCGCAGCAGCGCTTCGTTGGGGTGCTCGGGCAGGCGGTCCAGCGGCACCTCGAGCTCCTCGACGGTCGGGCCGACCCGTGCGGCCAGGGGCGCCAGCTTCACGAGGTCGAAATCGTAGAGGGCGGCGCAGTTCCCGGCGAGCAGCCGCCGCATCTCCTCCTCCGGGGTCCCGTGGAGGACCTGGCGGAGGTGCTCGCGGGTGAAGGGGTAGGTGCCCTCGTCGTGGGGGTAGTCGCTCCCCCACATGAAACGGTCGGGCCCGAGCACCGAGCGGACCGCCACGTCCTGGGGACGGGGCTGGCTGATCCCCATCCAGACGTTCTGGGCGAAGTACTCGCTCGCCAGGCGAGGCAGCTTCTCCTTGTCCGAGTAGCGGATCTCCCCTGTCTGACCCTTGGACCGGATCTGCTCGATCATGGTGTCGAGGTGCTTGAGCAACGGCGGCACCCAGGCGCAGCCGGTCTCGGTGAGCACCACCCGCAGGCGCGGGAACCGCTCGAGGACGCCACCGAGGATCAGGTGGACGAGCGGACGCTGCGAGTAGAACCCGGCCTCGGCGATGTAGAGCAGCATGGCGATCGGGGTCTTGCCGTAGTCGGGCACCCCGGTGCCGCCGTGGACGTTGACCGGCATCTCGAGCTCCTCGAGCACCGCCCAGAGCGGGTCGTAGACCGGGTCGTAGAGCGGCGCCACCCACTTGGCGTCCGGTGGGACGTTTGGCAGCAGGATCCCGCCTCTCAGCCCGTGCTCCTTGATCCACCGGACGTCGGCGATGGCGTCGTCGACGTCGTTCACGAAGATCTGCCCGACCCCGGCGCGCCGCTCGGGGAACTCGGCACAGAAGTCGACCAGCCACCGGTTGTGGGCCCGGATGCCGGCGAGGCGGCGTCGGTAGTGCTCGGGCTCGGGTGGGGCGGCGAAGAGCACGAAGCTCGGGAAGAACGGCGGGACGGTGTTCGGGAAGATCACCTCGCCGACGATCCCGTCCTCCTCGAGCTGGCGGTTGCGCAGCTCGCTGTCCCAGTTGCGCAGCCGGCGGTAGTCACCGAGGTCCTTGAACGGGTTCTTGTACCGGCCGCGCCAGGCGTCGAACTCCTCGAGGTACTCGGGGTCGAGGTACTCGCGGTAGGCGGCGTGGCTGCCGCCGGCGTGGCTGTCGGCGGTGATGATCGTGTAGCGGTCGGCCGGCGGGGCCGACCCCTCCTGCTGGTTCGCCACGGCAGACCTCCGTATCGGCAGCGTACTAGAAGCTGATTCTAGTTGCTCGGGCCACGACCGGCAATCGGTGCGGTCTCGTAGCACGACCACCGATCGGGGTGGGCACTGGTAGGTCGACCGGCCTGGATTACTCGCCGGTCACCGCGGCGGTGCCCTACCGTGGGACCCCGATGACGCCGCCGGTGGGGACGACGATGACCGGCTGCACGATCACCGGGATGGGCACCGCCCTGCCCGAGCGGGTGGTCGGCAACGAAGAGCTCGTCACCCTGTTCGACACCAGCGACCAGTGGATCCGGGAGCGCTCGGGGATCGTCACCCGCCGGGTCGCCGCCGGCCCTTGGGCCGGCGCCCCGGCGCCCGTCCACGTGCCCGGCGGCCTCGGCACGACCGGCACGCTGGCCGCCGAGGCCGGTCGCCGGGCGCTCGAGGCGGCGGGGCTCACCGCCGACCGGATCGACCTGCTCGTCCTCTGCACGACCTCGCCGGACCAGCAGGTGCCGGCCAACTCGGCCGCCGTGGCGGC
>Ga0209012_1002898_pt1 | contig 13858 bp, 7 predicted proteins | sample RS3BMetagenome_FD_184735 | JGI IMG/M metagenome (GOLD analysis project Ga0209012, IMG submission 184735) | Ferric oxide microbial mat and aquatic microbial communities from Rainbow Spring, Yellowstone National Park, USA - RS3B (SPAdes) (version 3) ...
CACGACCACCGGCTTGACCTACATCAAAGACATCGACACCACCACCGGCGCCCAGGTAGGCACCACCCTCGCCCTGTCCGGTGCGCCCTCCGGCATACCGGAGGTGATCGGCAACGACGTCCTGATCACCACCGACAACCCGGCCGCCGCCGGCGGCGGCGTCACCTACGTCTACGACATCGACATCGCCACCGGCGCCAAGGGAGGCACCACCATCGCCATGTCCGGCACCCCGTTGTTTGAGTGCCTTTCAAAGGGATGCGCACCCTAAGCGGCTCGTGGTAGCTGGTGTAACGATTCGGCGCCGCGAGCGATCACACGCCTACACCGGCGCGAATCACATCATTTCGCTCGGCTGCCCCTGTGCTTATGAAGAATCGATAAGGGTGTGACAGATCAGCTGAAGGTCGCGCCGCGCGGAGCAGACCTGCGCCGAGGCGGCGGCAACCAACGATATTCCGGTCTACCGCAGTTTGACGCACACAGCATTAAGCTGTTGGCGCACAGCGCCAATCGGTCCCTGGTGTAGCGACTACGTAAACTAGCCAGCCGAACCATGCTGCGCGGCGACGACCTGGTTGCGCCCGTCTATGGCGTAGACGTGGCAATCCCCTCTATCATTCAGTCGCCAGAACGCTTCGGCGCAGCAGGTGCTCTCCGTGACCTGCCGAAAGGGTTCGCCAAACAGGTGATTCAATCCGGGATCGCACGATAGGTTTCGGGGATGGACAATCAGGAATCCCGTATCGGAGACGAGGCGCCGCCGGGCACCCTCACTTTCTGGGACCAATACGAGTTGATTTCTAAGTCATCGTTCTTCAGCGCCGATTTTTACCTGAGCAGATACAAGGATGTCGCCCGCTACGGAATAGACCCCATCGTGCATTACCTGAAACACGGCGCGGCGGAGGGGCGCGATCCGCACCAGCAATTCGACACCGCGTACTACCTGGACCAATGCGCCATGCGCGGGATGCAACCCGAAAACCCCTTGCTGCACTTCCTGACCGAGGGCCGGGAGCTGGGCATTTCGTCCAAGCGCGACATATCCCGCCAAAACGAGCAGTGGGTGGAAAAGCGCGACAATGCCGCACAGGCCGAACTCGACAAGGTCCGGAACTCCGGCTTGTTCGACTGGCAATACTACAACAAAGCCTGCGGGGCGAGCTTCCAAACCGAGGACGAGGCGCTGAGGCACTTCTTCTTCGAAGGTTACCGGGAAGGCCGGCGGCCAAACCTGTACTTCGACCCCGCCTGGTATCTGAACCTCTACCCTGACGTCCGCGATGCGGGCATCCAGCCGCTGTATCACTTCGTGGCCGCGGGCGATCTCGAAGGGCGGCAACCAAGCCGCATCTTCGACGCGGCCTGGTATCGCTCTGCCTACGCCATCTCCGAGACCGAAAACTCGCTCGCCCACTATCTCGCGCATCGCACAACCTACCGGTTCAGCCCGCTGCCGGAGTTCGATGTTGAGCATTACGCGATCGCCAACAAGGACGTGCGCGACGCCGGCATAGACGCGTTCGAGCACTTTCTGTTCACCGGCTACCGCGAAGGACGCAGTCCTTCAGCTTGGTTCAATATCCGCTACTACGCAAAGCGCTACCTGGGCGGTGACCTCGAGAACAATCCGTTCCTGCACTACCTCGATCACAAGGATCAACCCGGCGTTCACGGTGCGCCTCCCGATGACGAGACCTCCATTGCGCGCGCGGTAAAGCAGTTCGCCAGGCCCTCGGCGGACTTTGAGGAATTCAAACCCATCCCACTGTCGGCGCCGCGCAAGGCCAAGGTGCTGGCCTACTACCTGCCGCAGTTCCACACCTTTCCCGAGAACGACCAGTGGTGGGGCAGGGGCTTTACCGAGTGGACCAACATCGCGCGCGGCGTGTCGCGCTACAAGGGGCACTACCAGCCGCGCATTCCGCGCGATCTCGGCTTTTACTCGCTGGAATCCATTGACACGCTCAAGCGCCAGGTGGAAATGGCCAAGGGAGGCGGCGTCTACGGTTTTGTCTACTACTACTACTACTTCAACGGCAAGCGGCTGATGGAAAAGCCGCTGGAGCAGTTCCTCGCCGATCCGTCCATCGACATGCCGTTCGCCCTCATGTGGGCAAATGAGAACTGGACGCGCCGCTGGGACGGCGCCGAGAGCGATGTACTGATCTCCCAAAACTACGAACCCGCGGACGACGAGCACCTGCTCGAAAACTTCGTCCACCACTTCAAGGACAAGCGTTACATCCGCATCAACGGTCGTCCGCTGCTAATGATCTATCGCGCGGACATTATTCCGGAGCCGAAGAAGTCGCTGATACGCTGGCGCACCCTGTTCAAGGATAAGTTCAACGAAGATCCCATCTTGATCATGGCGCAGGCCTTCGACGCGACCAATCCGGCCGAGTTCGGCTTTGACGGCGCTTTCGAGTTCCCGCCACACAAGCTGACAGCTCACATGCCGACGATGTACGACCAGCTTGAACTCGTCGACTTCGAGTTCACCGGCAATGTATTCAACTACGACGAGGTTGTCGCCCGTTCGGTGGACGAGCCAATGCCTGAGTTCCCGCTGATGAAGACCGCCGTGCCGAGTTGGGACAACGACGCGCGCCGGCAAGGCACCGGGCTTGTTCTCCAGGGCTCTACGCCCGCGAAGTACCAGGCTTGGCTCGGCCAGCTCATCGAAAAGACACGCGAGAAGCCGTTCTTTGGCGAACACTTCGTCTGCGTCAATGCCTGGAACGAGTGGTGCGAGGCGGCGTACCTGGAGCCGGACCTCCATTATGGCTCGGCCTACCTGAACGCCACCGGTCGTGCTGTCGTCGGCACCATGTCGGGCGACTACAAGGTTCTGCTGGTCGGGCATGATGCCTTTCCCAGTGGCTCGCAACATCTGCTCGTCAACATCGCGCGTCGGCTGCAGAGTGACTGGGGCGTGCAGGTCGAGTTCCTGCTGCTGGATGGCGGCAAGCTGGAGGAAACCTACCGCGACGTGGCACCGGTGACCATGGCCGACGGACGGACGCTTGCGGCACAGCTCGAAGGCTTCAAGACGCGCGGCTTCGCGCACGCGATCGTCAATACCGTGGCGGCCGCGCTGATCCTGCCCCAGCTGCGGAATCACGGCATCGATTCGATCTGCCTCGTCCACGAGTTGCCGCGCATCATCCGCGAAAAAAAGTTGGCGGCCAGCGCGAAGGCGGCGCTGGAACTGAGCAGTCATGCCGTATTCCCTGCCACTGTCGTACGCGACCAAGTCGCCGCCGAAGTCGGAGTGGAAGTGGATGACCGCATGCTGTTGCTACCGCAGGGTTTGTACACGCAGCTCGCCGAGCCGGAGGATGGCGGTGCGGCCATCCGTGAGGAACTCGGTATCGCCGACGGCGAGAAGCTGGTGCTCGGGATCGGTTACGCCGATCTACGCAAGGGCTTCGACCTGTTCCTGCAGGTATGGCGGCACGCGAACCACCTGTCCAAGCAGCGCGTGCATTTCTGCTGGATCGGCGACGTGGACCCGTCATTGCGCGACTGGTTGACCGCGGATATCGACGACGCGAAAAGCACGGGCAGTTTCCACATGCCGGGTTATCGAAACGACGTCGTGCCTTTCTTGTTCACGGCCGACGCTTTCGTGCTCACGTCGCGCGAGGACCCCTTCCCAACGGTCGTCCACGAGGCGCTCGGCGCGGGCTTACCGGTGCTGGTGTTCGACGGGTCGGGTGGCATGCCGGATTTCCTGGCCCGGCATCGGATGGGCACCGTGGTGCCGCCCGGCGACGTCATCGCCATGGGCAAGGAACTGGCCCGTCTGGTACGCGGTGGGAAACGTGCAGAGGATACCGCGCGGCGCAAGGAGTTCGTGCGCACGCATCTCGATTTCGGCGACTACGTTCGCCAGCTGTTGCGGCTGGCGATTCCCCAGTTGCCTGTCGTCTCGGTCGCCATCCCCAACTACAACTATGCGCGCTTCATGCCGGCGCGGCTGGCATCGGTGTTCCAGCAGACCCACCCCGTGCACGAGATAGTGGTTCTCGACGACTGCTCCAGCGACGACAGTCTGGACGTGATCCCGCAGATCGCCAGGGAGTGGAATCGTAAGTTGACGCTCCTGTCCAGCGAGGCGAATTCCGGGTCGGTGTTCGCACAGTGGCGCAAGGCCGCGGAACTCGCGACCGGCGAGTACCTGTGGATCGCCGAGGCCGACGACCTGACGGACCCCGGGTTTCTCGGCGCCGTGGTCGGCGCGATGCAGGCCGACCCCGCGATCTGCCTCGGCTTTTCCGACAGCCGCGCGATTAACTACGACGGCAGCCCGCTGTGGGACAGCTATAAGGACTACTACGAGCACGACGGCAGCGGCACACTGGCTACGTCGGCCACCTTCGACGGGAATGACTTCGTGCGCCGTCATCTCGCGGTGCGCAATCTCATCCTCAACGTCAGTGCCGTGGTCTGGCGCCGGCAGGCCTTGCTGCGCGCGCTCGATGCCTGCCAGGAAGAACTCAAGACCTTCCGCATGGCCGGTGACTGGCGCCTGTATCTGGAAGTATTGACTGCGCCGGGTGCGCGCATCGCCTACGTCGCCGATCCTCTCAACGTGCACCGGCGCCATGCAGAAAGCGTCACGCATGCCCTCAAGGCAGACAAGCACGTTGCCGAGATCGCGCAGTGTCATGCGCTTGGCGCGGAGAGATTGAAGTTGCCGGCCAGGGCACGCAGCCTGCAGACGAAGTATCGGCAAAGCGTCGAGGATCAGCTCAAGGCCGCGCCGACGGACAAGGCCGGTAGCGCCGCCTCGAAGCGCAGGCGAGCGACGCCTGCGGTATCGGCGCAGCTTCGCAAAGCGCATCGCAGCGCACCCGGTCCAAAGGGATAACACCGGCTGGGGCATCAAGAAATTCGTGCGCAGGTGGGCGATCAAGGGCAGAATTATCGGACCGGAGCGTGATCGACACGCCAGTACGTACCCCACCCGTCAATCGGGAGTATGGGCGACGTGATCCCGTAACGTTCACGAAAATCGTGGATGGCCTTCGCGCAGGCCGGTATCTGATAATCGTCCACTATCACGAAGCCCCCATACGCCACTTTGTGATAGAGCGCGTCCAGAGACCCAATCGTCGATTCATACATATCGCCATCAAGCCGCAATACAGCTAACCGATCGATCGGAGCGTTTGGCAACGTATCCTTGAACCAACCCTCAAGGAAAACGACCCGTTCGTCCAATAACCCGAAACGCCGGAAATTATTCTCGACATCGGCACGCGAGACCTTAAGTTGACTAAAGGTATGGTGCTGATCGCCCGCATCGGCCGGGAAATTTTCGGAATCCGGCGGTGGAAGTCCAGCAAAGCTATCAGCGACGAAGACACGTCGCGTTACGTCACCATATGCTTCCAGAATTCCCGTCATCAGAATACAGGCGCCGCCTCGCCAAACGCCGGTCTCTACAAAGTCGCCCGCGATACCATCAAGTATCACCGTCTCGCATGCATAACGAAGATTTCGCATGCGAGTACTCCCGATCATGGAAAACGAAAGTGAGGGCCAGTCCCTCCCTAACAGACGGTTGTTGGGATCGAACTTGCCGCCCGACCAATGGTCGCAAGGCGCATCTTCGAAAATCATGCCGGTGAGCGATGCCTCGAGAAGGTTGAGGTATCGCTGAACTAATCTGCCGCGGCCCCATCCTTGGTACGCCGGCTCTTGAAGCGGCATGGATGGGGTGACGGTCGGGGCTAGCAGCTGCGCGCCGCGTATTTCGGCGACAACCTGTCGAGGTTCATCCTGGAAGACAACCCACACTTCAATGGTGAAGGCCGGTGAGAGACTGGACGTTTCGATCGCCGTCAAGAACCCCACTTGAGACGAACAGCCATACGCCTCGGCCACATCAGGTCGCTCACGAGTTAGCGCGCAGTGCGCAACCAGCCTTTGCTCGTGGAAGAACTCCAACTCAGCTACCGACGCGTTGCTTACGACCCAGCCGGAGACCTGGAATGCGTCTCCGTCGACCGGACCCATCCGCGGGTGTTCAAGCCTAGCCGCAGTGATCAGGTCATTGCGAGGGTGCGGGGTGACCCCGGATATCTTCACTTTCACGCGGCGATTCCGTCCCTCCTCGCCGAAGGCCCCGCCACATGCGCGGCGATGCGCTCATCGGACGCCACCGGCAACACCTTCGTCCGGGTGCCCTGCCGCTGCAGCGCGGTCTCCGAGGCCAGCTTGTCCACTGTCCACGGCGTCCCGGCGTGACACCATGTCAGGTCCTGCGGTGATCAAGAAAGCTGCATGGAATAGGGCGCCTGAAACTGCTTTATGATCTGGGATTCCTCCATGAATCGCAAGTTGTGAAGGTGCACCGGATTAGTTTGCTGGCCATCGTCTCTAGCTAGCATGGTCAGGCAGTCTCTTGGAATTTTTCCAGCGGCCCAATCAATCACTTCCTGGATGATCACCCGTCCGCCACTTTGTACGATCAGATCCTCGATATTTTTCTGAGAGACAGAAAGTGCTCGTAGGCCGACCTTGCGGTCATCCTCAGAGTCGGTTTCGACCCCGCCCATGTTCGAGTGATGAAGGAACGCGACACCGCGCTCGTTCAATTTCTGAAGGATTTGTGGAATGTAGCTCTCTAACACATCAAATTCAGCGTGGACGAGCGAATCAAAAGAGAATACGAGATCGACGCTGCGGTCCTCAACTTCGCTCAACGAGCAGCCGTCGTTGTGCACGAACCTGGCATGCTGCGCATTAGCAAAGGTTTTTTGGCATTCGCGGACGCATTCCAGCGAAATGTCAACGCCAACATAGTTGCGACACAGGGGGAGTAGGAACTTTGTCCACCGACCCATACCCGGCGCTATTTCAAGAATACTGCTTGCAGGAAGAAGCCGGTGCAAACGAGGATATAACGAACCGAACCATTGCGGCTCGCTGCCGCCCCAAGCAGCGCTCCACTCTTCTCCCCGGGCATCCCAATTGTAACTGCCGTCCCAGAGTTGTCGGTTCCAATTTGTGTCCTGCATTGCTCCTCCAATATGCTTGCTAAACGGGTTGCATCTCGCCGGACAACATTCCAATAAAAAGGCTCTCGGAGGTGGCGGTGACGTGCCCTGGCGAAGAGGGGACTTAGCGCGCGCAACGACGATCCCGGCTGGCCGTCGGCTTAAAGCCCCTACCCATCGAAACACCCCTTCTTCCCCGCCCAACCGTGTGCCCTGGGCCCACAGAAACCCCGGAAAACACCAAGAATGCTAGCTGACGAGAAGGGTGACGTGAGGCGCATTCCGCGGGCGAGTTCTGCGACTTGAACCCGACGAGAGTTTGACGTGAGCGAGGGCGATAAGCCCTGGCACAACCACAGCCGATAGCCGTGTATTGCGATGAGTCAATTCGGTAGGCTTTCAGCGTGCGGTCGCCCTGACCGGACTGCTAAACGGACAGGACACCACCGGGCATGGTTTCCAGCGGAGTCACTCCTCCACCGATTCTCGTCATAGGCATGCACCGATCAGGGATGTCGGCGACGACTGGCCTCCTGGCCCACCTCGGCGTCTATCTGGGAGATCCGGAGCGATTGCAATCCGGCGACGTCCACAATTCCGAGTGGTATGACGAACTGCGGGACGCCGTAGCCCTCAACGATCGCCTGCTCGACTGGTGCGGCTCAGCCTGGGACCTTCCACCCGAATTGGGCGATCCGCATTGCAGACAGTTGCAGCCACCACCCGACCTGTTTGCGCAGCTGAAGTCCCTGGTCGCCTCGATGGACGCCGAAGCCGCCGCCGTCGGGCGGCCCTGGGCAGTGAAGGATCCTCGACTCAGTGTGCTGTGGCCCTATTGGTTCGAGGCGAAGCCGACCGCCCGCGTGGTGCTTTGTATGCGCGACCCGGCCGCGATCGCGCAGTCGCTCAAGAACCGCAACGGACTGTCGCTGCGATTCGGGCTCAAGCTCTCCGAGCAGTACTTCGAGCACCTGCTCAGGATTCCGAAGGAGCGAATCGAAGCGCAGGTTCGTTACGAGGAATTGGTTTCCGATCCTGAGAATGTGGCGCGCGATCTAATGCGCAATCTGTGCCTCGAGTCGGATATCGACCGAACGAGGATGGCCGTTTCCAGCGTCAAGGCCGAGCTGGCACGGAATCGAGGACGGCTCGAATCAATGACTGCCTCGATCGATTCTCACAGCATCTCGCAGGCGTACGCGCGAATGCTCGCGCACGGCCCGGCTCCGGCGGTCGAACCGGTAAACCCGCTCACACTCGCCGCTGCCCCAACGTCACCGCCCGCCGGCGTGGCGTTCGAGAGGAGAGTCGCTGTGCCACCCCGGGAGCTTCAGGACTGGGTGGGTGGCGGTGGCCCCGCCGTGTTCAAGGCAACCGGCGATGAATTCTTGGGTTATTTGGTTGACCTGTGCGGGTTGCAGCCAGGTGATGCGGTGCTCGACGTAGGTTGCGGCTCAGGCCGGATGGCCCTGCCGCTCGCCGGCTACCTGAACCGCGACGGCCGCTACGCTGGCTTCGATGTCTCAGCTGAAGCAATCGCGTGGTGCGCGGAGAACATCTCGGGATCGCACCCCAACTTCAATTTCACAGTCGTCGATATTCAGAATGGAGCGTACAACCCGACAGGGACATATAAGTCGTCGGAATTCCGATTTCCGTACCCCGACGAGTCGTTCGATGTCGTGTTACTTGCTTCCCTGTTCACGCATATGCTGCCATCGGATGTGGAGCACTATCTGCACGAGATCGTCCGTGTGCTTAAGCCGGGCGGGCGAAGTCTGATCACTTTCTTCCTGCTCAACGAGGAGTCGTCGGCCCTCATCACGGAGGGAAAGTCATATTTTGACTTCGAACATGAGATGCCGGGTTATCGGATGAACCACGCCGAAAATCCTGAAGCGGCGATCGCCTACCCGGAAGCCTTTGTTAGGTGGCTGTATGGGGAATGCGGCCTCGAACTCAGGGAACCGTTGCGCTACGGCACTTGGTGCGGCCGAACGAACGGTATGAGTGGGCAAGACGTTGTGATCGCGGTCAAGCCAGCGCGGCTAGGTCAAACCGGCGGTATCGATAGCATCGACCCCGACCCGACCGCCGAACTCGGGCGCCAGGCGGCTGCGGCTGGTGTAGGCACCGCCAGCCTCGACGGGGTCCCCTGTCAAGCATCGAGCACCTCTGCGGCAACGACTCCCGTGGAGGTGTCCCGCCTGAATGCCGGCGCACCCCGCCTCATTCTCGCAGGGCATTCCCATCTCCGCGCCATCGCCGGACGATCTATTATTTCCGAATCGCCGGAGCTGGTCGCCGGCCCGCATGGGGACGGCACGCTTATCATGGTGGGCCCAGGGCCTAAGCGGGACATGAGCTACTTCGACACCCTCGCCGATCTTGCAAGGGGCGCGGATGTCGGCATCCTTTGGAATGGCAACGAGCACAATACTCTTTATTTGCTTGAAGCCGAAACGCCGTTCGACTTCCTTTCGGCGCATGTGCGCAAGATGAACCCGTCGGCGCAGATGAAGCCGCGGGCCGCCATCCGGGACCGCTTCCGCCAACTCAGTATCGATGTTCTCGACGTGGTGTTGACGCGGCTGGCAACCGGCGGTCTGAACCGCATTGCGCTTATCGGCACGCCGCCACCGAAGGGCGACAATGAGGCGCTACGCGCCTTGCTGCAGGCTGAAGAGTTCTTCGTGCACTGGGCGGCGCAGCTTGGGCACTCCGTGGAGACGGTTCCTATCACCGATCCATACGTGCGACTAAAGCTTTGGTATCTGTTGCAGGACATGCTGGCCGAAGAAGCCCGAATTCGGGGCCTGATGTTTATTCCTGTTCCCGAAGAAGTTCAGGATGCCGACGGCTTCCTGAAGCGTGAATTTTGGCAGGATGTGACCCATGCAAACCGCGCCTACGGCAACGTGATGTACGAAACCGTGCTACGGGCCTTCGAATAGGACGGACACATGGCGCAGCCTCCTTACAGCGATCAACCAGATCGGGCGTTTTGGTCGCGCTCCGTCGCACGCGACTGGTCGCCGGTGGATCTGATAACAGCCGATGAACCGATCCTGAGCGCCGACAGCCGAGTCATGTCGGCGGGAAGTTGCTTTGCCGCTAACATCGTGCCGCATCTGGAAGCCGCCGGTTATCTCTATGTCCGAACTGAGACGGCCGAGGCCAACGACCGATTCGGCTACGAACTCTATTCGGCAGCCTACGGAAATATCTATACGCCAAGGCAATGGCTTCAGCTCATCGACCGGGCCGAGGGACGGTTGCACCCACGCGAAGATCGCTGGGCGACGGCGGACGCCGTTATCGATCCGTTCCGCCCAGGGTTGCCCTATCCGGCTGAATCAGAAGAGGAATTCGATCTGCTGACCCGCTCCCACCTGGATCGGATGCTGGCCGCGATCGGTGAATGCAACGTTTTCATCTTCACCCTAGGGCTGACGGAAAGCTGGGTTTCGGCTTCCGACGGCGCGGTGTTTCCCGCCTGCCCCGGAACAATCGCGGGCACCTTCGACCCCACTAAACACCGGTTCGTCAACTTCACCGTTGGCGAGGTCGCCGCCGACATCCTGGGCTTCATCGACCGGATGCGGGCCATCCGGCCGGGGCTGAAGATTGTGCTCACGGTATCGCCAGTGCCGCTGGTGGCGACCGCCACCGGCGAACACGTCTATGCCGCGACGGTGTACAGCAAGTCCGTACTGCGGGCCGCCGCCGGGGAGGCGGTCGCCGCACGGCCGGATGTCCTTTATTTCCCCGCCTATGAAATCGTCACCGGCCCCGGCATCGAAACCCATTTTGCTGATGACCGCCGTACGGTGACGGTTGACGCTGTCAAGACGGTGGTGGATGCAATGCTGCGCCACAGCGAACCTGCCGCGCCGGCGGGCGACGGCGTTAGGGACCGCACCCGTGCGTTGGAGCAATTCTCGCGTCAGCTTGCCGAGCGCGAATGCGAGGAAGTCATGAATGACACTAATTAGTGTCGGTACGAAGGTGATGTCGGTGACCCATGACCGGTTAGGTGCGGCCGGCTCGAACTAGTGGTTGATCAAATCAGCTGGCCGGGCCGCAGCTGGGCAGTGATGGTGGTGGACACCGGTTTGCCGCACTGGGCTGGCTGACGGGTTGGCACCTTTCGTTTCGCCAGCAGTGCGTCTGCCGACGTTCAGGTCGGTGCCCGCGGCGCGTTGAGCCTAGTCAACGTTTCGGTAAGCGGGTCGGCTTAGTATCACTTGCAGCCCCCGGAGCGGCTGTGTGCCTGTTTCTGTTGTGCAATCTTCGCCGTTTCCGGCCGTCTGTATATCGCCGGAGTTCTCAAACTGGCACAGAAGCTCGAGACTGAAATCCCTTTGAAGTTCTCCGTTCAGACGTGCTGCGGCGCCGACAAGGCTTTGGTGCTTTCTGCGGGATCCGACGAAGCTGTTCCCGGGTTGCCAATCGGTCCACGACCCGTCGGAAAGCCGGCCGCGATATTCGATCTGCCGCTCCAACGTAGGCGAAACAATAAGCTGAAAGCCTTGTATTGCTCCAGAAAATGATTCCGGGATGCTAATGAACCCCGCCCCGTTGCTGACGACATCCCCAAAATTCCCGACGTGTCCCACCAAGCCTAGTATAGGAGACCGATCGAACCCTTCCACCGCGCGAAGGGGCTGCGTGGTAAACGGATCTCTGGAAATGTTGTTCTTCTTCTGAATGAGGCAGGCGTGCCGAGTGAAAACAAGATACTCGGTCATTTTACCGAAGGTCCGTAGAAAAGGGTCTTCCTCTAGCTGGATATCGATTTGCTCGTCGCCAAGCCGGAGATCAACGAGTTGTTTCAGATACTCGACACAGGTGACGCTGCTGACGCCCTGATAGTCAGTTGCCAAGCTGCCAAAATTGGTTTGCAGGTCCTCGACGACATAGAACCCACCAGGCTTGACGAATGGGAACAACATGCGCAATGTGGTTATCTGATGCTCCCAGAGATGGGAGCCATCATCTATTACGATGTCGAACGGCCCACGCTTGACACCAAGGTCGATCAGATTTTGAATGTTCGACTGGTCAACTATTTCTATCGCGGTCCTATCGGTCCGAAAGCGTACGGCCGCTCGATCTATGTCGGCGCCGACAATAGATCCATGAGAAAAATACTCCTCCCACATGCGAACCGACGCGCCATGAAATACGCCAATCTCAAGAAGGTTTATAGGCTTATCTCTTAGATCGGAAAAAAATCTCTCGTAGAATCTCAGATAGTCGTGGTGTGCCGACGATTTGTCAGTTCCTGCTTTGCGCCCGACCTCATCCAGAGAGGCTCGGTTTTCGTTCATTTGGTCCGCCTCGCATTTGTCGCTTCGCGTATCAAAGCCTGTGCACGGTTCGCTAGCCTGGCCTCACCATACCTTATAGGTGCGGACCTGAGCTTCGGTATCTGCTGCGGCGCTTGCTGGTTCAACAAGCTTCCATTCGGGGGTTATATATTCCCAGTCTTAGGGAAATTCAGGGCGCCGACGGCTTCCTGAAGCGAGAGTTCTCGGCCTCGGGTGCAGGGTCCCGGAAAGGTTGGTGCGCGGGCCTGTGACCTCGGGAGTTATCGTCGTGTGACCGGCGTGGCGGCTGTGACGGGTGTGACCAACGGGTTTGGATGGGGTTACCAAGCCAACCACCCGAACCCGAGGTCACACCCGCGTGCCATCTTCCCCGACATTGCCTGCCGAGACGAACACGACGCGCCACGAACGGCTGTTGGCAGCCCTGGAGACAGTGCCCGATCCACGCGACCGGCGCGGGGTGCGCTACTCGTTGGCCGGGATGCTGGCACTGGCGGTCACCGCCACCGTGGCCGGGTGCCGTTCGTTCGCGGCGATCGGTCAATGGGCCGCGGAGACCGCAGCCGACAAGCTGGCCTGCTTTGGACTCACCAGCGGTAGCGTTCCGGACGAGTCGACGTTGAGAAAGCTGTTCGCCCGCCTCGATGCCGACGCCCTCGATCGAGCGTTGGGCACATGGATGTGGACGCGAACCTTCACCGTCGATGAGCGCCGGGTGATCGCGTTAGATGGCAAGACCGTGCGAGGTGCGCGCACCCGCCCCGACGGTAAGGCGCCGCACCTGGTCGCCGCGTTCGACCATGGTGCCGGTGCGGTGCTCGGGCAGGTGGCTGTCGATGCGAAGAGCAACGAAATACCTGCTGTGCGAACACTGTTGGGACAGTTCGATCTGGACGGGGCGGTGGTGACCCTCGATGCGATGCACACCCAGACCGACACCGCCACCGCGATCATCGGCGCTGGTGGGGACTACGTGTTCACGGTGAAGGCGAACATGCCTGGCCTGCATCAGAAGTTGAAGAAGCTGCCATGGAAGGACATGCCCGCGCATACGGCCAGGACCGCTGAGCGTGGCCGACGGGTCACCCGCACGATCAAGGTCGCCGATGTCCCCGACTGGATCGACTTCCCCGGCGCAGCCCAGGTCGCCCAACTTCGCCGCACCGTCACCGACAAAACAACCAAAACCGTCGAGGTCGTCTACCTGATCACCTCCGCCAGCCACACCGACGCGCCGCCGCAGCGACTCGCCGCCTGGGTCCAAAACCACTGGGGCATAGAAAACCGCCTCCACTGGGTGCGAGACGTCACCTTCGATGAGGATAGATCGCAGGTACGTACCGGGCAGGCGCCACGCGTGATGGCCACCTGCCGCAACCTCGCGATCAGCATCCTGCGCATCGCCGGGTGGGACAACATCGCCGCCGGACTACGCCACCACGCCAGACACCCAGATCACGCCCTCACACTGGTTCTGACCTCATGAAACGCGACTATTCCGGGACCCTG
>Ga0209012_1002900_pt1 | contig 13852 bp, 11 predicted proteins | sample RS3BMetagenome_FD_184735 | JGI IMG/M metagenome (GOLD analysis project Ga0209012, IMG submission 184735) | Ferric oxide microbial mat and aquatic microbial communities from Rainbow Spring, Yellowstone National Park, USA - RS3B (SPAdes) (version 3) ...
GTGAAAATCTGATCAGATAAGGTCACTTCGATCGAGGCGATCGGGACCACCTGATAGGCCTGCGCCTGTACGATCAGATTTTCACCGGCCCAAAAGTCGCCAATGGACCGAGGCGGGTTAGCCGGATTGCTCGTCCAGGTGTTGAGGTTGGCCAACCATCCCGGCGTGTGCAACACCTGGTAAGAGAGAAAGCCGTACGGAGGGACTTGCCACGTCACCGTCGCCGTGTTGCTCGTCGCGAGTACCGCACCCTGCGCATTCAGGATCTGCGCCTGATACGTGACCGTTTGCGCCTGCGTGCTGTATACGTATCCGGTTGCCGGAGAGGTGGACTGCGTGTAGTCGTTGTAGCCATAAAACGTGTGCGCCTGCGACAAGTCATGAATCTGGAGAGAGTCACCGGCCGGCAGTGCATTCGACCAGGCGGTGACAGCCGCTTGTTGATCTGCGTATAGCGTAGTCGGTGAGGCAGACAAAGACAACGCAAGAGGTTGCCACAAAACAGCGACGGGGTTGCTTTGGGCCAGCAGATGGCCTCCTTCATAGACCTGTGCTTGATACTGTACAGTTTGTGCGGCCAGGCTCGTGGCAGTTGTCGAGAAAGGAGTGCTGCCACTGTTTTGCGCGTCGGTGCCCCCGAGCGTATCAGCGTGATGAAGATCCACGATCTGTACAGTCGCCCCAGAAGGCAGGCCGGTGACGTCGGCCGTGATGGTCGAGGATTGGCCTACAAACAAGCTTGTGGGACTCGCGACTAACGAGACGGAAACGGGATTGGTCCACGTGACCGTCTCCTCATTGCTAGTCGCCACCACTTGACTTGAGGCACTGAGCAACTGCGCATCATACGTAACGGTTTGCGGTATAGCGCTATAGGCACGGGTGGCAAAGGGATTCACTGGGCCTGTTTGACTGTTGACACCACTGAGCGTGCTCGCATCCGACAGATCATGAATCTCAATGGTGAATCCCGCTGGGACGTATTGTGCAGTGGCTGTGAGCGTGGTGGATTGACCCGGCGTAAGCGTGGTCTGACCGGCTGCAAGCGTGATGGACGGTGAGTTCCCCCATGTGATTGTGAGCGGGGACGATTTGTAGTACACCATGGTGTAGTTGCCGTTGACCCATTCGAGCACGCCAAGCTGTGCTTGATACTCATCGGAACCTACAGTGGTCATCGTCGCATCGGCCGTATACGGATTCTGGTTTTGAGCCCCGGTGGTTGCGTTCTCTGGATAGTCATAGTCGTAGTACGCCTCATACGAAAACGTGTACTGGTTGCCCAGATCCACCAGCGTGATGTTGGATCCAGACGGCATGTTCTGTGTCACCGTGCCAGTCAAGGCAGCCGGTTGTCCGACTTCATAACTCGAAGAGGGCGAGGAGATGGTGAGCGTCGGAATCACCCACGTGACGGTGACAGGCGTGCCGCGATACACAATGTTGCCGTACGCATCATGCACAATCGGCACAAACGTCTGCGTGCCGGGTGATGACATCAGGTAACTGGTGACCCCATAGTTGGTGCGAGACGGATCGGTATAAAAGACTTGCCCTGTATTTTCGTCCAGGACGCCGGCCGAATCGTACGGCCAACCCGAAGGGATGTCGTGAGGGTACACGAGGATTGGGGTGTACGTGCCCACGATGGCCGTCGTGGGGTCTGCGGTGAGCGTGGCAGACGGTTGGTTTTGCCACGTGATGCTGATGTAGTTGCTCGATGGCGTAGCGGTGGTACTGGGTGTAAAAGAGGCATAGATGCCATAGGTCGTCGGCCCCGCAGGGGAGGATACGTAGAAGCTTTGCGTACCGGTGAAATAGGTTGTGGTGTTGTTCCAGTACTGACCAAAGGACATGCCATTCGTGCCAAAGAAATAAACCGACTGGCCTGGCGCAATATAGCCAAGTTGCGCTTGAAACGTCGTGCCTTGGCCAACCGGCAACGTCTGTGAGTCAGGAGAAAGGGAGACAGAAGGACCGGGAGGATACCAGTAAACGCTCGTAGTACCGCCAGTGACAAAATTGTTTGGCGGGGATCCCAGTGCAGGATTTTCGACCACCGCGATATAAGAGTAGGTACCCGGTGTCGATTGCGCCACGGATACGGTCTGTGCAAAGGTGCCGTTAAACCCCGTTTGATCCCATACCGCCACAGCGCCTTGTGTCCACCAATTGCCGATCGTTCCGGAAGGGGTATTGGTCAAGTAGACCAATACATCATCGCCCACAGGAATGTTTTGGCCGGAGACCGTGAGTATCGAGCTTTGATTGATCGGCAACTGCGACGGATTGGGCGAGATGGAAAGGCTGGGCGTCGCAGCTGACCCCCAGAGCACGCCGACATTGCTGGACGTTGCCTCCACTTGCCCACTACGGTTGTACGCGACGGCAGAATAGGTGGCCTGGTATCCGTTGACGCCAGATACATCATTCACTTGAGGTGCAAAGGGGTTGTTGGGGCTCGATGCAAAGTACGTTCCACTACTGTTGGTCTGCCCAATCGACCCGAAGGTATCACCGCCATCGGTATTATCTTGGACAATTTGAATCACCGATCCAGTCGTAAGATTCGTGCCGGAAGCGGTGAGCGTATCCGGCGTGCCAACAGGTTCTGTGGGACTGTCCGCACGAAGTGACAGGGCAGGAGGACCTGCGGGTGCAGACCAAGTGACGTACACAATATTGGAGGTGACGAGCTGTCCGGAGGCATTATAGACCTCGGCCTGAAAAGGTTCGTTGGAGATCGCAGAGCTACTTACAGCGGTCGTTGAAAACGGATTGGTGTCGTTGGCCGACGCTTCCGATGACCCGCCTAACGCATCGGCGGATCCATTATCACTGATGGCCAGGGTATAAGACGATGGCAAACTCGTACCGGTCGCGGTGAGCGTAACGGCAGTACCCACGGTAGGAGCGGTCGAACTGACGCTAAGCGTGAGACCCGGCGTACCGCCCCACGTCACCGTAATCGTGTTGGAGGCGATGATTTGGGTTTGCCCTGTGGCCGGATTCAGCCAGTCCATCTTGGCGACATATTGGATGGATCTCGTAGTGTTCGACACGGCGCTGACGCTCTCTGGATTGACGCCCGGACTCCCGCCCCCCACATTTGATCCACTGAGGGTATCGGCGGTGAGGTCATGAATGTAGATACCGTACTGACTTTGCAGATGACTGGCCGTGGCGGATAAAACCACCACTTGGCCAGTGGTAGGTGCAAAGTTGCTGGCCGACAGGGATAGTGTTGGCTGCGTAGGAGGTGTCCATGTGATGTTGACACTCGCGACAGCCCCTGATACGGCTTGTCCCGTATCCGTATGCACAAGGGTGGCCGTATAGGTAATGGTTTGCAGATGGCTCCCGGTGAACGTGGCAGCCGGTGTAAGGCTGGATTCGCCGGCAGCCCCGTGAACTTGACTCGCAGAGGACCACGTGTCGCCGGAATCCGGATCCGACCATGCCATTGTAGGACTCGTTGTATCGGTTGATTGCGTCACGACAATCTCTTCGTCTGATTGCAAATGACTGGCCGTCGCTGTAATGGTGGAGGCATGCCCGTCATAGAGGCTGGTGGGGGTCGCAGACACCGTGATGGTGGGCGTTTGCGCCCAAGAGGCACTGACTACTTTGGTCAGCGAGGATCCATCGGGCATGGTGAGTGTGGCCGTGATTGACTCCGTGCCAGCCTGTGAGCTTGTGGCGGTGGGGCTATAGCTATAGGTACTACCGGATTGTGCAGGGTAGGTGATACGGACCTGATCACTCTGATCATCTCCGGACAGCGTGCCGGCCCCGGCATTGTTCGCAAGATGGCCTGATTGCGAAAACGTCACAGTCCCACCTTGTGCGTTGGTGGTCTGCGCGTCTACGGTAAAAGATTGTCCAGTGGCCTGTGTGCCAGTCGGCGTGATCGACAAGGACAGAGTAGGAGCTTGCCGTACAGGCACAGTGGTGATGGCTTGCGCGTATCGATCAATCCCGTCAACGCTATAGACGTATAAGTTCATTGTGGCCCCGGCAGGAACGTTGCTTGGCACCGTGAGCGTATAAGCGCTTTGTGGAGATATCCCTGGTTGCGGTTGACCCTGTACTTGGCCACCTGTATACGACTGCTGATACGCTGCGGGACCAAACCCAAACATCGGCACACTGACCACGTCCGAAGCGCCGTAAAAGGCGTTGACATACGTGGTTGTGCCGCTGGAATTGCCCCATCCAAACCACGCCAAAAGCGCACCGGCCCCCCAACCGGAGTAGGCGTCGTCGGCCCCGACCGTGTTGGTCACTCGAAGCGTGTCACCGGGGTTCACACCATCGGAGGCAGGTTTCCCGGTGGTGAGATCCTCTACAGACGTGATCTGAACACTCGGCATGGGAACAGGGGATAGATCGACGTTGCCCCGGTAGGCATCACTGCCGGACTCGACCGTGTTAGGCGGCAACCCATACGTCGATTGTGGCCACGGGCCAAGATCGGTAGGGCTGCCATGCGTAGACGTATAGCCAGAGAGCGCGGACACGTCGCTCAGGGCGTACCAGGTACCGGGTACAGTCATCGCGTTTGTCGTATCGGTAACAGTTACACGGTGCGTACGCAGCACACTCTGTACCCACTGCGCGTTGGCCCCAGCGCCCGTCAGAACTTCCGAAGTGAGATAATCGTATCCACCTGGAGGAAAAGCGGAACTGGCTACAGGAGAGTCGATTTGCAGTGCTTTAGCAATGCCTCCCGAGTAGTTGATGTGCACATACGCAGCACGACCTTGAAACGGGGTGCCGGTATCTTGATTGTTTGTATAGGCTCCTGGTGCATCATATGATTGGTACAGATCTCCGCCGTATATCAAGTATTGATACGTATTGTTCGTGTAGTGAAAATGTCCGACCTCCCCGAACCCATCAGCCAAAGCAGGTTGAACCGTGCTAAAAGCAGCTAGCACCGAGAAGATTAGAGCTATTCGTCGCAAGTGGTGCCTCATACGCCCCACGCGACTTGTGACGGATAGTTGGTATTCCAGTGGGAACCGTATCCTAGCTGTTCCATGTTCACAGCCACGATGTTGCTGTCTCGATATACGATTTCAAAACCTGTCGACTCCATTACACTCCCTCCGTACGTGTCTGTGTACAAATTGAACGGACTTGTTTTATAAAAAAGTAAGCCATCACCTTGCGGAGATCGAAAACCGGTTTGAACATGGTCCATTTGGAGGCCGTAACTCTCTCCCCGCTGCAAGAGAATTGGATGGTTCCACCCCAAAGCCTTCGGACTCCAATAGTTGATCTGATATTGATCCCATCCACTGACACCCATGCCGTTGGCATTCGCCCACGCAATGGAAGACCCCAATCCATATTCCTGATTAGACTCGATGCTCAGACGAACTCGAGTTGACGAAAGAATAGTCAACGTAGACTGATTTTGAAGCTTAGTGATTGCACCATAAACCTCTGGCCAATCTTGCAAGGTCCAGTGCTTGGAGTACGGACCCCCCGTAAAGCCTTCTTTCTTAAATACCGAGGTGCTCATTAGCGACGACGCAGAGGCGTAGTTCATATATCGGACAGCTTGATACCACTTACCCCAACTTGCCGATGCGATATCTGCAGTTGTCGCATCGCGCCCCCTTGCCGTTGACCCAATCGTGACAAACGGCTCCAAAAATGCGATCTGGTTCTCTGCGATAATCCTCCATCCTCTGCACGCTTCGATGAGGTTGTTGCGGATCGTCAACGCTTGTGCCACCGTGAGCACTTGGTTCGGTGAAGTAATTCCCGTATGCCAGAATACCGAGAAGTCTTGAAGTAGCTGAAACGGATTGCTTGTCGGCTCCAACGCCAGATTCATTTTACGTGCGATGACCGACCAGTCTACGATCCACTGGGCAGCCTGCCCGGCTGTGACGGGGGAAGTCGGAGTCGACGTGTGGATGCCGAGCAAATGTGGGTACTGTGAAGACTGAGCCGTCGGAAACACACAGCGCAGACCCACCCACGCATCCGCCGTGATGGGCTGCAAGATGTTGCTTTTCGGATCTTGTCCGTAGATCCGTCCATGCGTATCAAGTCCTGGCCAACTTGGGATGTCGTTAAAAGTAGCAATCAACCCTCGAATCATGGCCCCTTGCGTCTCAACATGAGCGCGCGCGCTCGTGGCTGCGCTCGCGGATACGGTTGTGGTCAATGATGCGACCATGCAAAGTGCAGTCAATAGGGGAAGTAGGCTCGTCTTCATGATTGTGACCACCTTTCCATTATGCGAAATGAGGCAGTGCAGGTGATAAACGCGGTAACGGATTGTGGTGTGCTACACTGAGTTACAATCCCTCGCAAACCCTGCCAGTCGCAGCATTTACTGCCGTTCATTGTTATGAACTGTTGCCACGCCAAGAGCTCGTTGCCAGAACCCATCATCGCATCAACAACCTTCTACGCCGGTGGAGATTGAGATCCCATGAGTCCGAAGACGCCAGGACTATCTGGTCAGCAGAGGTGTCCTTCTTGTCCGTTTTCGAATTCTCCGCCAAGTAGACCTATCGATTGACACCCTCTTACACTGGATACAAAGATAAGAACGCCCCTAATGCTTCGAGTCGTCGAAAAATAATACCCAATCGTGCCCCTGCTGTGGACGAAGGATTCCCGCCAACTCCAACCACCCCCCGGCATGATAGACATAGGCCGCAGGTTCCAAGACATCTGTCTGCGTATAAAACGTCTGTGGACTCGGCAGTGGATCGGTTTTGTAGCCCTCTGTCGTCCACTCTTGCACGGCAATGGATGTATTCGTGTCGGTCCAGACGACAGCAGGTTTGACCGCGAGCGCTCGCCAAATACACGCGAATTGTGCAATCGCATAGCCAGAAGCGGGGTTGATATAGAGCAGATCTGCCGTGTGCGTCCGCACTGCAATGGGTGGAGCGAATACAGACGTCACGCGACCTTTGTATGCGGCCAAATGATCCATGACCTGCGTGGGCAAGGTCAGTTGCGGCGGCACATAGGAGACTGGGTTAGACTGAATGACCACATGACCGGGCAGGGAAACGGCGTCCGATAGTGTCTTAGGTGGAACCCGAGTTGGATTCACCGAGGCCGTAGCAAGAAAGCCACAGCCAGTCAGCAGGGGAACTATGACCACAATGGACAGCCAAGACCATTTCACTACACATCACTCCTCGCAATTCCCTCAAGCGGCTCCCGGATTGTACTGATAAATGACTGGGTACGTGAACGTTTGCGGCTTGGAAAACACGGTGTACGCTTTGGACGTAACCTGTACGACAAAGATGACTGCAGGATCGGTGAGAACGATATGGATACCGTAGGCGCTATTGACGTAGTCAAACGGAAAGGTCGCTTGGTTGCTATAGTCGATGAACCCCTGATACAAGAGAGCCACCGAACCCTGATAGAGACTGGTGGGCAGTGCTTGCCCGGTGTTCGGATCGAATCCGGCGTTATCGTCAAAGGTGCGTTGGAAGACTTGACTGGACCCCGCTTGGTCAAACACCGCATCGCCAGTACCGATGGAACTTGGCGAGATGACCAGTGAGGCGTCATGCGCGGCCAACTGCGCCGACATGGACAGTTGCTGTGCCGCTTTAACTTCCATATCAATGTTCACTTGATTGCTGTAGAGCATGAACCAAAAGAGCAGGAGCATCAGACCCGAGAGTGCCATGCGCATGCGGATCTCCTCCTAGGACAGCGCTTCCGACGTAGCGGATGCATTCGCCACGATCGGCGGTTGCGGATTGCCAAGCAGAGCAAGGAGATAAAACGCACCCGATGGTGCCTTGAGTGTGCATGTGATGGCATCTCCTCGCGGCTGCGGCGTGGTGGTGGCCTCGATCGTCACCTGCGAAGGCAGGGTACCCGTCACTTGACTGTAGGTATTAACGAGCCAAGTGAGATTGCTTGGCGTAAAGTACCCGTCAATCAAAGCACGATTGACAGCTGTTTCAACCAGGTTTTGCGCGATGCTTTGCTTCATCACGTAGATGTTCGTCAGCATCGGCTGGAACCACTGAAACAGCATAAAGAGGAGGGCCAACCACCACGCAATCGCCGTTTTCATCGGTAACGCTCCCTCCTAGATGGTTCCCAAAGGGCCACGTGCCCCTTGAATTTAGGGAGCTGTCCCGCTCGCCGTGGTGGTTTGTTGGTTCACGCCGTTGGTGATCGTTGTCGTGGTGCCAGTGGCAACACCATCGACCGCTTTCCAACCCACGTTATACAAGAAATATCCGATAGCCAGTACTGTCAAACCAATGGCCATATACGTTGAAATGGTGTTTTTCAAGGCGATCCCTCCTGAAGTTAAGGCCCCGATGGACCCGCGTGGTTATAGGGACTAGAAATAATCCCGGTGATATACTGACTGACCATCATCATGCCGTTGAGCCCGACGAGTACAGTACAGGCCATGAGCACAAAGAAGATCAGGGTGTGTCGCATCTTGCGCAGTTTTTGCTTTTCAGCAATGCGATCGGTTTGAAAGCCTGCAAATCGGTTATGCAAGATATCCATGGCCGCCGCCGGCGTCGATCGATGCACGTCCAACAAGACTTGCGCGAGGTACTGTGCTTCCTTGGTGCGGATCTGGGTACCAAACCGTTGGATGGCCCGCTCTGGACTATCAGACCAGTACAAGATCAGCTCTTGAATGGGGTGCTTGAGATTCGGCAAAAAGTACTGCAAGCGCCGCAGAGTCTGATACAGGTTCTTGGCCTCCTCTTGGCTTTGCAACTCCAGCTCCTGAATCAGCAGGAGGTAGAAGGTATACAAGTCTCGGTTGATATCGTACTGGCGTTGTGCCTGGCGATAGCGCAGTGCCGTCAAAAGCAAAGACGGTGCGGTGGGCCGAAACAGCATCCACACGATGTACGGGAGTACAAGCCACGCCAACGCACCAGATACTTGGTACTGATAGAGCGCCACGAAGAATCCAACAGCGGATAACATCGCACGAATGAGTGCCCATTTGCTCGCCGTGAGCCACGAGAGTCCCGCTGTGGCAAACTCTACATCGAGGTCCTCGTTCATGGCCCAGTGCCGCAATCGATTGCGCATCGTTTGCTGTGTCGCCAGTATGCGCAGTCGGGCCAAGCCCCTCGGTGAGGAGGAAGGAACCGCCCACCACGTCAGGCTGGTGACCGCTATTAGCAACGACATACCCAGAATGAAACCCACCACATCCTGCACGTTTTATCACCTCCTTTATAGATCGATCTTGGGGCGACGGGTAAAAATGGCGATCAGGAATGCGGCGATGCTACCCGTCAGCGCGAGCACAAAGTAGGTCGATCCATCACCTCCAAACTGTAACGATAAGAACTTTGTGCCTGACTGCCAGAGCAAAAACAGTTCTACAACAGGAAACGCGACGATCGGCAGGAACCCGAGTCCGACGTTATCCGCTCGTTCAGACTTTTCTTCGTCCAGTGATTGTTGAATCTTCGTGATCTCTTCGTCGAGCGATCGCAGTTGCGCTTCAATGGGCCGTTTCGTAATGAGCGCGGTGGAAAGGATGGCCCCGAGTTGTTGTGCAAGAGACGTTTGGATCGAGTAGACAAACAGTTCCAGCGCACGAAGGACTTCCTCTTCATTTGCCATGCCCTGTACGGTGACAAGCAGCCGGGCTACAGGGCGCGTCAAAGAAGAATGCTGTGTGTGTAGACGATCGGCAGTGTCCCGTAAAGCGAAATAGATGTTGCCGCCGCGTATACGGTACTGGCTGAGCAGCAGCTGTACGAGCAGATGAATCTGGTTGGAACGAGCGAGTCGCTCGTTATACAACCGATAGCGCAGAACAAAGTAGGGGAACAGCAGTGCCAAGATAGACGCCACAAGGGTCAGTTCGATATTGCGCGTGCTCCACAGCACGGCGACGGCCATCGATACGCCAAGTGCAACCGTGATACGCAGGAACGTCATCACCGTACGATCACCGGCCGCACGGTTGAGTGCGGACTCCAACAGAGATAGCAAGTGATGTTGTAAGGCGGTGGGCAAGAGTGCGCGACGGGGAGCCTCGTCTCGGCGACGTACCATGCGTCGCCGGCCAATCCGATACCACACCTGACGTCCCACATCTTGACGAAGATCGGCGGTGAGCGTCCATAAAGCAAAGAGCATGGCTCCATACGCCAGTACGCGCATGCCAATAGAGGCAAAGGTCAGCAGCAGGTCCATCCTGTTTAGCGCACCTCCCTCTGCACAAAGACGTTCAGGTCAGGACGTAAAACATCCGCGATCAGAGGTTGTTGCTGTGCCAACCTCGAAAACAGCTCGATAAACCGTGCATATTGACTGCCCAACTCTCGATGGAGTCGTTTGGCCAAGGAAGCCGGCACATCGAATCGATAGTGCCAGTGATGATCGTTGTAGTCGTACCGCATCCAAGGGTGAATCGTGACCGTATTGGTCAGATCGTCAAACACGATGGCATCAATGGACTCAAGGATCTTCGTGCCATCAGGCAACTCTTCCATCCGTACGACAAGATCAAGGGTGCGGCCAATCCGTAAGTACTCGGACAGGAAGGAGCGATGGGGGTAGGCGTCAATCACCCGTCGTGCCATGGTCCCCGGCATGTTGACCACGTCCGTTGCGTGAAACGTCATGAGCACCGGGAATCCCTGCTCGGCTGCCCCAAAGGCGAGATCCACTTCGACAGAACGCACCTCCGGGAAGAAGATCCACTTACAATCGGAGCGCAGTAACCCAGGGAGAAAATCACGAATCTGTGCCTCAGTGAGTCGAAAGGGCTTAATCCAGGCGGCCCGATCCCGAAAATCCTGTGTAAGACGTATCTCGTACATATCACGCTCTACGGTGGCGGTTTGATAGTGCGGCGGTCGGTAGTGGTACCAGACTTTCGCAAGCGTCGTTTTCCCACTGTTTTTCGGTCCGGAGATCACGACGTTGAGCAAAGGTGCAGCCAACAGTTGCAGCCATTCTTGGGCCTCTGGCGTACCATCGACCGTGTGATGGCGGGCCTCCTCCGCAAAGGTAAACACCCGAAACGGGTATTTACGAAAGACAAGAATCGGATGCGGCGTCACCGGAGGCACCCATATGGTCACGCGTGTCCCATTTTCCATTTCGAGCTCCTCGAACGGGGCAAACTCGTTGACCTGTGTGGAGGCGTCTCGCATCGTCAGTCTTGTGATGAGCGTTTGAACCTCATCCAAAGACTCATAGTGAAAGTCCTGTAACTCCTTACCCGCACCCCGTTGATACAAAATGGCGGTGCCATTGACTTCAGCACTTTGCAGTTGGGGCTGACGGAACCAATGTGACAAGGGACCGAGTCCATACAACTTCTCAAATACGCCTTCGGTCAGACTGGCGTAGTAAGGGGGATAAGGGACGTCGTCCAGCAATTCCCGCCGCAAAAATTCTGAGATCAGCCGTTTGAAGGTGGTTTGCGCCCCTCGTTTGCCGATGATGGCTTCGTGTTGGAGTTGCAAAAACTCGGCACTGTCAACACGGTTGAGCGAATCATCCAAGTGCTCTTTGACTTGCCGGCACAGCTGTCGAAAAGGAGCATCCTGATGAGTCGTATGTTGGCGCACAATGCGAGTGGACAAATAGCCAGCAAGACAAAACTTCCCTTGCAGTTCGAGTGCAGCCACTAGCCCCGCCTCCCAAAGAGGGTGGAGCGCATCTTGGTCGTAGCCACTTCGAGCGTCATCGAGTAGCGAGCTGCGATAACCTGGGCAACATTTTGAATGCCTTGTTGATAAGCGGGGTCATTGAGTGTGGTCAAGTACTGTCCCGATCGCTCAGCCAATTGCACGTCTCGATAGTGCAGATGAGGGATGTCCGCGATGGATGGCAGGCCACGAAATTTCGTGAGATTACGATTGTTGGCCCCCATGACAATGGTCGCCATCCGATCCGTGTCAAGACCGAGGCGTTGCAGCACTTGGACATACGATTTCTCCAAGCGGTCAAACGACTTGTGTGTATCTTGCGTAAACAAAAAGATCAAATCAGCCGCCTGTAGTGTCTCACAGGCCATAGCCGTGTCCAGGTACGCGCCACAATCCGCGAGTGTCAGAGAAAAGGTTTGAGACGACACGTCCAGTAAGGCGCGAGCTTCTTCGGGCGTGTAGTAATAGATCTGCAGATACTCCCGATTGCCAGGGAGGTAACTGAACTTTCTCCTGATCAGGTACCGCTGCAACGTCGTGATGGCAAACTCGGCCTCGGACAAATAGGGTTTGATGCTATTGAGATTGGATTCGGCCTCTTGCACAGGGCCTTCGTCGTACAGATTCAACCCGAGAACCCCGATGTCCTCGATTGACGAAGACAGAGAGTCGGCAATGGAAAGAACGGTCTGTGTCAATCCGATATTGGGCACAGCCCCAATAAAGGCCACGAGTTTGCGCTGTGCCGTCTGGGATTCAGCGCGTCCGGTCTCGACGATGGCTGGCACCAAGGCGGGATCACCCGGCGGGATCAGCTGGATCTTGTTGGTGCTGGCCAACATGCCTTCCATCTGGGTTGGGGTGTGATCGCACACATAATAGATCTCGGTGTCTGGGTACCGTTTTCGTATCTCGCCAAATACTTGCATGGCCACAAGAGGAGCCGACAGAACGACCGTATCGTCGGATTGTAGGGACGATACGAGGCTATCGGGATCAGACAAGACCTCGAAGGGATAACCGGCAAACGCCTGTATCAGTGACGCAGTATCCGTGATCAAGTAGTACAAGATGGGGTTCTCCTATCCGTTCAAGTCGCTGATAACCAACTGCTGACTGCCGATTGCGCAAGCCTGTAGCAACAATTGCCACTGCGTCGGGGTCAACAAAACATCCAGTTCAGAGATCGTCGCAGTGGAATTCTCGCGATTTTCTGCACTGGTTGCGTTCAGGTTTGGATTGGCATTTATGACTTCCTGACCAGACGAATCGAGAGCATACTCCACCCGGACGTTCGTAAGCAGCGCTTGCCGTGGCAGCATGGGTACATCCTTTGTTGACGAAGAAGGTACGGTGTAGAGATCGATATGGTCCCCTCGACGTACGATCGCCGGCAGGGCGAACATCCAAGCTTTCGGTATGACGTACGTGTTATAAACTCCGTTAGGCAATAGATCTGTTTCGGATATCATATAGGTTGCAAACTGTTGTCCCGGACCGATGTGTTCGGTGGCGGTCCTACCAAGCAAAAGCGCTGCGTCGTCGACCGCATTTGAAATGAGATCAGTGCGCAAGATCTTCTCAACCGACAGATCACTGGCGGTGATTGTGGTGTTAGCCAGAATCGGTTGAGCCGCGACCAACACCGTCGTTTCCGTCAGCTTAGGATTCAGATACAAATCCCACGTGACGATCAAGGCAAGTCCGGCAACAAAAACCGTTGCAGTGATAGCCGGACGAAACCATGATCTTGAACTCCACCTCACGGGCATTCCCCCTTGCATATCTTCCAACACTAGTCTAGCATAAAATCCGCATGTGTAAATAAAGAATTTAAGAAATAAAGAAATTAGTAAATCTGAAAATTCAAGAAACGGCGGTGTGCTATAGTGAGAAAAACGCAATCGGGTGATGCGTAATTGCCGCGACTTTCAAGCGATAAAAATATAACGACCACCGTGCGGATCCGGGTTCCTGCGCGATTTCAGGAAGATCTGAAACTTGGGCTCTTTCAAGCAGAGATCGAGCAAAAAGTGATGATCACGGCGGTGCTAGAAGAGCTAGACCATCGATTGGAACTGGGAAGTGCGGAGGAATTACCGGAGGATAAGAAGTGGTCGGAATGGGTGTTTGCTGTACCCAAAGATCTATACCGGCGTGTGATCGCAAAGTGTATGGAACACCATGTT
>Ga0209012_1002901_pt1 | contig 13851 bp, 10 predicted proteins | sample RS3BMetagenome_FD_184735 | JGI IMG/M metagenome (GOLD analysis project Ga0209012, IMG submission 184735) | Ferric oxide microbial mat and aquatic microbial communities from Rainbow Spring, Yellowstone National Park, USA - RS3B (SPAdes) (version 3) ...
GGGGCCGAGCGGCTCGTCGTGGTCGTCGACCACCCGCACCTCGGGCCACGGATAGTCGGGCCGCTGCCGGCCGCAGGTGGCCGCCGGCCCGTGGTCCCACCCGGTGGCCAGGATGGCGCCGGTCTCGGTGGTGCCGTAGCAGGTGCAGACCTGCACCCCGAACCGCCGCTTCAGGGAATCGATCTCGGGGATCATCGGCCCGACCACCATCGCCCGCAGCGGCGTGTCGGCGTCGTCGGGGCGCTCGGGGAGGCTGTAGAGGTAGGCGAGCATCGGGCCGACGATGGCGGCGCAGACGCAGTCGGCGCGCCGGACGTCGTCGAGGAACTCGGCGGCGCTGAAGCGGTCGCGCCAGACGAAGCGGGCGCCGCGGGCCATGGCCTGGTTCAGCGACGACTTGCCGGAGTTGTGGAACATCGAGAAGGCGCAGTAGAGGCCTTCGCCCTCGCCGAAGGCGTCGGCCGGCGCCCACGACCACATGTGGTAGACGGTCGCCCACGGCACCCGGACGCCCTTCGAGCGCCCGGTCGTCCCCGACGTGTAGAGGAGCGCCCCGATGTCGCGGTACTCCGGCCCGTCGAGGTCGGCGGCCGGGTCGACCGACAGGAACGTCGCCCCGTCGACCACCTCGAGGCCGGGTGGCGGCGCCGGCAGGTCGGCGCCGCTCCCGTCGTCGAGCACCACCAGCCGCCGCAGCCCGGGCAACGACGGGGCGACCGCCAGCACCTCGGCGGCCATCGCCTCGCCCACGACAATGAGCGAGGCGCCGCAGTCGTCGAGGACCTCGGCCAGCAACCGGCCCTTCAGTGCCGGGTTGAGCGGGACCTCGATCGCCGTGAGCCACCCGAGGCCGATCCAGGCGCAATAGGCATCGGGGCCGTTCGCCAGCATCGTGGCCACGTGCTCGCCCGAGGTCACGCCGAGCCGGCGGTAGGCGGCGGCCCATCGCCGGCATCGCCGGTCCAGCTCGCCGTAGGTGACGGTGTCGCCGTCGACGTGCTGCAGCGCCACCCGGTCCGGCGCCTCGGCCGCCCATCGGGCGATCGCGTGCGGGGCCAGCACCCGGCGGGGCAGCCCGACAGCCCGGCGCGCCCCGGGGGCGCCCGTCGGCGGGCCGGTCGGCGGCGGGGTCGCAGAGAGTTCCGGCATGACCCCGTATATATATGATTTGCTATCTTTGTGCCTGTGGAGCCTCGGTGACCGACGACGGCCCTCTCGTCTCCCTCGACGCCAAGGTGGTGCTGATCAGCGGGGCGGCACGGGGCCAGGGCGCCGCCGAGGCACGCCTCGTCGCCCGGCTCGGCGGGCGGGTGGTGCTCGGCGACGTGCTCGACGACCTCGGCGAGGAGGTGGCGGCCGGGATCGGCGAGGCCGCCCGCTACGTCCACCTCGACGTCTCGGAGCCCGACGACTGGGCGGCGGCGGTGGCGGCGGCACGGGCGGCCTTCGGCGGGCTCGACGGGCTGGTGAACAACGCCGCCGTCTGGTGGACCCGCCCGCTGCTCGACGAGGGGCTCGAGGACTTCGACCGCCTGCTCAAGATCAACCTCTACGGTCCGTTCCTCGGGATGAAGGCGGCGGCGCCGCTGCTGGCCGAGGGCGACGGCGGCGCCATCGTCAACGTCTCGTCGATCGCCGGGATTCTCGGCTTCTCGGGCCACGGCTCCTACGCCGCCGCCAAGTGGGGGCTGCGCGGGATGACCAAGGTGGCCGCCGCCGAGCTCGGCCCCCTCGGGATCAGGGTGAACGCCGTCCTGCCGGGGGTGATCGACACGCCGATGATCCACCTCGACGAGGCGGCCAAGGCGGCCTACGCCGGCAACCCGCTCCGGCGGGTCGGCGAGCCCGGGGAGGTGGCCTCGCTCTGCGCCTTCCTGCTCTCCGACGCCGCCGCCTTCATCAGCGGGGCCGACCTGGTGGTCGACGGCGGGAGCTCGGCGGTCGGGCCGACGAGGGCCGAGGTGACCGGCGGGCACTGACGTCCGGCGCGGCGTTGCGGAGGGCGAGGCGGCGGCCCGGGGCGGCCCCAGGTCCGGCCATCACCATCAAAGTTATATAGTATTGGACCCGATGGCGGAGCATCGAGACGGCACGCCTGGGCCACTGGCCGGCGCCGGGGCGGCGTTGGAACCGAGCGGCGGTGCGCTGCCGGCGCACCGCCAGGACGGCCTGGCGGCGGTGCTGCTCGAGCACCCGATGCCCGACGACGAGGGCCTGCTGTTCACGGTCGACCGCCGGGTGACCGCCGGCGAGGCCAAGCGACAGGCCCGGTCCACCGCCGCCGCGCTGGCCGAGGCCGGGCTGGCACCGGGGCAGGCGGTCGGCGTCTGCCTGCCGAACTGCCCGGAGGCGATCACCACGATGGTCGGGATCTGGCTGGCCGGTGGGGTCTTCGTCCCGCTCAACCCGAGGGGCGCCGCCCCGGAGCGCCGTCACATGCTGGCGACGACCGGCGCCGCCGCACTGATCGGTCCTGACGGGCTCGAACGGCTGGACGGCGAGCGCCGCTACGCCGACGACACCGCCTTCATCCTCTGGACGTCGGGCACGACCGGCCCGCCGAAGCCGATCGTGCACACCCACCACGCCTATGCCGAGCTGATCGACCGGGTGCTCAGCTCGCTGCGCTCGGAGGACCGGCGCCGGTCCGGCCGGCCGCCGACCCCCAACCTCATCCCGACGTCGCTGGCCCTCAACTCGGGGATCTACAACTCGATCTTCGGCCTGCGCGCCGGAGCGGCGCTCGTCATCATGTCGGCCTTCGACCCGCTCGCCTTCGCCGAACTGGTCCGCCGCTTCGAGATCCGCTCGACCGTGCTCCCGCCGGCGGCGATGGTGTCGCTGACCGAGGCGGCCGAGGTCAGCGACCTCACGCCGCTGCGCTACGTCCGCAGCATCACCGCCCCGCTGTCGCCGCTCCAGGGCCGGCGCTTCGCCGAGAAGTTCAACGTGTCGGTCCTCAACAGCTACGGCCAAGCCGAGATCGGCGAGGTGATCGGATGGACGGCGGCCGACGCCCGGCAGCACCCCGAGAAGCTCGGGGCCGCCGGGCGCCCCCATTCCGGCGTCGACCTCAAGGTGGTCGACGAGGCCGGGACGACGGTGCCCGGTGGCGAGGTCGGGCGGCTGCTGGTGCGCCCCCGACGGATGGCCGCCGGGTACGCCGGCGACGGCGCCCTGGCCGACCGGCTGGACGACGAGGGCTTCCTCGACACCGGCGATTTGGCCAGGATCGACCCCGAAGGGTTCGTGTGGATCGAGGGGCGGGCCGGCGACCTGATCAACCGCGGGGGGAACAAGGTGTTCCCCGAACAGGTCGAGGAGGTGCTCCGGCTGTCGCCGTCGGTGGCCGAGGCGGCGGTGATCGCGGTGCCCGACGACCGCCTCGGGGAGGTCCCGGTGGCCCTCGTGGTGGGCGCCGGCGAGGGGTTCGACGCCGACGAGCTCGAACGGCTCTGCCGCCGGCACCTCTCGCCGTACAAGGTGCCGGCGTCCTTCGAGCCGGTGTCGTCGCTGGCCTACAACGAGGCCGGCAAGCTGTTGCGCCGCGAGCTGGCTCGGCGCTACCTCGACGGGCGTCGACGATGAAGGGCGCCTCGAACCCGGCCCGGGTACGACCCGGCGTCGGTCGGTGACGCCGGCGTCAGCCGGCCGGGGCGAAGGCCCGTTCGACCATGTCGTGGAGGTCGGAGAGGGCCAGGCGCTCCCCGCGTCCGCCGTCGACCTCGACGACCGCCGGGTCCACCGACTGGTAGGCGGCGATCATCCCCGAGAGCACCCGCGCCAGGGCGTCGGGGTCGCCGGGGCGGATCACCCCCGCCGCCTGGCCGTCGGCCAAAAGGCGCGCCTGGAGCGCCATCGCCGAGGCCAGGTTCTCCCCCAGCTTCTCGTCGACCGCCCGGTCCGAGGACGGCGGGAGCCCGACCCGTCCGGAGCGGAGCCAGAGGCGCCCGAAGTGGGGATGGGAGCGGAAGAACTCGACCTCGAAGTCGACCAGCGCGTGCAGCCGCTCGAGCGGCGGCAGCTCGCTCGTCACCACCGCCGCCAGCCGCGGCAGGAAGGCCTCGCCGCGGCGGGTGAACACGCTCAGGTAGAGGTCCTCCTTGCTGGCGAAGAACGAGTAGACCGAGCCGACCGAGAACTCCGCCAGCTCGGCGATCTCCTTGAGGGTGGCGTCGTTGAACCCGCGCCGGCCGAACACCTCCTCGGCGGCGTCGAGCAGCTGGCTCCGGCCGAGCTCCTGGTACTGGGTGCGGCGCTGCTGGCGCCGGCCGGCCGGTGCCCTCGTCGTGTCGGCTCTCGCCATCGGCGGTGCTCCCCTGCTCGCCCGGGGCGAAGAGGCGCCACGGCGAGCCCCCTACACTACGGCCTCTCATCAGGGCCGCCCGGACGAAGGAGAGACTGATGCCCGACGTCGACCGACCCCGTCCGCCCGAAGGTGACTGGCTCGGCACGCCGTTCCTGCACTTCGAGCGTCTCGGGCCGATCGCCAAGGTGACCGTCGACCGGCCGGAGCGGCGCAACGCCCTGACCGCCGCCATGTACTTCGGCATCCGCTACGCCATCGACCATGTCGGCCGGGACGACGCCCTGGCCGGCCTGCTGCTCACCGGGACCGGCGACGTCTTCATCCCCGGGGGCGACATGGGCGGCGAGCAGGTCGACAACTGGGGGGCGGTCCATCTGCTCGGGATGGACACGACACCGTTCGAAGCCGTCCGCAACGCCCCGAAGCCGGTGGTCTGCGCCTTGAACGGCCTCACGCAGGGCGGCGGGATGATGATCGCCATGCTGGCCAGCGTGTCGGTGGCCAGCGAGCGGGCCACCTTCCGGGCGCCGGAGCTGTTCCGCGGCATCGCCGACACCAACTACGGCCAGATCCTCCCCCGCCAGATCGGGCCCGCCCGGGCGCGCGACATGCTGCTGACCGGGCGGGTGGTCGATGCCCACGAGGCCGAGCGCTGGGGGCTCGTCTCCCGGGTCGTGCCCCACGACCAGCTGATCGACGCCGCCATGGACGTTCTCGCCTGGTGCTGCCGGACCGGCCCCGAGGCCCGCCGGGCGGTCCAGCGCTCGATCGACGGCTTCTACGGTCACTACGACAAGATGTCGATGGAGGACAGCTTGGCCGGGGCCGAGTCGATGGAGGGGATCACCGCCTTCGCCCAGCGACGCTCCCCTTCATGGGTGCCCGAGGCCCTCCGGCTCGACGGTCGCCTCTGACGGCGACGGTGGGCGCCCCGACGACGTCCCGGCGGGCAGCTCGGTTCAACGAATCGAACTAGAGTTCAGACCGTCGGGCCGCGTGGCGTCCGGCGGGGAGGATGCGCGATGCGTGCGGACGACCTGATCCTCGTCAGCGTGGACGACCACCTGGTCGAGCCACCCGACGTCTTCGCCCACCACCTGCCGGCCCGCTTCGCCGACCGGGCGCCGAGGGTCGTCCGCCGCCAGGACGGGTCCGACGTCTGGGAGTTCGACGGCTCGGTCATCCCCAACGTCGGGCTCAACGCCGTGGCCGGGCGGCCGAAGGAGGAGTACGGCGTCGAGCCGACGGCCTTCGACGAGATGCGCCCCGGCTGCTACGACGTCGACGAGCGGGTCAAGGACATGAACGCCGGCGGCGTGCTCGCCTCGATGTGCTTCCCGTCCTTCCCCGGCTTCAGCGGGCGCCTGTTCGCCGCCGCCGAGGACAAGGAGCTGGCCAAGGCGGTCGTGCAGGCCTACAACGACTGGCACGTCGACGAGTGGTGCGGCGCCTATCCGGGCCGGTTCATCCCGATGGGCCTCCCGATGCTGTGGGACCCCGAGGAGGCGGCGGCCGAGGTCCGCCGGCTGGCCAAGAAGGGCGTGCACTCGCTGACGTTCACCGAGAACCCGGCCGCCCTCGGCTACCCGAGCTTCCACGACGAGCACTGGGACCCGCTGTGGCGAGCGCTGTGCGACGAGGGCGTCGTGCTCTCGGTGCACCTCGGCTCGTCCGGGCGGCTGGCGGTGACCGCCCCCGATGCCCCGGTCGACGTCATGATCACCCTCCAGCCGATGAACATCTGCCAGGCGGCGGCCGACCTGTTGTGGTCACGGGTGCTCAAGGTGTTCCCCGACATCCGCATCGCCCTCTCCGAGGGCGGGACCGGCTGGATCCCGTACTTCCTCGACCGGCTCGACCGCACCTACGAGATGCACCATCTCTGGACCGGCCAGGAGTTCGGCGACCGGGTGCCGAGCGAGGTCTTCCGCCAGCACTTCCTCACCTGCTTCATCGCCGACCCGGTAGGGATCGCGCTGCGCCATGAGATCGGCATGGACAACATCGCCTGGGAGTGCGACTACCCGCACTCCGACTCGTCGTGGCCGCACGCCGCCGAGGAGCTCGCCGCCGTGGCGGCCGACGTCCCCGACGGCGAGCTGGCCGCCATCACCTACGCCAACGCCTGCCGCTGGTACTCGTTCGACCCGTTCGCCCACCGGAGCAAGGATCGGTCGACGGTGGCCGCCCTGCGGGAAGAGGCGGCCGGCCACGACGTGAGCATCCGGTCGTTCGACAAGGGCCGGTTCGCCCGGTCGGGCACCGGGACCGACCTCGGGCGGCTGGCCGAAGCGGCCACCGCCTGAGGATCCCCCGGACCGCTCCCGATGGCCACCTTCGCCCTGATCCACGGCGGCGCCCACGGCGGCTGGTGCTGGGAGGAGCTCGTGCCCGAGCTCGAGGCGCGCGGTCACGTCGCCGTCGCCCCCGACCTGCCGATCGAAGACGAGTCGGCCGGCGCCCTCGCCTGGGCCGAGACGGTCGTGGCCGCCCTGCCGCCGGGCGCCGACGACGTCGTCGTGGTCGGACACTCGCTCGGTGGGATGGCCGTCCCGGTGGTGGCCACCCTGGTGCCGGTGCGCCACCTCGTGTTCCTCGCCGCCATGGTGCCGATGCCGGGGATGGCCTACGCCGACTACCTCGCCACCCAGCCCGACGCCATCTCGTTCTCGATGGACGCCGGCGGGGAGAGCTGGGACCCCGAGGCGTCGCGCACCTTGGCGCCGGAGGCAGCCGGCGGGGCGAGCGTCCCCTGGGCGGCGGCCCGGGCCGGCTTCTACCACGACGTGCCCGAGGACGTCGCCCGCCGGGCCTTCGAGCGCCTGCGCCCGCAGGCGATGACCGTCTTCACCGAGCGCTGCCCGCTCGAGACCTGGCCGGACGTGGCGTCGACCTACGTCCTCATGACCGAGGACCGGGCGGTGGACCAGGGCTGGTCGCGGCGGGTGGCCACCGAGCGGCTGGGGGCGACGGTCGTCGAGCTCGGCGGAGGTCACTCGCCCTTCTACTCCCGCCCGGTCGAGCTCGCCGAGACGCTCGACCGGATCGCTGCCGGCCGACCTTTCGCCCGAGGTCAGCGCCGCTCGTAGGTGACGCCGGCGGCCTCGGCGTCCCACACGCCCTCGCCGAGCGGCTCGTCGCGCAGCTCGCGCTTCAAGACCCGGCCGACCGGGCTGCGCGGGAGCTCGGTGCGGAGCTCGATGTAGCGAGGCAGGGCGAAGTACGGCAACTGGTCGACGCACCAGGCGAACAGCTCGGCCTCGGTGAGGGTGGCGCCGTCCTTCACGATCGCCGTCACCTTGAGGTCGTCCTCGGTCAGCCGGCTCGGCACGGCGTGCACGGCGACGTCGGCCAGGGAACCGTGCCCCATCAGGATCCGCTCGACCTCGAAGCTCGAGATGTTCTCGCCGCGCCGGCGGAGGTAGTCGGCCTTGCGGTCGACGAAGAAGAGGTAGCCGTCCTTGTCGACCCGCCCGACGTCACCGGTGTGGTACCACCAGTTCCGGCTGGTGGCCACCGTCGCCTCGGGGCGCCCCCAGTACCCCTCGAACATCACGTGCGGCCGCTTCGGGCGGAGCACGATCTCCCCGTCGGTGCCGGCCGGCACCTCCCAATCTCGGGCCGGTCGACGTCGTGGGCCAGCAGGTAGGCCATCGTGCCGAGCGTCGAGGTGATCGTGGCGCCGGTCCGGTTCATCTCGGGCCAGAAGTTCGAGACCGAGAACCGGCGGTAGATCGCCGCCCGGCCGCCGAAGAGCAGCGCACCGACCACGGCGGTCGTGATGGCGTTGAAGTGGAAGAGCGGCAGCGGCGTCCAGACGACGTCGTCGGCGCTGCGTCGCCAGCACCGGCCGACCTGGGTCGCCAGGGCGGCGTGGTAGTTGTGGCTCAGCATGCAGCCCTTCGACGGCCCGGTCGTGCCGCCGGTGTAGACGAAGGTGGCCAGATCCGACGGCCGTCGGCTCACCGGCCTGGCGGCGGCGGCACCGCGCAGCTCGTCCCAGCGGTGCAGCGTCACGCCGGCCAATGGCGGGGCGTCGCCGACCACCACGACGTGGGCCAGCTCGTCGAGGACGTCGACCACCCCCTCGGCCCGATCGGCGAGATCGGCCTGGACGACGAGCACCCGGGCGCCGGAGTCTGCCAGCTGGTGGCGGAGGTACTCGCCCTTGTAGGCGGTGTTGACCGGGACGGCGACCGCCCCGGCCCAGATGATGGCCCACCACGCGAGCACCGCCTCCGGTGCGTTCTCGAGCAGCGTGGCGACCCTGTCGCCCGGGGCCACCTCGAGCGAGGCCAACCCGGCGGCCAGCGACGCTGCCTCGGCGGCGACGTGCCGGGCGCTGAGGGAGGTCCCGTCGACGTCGAGGTACTCGCCGTCGGGGTCGTCGCCGAGCCGGTGCTCGAGCAGCTCGTACAGGGTCGTCAGCTCGACGTCGCCGCTCCACCCGCTGGCGCCCACCGCTCCTCCTCCCTCCTCCCTCCCTCCGGCGAGCGCCGATCGGTCCCACCCCCGCCGCCGGGGAGGTCCCACCGTGGCACGGTCCAGCGACCTCTGGGGCTTGCTCGTTGAACGACGAGTGTAGTTGGCTGAACCGAGGTACACCGCCGGCGCGGTCGACGAGGGGAGGGCGGCGCTGCGCACCTTTGCCGGACCCCGGAGCTCGGCGGGCCAGGCGGTCCGCGACCTGCGATACTCGTCGGGCCCGGTGGGCCGCCGGGCGTCCGTCACGGGGGTCGGATGAGCGAGTTCTTCACCTTCCTCATCGCCGGCATCGTGACCGGCGCCATCTACGCGGTGACCGCCGCCGGTCTCGTGGTGACCTACAACACCACCGGCGTCTTCAACTTCGCCCACGGCGCGGTGGGCATGGTCCTCGCCTTCTTCTTCTGGCAGCTCTGGCAGGGGTGGGGCTGGCCGGCGTGGCTGGCGCTCGTGCTGGTGCTGCTGGTCGCCGCCCCGGTCCTCGGCCTGGCGATCGAGCGGCTGATGATGCGCAACATCCACGGGGCGTCGACCGGCACGGCGCTGGTGGTGACCATCGGCCTGCTGCTGTTCCTCTACGGCTTGGCCAACACGCTGTGGGCCCAGACCACGAGCCGGACGCTGCCGAACTTCTTCCCGAACGACCAGGTGACGATCGGCCAGGTGACGGTCAGCGCCGAGCAGCTGATCACCGTGGGCGTGGCGGTGCTGGTCGCCGTCGTGCTCCGGGTCTTCTTCACCCGCACCCGGCCGGGTGTGGCGATGCGGGCGGTGGTCGACGACCCGCAACTGGCCTCGCTCAACGGCGCCTCGGCCGCACGGCTGTCGGGGTACGCCTGGATGATCGGCACGATGCTGGCGGCGGTGGCCGGCATCCTGCTCGCCCCGCAGACCGAGATGAACATCCTCCAGCTGACCCTGCTCGTGGTCTACGGCTACGCCGCCGCAGTGCTCGGCCGGCTCCGCAGCCTCCCGCTCACCGTGCTCGGGGCGCTGCTGCTCGGGGTGGCCAACTCGATGGCCATCGGCTACGCGCCGGCGTCGGCCGTCTCGTACGTCACCGCCGCCCTCCCGATGGCCCTGTTGCTGCTGGCGCTGATCCTCCTCCCCCAGCAGCGGTTGCGGGTCGGCCGGCTGGTGAGGGTCCGACCGCCCCGGGTGGCAACCGCCACACAGACCTGGCTCGGGGGGGCGGCGACGGTGGCCGCCACGGCCGTGCTGGCGGCCGTGCTGGGTGGGACCAACCTGATCACCCTCGGCGAGGTGCTGGCGATCGCCATCCTCGGCCTCTCGCTGGTGCCGCTGGCCGGCTTCGGCGGTCAGATCTCGCTCTGCCAGTACTCCTTCCTCGGCCTCGGCGCGTTCGCGATGGCCAAGATCGACGGCGGCGGATCGGTGCTCGGACTGCTGGCCGCCGTCGGGCTGTGCGCCGCCAGCGGGGCGGTCCTCGCCCTGCCGGCGCTCCGGCTGCAGGGCCTCTACCTGGCCCTGGCCACCCTGGCCTTCGCCGTGCTGATGGACAACCTCTTCTTCACCTCCAACGCCGTGATGGGCCAGGGCGGCACGCTCAACGTCGGGCGCCCCGACCTGTTCGGCTACCGCTTCGGCTCGGAGCGGGTCTTCATCGTCGCCCTGGCGGTCGTCTTCGCTCTCTGCGCCGTCGGGGTCGGCGTCCTGCGCCGCTCGGTCCTCGGGCGCCGCCTGGTCGGGATGAACGACAGCCCGGCCGCCGTGGCCACCTCGGGCCTCAGCTTGACGGTGACCAAGCTCGTGGTCTTCACCATCTCGGCCGGGCTGGCCGGGCTGGCCGGCGCCCTCTACGGCGGCCTCGAGGGCACCGTCGGCGCCGACCAGTTCCAGTTCATGCTCTCGCTCGCCCTCTTCCTCTCGGTGACGATGGCCGGCATCTCGACGCTGAGCGGCCCGCTGGCCGCCGGGATCTTCCTGGCCGTGGTGCCGGTGATCGCCAGCCACATCTCGGCCGTCCCCTACCTCCTCTACCTCGGCTCCGGCGCCGGCGCCATCAGCATCGGCCGCCGCCCGAACGGGCTCAGCCAGGCCTGGGTCGACCTCGGCGACCTCTGGCGGCGCCGGGCGCGCCGCGGCGCTTCCCCGCCGGTCGAGCCGGCGGCGCGCCCGACGGCGGAGGTGGGCACCGGTGCCTGAGCTCGTGGTCGACCATGTGAGCGTCCGCTTCGGCGGCGTCTCGGCCCTCGACGACGTGAGCCTCCACGTCCGCCCGTCGTCGGTCCACGGCCTGATCGGCCCGAACGGCGCCGGCAAGACGACGCTCTTCAACGTGGTCACCGGCCTCCAGCCACCGACGCGGGGTCGGGTGCGCCTGGGCGAGCGGGACATCACCCGCGCCGGCACCCACGTGAGGACTCGGCTCGGCATCGCCCGCACCTTCCAGCGGCTCGAGGTGTGCGGGACGCTGACGGCGGCCGAGAACGTCCAGCTGGCCGCCGAGGCCAAGCGGGCCGACCGTCGCCGCGGCCGGGCGCGGGCCGAAGAGCTGCTGGAGCGGGTCGGGGCCCGGTCGGTGGCCGACGAGCCGGCCGACGCCCTGCCGACGGGAACGGCACGCCTGGTCGAGCTGGCCAGGGCGCTGGCCACCGACCCGTCGGTGCTGCTGCTCGACGAGCCCAGCTCGGGGCTCGACGAGTCAGAGACCGCCGCCCTCGGGCGGGTCCTGCGGGACCTGCGGGACGAGGGCATGGCGGTGCTGCTGGTCGAGCACGACATGGGCCTCGTGATGCAGGTCTGCGACCACCTCGACGTCCTCGACTACGGCGCCGTCATCGCCAGCGGGGCGCCGGCCGAGGTGGCGGCCGACCCGGCGGTGCAGAGCGCCTACCTCGGCACGACCGGTGACGAGCGTCCTTCGCCGGCCCGCCCCGGCGCCGTCGCGGCGCCCGCCGCCGGACCGTCGCCGGCCGCCGGACCGCCGGCGGTGGCCGTGCACGACCTCCGGGCCGCCTACGGCCGGATCGAGGTGCTCCACGGGGTCACCCTCGAGGTGCCGGCCGGCGGCGCCTGCGCCCTGCTCGGTCCGAACGGCGCCGGCAAGTCGACGTTGCTCAAGGTGCTGAGCGGCTCGCTCGCCCCGACCGGCGGCCACGCCGAGGTGGACGGGGTCGACACCGCCAAGCTGGCGCCGGAGCGGCTGGCCCGCCGCGGCATCTGCTCGATCCCCGAGGGCAGGGCGATCTTCCCGAACCTGACGGTCACCGAGAACCTCACGATGTGCACCTACCGGGGCCCCGGGTTGAAGGCGGGCGACCTCGAGGCCCGCACCTTCGAGCGCTTCCCGCGCCTGGCACAGCGCCGCAAGCAGCTGGCCGGCACCCTCTCGGGAGGAGAGCAGCAGATGCTCGCCCTGGCCAGGGCGCTCTACACCAACCCGTCGGTCCTGCTACTCGACGAGATCTCGATGGGACTGGCGCCGCTGGTGGTGGCCGAGCTCTACGGGCTGGTCGGCGAGCTGGTCGGCAAGGAGGGGCTGACGATCGTCCTCGTCGAGCAGTTCGCCCAGGCTGCCCTGGCCATCGCCACCCAGGCCGCCGTGCTGGTGAACGGGCGCATCGTCAAGTCCGGCGATCCGCAGGCCGTCGGGGCCTCGCTGGCCGAGACCTACCTGGGCGCCCCGGCCTGAGCGCCGGTCGGCCCGCCGGCCGGAGCGTCGGAGAGCAGCGGCGAGGCGGTGTTCGACGGCCACTGCGGGCGGTGGTAGCCGCGGAAGGCGAGCTCGCCCCCTCGCAGCTCCCGGATCGTGAGGAAGTCGCCCTTGTACCCGCGGTGGTCGTAGGGGGCGAAGGTGAGGTAGCACCCGGGCCCGCCGTTGGTGCACGGCATCCACTTGATCCGCTCGAGGCCCAGCTTGACCTCGTGGGGGGTCGGGATGCTGGCGTTGGCGATCCCGAGCATCGCCGCCCGGGCGGTGTCGTAGCCGAGCGCCACGACGACGTTGCGCGAGGTCCTTGCGAAGCGGCGCCCGAACCGCTCGAGCATCGCGTCGTAGTTCGGGTTGGTGCCGTCCTCGCCGAGCTGGTCGACCCCGTGCCAGCCCTCGAGCCCCTCGGCCCACTCGTTGGAGTTCGAGTAGAACATGAAGGCGGTGCCCATGAACCGCGGCGGGTCCCAGTCGAGCGCCCCGAAGGCACGGGCGAAGTGGAACGTCGAGTAGCCGTAGCCCATGTAGACGATCGCCTCGGCCCCCTGGTCGCGCATCGTCGCCAGGTGGTCCTCGAGCCCGCGGGGGTTGGGTCCGAGCGAGACCTCCTTCACGATCTCGAGGCCGACCTCTCGGGCGGCCTGGCGGAAGTACTCGGCGTAGTCGCCCCCCGACGACCCGCGCTCCCAGAAGAAGCCGACCCGGCGGTGTCCCTCCCGGGCGCACCAGTGGGCGCCGAGGTACGGCTCGGTCGGGATGTCGCCGTTGGCCACCGTGAAGCAGTACTCGCCGTAGAAGCGCACCGCGCCGGTCCAGCCGAGGCAGGGGACGCCGGTGGCGTTGACCAGGTCGCGGACAGCGACCGAGTTGTCCGAGATCATCGGGCCGAGGACCACGACGCAGCCGTGGTCGACCAGCGCCAGGTAGCCCTGCTGGACCTTGCGGTAGTTCTCCCGGGGCAGGCCGCGGGCGTCGACGGTGAAGATCTCGACCGGCCGGTCGTAGATGCCCTCGTTCAACGAGTCCTCGACCGCCAGGATGGTCGAGTCGATCCAGTCGGCCAGCAGCTGGCCGAGCTCCATGTCGATCAGCACCCCGATCTTGACCGGCTCGAACGGGTCGCCCTGGGTCTGCAGGCCCCGGGTCGGCGGGTAGACGACGATCGACTCGACCGCCTTCTCGCCGATCCTCCCGCCCCCCTGGTACCACCGCTCGTTGCGCCACTCCCCGGTGGTCGCCGTGTCGACCCCCGACGCCACCGTGGCCACCGCCCGGTCCTCCCGGGCGATCCCGTGGTCGATCGGCGCCGGGAACATCCGTTCGGCGTAGCGCGTGGGCTCGTCGTGGCCGTCGGTCACGTCCCTCTCCCTCCCCCGGCCCGACC
>Ga0209012_1002903_pt1 | contig 13841 bp, 20 predicted proteins | sample RS3BMetagenome_FD_184735 | JGI IMG/M metagenome (GOLD analysis project Ga0209012, IMG submission 184735) | Ferric oxide microbial mat and aquatic microbial communities from Rainbow Spring, Yellowstone National Park, USA - RS3B (SPAdes) (version 3) ...
AAACTGGGCTTCATGTCACCCCTCGAAGCCCGTCAGGCTTATGCCATGCAAAAGGCGGCCTGAGTTGCAAAACCGTGTCCAGATAATCCGTGCCGGTACAGCTGATCCGGCTTTGGGACATGCCGAGCGCCGCAACGATTTCGCCGACGGTGCGAGGCCGCTCAAGGAGATAGCGAACGATCCGCAGCCGCGTTTCGTCGGCCAAACCCGAGAAGAATCTTGCGTACAGGCCGTCGGCTACGCGCCCCCGATGGTTATCAGACGTTATGGCGTGCATGTTGACAACATCATATCATGGCTTTGTGATGTGTTAACTACCTGTCGTGCCGCAAGGAGTCCAATGAGCACGTACGACCTCGTCATCCTCGGCAGCGGTTCGGCCGCGTTCGCCGCCGCCATCCGCGCCCGCTCCCACGATGCTCGCGTCGCGCTCGTCGAATCTGCAACCGTCGGCGGCACCTGCGTAAACGTCGGATGCGTGCCGAGTAAGTTCGTTTTGGAAGCGGCCCAACGGCGACACGACTGCCCAGGTTCGCCGCTCGACGTGCCCGCGATGATCGAGCATAAAAATGATCTCGTCAGCCACCTGCGGCGCGTGAAATACGAAGATCTACTGGAACGCTATGATCTCGAGCTGATTCGCGGTGAGGCGAGCTTTCACGACGGAGAAACGTTGCAAGTGGGCGATGAAGCCATGCACGCTCGAGCCTACGTGATCGCGACGGGCGCGTCGGCGACGGCTCCGCCGATAGTCGGGCTCGCGGAGAGCGGTTTCCTCACGAGCACCAGCGCACTGGAATTAAAACACATCCCGGCGCGCCTAGCAGTCATTGGCGGCAACGCGATTGGTTTGGAGCTCGGCCAGTATTTTGCGCGCATCGGCAGCCGCGTAACGATCTTCGAAGCCCTCGACAGCATTGCGCCGCTCGAAGAGCCGGAGATCCGCAGCGCTCTTGCTGACGCGCTGCAGCATGAAGCAATTGAAATCGTAACGTCCGCGGGCATTACGAGCGTACAGCGCAATGGCGACGAGCGCATCGTCCGGTTGACGCCTCGGAACGGACAACCCGCGGAGTATGGATTCGATGCGATTCTCGTCGCAACGGGCCGCCGCGCAAACACCGCCGGATTGAACCTCGAGGCTGCCGGCATTCGTACCGCGCCGAACGGAGCCGTCGCGACCGACCAGTACTTGCGCACGGCGAATTGTCGCGTCTACACGGCGGGCGACGTCACCGGCGCGCCGCAGTTCGTATATGTCGCAGCCTATCAAGGTGCGCTCGCCGCCGATAACGCGCTTTCGCACACCCCGAAGGTGCAAAACCTCACGGCCGTGCCGCGGGTGATCTTCACGCAGCCGCGTTTGGCAGCCGTCGGCGAAACGGAAGCGCAGGCGGGCGCTCGCGGTCAGCACGTAGAAACGGCGGTCCTGGATTTGGGCGAAAACGTGCCGCGTGCAATCGTAAACGGCCACGGAGGCGCGATCAAAATCGTCGCAACGGCCGTCGAACGCAAGATCATCGGCGTGCACATGACCGGCGAGCATGCGGACGAGGTTATCCAAGCGGCAACCTATATCGTGAAAATCGGCCTCACGGTAGCGGACGTCGTGGATACGTTCCACCCATATCTGACGATGGCGGAAAGTTTGCGCCTGTGCGCGCAGACGTTCGATCGCGATCCGGCGTCGCTCTCATGCTGTGCGGCGTGATGCGGGGATGCATCGCCACATCGGCTTGGCTGCAATCGTGGCGGCGATCGTTGGAACGACCTTGCTGCTCACCAGCACCGCATTGGCTGCGAAGCCGCTTTTTCGCGACGCAATGTACTACGTTGTTCCTTTCACGGTGGCCGTAGTCACGCGGTGGCATGCGCTCAAAGGCGTGAATGGTGAAGCAAGGATTGACAGCGCCGTCGACGCTACTGCTGGCGCGGCCGCACTCGCTCATGGTGACGCAGATCCGATCGGCGATCGCGCGTATCGGGTATGAGGCTCGGGTAGTCCGTACCGCCGAGGAAATAACGAGCCGGTCCGTGGACACTCTCGCGGGTGCCATCATTTCCGCGGCGAGCACGTCCGAGATGGGCGCATCGCTGACGCAGGTTCCGGGACGTTTACGGGACGAACGGCCCGATCTGCCGATTGCCATTACGACGCTCATCCCGGCGGATCGCGCGATACCGCCGTTCCGCAAAACGCTTGAAGCGGTATACAGAGATACTGAACTCGTCTCGGTGGCTAAGGATTTACGCGCTGGACAATGCAGCGCTCGCAAGGCGCATATCTTGATCATCAGTCACGACGATGCAGCGCACGACGGAACGATTGACGCCACTCTGCGCAAACATTTCGCGCCCCACTGACGCGCCGCACCACCCTCGTCCGGACGGCTACGGAAATCGCAGAATCAGTTGATGATGCGCGTCGATTCCGGGCATGCCGCGTTCTACACCATGATCTTTGCCGTCGCTGTGATAGACGAGCAGAATGCCATTCGCATGCGGAAACGGTCCCCGCACCATGATCACGACGTCTGCTGCGCCGTCCTTTTGCGCGGTGAAGGAATTGGACCGGCCCGTTCCGTCGAGCGGCGTAAACGTCACGGCGCCGGCGGCGAAATGGTTCTCGAACACGCTGTACGCTCCGCCCGGTACCAAGCCGTGAAATTCGAGTCTGATGAGCGGGCGCCCGCTCTGCGCGGCGCGCACCTGTGCAGTTCCCGTTGCGCCGAACCAATCGCCGGCTGAAACCGGCAGCAGTTTCCCCGCTGCCGTGTAGAGCGGCGTTGATGTCGCTGCGGCAATGGGCGCCGGCACGAAATTCGGAAGATGGATGATGCCTTGAGGTCCCTGGGCGGCCGGCGCACCGGCCTTGCGGACGAACACCTGCGGATCGATCGGAACCGGCTGATGCGACTCAGCCGAGAAAAACGCTGCATGCGTAACAAACGTATACGCGGCGGTCGGCGCGCTTACCGGCCCGAGCGCGAGAGCGCCAAGGCACAGAACGAAAACGGTCAAGATAGCTTTCACGGTTATAACCTCACTCAGCGCAAATCGGCGGCTACGGCATCATCCCTTGCATCATCGCAGGCATCCCTTCGCGTACGAAACCCGTGACCTCGTCGGCATGCCTCCGGATTGCGCTCAGGACTTCGGGGTCGTCGCTCGTCTCCTCGATCGCGACGCCGTGCGGCGTCAATTGCAGCTGCCGCCGGTACCGGGACGCGTAGCGGAACATGGTCGGCAAGCTGTCGCTCATGCAGCGAACTTCTTGCCCTTGTGCAACATGTTGATACATTTTAGCGACATGCGTTTGCAAGAGATCGGCGATGCGAGGATTGCTGGATTCTGTGACCGTGCGCACGCCGTTCTTCAGCGCATGCACCGAGCGGCGAATTTTACGGTGGTGTTGGAACATTTCCATGTAGACCTGCATGTCGGCCTCATCCGCCGATTCCATCATCTGCGCCATCTCGTCTCGGCCGCGCGCGGACGACGACATCGAACCATTGCCCTGCATCATCCCGCCTGAGGACATCATGCCGCTCATCGAACGTCGCGAGCGCTGGCAGGCGGCGAGTCCACAGACGGCAAGGAGACGCGACATAAAGGTAAGGCGGTTTATCTTGGAGCGCTTCTTTACATTCCCGGCATTCCCGTCGTGGGATTAGCGCTCCCACCGTGAAGGGCCGCCCACGTGGCTGCGGCTTCGTACGATAGATAGATAGCCGAAAGCAACAGCAACACGCCGCCGGCGCGCTCGAATGCACCGGCGAACCGCCGCAGAGTTCGAAGCTTCGCGAAGAGGCTTGCGGAGATCGCAAGCGTGAGTATCGGCACAGTTCTGCCCAGGCCAAATACGGCCAAGAGCACCGCGCCCGCGACGGGATGCGCGATTGCCACTGCACCCAATACTACAGCGAGCAACACGGGTGTGCACGCGGGACACGACGCGACCGCAAGCGCTGATCCGAGCGCGAAGGCTTCCCACGGACCGCCGCGCGATATGGAAAATGATGGCGTCATACGCAGCGCATTCAGCCGCAGCAGGCCCATAAAACGCAAGCCTATCAGGGCGAACGCGGCAGCGCCGATTGCATACAGCACGACGATATGCTCGCCGAACCAGTGCACCGCGGCTGCACCAATCGCAGCGGCGACCGCGCCGACGATCGCGCTCACCAGGATCAAACCGGCGCAGGCAGACGACGCGCGATAGAGAGCGGTTCGCCGATCAGACGCGACGCCGACACCGAATCCGACGATGGCGGGAACCAGTGCGTACGAGGCAGGCCCTAGGGACGCGGCAATGCCGGCGACGAACGCGGCGCCGAGCGCGATGGGGCCGAAGTGCGAGGTCGTACTCGTAATATCATGAAGACCGATCATACGGGATGCGGGTGATAACCAACGCGCCGAATCGCCGTCGCTATCGCTTGCGCCGAGGTCCGCTTTGGGTCGAACTGCACCGTTATCTCGTCATGACGCAAGTTCACGCTTTCCGCCAGTACTCCGGGAACAGCGGTAACCGCACGGGTCACCGTCGCGCGGCACTGGATTCAATACATCCCCAAGTGCGTGAATTCCACCGAACGAACTCCGCTGAGGTGCCGCAACTGCGCTGCGGCGTGTCCGGCAGGTGCGCCGCATCCGTTCGCAAGCAGCACGAGTCCCGCAAACAGAACGGATCGCCTCATTCTGCCGGCTGCACAACGGTTGAAAGGATCGGGCATGTGGCTTCGCCCGCTTCCTCCACGCTTTCCAAATGCGCGAGGAACTTGTCAAGTTCGATGAGCGACGCGATTCGTTCGGCAACATCGCGCCGTTTTGCGCGAATAATGCCGCGGACACTGGCGCACGGACGCTGCCGATCGCGGATCAGCGCGATGATCTCGTCCATTTCGCCAAGTTTCACGCCCAAGCGCTGGGCGTTGCGAATCATCGCAATGACCTCAAGCGAAGTATCATCGAAGTCGCGGTACCCGGCCGGTGTGCGGCGAGCCTTGACTAGGCCACGCTCCTCGTAATACCGGATGGCTTTGGGCGTGACGCCGGCGCGCGCCGCTAGTTCACCGATGCGCATCGGGTTCCACAATCTCGAAGCCGCATGCCTCGATTTGACGCCGGATCGCCGATGGCTGTGCTTTTTGCGGATCGTAGGTCACGACCGTCTTGCCGGTCTCCGCTTTCGCATCGACCCGGTGAACGCCGGGCAAGACGCGCAAACTGGCGGAAAGGGATCGTGCGCAGCTCTCGCAGCGCATGCCCCGCACGGTCATATTCAGCATTTCCATGGGCATAGTATAAACCTTGACCTTATGGGGAAGGTCAAGCAGCCTAGCGGGCCTGGCTCCGAATGGCCGGCGGAACGCGCTCGGGCTGGCGTCCGACGCTGCGCAACGCTTCGAAGAGCAGTGCCGGCCGCGTGGAGAGCGAATTGGCGAAGAGCGAGGTGACGCTCAGCGCCATTGCCGCCATCGCCCAGACCGGATATACCAGACCCGTGGTCGCTGCGGGAATGCCCAAGCCGTTGAACAGGAAGGCGAGGGTGACATTCTGCTGCACCTTGCGGTAGCTGCGAGCGCTGATTTCTCGCGCGGTCATCAGCGCGCCAAGGTCGTTTCCAACGATGATAATGTCGGAGGATTCGATCGCGATGTCGGTTCCCGCACCCAAGGCGATGCCGACGTCGGCTTGCATGAGCGCCGGCGCATCATTGATGCCGTCGCCCACCATCGCCACCTTTCCGCTGCGCTGCAGCGAGCGCACGATCTCGGCTTTGCCCTCGGGCAATACGCCTGCGTGAACCTGATCGATGCCGAGATCTAGGGCAACGCGCCGCGCAGCGCTCTCGTTGTCTCCGGTTACCAGCACTGGCGTTATTCCGGCTTTGCGCATCGCGGCGACCGCATCGCGGGCCTGCGGCCGCAGTTCGTCTCCCAGCGCAATCGCCCCAAGCGCCGCGCCATTCCGGCTGAGAGCGATGACCGTCCGGCCCTGCTCCTCGAGCGCGCGAATACGATTCGAGAGCGCCCCGAGATTCACGCCGCGTTCACTCAAGAATGACGGCTTGCCGACAAGCACTTCGTTGTTTTCTATCTTCGCCACGATGCCGTGCCCCGCAATTGCTTGGAAGTCGGTAACATTCGGCGGCAGGATGCCGCGATCGAGCGCGGCCTGGACGATCGCCTGCGCAAGTGGATGCTCCGACGAGCTTTCCGCCGCCGCGGCAAGGGCGAGCAGCTCTTCCGGCGATGACAGCGCCTCGATTTCTCGCACCGCCGGCATTCCGAGTGTGAGCGTTCCCGTCTTGTCCAGCACGAAATACTTGACTAAGCGGAACGTCTGAAACGCCTCGCCGGTGCGCATGATGATGCCGCGATCGGCGGCCTCGCCGGCGCCGCGCACGATCGACAGGGGTGCCGCGATTCCGACCGCACAAGGATAGCCCATGACCAGCACGCCGAGCGCGGCGAAGACCGCGCGTTCGGCGTCGACATGACCGGTGAGCAGAAGCGTACCCAACGTCCAGCCCAGCGCCGCAAGAGCCGCGATGATGAGCACGGTCGGCGTGTAGAAGCGAAGCACCCGGTCAACCAAATGCAGGATACCCGGTTTCAGGGCGCGCGCATCCTCGACGTGACGCACCACTTGCTGAAGGAAACTCTCTTCGCCGACTGCGGTGACTTCGATCAGCAGCGTACCGGAGCCGTTAATCGACCCGCCGATGACCGGGTCGCCTTCTAGCTTTTCGACCGGCATCGGCTCGCCCGTAACCAACGCCTGATTTACCGCGGAGTGACCACCGACGATGCGCCCGTCGACCGGTACACGTTCACCTGGTTTGACGCGCACCAGGTCCTTTACGTGGATCTCTGTGATTGCGACTTCGCGTTCGCTCCCATCGCGAACGACCCAGGCCGTGTCGGGTTGCAGGTCGAGAAGTATTTTTACCGCTTGCGAACTGCGCGTCTTCACGAGCAGCGAAAGCCACTCGGAGAAGATGTGATAGTTCACCACAAGCACCGAGACGGCGAAGAACGCGGCGGTCGGAAAATGCGCGGGATGCGCAATGAGGCCGATGAGGCCGCCGGCGATACCTGCGAACGCGCCGACTTCAAGCATGACGTGCTGGTTCAAGATTCCACGCCGCAGCGACTGCCACGCCATTTTCACGATATGCGGTGCGATGCCGAAGACCTGGACCGCGGCGAGCGCGCCGACGATGTACGGAAGTTGCGCCGTTGCGATTCCATGTTCGCGCATCGCGAAGAGCGCGACGGGCAAAGCGGCCAGCGCGGCGCTTACGCTCATCGCCAGGGCCAGTCCTTTCGGGCGCAGCACGTAGAAGATAATCCCGAGAAAACTCGCGATCACAACGGCCGGCACGATGAGGGCGCTCATGGAAGCCAGGTTCGCAATGAGTGCGATTGCAACGAGGCTGAGCCCGCTGGCAGTGAGCAGCCGCTCACCTTCGCGCACTAAATCGCGCTCTTCTTCATCGTAAGCTCGAACCTTGCGCGGATCCCAGATCGTATAGCCGATGTCGCGCAGCGTTTTCAAAAGTTGTTCCGGGCGAATCTTCGCCGGGTCGTACTCGACCAATGCCTGCTCATGGGTCAGGCTTACCGCGACGTGATGCACGCCGGGTTTCTTTCCGAGCGCCCGTTCAATCGTGCCGGTGCACAGAGAGCAGTGTAGGCCACCGATCTTCGCACGGAAACGCGCGCGGCCGGGCGTCGATGCCGGTTCCTCGGCCCAGTATGTCGATGATTCTCGTGCGGTCGCATTCATTATGACTCTACTTTAAACCCGTACCCTAAGGGGAAGGTCAAGTAGTTCTAACGACCAAAGCCGAAATGCGCAAAGTGAGGCCGCCGTGGAATCGCCAATCAGCATGTGGCCTTGTGTACGCTTGGTCGTTGCGGTCGGGATCGTGCGCTACCCACGCTGCGTTTTGCGTTTCGCGGCGAAAGACGTAAAAAGCCAACAACCCGGCCATAATTGCGCCAAGCCCAGAGAGGCTTGACCGCCATGTCGATACCCAGGAACAGCATCGCCCCGAACAACGGGCTGCCACGCCGAAGCCTTGCGAGCCTGGGCGCCATAGAATCTGGTGACATGACAACAGCGCGATGTGGTACCGGCTACGAACGCCGTGCGCGTTGTACCGCGCAACGGCCGCTTCACTTGCGTTCGCTAGTGAGCGCGCTCGTGGGCGGACTTGCCGGAGCACTTCTGCGACATTCGCTCTCGTCGGCGCGGTATGTCGGAGTACATTCCATCGGCATATTTGGCTTGGTGCTTTCGCCGCGTTGCGTTTCTACCGTCGGTATATGGATGCGTTCGCGCTCGGCAGGGTCTTGCGATCGCCGCGTGTCGGGCATGCGCGCCGATTTTGCTCGCCGTGGTGCTCGATGCGGCCGTGATCACTTATCCTGGCAGCAAACACCGTGCCTTTAGCGGTTTTCGGCCTCGGCGGGACGCTGCTCATTTTTGCGTTGGCGACCCCGCGCGCTTCTTCGCGATGCTTCACTTCCTGCGACGCTTCATGCGAACGCGCCGCCGGCGCGCTGCTGCTCGTCTCGGCGCTCCGCTAGTGACGCCGCATCAGATACGCATCGCGGAATGCCGCACAAGTCTGTAGGTAAGCGATGCGCGATTGGAACGGTGGCCGTTCTCTTTCAGTAAAAACGCCATGATTAAAAACGCCATGATTTGCACGTATTGGTCGCGGGAGAGGCTGCCTGGCGCGCCAAGCGGCATACTGTGCGCGATGAAGTCGAAGACGTTTGCCGCCGTTTTGCCCTTCACGGCCGAATGCGGCCCGGCAAGGGCGGGAGCGACGATCCCCTGAAGAGTCGCGCCATGGCACGCGGAGCAGCGCGCTTCGAAGATTCCGTGTCCGGTGGAAGCCTGTGCTTGGGTATACGACAGCGATTCGTTCGCTGAAGCGCTGTGCGCATGAGCCGTCGCGGCGACCAACGCCGCCATAACCATAATCCCAAGCCCGATTCTCATGCGAAGCTGTCCTTCGTCTTGTCAAACTTTGCCGCGACCGCGCCGGCATAGAACCCATATTTGCCTCGGATGTGCTCCCAACCCGATTTCGGATCGTCATAGATCCACGCAACGCGCGGAACGCGCCGTACGCCGTCGTCGAAATCCACATAGAAACACCGCCCTTTGTACGGGCAGTGATACTCGTGCGAGGTAATGCGCAGCAATTTGTGATCCACCGCCTGCGGATCGACATACCAGTTGCCTTCAATCTCTTGGAATTGCCCAGCTCCCGCATCGGCAAGGCGGTAGTCCGAGCGACTCTCGCGGATAATCAGTCGGTGTGCTTCCGTAACCACATCGGCAGTGTACTGCTTGCCCGACAAGCTGTGCTGTAATCGTGCTCACAGTCTCGCTGTTGCGCTCGCGTTACTATGATGCAGGGAGGAAACTACATCACATGTTTGCCGCAACTTCGCATCCGTGGGCCGTGCAAGACACCGCATTTGCGGTTTCAAATGCTTTTCCCCGTAGCACTCATGGGTCTGGTCGCCATTACGCTGCGATGCCGCAGCGTTGCGTGGGAACTCGCTAGGATTCGAGATGCACACCCAATCCGTGTGCGAGCCGGTTCACGAAATTGAAGTACGCCACGATCTGGCATGCATGCAGAATGGCGACGTCGTCGAGTCCGTTTTTCCGCAGCGAGGCGACGTCGCGTTCCTGCATCTGCGCCGGCGTCACCGTGAGCCGAACAGCGTAGTCAACCAACGCGCGTTCGCGCGGCGACAAAGTGCCGTAGTCCGGGGTAAGAATTGCTCGGATGATCCGCTCGTCACGCGAGACGGAGCGCAATGCGGCACTGTGGTGCTCGATTCAATACTCGCATGCGTTCGCCGCCGACACCACCACGGCGATCATCTCACGATCGCTTCGGGAAAGCGGCGACCTGCCGAACATGACGTGGCGGTAGAGCGCATAGTGTAAGGCGAGCGCATCGGGATCCAGCGACTGGGCTTGCAAGATGTGCGCTACGTTTCCGTCCGTTGAAATCGTTTGATACACCGATGTCAGCAAGCGATCCGCCGACGAGGGCCGTATCGTTTGTATCCACGCTGCGCCGTTGTCGTTCATGGCGTAGTCCTCAAGTGGAGCAGCGGATTCGCCCAAGCGCCCAGGTGTATCCCAATCGACTCTACGATCACAAAATCCCACACGACGTATCCGGCGATAAAAACCGCGATGGCGAGGGCGAGCGTATTGCAGCGCGCGCGGCGCGAGCGCGTCGCTTCATCGGCCGGGCAATTCCGTCCCGGCCGCAGATACCACAGGACCGCCGAAAGCGAGATAGTTAAACCGACCGCGACGAACGCCCACCAGTAGCGGCGGAACAACGAATCGGCAAGGGCGCCGGCAGCCGGAATCGCCAGCAATCCGAACAACGCCAAAATCAGCGGACCTGCGCAGCACAACGACGCGGCAAACGCGCCCATGAGTCCTGCCGTAAGTGCAAGCCGGTGTTCCTTCATTGCAGCAATGTTACCCACCGGCTGGATTCGCACGCAGTGAGCGGGCTTACTATTTGGCGCTTTTTCGAAGCCGAAGATTGTCTGTGATCTCGATCACAGCCGGAGCGTCCGTTCGGCCCTGGCGCAAGAGCGCTTCGCTCGATGCGATCGACTACTCGCATCTCTTAGCATATTCTGCAGCACCGCTTTCATGCGTGAGGTGAGACAATGCGATCTCGATGCAGTGGCTTTTGGGCGTTCCTCGTCCTGAGTTCGGCGGTAGTTTCCGGTTGCGGCGGCGGCACGGGCGGCAGTGTGCCGGCGAATCCACCCGGCTCTAGCAATCCTGCGCCTGGTCCGAGCACATCGGCGCCAAGTCCATCGCCGACGCCGACTCCGACTCAGACTCCGAGTGCGGCATCGGCGAACTACGTGCCGGTCTTTCAATCATCGTTTTCGTATGCCGGCAAAACCTATCCATACAGCATGGTAGGAGCGAATCCCGCCTCGCTCAGCACGACGACGATCCCGGTTGAAATCGTTCCGGTCAAACTCGTGTTCGCCGACGGTACCGTGTTCGATCCGGCGCAGGTGGTCTCGTCGCTCCTAACCTCGCCGATATTTACGACCGCGTCCTTCGCAGCCGGCATTACGCAGTATGGCGATGCGCAGATGCGCTCGGAGTTCTGGCAAAACGCCGCAAACTCGAACTATCACGTACTGCTTGCTGCGCCGCAAGTCTTCCCGGCGGTCACCGAAAACGTACCATCCGCGGACGGCTCGGTGGTAACGCAGCCGGATGGAACGAAACTCGGGGAAGTGACCTTCAACTGGTTCATGAACACCGTCCAAGTGCAACTCATTCAACAGCTCGGCCTCAAACCGACGAGCGTGGCGTTTTTCTCAACGGCCGATACGAGAGTGCTCGAGCCTGGAAGCAGCACTGCAACGTACGGAGGATATCACGACACCTTCCACCTGACGACGTCCTCCGGCTCCGCGACGTTCGCCACGATTTGGGGCGCGATGTTTTCCTCGAACACTCGCGACGTCACCCACGTTGGCCACGAAGTCGTTGAATGGCTGAACGATCCGTTCTATCCGTCAAACGCCAATATCGTCCCGTCGTGGACGAACCCTGGAACGACCGTATGCAACTCATCCCTGCTCGAGGTCGCCGATCCCGTGACACTCAAATTGTTTACGGTGAACGGCTACACGTTCGAAGACGCGGCCTTCCTCTCGTGGTTCAGCCGCCAATCGCCCTCGAGCGCAATCCAGGGACAGTACGATCTGCTGAACGTGCTCACGAGCCCTGCTTCTTCGTGTTAACGATTTCCGTTGTGATCCATCTTACAGCACCATGAGGACACTGTGGGCCACAATGGCGTCCGGAGGATGGATGTGATGGTTCATGTAGGCTACGGTAAAGCGGCGATTTGGGGCTTGCTCGCGGGCATCGCCATGGCGATCGTCACGATGATGATTACTGCCGCGGTGGGCATGGGATTTTGGACGATGCTGCTGCTGATAGCGGGCATAGTGCTGGGGCCTTCCGCCATGATGGGCGGCGTGAGCCTTGCGCCGGCCCCGATTTTTCTGGACACGAATTTTGGGTAGAACCGTGTCAAGAGAAAGGAGCTTGGAATGCTGAGTGAATCGAAGATGGGTGGGGTTGCGCTGGGCTCGGCGGAAGGAGCGCGCAGCGCGACTGGAGGCGAGCCCAGCGCGGCCGCCGAGGTGAAACGGTGGTCGGCGGGGCGGAAGAAGGAAGTGGTGCTGCGCCTGCTGCGCGGCGAACCGGTCGATGCCATCTCGCGCGAGGTGTCGGTGCCGATATACAAGCTCGAACGCTGGCGCGACCGGGCACTCGCGGGCATCGAAGCTGGGCTCAAGGAGCGGGAGAATGATCCCCTCGAGAAGCAACTGGACGAGGCCAACCGCCGCATTGGCGAATTGGTCATGGAGGTTGAGATTCTGCGCAAAGAAAGGCAGGCCAGAGGCCCTTTGGCCGGCAGGAGGTCGTCGAGATGAGCAAGACGACCTCCCCAAGCGTCGGCAAGCCCTACGGCCTGCAACGGGTCTGCCGGGTGCTTGAACTCCCCCGCTCGACGATCTACGCCCAGGGGCAACGGCAAGCGGCAAACGTCATACCGCTGCATCGGGCGCGGCGCGGCCCAAAGCCGAAGGTGTCGGATGCCGATCTGCTGGCCGCCATCCGGGCCGATCTGGCGGCCTCGCCCTTTACCGGCGAGAGACACCGCAAGGTCTGGGCGCGACTGCGTGCCTTGCGCGACATCCGCGTTGGACGCGGCCGCGTGTTGCGCCTGCTGCGCGAGAACCAGTTGCTCTCGGCGTATCGTCGGCCCCAGGGCGCACAGGTAGCGCATGATGGAACCATCACCACGGATCGCCCGAACGCGATGTGGGGCACCGACGGCATTCGCATCCAGACCGTCGAAGACGGTTGGGTGTGGGTGTTCTCGGCGGTCGATCACTACGATGCCTGCTGCGTCGGCATCCATGCGGTCAAGACCGGCAACCGCTTCGCGGCCTTGCAGCCGATCGCCCAGGGCCTCAAGGCAGAGTTTGGCGCCACCGGCGCTGATGCCGGACGCGGGCTGAGTCTGCGCATGGACAACGGCACGCAATACACCGCCGATGATTTCCTCAACCAGATCGAGTTCTGGGGCATCGCGCCGAGCTTTGCCTTTGTCGCCGAGCCACAGACCAACGGCGTGGCCGAGCGTTTCAACCGAACGTTAAAAGAGCAGGCCATTCACGGCCGTCTCTTCAAGAACGTCGAGGAGGTGCGCGCCGCCGTGACCGCGTTCAGGGATCGTTACAACCGCCATTGGCGTCTCGAAAAACTGGGCTTCATGTCACCCCTCGAAGCCCGTCAGGCTTATGCCATGCAAAAGGCGGCCTGAGTTGCAAAACCGTGTCCAGATAATCCGTGCCGGTACAAGCAACATCTCGAGTTTGCTCCACAAGTGAGCGCATGGGAAGGCAATAGATCAACCGCCGCGGCGTAGTCGTAGCTATCTCAGAATTTTGACAACGATGTCGACGCCACAACCAAGCGAGTATGATGGCGGCGGTCTTCCCCATACCAGTCGGAACTTCTAACAGCTCAGGAAATCTTTCGCAATTTGCTAGGCGCTCTTGGTAAGGAAATGGATCGTATCCGTCCATCGCTTTTTTAAAAAGCTCTTGTATTCTTCATTGCCAACACTCTCTCGGTTCATCAGATTCAACCCTCCTTTGCTGCTTGCGTTAGATTGTCACACCATTGACGTCTACTTGATATGCCTTTCAAAGATGAGGGTA
>Ga0209012_1002911_pt1 | contig 13814 bp, 15 predicted proteins | sample RS3BMetagenome_FD_184735 | JGI IMG/M metagenome (GOLD analysis project Ga0209012, IMG submission 184735) | Ferric oxide microbial mat and aquatic microbial communities from Rainbow Spring, Yellowstone National Park, USA - RS3B (SPAdes) (version 3) ...
GCCGCGGTACGGTGGTTGTGCCGATGCCGAACCGACGCTGGAGTTCCGATATGACGACGGCGTGGACGCGGAAGGACGGCTGGGTTGCAGTCACTCCGGTCATCGACAACGGCTGTCGATCGCTGCTCGAGATCGGCGTGACGAAATCACAGGATGCACCCGCAATTCTTCGCCCGGTCGAGAAGGCGCTACGCGAGGCGTTCGGCGAACCGGCAGCTGTACCCGATGATTTCGAACTTCGCAGCGATCACGGATCGGTATACACGGGCGCGAATTGCGAAGAGTTCTGCAACACCTGGCACGTCGAGCACACGTTTGCACCCGTCGGCCGCCCGACCGGCAACGCCGTCGCCGAACGTGTGATTCAGACGATGAAACTCGAAGTGCTATGGAACGACCGCACGAGTCGCTGAACCGGCAAACTCCGGCGGAGCGACGAGCCGATCTCCTCAGCGACCACCAGCGCACGACTCCTGGGTTGCAGGGGGCCTCCGGGGGCGCAGCCGTTGAGGAGCGTGCATTCGCGCAGGGCGCAGAGCCATCCCCAAACAATCAAGGTCAACCGCCGCTCGAAGCGGCAGCATAAACACGAGATTTTGGCGGCCACACCGTCAACCTCCGCGGGGAGCGGTGCAGGTCTTCGTCACCACCAGCGATTTCACAAAGGCTGTCCATGAATCGGCCGCAAAGCTCCACTCTCGCATCGTCCTTGTCAACGGAGAACGCCTCGCGGAAATCATGTTCGAACTCGGAGTCGGCGTAAAGACGACGGCAACGATCGAACTCAAGCGCGTTGACTCGGATTTTTTCATGGAATCCTAGTATGCCGGCCTTTCGGTTTCTTGACCCCTTTCTTCCAGGCTAGTATAGTATGCTCATGGAGCATACTCCACTTGGCCCCTCGATCCGCCATCTTCGGAAGCTTGCGGGCATTTCGGCGATGGAATTAGCGATGAAGGCCGGAGTTTCCGAGAGCGCAATCCGCAAGGTAGAGAGCGGCGATTCCAAGGAACCGAGCTTTCGCGTCGGAGTGAGGATTGCCAAGGCTCTTGGAATCCCCGCGGAGGCCCTCGCCGGGGAACCCATCGGCGCCGCGGCAGCGAACGCCTCCCTGCCGCGGGTGCTACGAACGCTCCGCGCGCACCGAGGCGCCTTAGGCGAGTTCGGCGTGCGGCATGCATCGGTATTCGGCTCCGTTGCCCGAGGCGAAGAGGGGCCTGCAAGCGACATCGATATCTTCGTTGATGTTCCAGCGCAAGGGTTTTCACTGCTCGATCTCTCCAGGGTCGCGTTGTTTCTTGAGAGCGTGCTTCAGCGACCTGTAGACCTCGCTACGAGCCGCTCGGCCGAGCGAAACCCGGCCTTTCGCGACCGGCTCGCCGAGGCCGTGAATGCTTTCTAATACCTGGGAGCCTCAAAGGCGCGAACAACGCATTGCCGATATTCTCTCAGCAATCGAACGCATCGAGAGGTATCTCTGCGCCGAAAGTCGTGATGCGTTCTTAGAGGATGAGCTTCGCCAGGATGCAGTTCTGCGACAGTTGCTTATCATTGCCGAGGCCTGTGATAAGATCGAAGCCATCGAGCAAAAGGCGATGATGCCGATCGACCAAAAACTTGCCAGTCGCCAACTGGCGATTCCCTGGCGTAACATCCGAGAAATTGGAATTCGAATTCGACATATGTACGGAACGATCGATCCGGAATTAATTTGGGAACTCTGTGGCACGGGTACAGAGCTAGCAAAACTCCGTTCGGCGTTACTCGCCGAATTTCCCCACCTGCAATAACAGCCGCATCTCGCCCAGGCGAAGCGATTCGGTTAAAGGCGCGCTACCCCGCAGTCGCGAGCGCTGGCTCGGCGCGCAGGTTCCAATAGGTGTCGCGAATAACGGGCCGGAAGCCCGCCCCGATTATCGCGTTCTCTAAATCGCGGCGCGTCGCTTCGTTCGTCGAGCCGGCGTCGTGCACGACCTGCTCTTCGAGAATCGTGCCGCCCATATCGTCGCAACCATAGAGGAGTGCGAGTTGCCCCATCTTCAACCCCGGGGTCAACCACGAGGCTTGGAGATGCGGAAAATTATCGAGGAAGAGCCGCGAGATCGCGAGCACGCGCAGATACTCGAGGCCGGTCGCTTCCTTGCCGCGCAACGGCGTCTTGAACGGAACGTAGTACCACGGGATGAACGCCGTGAAGCCGTGCGTTTCGTCCTGTAAATCGCGCAGCACGCGCATGTGTTCGATCCGTTCCTCCGGCGTCTCGATCGAGCCGAACATCATCGTCGCCGTCGTCGGCATGCCGAGTTGCTGCGCTTCGCGCATCACGCCGATCCACGCTTCGGGCACCACTTTGCGCGCAGAGATGCGTTTGCGCACGCGTTCGACGAGAATCTCCGCTCCCGCACCCGGCAGCGATTTCAGCCCGGCGGCCTGCAAGCGCTGCAACACCTCGCGCGTCGAGCAGCCTTCGACCTTCGCGATCCCGACGATCTCGGAGACGGAGAGCGAGTGGATATCGACCTTGGGGTACTCGCGGCGGACGCGCTCGAAGAGTTCCTCGAACCAAGCGACGCCAAGCTCGGGGTTCACGCCGCCTTGAATCATGATCTGCGTCGCCCCTTGGTCGGCGGCAAATTTCACCCGCTCGAGCACGCGGTCGTGCGACATCGTGTAACCTTCTTTATGCTGTTCGGGGCGAAAGAACGCACAGAAGGTGCAGTGGACGTTACAGACGTTCGTATAGTTAATCGTCGTATCGATAACGTAGGTAACGGTGTCGCCCGGATGCATCGCCATGCGGCGCGCGTTCGCCGCCGCGCCGAGATCGTGCAACGAAGCCTCATGGTAGAGGCGGACGCCCTCATCGTAACTTAGCCGCCCGCCTCCGGCAGCGCGATCGAGCAACTCAGCGAGCGAGGGCATCGGTTACCTCCGGGGCGACGAGCGGAGCCTGCGGAATCGCGCCGATCGCGTAGAGTTCCCGGCAATAAGCCGCAAGCCCACTTCGCGCGGCGGCGTGAAACGTAAAATTCAACTTCTCGTAGTAGTCCTCGTAGAAGCCCGGCGCTCGAGCGAAGCGTTGTTGTGCCCCGGAGATCACCGCCCCCATATTACGCTTCGACCATGTGAGTGCATCGGTCAACGCATCCATACAAGCGCGCACTTCTTCGTTGCGTCCGTCAACGATCTCGCGCCGCGCCGCCCAAACGGCAAAAACCGTCTGCTGGCCGGTCCATTCGTGCCAGAGGGTTCCAAGATCGTAGACCTGAGAACGCGGAAACTCGGCGATGGCGTCGATCGCTCCATCACCGATCAAGAGCGCCGGAAAACCGCGGCGCGCACGTTCGATCGGCGCAGCATCCTCCACGTAGGACGGGGCGATGCAGTAGCGGCGCTCCAAAAGAACCCGAAGAAGGTTCCGCCCACTCGCGGATTCTTGCGTGACGAAAATTTGCGTGTTATCGAGCAGTGCGGGGGGCGTCTGCGAGACGAGGACGACCGAGACCACCTCATCGCGTGCGCCGATACAGAGATCGGGCAGCAGTGCGAGCCGGTCGGCATTCCGAGCCCAAGCGAAGGCACTGATCGGTGCGAGATCGAGCTCCCCGGAGAGCAACATCGCGTTCAGGCGCGTCGGGACGTCTTCATGCAACGTACCGGGATACTGAATGACCCCTTCGTCGAACGCTGCAAAGATTGGCAAATCGTTGGTATAGCGAATGCGACCACACTTAAGCATCGGGATTCCAATCGTGCGCGAACGTCTGGTAGGTCGAGTTCCGACGTACGGGCGTATAGCCCGCATTCTCAATCAAGCGCCGAAACTCGCGATCGTCGACGTATTGCCCCGAACGCGTCCCCGCCGCATGATAGATCATCTCTTCGTCGGTCGATCCATGCGTGCCATCCATATCGTCGGCGCCGAATTCCAGGGCGACCTGGCAGACGTGGAGCCCTTGGATCATCCAATACGCCTTGATGTGATCGAAGTTATCGAGCATCAGGCGCGCGACCGCGAAGGTTTTGATATCGTCGATACCGCCGGTCCAGCCGCAATAGCTCAGTTCGTTTCCATCGGGGTGGTACGCGAGCGGGATGAACGCATTAAAGCCCGGCGAACGACGCTGCGATTCGCGCAAGCGCACGAGGTGGTCGATGCGATCTTCGATCGACTCGATATGTCCGTAGAGCATCGTCGCGTTGCTCGCGACCCCCTGTCGATGGAGCTCTTCGTGTACCTCGAGCCACTGCGCGGCGGTCACCTTATTCGGGCAGATCTTCTTCCGCGTCTCCTCGGCGAAAATTTCGGCCGCGCCGCCATTGACGTTATCGAGCCCGGCTTCTTTTAACTGGGCGACGATTGCGGGATAGCTCAGGCGATGGCGACGCGCCATATAGTCGATCTCGGCAGCGGTAAAGAGCGAGAGTTGGACGTGCGGCAGTTCGGCTTTAAAACGACGCATGAGCGGCAGCCAATAATCTAACGAGAGCTGGCGCGGGTCGTGTCCGCCGACGATATGAAGTTGATTGAAGTTCCGGCCCGTCTCGAGCGCTTTCTCGAAGACCTGATCGGGGGTCATGCGGAAGACGCGCGCTTTTTCCTTAAATTCATCGGCCGCGAACGAGCAGAACGTACACCCGGCATAACAGACGTTGGTCGAGTTAATATAGCGATTCAGCACGTAATAGACGCGGTCGCCACTCTTGCGCTGCTTCTGCTCGCGCGCCAAGCGCCCCAACGTATGGAGGTCGCGCGTCGCATAGAGCGCGAGCCCATCTTCAAAGGAAAGCGACGCGCCCGCCGCGATCTTCTCTTCGATCTTCGCCAGCGCAGGGTCGCCGGCCACCATCGCAACGCTCATTGACGACGATGCTATGCCCGCCGCGAGGTGGCGCCTACCACCTTTATCGTCTCGACTGCCGCTGCAAGCGCGAAGATCGCCGCCAAACCGACGAGCGTACCGCCGAGGAGGTCGCTCGGATAGTGGGCTCCCAGCGCGAGACGCGACCAAAGAATGGCGAGCCAGAGCAAGACGAGCGAGCTCGGAAGAACGATACGAAAGGCTTTCGGGAGGTTGCTTTTCACGATGAGATAGGCCCAGAGCAGATAGAACCCGCAGGAGATCGCGGCGTGCGAGCTCGGGTACGAAAATGAGGTTTCGTGGTGGAGTACCCAATCCGTACGGCGCGGTCGCTTGAAGAGGTGCTGCAAGAACGCATCCGCCCGCCACGAGAGGAGCAATGAAAGCAACGAAAAAACGATCCGTCCGCTCCAGGAGCGGAACACGAATGCCGTGATGAGGAGCGCGACGCCTAAGGGCGCGAGTACCTCCGGGCGCGCGATCAAGGTGAAATCCCACGCAAGGTGTGCGTGAATGCCGACGATCGCGTGGGCGAACGCCATCACCGGCGCCGGGTCAGCGGATCTGCCGACGAGCGAGCCGATCAAGAATGCGAGATTGAACGCCAGGAGTGCGCCCGAGAAATAGAGCGACGCCTTTACGAAACGCTGCATCAGTCAAAGAGCCCTTGTTGCGAGCCTTCGCCCTTGCCCATGCGTGGTGCGAGTAACTTGAGATCACCAAGCGAGAGCCCGACCTTTCGCGGCTTCGTCCCCTCGTGCGGGCCGACGACACCAAAATCTTCGAGCTGTTTCATCACGCGCACTGCACGCGGATGTCCGATCGAGAATTGCGCCTGCAACGCAGCGGTCGATGCGATATTCGTTTCGATGATGAATTTTGCGGCATCGTAGCAGAGAGAATCGACCTCGCGTTTGCCGTTCTCTTCTTCATCGCTAACCGGAACGAGTTCGACTTCGAGTAGATTCTCCGGGCGCGCCTGTCGCGCCCAGAATTCGACGAGTCGCGTTACCTCCGGCCCGGAGATGAGGGCACCCTGTGCGCGCATCGGTTTGGGAGCATCGATCGGCAGAAAGAGCATATCGCCGCGCCCGAGCAAGCGCTCGGCGCCGGCTTGATCGAGAATCGTACGCGAATCGACCTGCGAACTCACCGCAAACGCGATGCGCGATGGGATATTCGCTTTGATTAAACCGGTGATGACGTCGACCGATGGCCGCTGAGTGGCAACGATCAGGTGGATGCCCGTCGCGCGTGCGAGCTGCGCCAAACGCATGATGGTGGTCTCCACGCGCGAGGGTGCGACCAACATGAGATCGGCGAGTTCGTCGATGATAATCACGACGAACGGCAGGCGTTCGTCGGGATATTTTGCGTTGTACTCTTCAATCTTCCGTACGCCCGCCTTGGCGAAGCGTTCGTAGCGCGCGTCCATCTCGCGCGTCATCTCTAAGAGCGCACCCGCGGCGACCTTCGGATCGGTGATGACCTCCTTGATGAGGTGCGGGATGCCGTTATAGACGGTGAGCTCCACGCGTTTCGGATCGATCATCAAAATTTGCACTTGGTCGGGGGTCGCCGCAACGAGCAACGATGCAACGATCGTATTGAGGCAGACGGATTTCCCCGACCCGGTCGCGCCAGCAACGAGCAGATGCGGCATCTTTCCGAGATCGCCGAAGACCGGACGTCCGGTGATATCTTTCCCTAACGCCATCCAGAGCGGGGGAATCTGCCCGCGATTGGGAAGCGCTTCGAGAATCTCGCGAATCGCGACGACCGAGACGTTCGCGTTGGGAACCTCGATACCGACGGCGGATTTCCCGGGAATCGGCGCCTCGATACGGACGCTCGTCGCCGCGAGCGCGAGTGCGAGATCGTCGGCGAGCGAGGCGATGCGCGATATTTTTACGCCTCGCTCCGGGCGCAATTCGTAGCGCGTAATCGAAGGACCGCGCTCGATGTGCATGACTTTCGCGCCGACGCCGAACGAGGCGAGCGTATCTTCGAGCACGTGGGCGCGATTGGTTTCATCGACGACCTGCCGTGCCGGCGGATCGAAGAGCGCGAGATCGGGAAGCCGATAGGTGCGCGCGCGAGCTGCGGGGTCGGGAGCCTGATACTCCCCCTCGACGGGACCCGTGGGGATGCGCGCCGGCATCGAAGCTCGCTGCGGCTCGATCGGGGCGGCCGATTCGTCGTATGCTGCGCGCTCGGGGCGAGCGGATGCCTGCGGCGCTGCGGGAAGCGGCCGCTCGGGCGCCGGTGCAGGGAGCGCCGAACGCGCAAATTTCGGTATCTGCCACTGGGGGAGCTTCACCTCGGGCAGCTGCATTTTCGGGAGGCGAATCCGGGCGATCGCGCTGCCGAGAAAGCCGAGAACCCGCTTGAGGCTGAGATTCGCCAGCCACATCGTCAGAACGATCGCCGCCAAGAGCAGGAAGATGGTGCCGCCGACCCCGCCGACGAGCCGGTGGAGCATCCACCAGATCGAGGTGCCGAGAACCCCTCCGGAGCGGTCGCTGCGAGCGCCCAGAGCCGCGTCGGCGAGCAAAAAATAGGCAAAGGCCGCTCCGCCATAGGTCGCAATCAAGCGGGGGACGTCGATCTCGAGGAAGACGATCGTCCCGATCAAGGCGACGAGCACCGGGAAAAGCGGGGCTCCATCACCAAAGAGGCGATGCAACGTCGTGGCGCCCCACCGCCCGATCTCGCCGGAATGCTGCGGTAGCGCCAACGCGATTCCGAAGAGCAGCGCGCATCCGAGCGCAAGAAGCCCGACGATCTCCGAGTTTAGGCGATCTCTCGAACTTGCCTTACGACGCACGCGTGCCATTGGGCGATTTCATTCGTCATCGTACGAGGAGTTCTTTTGAGCAAGCCAACCGTCGTCGTCCTCGAGGGCGACCAAACCGGACAGGAATTACTAGAGGAATCGCTACGCGTGATCGCACGCGAGACGATCGACCTGGAGCTCGAGCTTATCCGCTTCGACCTTTCGCTCGAAAACCGTCGCGCCACGCAGAACGCGGTCGTGCACGATGCTGCCGCTGCGATGAAGAAACATCGATTCGGCCTCAAAGCGGCAACGATAACGCCCGAGCAGCGCGACGACGTCGGCTCGCCCAACGCGATCGTCCGCAAAGAGATCGACGGTAAAGTCATCGTACGCACCGGTCGTCGCCTGCCGCGCGTGCGCCCCGTCGGCGGCATTCACGCCCCGATCGCAGTCGTGCGCATGGCCGTCGGCGATGCATACGGCGCGAAGGAGTGGCGTGAAAGCGCCGACGGCGACGAGATCGCGTACCGCACCGAGTCGATCTCGCGTACGATCTGCCGGTACGTCTCGGAATATTCATTCGCTCACGCCCGCAAAGTCGGCGGACGCGTCTTCGGCGGCCCGAAGTATACGGTCAGCCCGGTCTACGAAGGTATGCTCAAAGAAGAGATGGACGCGGCGGCCGCGCGAAATAAAGATATCCCGTACGAGCCGCAACTCATCGATGCGACTTACGCATTACTCTTGAGTTCGGTCGGCGACGATCCGCTCGTCATTCCCTCGCTCAACCGCGATGGAGATTGTCTCTCCGATTTCGTCATGCAGCTCTTCGGTTCGATCGCGGGAGCCGAATCGGTGCTGCTCTCCTTCGACTCTTCTCCCGAAGTCGGCGAAGCCTTCAAACCCAGCGTCGTTATGGCCGAGGCGCCGCACGGCACTGCGCCGCGGCTCTTCGGGAAAAACGTCGCGAACCCGCTGGCGATGATTCTCGCGGCCGGCGCGATGCTTGGGTATATCGACGACCGACGTGCGAGCAACGCCTCGCGCGCGATCTACGAAGCCGCGCTCGAAGCGATTCACGGCGGCACCGCGACCGCCGATCTCGGCGGCCATGCAACGACGACTGAATTCACCGATGCCGTGATCGACGGAGTGAAACGCAAACTCGAGGTCTGGTCCTCGCTCTAACAGGGTACAGAGAGTCCCGAGCAAGGCTGGCGCGGCAGGGCGCGATCTTCGAGAATCACCCGCGCCAGCCTTACGATAAGGGTTCTTCAGCGTCGCCCGATAAATAGGTCGCGCATGTCCTGGATAACGCGAGGATCGGGCGGCTCCGGAAACCCTCCGCGCTCGAACGGTGAGAACGCGACCCCCAAGCGAGCGACCTTCCGACAGTCGCTCGAGATACCCATTGCCTTCGAAGCCGGGGGAAAGGCCGCGCAGGTCTATGGGACCCTGATCGATATCTCCGAGACCGGTTGCCGACTCCGTTCGTTAATTTTGCTCGACCGTGACTGCGTCGTTCGCTTCGAGTTACGGCGAGGCGAGGGGAAGGCGATACGACTTCGCGGCCACGTCGCGGGGCGCAGATCCCCGACCGACGGGGCGGGATACGAATACGGGGTCACCTTCGACGGTATCTCGCCCGAGGAACGCAAGCAACTCCACGCCGAGATTATGGAATTACAGCGGCGCGACGCCGCGGCTCGCTCTCACGCACGAGACGAAAAGTCCTCTGCGCCGGCCGATCAGCGCCGAAAGGATCTGCGGCAGAGCGTCTCGTTTCCGATCTCGTTTCGCCGTCCGGGCTCGATCTGGCAGAACGGTTTTTGCGCCGATGTCAGTGCCGGAGGCATCCGCCTCGCCTGCGGCGACGCAATCGAAGAGGGCAGTGAGATCGAGCTACGTTTTACGCTCCCCAACGAGGTCCTCGACGTCTTTCCAAAAGGCGGCGAACGCACGGAGATTACACCCTTCGGCCCGCGGCGGGTACGCGTCCCCGACAATCGACGTCCGTTCGACCAAATTTTTGCACGCGCGCAAGTGGTGGCAAAACTCGCTCCCCTCGAGGGGCGCAACTCCTATGGCGTTGAGTTTACGAACCTCGACGGTTACTCGCGAGAAGAGATCGTCCGTTTCAACCACGCTCTGCAACTGCGCCGTCTGCGAACCGGAGGAAAGTAGCGCGCAATGCGCGTCCTCTTCGTCCCACGCGAGGACGGGAACCGCGTCTTCGGCGGCGATGTGGTACAAATGGAAGCGACGGCGCGCGAACTCCGTGCGCTCGGCCTCGAGGTGGAGATCGCACCCGTGCAACGGGCCTGCGAGGCGCGCTTCGATATCGTCCACCTCTGGACAAGCCTGCATCTGCCCGACCAACTCGAGCGTCAGATCGAAGCGCTGACGCCGGTGCGCGCAGCGGTGCGCGTCGTCCTTTCGCCGATCTGGGCACCGCACCATACGCTACGCTGGATGCATGCGGCGCGCCGTTGGCTCTTCGAGAGCTGCCCCGACCGCGGCGCGCTCGATATCGAGAACGCTCGCGATATTCTCGAACAGATCGCGCGGCGCAGCGTCAATATTACCGTTGATGGCGTCACGCTTACCGCCTGGACCGCACACCCGTCGACCGCCGCCTGCCGCGGGGTACTCGCTCGCATCGATACGCTCTTGCCGAACTCTTGGATGGAACTCGCCGCAATCTTCACCTACCTCGGCGACTTTTGCGATCATGCCATCGTGCCGAACGCCGTCGATGCAGCCCTTTTTACCGGGGGCGACCCGAACGCGATTCCGGCAGAGCTCCGCACGAGGGAATACGCACTGATGTCGGCGCGCTTCGATGCGCGCAAACAACAAGATTTCGTCCTCCTCGCACTCAAACACACGGAGTATCCGCTCGTCTTCGTCGGCGATGCGACCGATCCGGAGATCTTCGCGCGCTTTCGCGATCTCGGCGCGCAGCGCAAGGCGCCGGTCTATTATTATCCCGCTATTCCGCAGCAGCAGTTACGCCATCTCTACGCCGGCGCACGGGTTCATCTTTTACCGAGCCTCTTTGAGTCGCCCGGGCTCTCGTCGCTCGAAGCGCTTCTCGCAGACGCCGCTATCGTCGTCGGCAATCTTGGTTTCGAATCGGAGTACTTCGGCGAAGCAGCGTATTATTGCGATCCGTGCGATGCGTGGTCGATTTTGCGGGCGACGCAGCGCGCCTGGAACCGTTACGAACGCGACGCTCCCTTGCGAGCGCAGGCACGTGTGAGGATCCTCGAAGAATTCACCTGGCAAGCAGCCGCGCGAGCGACGCTCAACGGCTACGAGCGCGCTCTCGAAGGCTAGGATCTTGTCGGCAGGCGCTTATTCGAGACCGGGTGGACGCATCGTGTGAAAGGTCGTCCGTTCTTGCAAATGCATCGCAATCGCTACCAAATCACGTTCGCGCCAGGGGTTGGCCATCATTCCAAAGCCTGTCGGTAAGTGATGCTCGCCGAATCCATTGGGAACGCTCATCGAAGGAAGCCCACAGAGATTCCCCGGCGTTACCGGATCGACCGCCCCGGGCGCATCGGGATAGACCTTATCGAAGGGGGTTCCAATCGGGTATGCGACGGTCGGCAGCGTCGGGAAGAGCAGCGCATCGTATAGTGCGATCGTTCTCCCTACGGCATCGACGATCTCGCGGCGCCGACGCATGGCATCGACGTAATCGACGGCGCGCGTTTCGTACTGCACGTATCCACCGATGCGGTCGTCGGGGGATTGCAATTCGCGCGCCTTGCCGCTCTCGATTAAATCGCGGAAGGCGGCAGCACTCTCGCCGTTGAGGAGGGCGCCGATCGTCGCACCGTATGGTAGATCGGGAAGCTTCACTTCATCGGCAAAGCTCACTGCACCGGAGATTGCTGCAAGGGAGGCATCGAAATTTTTTACAACCGCCGCTTGCGTTTGCTTGCGAGCTCCGACGATAACGGCGACGTGAGGCTTTTCCTTCGGAGGGTAGAAGGGCTCCGCGCGCGTGCTATCGTCGCGCGGGTCGCTCCCGGCGACGATGCGGAGAATCGCCAAGGTATCGCGCGCGGAGCGCGCCATCGGCCCGAGTTTATCCGAACTCCACATCAGGGCCATCGCGCCGTACCGACTCACTCGACCAAAAGTGGGGCGCAGGCCCGAGACGCCGCACATCGCACTCGGCGTTAGAATCGAACCATTCGTCTCCGAACCGATCGCGAAGCCGACCAATCCCGCGGCGACCGCCGCACCGGGGCCGCTCGAGCTGCCGCCGCTCCAATACGCACGGTTCCACGGCGTTCTACCCGGGCCGGTAAACGACGCGTCGGCACCGTTGTAGCCGAACGCTCCCGCGAGTTCCACCATCGCGAGCTTTGCGATTAACACCGCCCCCGCGCCGTGCAACTTCTCCACGACCGCTCCGTCGAAATCGAAGCTCCGGTCGCGATAGGGCGCCGCACCCCACGTCGTCGGCGCTCCGACCGCCGCAAGCAAATCTTTTACCCCGTAGGGAACGCCGTGCAAAGGGCTCTTCCGATCGCCGCGCGCAAGCGCTCGATCGGCGGCCTTTGCCTCTTTCATCGCGCGCTCGTGCATGATGGTTACGACCGCTCCGAAGCGCGCACCATAGCGTTCGAGGCGAGCTAGGTAGAGCTCGGTCAATTCGACCGAAGAGATACGTTTGCGCGCAATCTCACGGCCGAGTGTTACTGCATCGGAGAACGCAAGATCGATCTCGTTCACGGCCGCACCGCAAATTGCGGGACCGGGGCGTCGCCGTTGCGCAGAAACGTTCCATGAGGATTGAGCGCAGAACCGAAACCGTAGCCCTGCTCGATACCTTGCGCGATCTTCTCCACCTCTGCGTCGCTGAGCTGCGGGTCGAAACGGCGCATCCCTCGAGCGAGGTCGAGCGCTGCCGGTGAAGGGGTCGGCACGGGCGCAGGCGTGGGGCTCGGAGTTGCCGCAAAGGCCTTATCAGCCATGCGGGGGCTCGGTAGGAGCACCGCACCGACGCCGAGCGCGGCACCAGCGAGAAAGATCTTCCGCGAACTCTTCATAACGTGCATGAACGTCCATATTCCTCAAAGGTTTGCATGCCTCCAAGGCCGCCATTAACCCGCCGCGATCAGTGCAACGGCAACGAGCGCGCAGAGCACGCCCGCCCACTGAATGCGCGAGAGTCGCTCGCGCAAAAGTAGCGCGGCGAGCAGCACGGTCGAAGCCGGGTAGAGCGAGGTTAAGACCGCGGAGATCGCGAGCCCGTCGATCCGCGCCGCGAAAAGATAGAGCAGATTCGCCGCCATATCGAGCGCGCCACCGAGCATGACGATCCAGAGCGTGCCGTTCATTTGCACCGAGGTACGGGTGCCCAATACAATCGCCCCGAGAAGGCCGACCGAGGCAATGCGGGATCCCAGCAGCGCAAAGAGCGGTGCGCCGTCGCGTGCCATTCCCAGCAGCGTAAAAAATGCCCCGAATGCAATACCGGAGAGCACGGCCTCGCGCAATCCGGCGGTAGCGAATTCGCGCGTACCGGCGCTCTCGAAGGATGCCGAGATCGCTACGATCGCAGCGGCCGCAAGCACGAGCCCGCCATAGACCAGCGGCGCGGGGCGTTCCCCCGTCGCGATGCCGAAGATCACCGGCACCGCCGCGGCGAGCAGCGCCGTCACCGGCGAGACAACGCCCATGCGCCCGATGGAGAGCGCGTGATAGAGCAGCGCGATTCCTGCTGCGCCGGCGACGCCGGCGAGCGCGCCCCACTCCAACGAGGCGAGATCGAAGGCTTCCCGATGCAGTGCGAGTGCCACGAGGATAACGACCAGACCGACGGCCTGCGCGGCGAGCGCGACGGCGAGCAGCGCCGCCCGACGCGCCGCGATCCCGCCGAGGAAATCGGCACTGCCGTAGGCAGCGGCAGCGACGAGCGCGAGGAGTACCGCTGTGATTTGCATAGACAAATCTTCCTGCTTCTACGCCGCCGGTTTCACCGTCGTCTGAGGACGACGACCAGCGCCTTCGGCTCCACAGGCTGCCCCGGCCCAACTCTCCGGGTATCGTGCGAGGTTGCGCGCCGCGTTCGTATCGCGGTCGTGGGACGCGCCGCACGATGCACACGTCCAGGTTCGTTCGCGTAGTTCCAGCGCCTCGTTCTTCGTCTC
>Ga0209012_1002914_pt1 | contig 13805 bp, 28 predicted proteins | sample RS3BMetagenome_FD_184735 | JGI IMG/M metagenome (GOLD analysis project Ga0209012, IMG submission 184735) | Ferric oxide microbial mat and aquatic microbial communities from Rainbow Spring, Yellowstone National Park, USA - RS3B (SPAdes) (version 3) ...
ATATGGATACTTCAAAAATTAGGGATTTGATACTTAAGGAAGGACATTACTTTGTTGTATCGCCAGGCAAAGATGTATATTATGGCTTCAAGGTTGTGAGGAAACAGGAATTAATCCTCACTTACAACTTTGCCACAGAAACAACGAATAACACAGGCCCAATGATGCCTTACGGCTCTACAGCAGTGCCGACTGGCTACCAGAACTACTATGTTGAAATAAACAAACTGCCACTTGCAAAAATACAGAACGTAACAGATATGTTCAAGATTGAAGATAACAATGAGATATGGCAGGTGTTCATGGGAATTGCACCCAGCTACCTGAAAATTGGACTGAGGATTAACACATCATCTGCAACAGCGATATCAAACAGCATTGCACCTTCACAATCATTCCTCGATCTGTTTGCAGTTGATGGATTTACCAGCCCATTTGATGAGCCTGCACCTGAGAGTGAATTCTTTGCAATGAGACCGCTTACGGTAGGCTTGACTTTAATGAACCCCGTAACTGTTCCCATTAACCCAAGGCTGCAGTTCTTCATAAACAGGATGATTGTTGACCCAATACCGCCAAATGTCCAGAACGCAATTATGTCGGGCAGTGTTCCTGCAAAGAAGATCAGCATAGGCAATGTGACTACAAACCTCGGTGGCTTTGATGTTTATAGCAATTACCAGATAAGGGTAGGGGGTGTCTGAAATGGTAAAGGACTATGACCTTTTTGTCCTTGAAGGAAGTTTAGGGACATCTGCAACACCTCTGACTTATTATGGGCAGAATATACCTGGGACAACAACACCTTGGACTGTGCCTACCCCTGGATCATTTATCCAAAAGATACATAAAATGGCACTGACAAACACAAGTTCAGGAACTGCAACGATAACACTAACAGGTGCTAGCACTGTGTCTGGAAACCCAACACTGACACTGCTTGAGGTTTCAGTTGCAGCGGGTGCAACCGTAACGCTGAGCGAGGAAGACATATCTGTTATATTGCCTGAATCATATTATCTGCAGGGTGTTATATCGGCAGGCTCTGGCTATGTAGTAGCACAGGCATACTTCACCCAGGGTTAAAGGGTGGTTTCAATGAAGAAATCAATCATTTCGGGAACGGAAATAGCAAGCAATACACTTAGCAATGCAGAAATAGGTTTGGCTTCAACAGTAATAAACTCAGTGACGACTGCAGTAACGACAACAAGCACTACTACGTATTCCACAGTAAATTCAATTTCCTTCACACCTTCAAAAACAGGAAAACTGCTTGTTATGGCTTTTCTTGTCGTGAATAACAATACCGCAGGGGACGGCGTTTCAGCAGAGATAACGATTAGCGGTACTGCATATGGAGTAATGACATTAATTTCATCCGCAGCAAGCCAGAACCAAGTATATTCCTATGCAACTGTTTATTCAGGCACTGTTGGAACAGCAGTGACAATAACAACTGCAATTGAAGCCATGACGGGTGGTACTGCAAGTGCTGTTGGCAATTTGATTGTCTTGGAACTATTAGCGTGAGGTAATAAAGATGTTTGAACTATTACCTCTCCTAAAAGGCTGGCAGTACAGAACAAAAACAATAATTAACCCAGAAACATATACTTCAAAGGTAATCAACGTTCTTGACGAACAGGATAAGTCAGGCTGGATGATTTCAGCAGAAGTAATATCAGATGACAAACATTTGCACATGAACATGTGGATTGACGGTGTGCTCGTTGCCACAAATTCACCGATGGGCTTTTACTATGGAGGATCAAGGCTGCTTGAAGGAATACCAAACACGTTCCTTTACGGGCAGAGGGTTCCAGGGACGAGCATACAGCTATACGGAATGTCAATGTTTGTACCTAATGGCTATCCATATAATAACCGCATTAAAGTTGACCTCGAGACTACAAAAGACAAACTATATGTATACAGCTATCAGGTTTATTACATAGAAATCACAGACCCCGAACTGTTCAAGCAGGGGTTGAGGGAGATTTACTGTTGCCAACCAACATTTGCACCAATGCCCAAACCAATACAGCCAGATGTAATAATCAAGCCTGAGAGGTGAAAAAATGGGAATACAAATAAGCTTGCCGTTAACAGGCGTCTGGGTGCCTTTAGCAAATATCAACATCACTGATACAAATACGCATACATATTTAACAAACCCACCAAATTCAGCAGGGCAGGGTATTGATATACTGCATTTAGGTGACCTGCTCGGCTCTGGGAATAACCCGATTAAAGCTTATGCACTATGGATATTAAATAATGAAAATCAAACATTAACTGTGCAACCAGTCAATAATGTTGTTAATAATGGCACCTTGCCAGACTGCACATTAGTACCTTCATATACTGTCAATGCAGGTTTAACAGATACAAGGATGTTCCCGTTTTATTCTTATCCAATTGAATATTTATCACTATATTTATCATTTTCAACTGCACCAACTGGTGCTGGCTTAGCCACTTCCCCTGTACCACAGGGAGTGTATGCAGTATTGTATATTTATTATGGGTGATGAAAAATGCCTAATTTAGGTCAGTCCACAAGCTATGGGAATGAAAAATTAAAGAAAAAATGGACAAGTTTTTCAACACCAGGGACATATACATGGCAAGTTCCAGCTGGAGTATATTGGATCAAAGCTATACTAGTCGGAGGCGGTGGAGGTGGGGGCGGAGGTTCAAGTGCTTACGGTGGTGGAGGAGGAGGAGGTGGACAAATTTGGTATATAATTGCCAATGCCACTCCAGGTGAAAGCGTAAGCATTACAGTAGGTGCTGGAGGTTCAGGGGGAACTGGAGGATCATCACCAACAGCAGGTGGAAATGGAGGAAGTAGTCAAATACAGTTCAGTGATGGTTCTTATGCCATTGCTACTGCTGGAGGCGGTGGAAGAGCTGGAACTTCATCAGCAGGTGGCTCTGGAGGTTCAGGTGGAGGAGGTACATGGCTAACAATGCAGAATGGCAGGGAAATATTTCCCATTATTCAAAATGGAAACTCTGGTAGTGCTGGTTCTTCTAGTGGTGGAGGCCCAGGTGGGCCTCCCAATTATCCAAATGCAGATTTAACAGGATTTTTATCTTCTTTTGGAGAAATATATGGCAATGGTGGAGGCGGTGGAGGCTTAAATGCAAATGGATATGCAGGATTAAATGGCATAGTGTTTATTTGGTGGGAAGAGTAATGGATAATTTTATCCAAAATCTTTAAATATTTTTTATTTAATATTCAGGTAGGTGATAATCAATGAAGCCGAGGATGAATTATGACTATACACTTCAAAAAAATGTAAGGGGAAAGCCCTATATAACAGTATCAGCAAAAGGCATAGCAAACGGTCTTTCAGATATACCAAATGATGGTGCTGACTTTGGCCCTGATACACCTGTGACATATACATCAGGGATATTAGAAGCTGTTAATTATCAACAACAAAATGGCGGGGAAATAAAACTATTGCCAGGTCGGTTCATAATATCACCCAATGCTCCATTAACACAGGTAAGTTCCTCTAATATATTAGGATATCTTGAATATGCTGTAATTCCGTTAAGTGGGCAGGCAATTGTTAATAATACACCAAATAATGTTTTATCATTCAATATTTCAGGTGTGGCAGGAGATATAAACAGCGGTGGGGAAGGAGTAAACAATAATATAAATATATGGAATAATAATACTACAACAATAATAGATGTTTCCGGCCTAAACAACTTGCCTTCAAATGCCTCTGTAGTATTGTTTGGATACAATAGAATGAATTTACCCTCAGGAACGACAGTAAGTGAAATAATCAATATGCACAATTTCGTTATATTTACGGCGCAACCTACAGCATCGGGACAAAATATATGTGGCGGATATGACTTTAATACTTCATGGGATGCAAATGTAACTAATGTAACAGTATATTCACCAAATAACTTTTTTTCTACTGTATTCCCCGCAAAATATGTAATAGGACAGGTTATCGATGCTGAATATGGTGGTATGTGTTGGGTTGATAATATAGCGTCTTATGCCATGTATATCGGCTTTATATTAGAGGTACATACTCACGCAGGAAATGTTATAACGCAATCTTGCTATTATGGGCTAATACCTTATGGAGACCACGGAGTAGATATTGGCAGATATGATACACAAGGATGTATTTATCCAGTATATGCCTTGCCAAATCTTGCAGGCCCACTACAAATAAACCTTATTGAAGGTGAAGACTATTCAGCTGTTTCATCATCAGGAAACCAAGAAGTGGCAGATATATATATTAGTAGTGGAACCCCCAATGCTCCCGCTTATATAATAGTTAATAACTTTCACATGGAGTATAGTAATGGAACACCTAATCCACGCTTTCCAGTCATAAGCAATAATTCAACAGGTAATTGGCCAATAATAATAAAAAATATAGGAACACAGGCACCAGCAGTATCAGGCACAACAGCAGGAACAGTACAGCCAACAGTATTGGAATATAGTGTTAATGCATCTGGTTTATTATCATCAGTATACAAAAAGATGATGTTTATATTCAGTGGTTATGAAAACAATACAACAACAAATCAGACGATACCTTACCCATCAAATGGCGCACCGCATAACAATCAACTGACATTTACTGCAACACCTGTTATAACTGCAAATAATACTGGATTAACAATAACGCCATCAACAACTGGAATCACTATAACAGCACCCAACAGCACTACAACCTACTCAGGCATAGTGATTGTTGAGGGATACTAAACCTTTTTTTATTTTTTTATATATTTTGTTAATGTTGGGCTTTTCCATTCACCGTTTTTGAAGTAATAGATTACCTTTTTCCATCTCCCCTTTATTTTGTAATAAAACCAGAGTTCAATTGATACAGTATCTGAAAAGCTGAACGGGAAGTTTTCTTCAATCTTTTTCTTGTGCTTCGATAAAGAGGACTTAGTGCCTGAAGTTACCTGTATGAACCTTATCTCATTATTCTTTATTGCTATAAGGTCAAATGCATAAAAAAAGTCGTTCTGCGCCGATACCCATTTGCCAGACACCTTTACAGGCTTCAGCGTAGCCCTTGCAACAGCATAGCCCTTCTCAAGGAGCTCTACCATTGCCTTTATCTCAAGATTACGTCTGTTCATTTTTTCTTAAAATACACTTTTCTATTAATGTATATCTCTTCAATCTTCCCCTCTTTGAGCAACTTTGCTATAGCTTTGTTAATTTCCCTGCTGAACTCAGTTTTTTCCTCTGCAGTAGGCAGAATTACTTTTTTTGTCCTCATCACATAGAGCATTATGCCTTTTTTTGTGAATAGCCCTGGCTGTGCCAATAGTTCCTCAACTGCAGCATCGATATTGAAGTTAAAATTCATGTCACCACCTCTTGAAACATTCAAAACTATTCTTCTTTTTTCCATTCTTATCAACTATGCCCCACTGCCCATCGTTATCTTGAAACTCATACCATATTATTAGCATATCTTTAGGCAATGATTTCATCCAATCACACTGCGTAAATTGCATGCCTGTTTCACTTATCCACAACGGAACATTGAATATATTTTTATATGCACTGATCTGATTATTTATATACCATGAATAAAAAAATTGCAAAAACCATGCTAAATTTTGAGGGATATTCCAGTATATATGTAAAGAAATTGCATCCACATAATTTTCAATGCCCAATTTTTGTATTTCCCTTACCCAATCTTCTTCACCAGCATATATGCCACCGCCACCCACTACTATAGATTTAGGCCTCAAATTTTTAATAATTTCAAATGCTGTTTTTGTTAAATAGAAGTAATGGGACGGTGATCCATCCTGATAGCCTTTTTTTGAATAATTTGCAAATGGCTCGTTCCATATCTCGTAAGCCTCACAGTCATATTTCTTGACTGCATCTTCTACTGCTGCCTCCCAATCACTCAGCGTAAAGTTATCCCCGACAATATTATAATCTAAAATGCCAAGCAGGGCTATGTTATTTTTTTTCGCAAAGTTATAGAGGTTATCCCAAGTAAATGTTCCTATATCGCTTCTCAGCCATTTCGCCTCGCTTTCCAAAAAAAGGCTTTCCAGATTGCTATTTATGTAATGTATGCACAGCCCTTTTATCATTTCTTTCCCTCCCTTATCCTTATTATCACAAGACCGTCCTTTATTGATGTCCTCACGCTCAAATTATCCACTGACAGGCCAGCTCTATCTATGTCACTTATAGGCACAAAAAGCATCAGTGCATCCTCATATTTTTCATTGTTTTTCACTTTTGCAGATATCCTAACTGAGATGCCCTGCATCATCTCTGCAATCTTCTCCTCATCTTCATGGCTTTTTAGAGACAACTCCAAAATAATCTGTGCATTTTCAAGGCTTATTGGTATTTTGATCATTCTTCCACCTCCCACAGATGAACGTTCAAAACACCTTCCTTAATTAAATAATCCACCCTTTTGTATTTTCCAGGCTTTTTTAATATCCCGCTTACAAAAAGCATGCTCTCATCCGTAAGAAAAAGCGTCCCTTTATCACCCCATACTATCTCCTGCCTTACATCAACATTACGCAAATAGTGTGAATACTCTGGGTTCAGCACTTTCCTCCACTTCCCGTCTATCAATTTATATAAATGCAGGCCTCTCCCCTTCTCGCCCATCTTGTATGCCTCAATGGAAACCATCTTAAAATTTTTTTCTATATCCTTATACTCTTTTGAATCTTCTACAGAACTCGAGACCTTAATCAGCCTTACGTCTACTGCATCATTCCCTTGCCTTATTGCTATTATGTCAAACTTTGAAAATATGCCTGTATTATAGTCAAAGCCAGGCAGTACAGATTCCACTAAATAGCCTTGATGCTCTAGGGTATCCGATATATCAGCAACGACGTTTTTCTTCAATAACATCAGTCATCACCGATTTCTTCCCTGATTACCTTTATCTCTCCTCTGTATGGGAATATGAAAAACCAGTAGTCCATGCCTGTGTCAAGCTCCTTACATGCCCAGCATCCTATGTATTCTGGGTCTTCAAAGCTCACATCCTGGCATCTGTATTTGTGCTTTTTGTATTCAAACTCATAATATGCCGTCCTCGAATCCTTAACATACTCTTTAAAGATCATAGTTATAGAATAGAATAAAACTATTTAAAATTTCCTCTCAAAATACCATTAGGAAAAATGGATAATTTTATCCAAAATCTTTAAATATTTTTTATTTAATTAACAGATGAAATATAAAAGAGGTGGAAAAATGAAGGGATCAACAGTAGTAGCGATAGTAGGAGGAATTGGTGTAGCAGGCGCAGTAATATATTTAGCGACGAGGTCAAAAGCCCAAGCACCATCACCAACGCCAACTGGAACAGTACCAGCAAGCATAAATCTAACAGGCCCAACAACTGCATCACCTGGAAGCACAATAACACTTATTGCAACAGTGCTTGATGCAAACGGCAACCCTGTTCCGAACTATACTACATACCTTGATTCAATAACAACAAACCAGACGTCGCAGGCGAAAACAGATTCTACGGGAACTGCATCCTTTAGTGTTACATTCCCGTCAAATGCCTCTGGTGATTATACATTCCAGGCATACTGCGAGGTATAATAATGGCAACAGTCTATAGCAATCAAATAACCGTTTCGGTATTGCCTGCAGCAGCGCAGTGCACATATAATATTAGCGCTGCAGTAGGGTATGGCATCGGCTCTGTATCACCTACATCAGCAACAATAACACCATCACAAAGTGCAAAATTTACAGCCACCCCAGGGATTGGCTATTCATTCTTTTCCTGGGCACTGTTTATAGGCGGAACAACAAAATTCTATTCTATCAATCCACTTACACTTACCTATGCTGACCTTACTGCACTGCAACCCTGTTCAAATAATAATACATATCAAGCGACGCTGCAGGCAAGGTTTGTTGGCTTAGGGCCAAGCCCAACTCCACAACCTGTTTGAAGGAGGCGAAAAAATATGGCAACTGTATATAGTAATAAAATAACCGTGACTGTAGAAGGGGTAACATATACATATAGCCTGACATTAAGTGCAAGCACTACAGACATTCCAGCAACTGGTGGTACAGTGACATTTAAAGCGGTCTTAACAAACACAACTTTGAACAAGCCAGTGCCTAATACTGTAGTCACGTTAACCGAATCAACAACAAACACAAGTTCAACAGCAACAACAGATTCAACTGGGACTGCAACGTTCAGTGTCACGTTTCCAGCAAATACATCATCAAGTCCAATAAGCTACACATTCCAGGCAAGCGCAACACCAGTGCAGAGTGCACCATCACCGAGCCCGATTACGGTAGTGTAAATATAGGGTGGTAGTAAATGGCCGACATTGAAAAAAAGATAGAAGAAATTTCGAGCAAGTTAAACGATATGGCAATCACGCTCAACAGCATACAGAAAGACCTTGGGTACATAAAGCAAGAACTCCTTGCACATGAAAACAGATTGCAGAAAGTAGAGGATGATGCAAAGCTTACTGCAAGGGATTTGTTAATAATGAAAACACAAAACAACGCAAAGAAGGAGGAGGAGAGCGAGATTGCAGAAAGGATGTATAGGAGGTTCAGCTGGCTTACAGGGATCCTCGTGGTCATCTTTACGGCCATCAATGTAATAATAAAAATAATTTAAGGAGGGAAAAAATGGCAAGAATATATAGCAATGTGTTTCAAGTTTCGGTGCAGGCAGGGGCAACGCAATATGACCTGCATGTATTAGTCGAAAATATGGCTGGGGCATCGATAGTCGGCGCAACAGTAACTGCAGGGGGGAAAACGGCAACAACAAACAATTTAGGCTATGTTGATATCTACTTGCCCCCTGGAACTTATACCGTAACTGCAAGTGCCTCTGGCTACCAGACGGCAAGCAAAACAATAAACTTGCAGGGGAATTATTCATTAATCATTCAACTTCAGAGCACTACCATTACAGGAAACTGCACATTCAATATAAATGCATCTGTAAGCTATGGGTATGGCTATGTATCGCCGACAAGTGCCACAGTAACATCAAGCCAGAGCGCCACATTTACAGCATATCCGCAGGCAAATTATCAGTTTTCTTCATGGGAAATAGTTTTGAATGGGCAGTCTAACATATCCCTTGAAAACCCATTGACACTTACCTATGGAGACCTTATTGTAATACAGCCCTGTTCAAATAGCAATACATATTCAGTATCATTGAAGGCACGCTTTATTCAAAAAACTATAAGGTGATAAAAATGGCAAAAGTATATAGCAACCAATGGATTGTTTCGGTGTCTGGCGGGATAGTTAAATGCCCTGATTGGTATATACAGAACCCTAACGGAACGTATATGGGCATAGACATGAAAAGTGGCTCATACCTCCTCTTCCTTACATTCCTTAACAATGTGAAAGTATACCACCAGGGAAACTATTATACTACAGCACCTTTATATAAAAGTGCAGATGGAAAGTGGTGGGTACATTTCACACCACCGAATCAGATAATTCCAGCATATTATTATATTATACCAGGGGGGTGTGTGCCATGACCAATTATCCATATTGCACAACCCAAAACGGTATTAGGATCTGCTCAAACATACCTCTCAACCAGCAGCCAACACCAGGCTCGCAATATACTATAACAGTAAATACATCAATACCATTAATAGCAGTATTTGCACTGACGGGGATATCTGGCGTTGCTGCATTCTACGATCTTACTTCACAGCAGAATTTCGAGGCACAGTTAAAAAAGCAGGGATACACTGGAAATATAACAAACTATAAAGTAGAGATACCTTCTTTGCTTGACTCTAAATTCTATATCAAATTTACTGCGTCATCACCTTTGCCCCAACTTGTTGCCATAGCAGTTATTATACTACTTGCAGTCATCGGCTTGTATATAATTTATATGATCGTAGATGTAGTGCTTGGGCCAGCAAGCGGTGCTCCTGGCGGAGGCGTTGGTGGGGCAGCAATAAGGATCGGTTTGGGCATTGCACTGATAGGTGGCGGTCTATTAGGTCTATATTACTTATATAAAAAGGCAAGTAAAGGAGAAAATATCTACATCCCCATACCACAAATACCATCTTATAAAGAAGAAAAAAAGTGAAAAGGGTATAAAACTATTAACCGAATAAAAAAATGCGTTATACGATTTTTAAATGAGCCTATTATAATTTTTATTTATATTTTAATTAGTCTATTTGGGGCTGACGACCTTACTATTGAAAAATTGGGGACTGGGACATAAGCAACATGGCCAATCCTTTCTAGCCTTTTCTTAAAATTGAACTCCTCCTCTTCAATCACCCTCTTCCAGTTGAACTGGTTTATATTTAAATTAAAACCTCCTGACTTGAAGTATGCATCCTTCAAAAATGCACTCCCCCCTCCATCCATCTTTGAAGCATAATACGCATGCTTTGGTATGTTCACAAAAATCTCATAGACCTTTCTGTAAATTACATAAGAAGTAGAGCCGACATTATATTTTATAGGCTTTAAGATTTCATTAAGCCAGTTAGGCGGATAATACCTATCAACATCGACGGCAACAATAATTTCCCCTGATGCTCCCCTTATTGCCATATCCCTTGCAGTGAGCTTGCCTTTAGGCGCCTTTATTATTTTGTCAAAATAATGATAGTAGCAGTCTGTATTTTGAAATTCTGGGTCTGTAACTAAAATGAATTCAAACCTATCTGGGAATTCTTCAACAACATTGCTTTTCATAAGGCTGTTCATTGATTGCGGTATCAAATATTCATCAATTGCCAAAGAAGGCATTATGACAGAGACCTTTTTGCCAGGATCTATAGGAACACCTTCATAAGCCTTCCTGATGCTTACTGCACTAACAGTGCCGTTTGCGCCTACCCAAGAAAGCACACCTATCAATGCTGCTATCTCTGGCTTCACAAATAGATATTAGAACATTTTTATTTAAATATTTTGGATAATACTATCCATTTAAAAGTTTTCTATAACTTAAGGTATAAGGTTCAACTGAAACCTCACATTTATGCCCTGTTCTTCTAAAGCCTTGTTCAGTGCATCAATAAAATTTTTTAAAATGGCGTTCTCTATCCTATCTGTTTCATATATATTTTTCATGATTTTCGACTTACCTTTTTGAACAACCATTAACACTTGAACCTTCATATTAATGCGTGTAACGATGTGTGTATAGGTCAACAAGGACGCCAACGTTGATTGCAAATCCTATTGCAATAAGTATATGTGCCAATGTGCTGCTCGTGAAAAACATTAATGCAAGTAAAATTCCGCTTTCTAGGGCTTCACCATAATAGACGTGTGCCTGCCCCCTGAGTATTGCTTCTTCCATCTCTTTATTGAACTTTATTTGTTCGTCTAATTGCCTTTTTAAGTCTTCTTCGTTCATAAAAAATAAAAAAAATTATTTAGAAAGTGCCTGTATCAATGCCTTTATCTGGTCAGGTGTCATTGTCGTTAGCAAGGGTATCAAGTTCGCTGAAAGCTTCCCTGATGCTATCAATGACTGCAGAGCGGCCAGGTCATTTGCAGATAGCCCCTGGAACACTACACCAGTTGGCATTACACCAGCAGTAGGCACTGCAGTTGGCCCTCCTGTCATTGCCACCTCCCCTATCCTTGCCGCTCCACTTATATAGTTTCCAGATATGATGCCTGATACCCACAAAAACACTGCGAGGGCAATCATTGTATCTGTTGCAAGAACCATTATGGCATAGTCACTTATAGTCCTCCCTGCAACAAGGTAGACCGCAATAAAACCAATGTCTATGATCATCACAGCCATTGTTGTTATCAGTGCTATTATGTGCGTTATTTTCAAGTCCTTACCTATATCACTAAGAAGGGTGCCGATGTCGTTCCCATTTGCCATTTTTAGCATCACCTCAAGTAATATCATAAAGAATTCATATATTAATCTTTTGGATAAAAAAATTAAAATAGTTTTAAGATATTTATTAAGCGTGATCTCCATTGATGAATTGAAGAGGGTAATAATGAAGGAGGGCATGGATGAAAAGGAAGCAGAAGGTATTGCTGAACACATTATGAACTTCTTCGGCTATGAAGATAGGATGATTGATAACTATTTTGACAACGATGATAGGAGTATCCTATATTTTTTGGAAGATAAGGGCATCGTAAGCTCAAGGAGCGAGGAAGTGTATTTAGGAAATAAAGATAGAACTTGGAGGGTATTTTATTGGATCCTCAACACTAAAAAGATCAAAAACTTAAAATAAGAGTTCATTAATGCCTTATTGTAAATGGCCGCCCTGCACCTTGTTGCAGGGGTCATAAATGGAGGTAAGAAAAATGTGCAGAGCAGAAATTTTGAGCAATGACCCAAACCCACATACAGTGTGGTGTTCTACCTACCCTTATTATTACTATGAAACTCCTTATTTTAGGGAAGATGTAGGCACTAATGCTACCCCCCCTCATTTTTGGAAAGAAAATACAGACACCAATACTGATTATCCATATTGGAAAAAGACATATTACCCAAATTATATTGTTATTCATTTAGACGAGCCTGTAAAAATGGATATCAAAGTCAAGGGCAAGGTGGCACTAAAGTTTGCCGATGGAAGGGAGATAGTGATAAAAGCAGATGATGGTAATGATGCCAAGATATGATATCTGTGGCTACATAATAAGCTACAGCATTTATGTTAGGTCTTCGGAAGAGGAGGAAAAGGAGTTTGAACTGCAAAAAATCATTAAATCAGCGCCTAAAATGATAATAACATGGGAAAGTGAGTGATATGAACTCGGAAGCAATGAAAAATAGTGCAATAGAGTTCAGGAAGAACTACATCTGGTTCATCACACATTACAAGGAACTTGAGAAGAAGTATCTAGGTAAATATGTCGCAGTTGCAAATGAAAAAATAATCGAGCACTCAAAGAGCGAAAAAATAAGGAAGAGGTATTGGGATAAGCCTGAAGTATATATTGACTTAATAACTCCCTCTGACCTGGTGTGGCTGCTGTAGGCCCTATTTTTGCTTACCTCCTTGCTCTGCCCCCTTTTTTCCTACAGCAGCCGCATTTTGAAAAAATTAATATATCACTGAAGCATACATATTGATAGGGTGGAGTAAACCAGATGCCTGATGAAATCCACTGGGATTCTGTGTTCCACCCTAAAACATAAAAATCGGTGAAATAAAACATAAAGTTTAAATAAAACTATGATCATGGTGGTCTTAATGCCAGGAATTCCTGATGTCAAAGCAAATGCTATTTTAAAAATCAACGGAAGAGAGGCATCTCTGAGTTTTGTTCTTAACTCTGGTCTTTTAGGGTTCAGTTTTGAGGATCTCTCTGCTTCTAAGAAAAGACCTAAGGATAAAAAGAAGAAAAAATCCTGATATACCATTTATACCTGACATATACCAAACGAAAGTGTCGTGAAATAGTGAATTGTACCACATATACCACGGCATTACCAAAGGCATTTTTTTCAGTCTGGAACTAGGTCTGCTTTCAAATTTTGCCCTCTATATATATACATCGTTTTAAGATATAACATATTTACGAATAATGGTATATGTGGTAAATTACATATCGCAGGTTTTGAATAATAATAATAATGTGTAACGATGTAGTATATTATAGGAGCGAATTTTGGAAGGACTTTTATTTTTATAAAAATCGAAATATAACTTATACCAAGAATTTTTAATTTTTTGGTATCGCTGGTATAAATCAAAAGGAGACCCAGAAATACTGG
>Ga0209012_1002922_pt1 | contig 13777 bp, 14 predicted proteins | sample RS3BMetagenome_FD_184735 | JGI IMG/M metagenome (GOLD analysis project Ga0209012, IMG submission 184735) | Ferric oxide microbial mat and aquatic microbial communities from Rainbow Spring, Yellowstone National Park, USA - RS3B (SPAdes) (version 3) ...
ATATGGTAATTGCAGGAACATACAATATTTTTATTGGATTTCAATTGTTCTTTTCTGTTCATACATAATTATACTACACATAGCTATAATTTATCGCCTTATATCCCCATGCTTGAAGGCAGGGGCATTACGGCGATGGATGGTAATCGACAAAAAGAAATATATTGCCAGTTGAATTTTCTTCTTGGAGTTAGCTTGTATCCTCCTACTCATCCTATTAATTCCTTACCGGAGATCCGATCCAAAGACGATAGGCAGAGTAAAGAAGAAAAAGGGAAAATATTCTTTTAGCTATGTTAGCAGGTATTTTCTGAATAGACCATACTCCTATAAGGGCTCCTATGACTCCGAAAATGAGAATAACCCAAACAATAGACCAGTCAATTTTTTGCAGCCAACTGTTAAAAATACTCCCCGCTAGCGCAATGGGAATAATGACTGCCAGGGAGGTGCCAACAGCTATATGGTAGGGGATACCAAAGAAGAGAATGAGTGCAGGAACAATAACGATGCCTCCTCCAACTCCAAAACAACCGCTTGCAAAGCCAGCGGTCAAGCCAAGCAGAATTAATCCTGTAAGGTTCATAATCCATCCTTTTGTACTGTTTGAATATTAGGTTTTGCTGTAATCTCTGAATGAGCAAATTGGTATTCTGAGATGCGAATCATTTCATGTTCCTTAATACTTTTTAGAGGTAAAGCCAGATGATAAATAAAATCGATTGTTTCAGGAAAACTTCCTTCTGGCAGATTTTTTGAAGCATAATAAAACGATAGTTTTTCAAGCCGTGCTAAAAACCAGAAAAGATCCACCGGCTCTGTTAGAGTGACTTTTGCTTCGCTAACGGAAAAATCTTTTTTACGGATTTTAAGTCTTCCAGAAAGAAAATTACATACTTTCTCCATGCGCGTTCTATAGGGAAGATTCTTTTTGGGGAAAAAGTCAATAATATAAAATGGCTCTCCGACATTGGATGTTTCTTCTCGGACAAACTTTAATTCAAATCGGTGGATAGCCTCATGCAAAGAAAAAAGGGTCTCAAGAGCTTCCCGGGTTATTCTTGCTTCAGAATGAACAAATTTTCTTTCTTTTTCAGAAAATTTTTCCAAATTTAGAGGCTCTCCTCCGGGACCAACCAAAAAATGGATATCCTTTGTTATTTGGGGATACCACTGACTATCGAGTTTTTCTAGATGCACGTCTTCTTTGAACGAACTAAGTTTAATGACTTGGGCCATTTTTTCCGATTCTGCGATGATATTTTTCACTAAGAGGTCGATATCGGGATGAGAGAAAGCTTGATAGGGGAAGAAAAGAAACAACTGAGAACAAATAAACGGTAAAATTAGCCTAAGAGCCATAGGACAAGTGGGAATGCGAAGGCCTCGGTTTAGACAGATCCCAAACATACCTGCATCATGTTTGAATAAAACTATAGAAAGTTTCTTTCATTCGACCAATACAATAAAAAGCATTCGGTTCTTCTCTACAAATCATGATTTAAAAACAACATTATGAAAAAATTGGGGATGGGAAAGGATAGAACCATGCGTGTCTACACACCTTGAGTATTAAGATAAATCAAAAGAAAGTTGAATTCTTTCTATTTTTAGGGCCTTACCACTCTGCTCTTCGATTTCAACAAATATCCCATTAGCCTTCGGGTTATTCGTTGCTAACACAAATTTTGTTGGTAATAGGGTGGTATACCTATAAATGATTGGACCAATTTCTCTACCAATCACCGAATCATGCGCTCCACAAAATCCCACATCGGTAATGTAGGCAGTACCTCCAGGAAAAATGGTTTCATCGGCTGTTTGCACATGGGTATGGGTACCAACTACGGCAGAAACAGCCCCATCCAGAAATCTGCCAAAAGCGATCTTTTCTGAAGTAGCTTCTGCATGGAAATCAACAAAAATACAAGGAGTTTCTTTATGCAATTCAGTAATGATTTTTTTACTGATAAGAAAGGGATTGTCTGTTTGGGGGATCATAAAAGTTCTGCCAATAGCACAAAGAACAGCCAATTTCTTGCCGTTTCCTTTAACAATAATGTAACCCTCTCCAGGGGTTTCAGGAGGATAGTTAATAGGCCTTAACAATCTGGGTTCATTTTGAATAAAAGAAACTATCTCTTTTTGATCCCATGCGTGATCCCCAAGAGTAATGACGTCGATGCCAAGCCTTAAAAATTCATAGGTGATTTTAGGTGTTATCCCGTTGCCTCCAGCTGCATTCTCTCCATTGGCAATAATAAAATCGGGTTGATACAAAGATTTAATTTTTGGGATAGCCTCCCTTAACACTTCCCTTCCTGTTTCACCAACAACATCTCCAAAAAAGACAACTTTCAACTTTTTTTTGATAAAATAAGTTTTTTTCTTAGACTCGACAAGTCACCAATTATTACAAAAAACAAAAAATTATGTTATGGGCAAACCTATTAGTGTAGTTTGCCCATATTGTTGAAGATTTAGGAAGATTTAATAATGCTAACAATTACTGGAATAGATCGTAAAAGAAGCTATTGCTCTTATCTTCTTGATCTTCCAGAATTTTCTCTATGTCTATGAGGTCTTTCTTCCCTAGGTTTGGCTTCGTTGACAACGATCTGTCGGCCGCTGAGACTCGTTCCATTAAGACTATCTATAGCAGATTGAGCTGCTTGAGATGTCTCCATGGTTACGAAAGCGAATCCTCTGGATTGCCCTGTCATTTTATCAACTATAAGATTGATTTCGTTGACTTGACCATATTGTTCAAAAAGTTCTCGAAGATCGTTTTCCGAAATTCGAAAAGGGAGATTACCTACATAGAGTCTTGTTCTATTCATAAAAACTAACATTTCTTTAAGGATTAATTCAAAATGGAGATCGGCATCTAGCCACAATGCTAGCACACTTACCCATCACCTTGTTTTTCACTTTGAAACCAAAAATTGGAAACAGAAGTAAAAAACAACAAATAAAGATTCCCTTAGTTGTATGGAAAAGTCAAAAATTCTTTTTTTAAAAAAATTTTAGCAAAAGAGCTTCTTTGATTTATTACGCTGCTTTATTTTTTCTGAGCTCGAGGATCGAATTTCTGACTGCAGAAAGTGTATTGGCGGAGCCCAATTTTTCACTTCGACTAGCAATGAAATTGGCATACTCCGTCATAAATACTCTGCCTGGGCCTCGGAAATCGAATTCTTCAGGATGATCTCGAAAATACTCCCTGTGGACTCTTGTCCACACTAGTCTGCCATCGGTGTCGATGTTGATTTTGGTGACTCCAAGTTTAGCAGCGGGTAAATATTCATTATCATCCACACCGCAAGCGCTTGGATCTAATTTGCCTCCAGCCGCGTTGATCCTCATGATTTCTGATTTCGGGACACTCGAGCTGCCATGCATAACGAGTGGAAATCCGGGAAGGTTTTTTTGAATTTTTTCTAAAACATCAAAGCGGATGGATTGTTTGCCTTTAAACTTATAGGCTCCATGACTTGTGCCAATAGCACAGGCCAAAGAATCGCACCCAGTCAATCGAACAAATTCTTTTGCTTGCTCTGGATCAGTCAGACAGGCATGCCCTTCTTCTACCTTAACGTCTTCCTCTACCCCGCCAAGCATTCCTAGTTCGGCTTCAACACTTACTCCTTTGGCATGGGCCTTTTCTACGACCCGACGCGTAATTTCTACATTCTTCTCAAATGGTTCATGAGAAGCATCAATCATTACTGAGCTATAAAAACCTGAATCGATACAATCATAACAGGTCTCTTCGTCTCCATGATCTAAGTGTACGACAAATACGGCTTCAGGATAAATAGTTTCAGCAGCCCTAATCATCGCTTCGAGCATTCTTTTGTCTGCATATTTTCTAGCTCCTTTGGAGATCTGTATGATAAAAGGGGACTGAGACTGAATCCCTCCACGAAAAAGGCCATGGGTTTGTTCCATATTGTTGATGTTATAAGCGCCCACTGCAAATTTGCCATACGCAACTTTAAATAACTCCGATGCCGTAACGATCATTTTGAAACTCCTTTTGTCTGTTTTTTCTTAATAGTAAAAAGATTTTCTTAAAGAAAAAATATCTTTTTTCTCAACGATAGAAAAAAAATCAATTAGAGTTATTCTATGAGCTCTTTTCCCCATGCCATTGACTGGTCAAAAGCCTCCCTTGTTCTGGCTGGACATGGATCTTTATATAATTCTGAAGCAGCCCTGCCTGTATATATCAATGCAGAGAAGATTCGTAATAAAAAATTATTTGAAAATGTCTATGAAACATTTTGGAAAGAAGAGCCTTCTTTTCATCAGACTCTTTTATCTATTCCCTCCTCTTTTATTTATGTGGTTCCCTTTTTTTTAAGTCACGGCTTTTTTACAGCCAAAGTCATCCCTGCTGAGATGGGAATCGAAGGGCCAATGACAAGAATGGGGAAAAAGATGGTGCATTATTGTAGAGCTGTTGGCGAAAACCCTAGAGTCTCAGAGTTAATAATCGAGGCGATTAATCGAGCAATCGATTTTAAGATGGCTAGTTCTATCCTTTCTGAAAGTGCTCTTTTATTGGTCAGTCATGGAACCAAAAAAAATGTCCATTCCAAAGAAACAACCTATCTGCATTGGAATATATTGCAGCAAAAAGGGATCTTTAAGGAATGTCATGTTTTTTTTCTTGAAGAGGAGCCTCGAATTTCCAGCTGGAAAGAGTATGTGAGATCAAAATATATCTTTGCTGTTCCTTTTTTTATTTCTGAAGGAGACCATTCCTATGTGGATGTTCCAAAGCTGATGGGGATAAAAAAAAGTTTAAGAACTTCTCCTATCAGCTATCCTCAGGATGTGGAGGGCCGCTATGTATGGTATACCAAAGCGGTAGGGACCATGGAGGGAATGGAGCAAGTAATTCTTGAGCAGGTGGTAGCATTCGATGAATCTTTTGGAAAAGTGGCAAAAGTGGCTTTCTGAAAATCCTCCTCCATTGTATATTGGAGAGCTTCAGATTGCTGAAGGTTACTGGATATACAACCGAAAGGATCAGTTGAATGATTCTCTGCTCTGCCTAACCTCTCTTTTAGATTTGAAATTATATTTACGCCAAGATGAGAGAGGGCACTACAGACCATTAAAAGCGGAGATGGGTATCCTTCGTGGCTGGAAATATGGGCCAGTTGATTTTAAAGGGCTTTTTTATGCCATTGAAGCAATCTATTCCTTTGCTCTGACACATTGGTTTGGTCTAAAAGCAAGGATAATCGGTCCAGTTTCTTTTCAAAAGACCATTGGCAGACAAATTGGTATGTATAAAGTGATAGAAAAAGAAGCAGATTTTCTAGCTGATAGGACTGTGGAAGCATTATGTCGGGTAAAATGCCTTAGACAAAATCTCTGGCATGGAAGCTATTCAGAACCCAAAGAAGAGGCTTCGATTCCTTTGGTTTGTTTGGAAGCCTGCCCTCTCTTTTTGGAGCATTCCAGAAAACTTTTTTTTAAAAAAACAACCACGCTCTCTAAGTAGATCTGCTCATCGCTGTTGAGAAAGGGAGCATTTATTGAAGAGGCTTATACAGCACTTTTGAATTTCTACCGTTTTTTTCGTATTTTATTTTTCTTTCCAAAGGGAGAATCGAGGGATCGGCTTCTTTAAATCCGCCTTTTTGCATAAAATAAACATAAGCTCTAGTCGACAGAAGGAAAAGCTGCTTGAATCCCTGTTGTGAGGCTAGTTTTTCGGCATAATGAATCATTTTTCTGCCAATGCCTTGATTTTCATGGCTCTTAGCCACAGAAAGACAGGCAAGTTCGGCTTGAGACGTTTGGGGATAGGGATAGACAGCCATGCATCCTACAATCTGTTTATCTAGTTCAAAGACATAATACGATTGGAGATCTCTGGCTATTTCCCCAGCTTTTCTAGGCAAAATTTCATCCGATTCGATTGGTTCTTGGATAAGTTTTAAAATCGCTCCGATATCTTTTTTACGAGCCGGACGGATCGATTCATACTGATTGGCATAGATCATTGTTCCTATGCCAGTGTTAGAAAATATTTCCGAAAGCAATGCTTCATCCATTCTCCCATCAATAATATGCACACGGTTAACTCCGTTTTTGCATGCGTGAATGGCGTGTTCTAATTTGGATCTAAGTTGCTCGGGCTGTGATTTAGAAAAGTTTTTATGAAATTCTTGGGCAGCTTGGACATCTAATTCTCTTATAAGATTGCTTTCATTATCAAGGATGCCAGGGTAAGTAGTAAGATAGATAAGTTTTTCTGCATGAAGGGCTTCGGCTATACACTGAGCGACGGCATCGGAATTAATCCGGTAACTTTTCCCTTCCCCATCGAAACCGATTGGCCCTATGACTGGAATGATATTTTTTTGTAACAAATATTCGATGAATGCTACGTCGATTTTGTTAATACGGCCTGTAAGTTGATAATCTATGCCGTTGACAATTCCAAAAGGATGGGCGATGATGGCATTTGTGGCACAGGCTCTCAGATCAGATGCTGAAAGAGCTTCTAGTATTTGAAATGTTACTTTGGAAGAAGCTATAAGGCTTAATTCATGAGTCTTTTGATCAGTAATACCGATTCCTGTGGTATCAGATAGGTCGGTATGTAGAAGCAGGGAAAGCTGCTTTAACTGATGGGCGATCCCATGGACTAAGACAACTTTTATGGCAACACTTCTTAATACAGCTAGATCGAGCACTAAATTAGGAAAATTTTCACTGGCCGCGATGGCTCCATCAATGGCTATGACAAAAACCTTTTCTCTAAATTGAGGAATGTAAGCTAGTATGCCTCTTAAATCGGAAACATTCATTGTAATAATGCCTAATCAACCGAAAATATATAATGAAATGCCGAGCGATTCACCGACAACTTATTTGTTGCCTCATAAATAAAAAAAGCCCTTTACTTTCTGTTTTCTTTAGGAACGAGTTTGCATGCCAGTTTAATAGCTGCAATCAGGCTCCTTGGATCAGCTTTGTTTTTTCCTGCAATATCGATGGCAACACCATGATCAGGGGAGGTGCGAATTAATGGCAATCCCAGCGTGACATTCACTCCAGAATAAAAGGATACAAGTTTGAATGGAATCAATCCTTGATCATGGTAAGAGGCCACAACCCCGTCGTATTTTCCTTGTAAAGCTTCTTTAAAGACAGAATCAGGAGAAAGGGGGCCTTCCACAAACAAACCACTCCTTTTGAGTTCCTCGATGGCTGGTTCATAGGATTCATGTTCTTCTTTTCCAAAATGTCCCATTTCTCCCGAATGAGGATTTAGGCCTGCGATAGCGATTTTTAAGGATGACTTTGGCTTTAATTTTTTTAAAAATTCAAGCAAAAGAACTGCTGCAAGCTTAATTTTATCCTTCGTTATGGCTTGGATGGCTTCTTGGAGACTTAGATGCGTGGAGAGCAGAGAGAGATGTAGCTTGGGACTTGACATGGCCATGATCACCTTCTCTTTGGGAACCCCTAGCTTGGCAGCAAAAAATTCAGTTTGTCCTGGATAAGGAAAGCCAATTTGGAAAAGATTCCCTTTATGAACAGGGGAGGTAACAATCGCTTGGATTTCTTTTTTTTCCCAAAGTTTGAAAGCTTCCTCCAAAGCTTCCCATGCGGCTTCAGCAGAGGAAGGGGATAACTTTCCAGGCTCAAATTTTGTTTTTGGGCCGATGATTCTATAGTCAAAACGTTTGGAGATTTTATTGCACTGAAGAGCCTTTGAAACGATTTCAGGACCAATTCCGGCTGGTTCCCCTAAAGTGATGCCAATAGTTGGTACATGCATTGGAATGAGAGTTTAGAACATTTTTATAAAGGCTTTTGCCTTTAAATTATTTAACCATTGTTGTTGCAGTTTTTGTCTTTGTTCTTGAATCAATAGGCCTTCAATCTGACTCCTCAACTCTGAGAGGGGCTTAAGCTTTCCTTTTCGCTTATCCTCAAGCCTTATAATGTAATAACCATCAACGGTTTCTATCACCCCACTTGTTTGTCCTGGATACATAGAGAAGGCTGCTTCTGCTATTTCGGGTCGAAGGCTATCTTTGGTTACCCACCCCAGATCCCCACCATCCATTCTTTTGGGTCCTTCAGAGTAGGTTCTAGCTAATTCAGCAAAATCAGCACCCAACTGAAGTTTGCTTAACAGTTCTGTGGCTGTCTCTTTGGCAGGATCATATTCTTCTATCTGACCGCCAACCGTAGCACGTTTCTCTTTAAAAGAAGTTTTCTGCAGGAAAATGATCCGTAATTTTACTTGGGGAGGATCGAAAAATTGGCCTATGTGATCATGATAATACTTTTCAATTTGATAAGGAGAAATAATCACAGGTTCAGATACATTTTTCATTCTCATGGCCTGGACGATGATCTGTTCGAGGATCTGTTGCTTATACTGTTCTTCGCTCACCCCATTGGCTTGGAGCGTCCGAATAAAAGCAATTCTATCTCCATCAAATTGAGTTCGGATAATGTCTCTGATCCGTGATTCAATGAACGAATCGGGGATAGCATATTTCTTGCTTTTAAAATCCTGAATAATTAATTCTCTGTCAATTAGGGCTCGCAAGGCACTTAACCGAGCTTCTTTGATCCGATCAACCAGTTCTGGCCCTTGATAGGTTTCCCTTAAGACGGCTTCATTGGGTTCTACCTGTTTTCTGACTTGAGAAAAAGTGATCACTTTATCATTTACAATGGCAGCAATGCCATCGTTAGCAGTTTGTGAAAACAAACTTCGTAAGAAGCAAAAGAAACAAAGGAAAACAATTAGAAGACTTCTAACCATTTCTTAATCTGCATTATTTTAGTCTTTGTATCAGATTGGATCAAGCGTGGGAATTTGCCTTGCGCTGTAAACAAATACTCCCTATGTCTCATTAGTTTTAATTTTTCCTGATCCGATTCGATTCGTTCTATGCCTTTGGCAGCTCCAATGAGCCGGATTTCAGTAATCGAAAAAAGGTTTTCTACAGGTTCAGGCCAAGCACCAAACCTGTCTTTCCAGCCTTTTTTGATTTCTTCTAACTCCCCTATACTGAGCGCTTCAGCAAGCTGTCTGTAAGCTTGCAGCCTCTCTTCCCTTCTTTCCATATAGGTAAATGGAATAAAAGCTAAGGCATGCCTGCCGCCTCCTGGCTCGGGAAGTAAAAAATCTAAAGAGACCTTACAATCAGTTAAAGAATCGATTTCTTTACCTTGAAGTCTTTGGACCGCTTTTTTGAGTAGTTTGCAGTAGAGTTCAAATCCTACAGAGGCGATATGCCCACTTTGAGAGGTGCCTAAAAGATTGCCTGCACCTCGTATTTCTAGATCTCTTAAGGCTATCTGGAAGCCCACACCCAGTTGAGAATGTTCTTGCATGGCTTTAATTCTTTTCTTAGCGTCGGCTTGAATGAATAAATCCCTTGGGAGTAACAGATAAGCGTAGGCTTTTTGATTGGATCGCCCCACCCTTCCTCTCAACTGATAGAGGTCGGCAAGACCAAAAAGATCGGCTCGGTCAATGATGATGGTGTTGGCATTGGGAATGTCCAAGCCGTTTTCTATGATGCTTGTGGCTAGCAGCACATCGATCTGTCCGTTGACAAAGCTTTCCATTACCTCTTCTAGCTCGCTTTTTTTCATTCTTCCATGGCCTATGGCAATTTTTACAGAGGGCAAAAGTGATTTGATCCTTGAGGCTACTTTTTCAATGGTCCGTATCCGATTATGAAGAAAATACACCTGTCCTCCTCTATTTAATTCTCTCTCAATCGCTTGCCGTATTATTCGTTCGTCATAGGCGCACACAATCGTCTCGATAGGATAGCGATTGGGGGGAGGAGTTTCGATTAAACTCATATCTCGAGCTCCAGCCAATGCTAAATAAAGCGTTCGTGGGATTGGAGTTGCCGAAAGACTGAGAACATCAATGAGCCGAAATGTTTCTTTCCATTTTTCTTTTTGGAGCACGCCAAAGCGTTGTTCTTCGTCAATGACGATTAATCCAAGATCTTTAAATACGACGTCTGCAGAAAGCAGTCTGTGCGTTCCAATCACCACGTCGATAGATCCATTTTTAAGCCCTGCAAGTATTTCTTTCTCTTCACTATTTTTTATCAATCGACAGAGCAAAGCGGTCCGAATGGGATAATCAGCAAACCGTTCAGAAAGCGTATTAAAATGTTGTTTTGCAAGAACAGTAGTGGGCGCCAGCAGTGCAGCTTGTTTCCCTCCCATAACAGCTTTGAAGATTGCCCGAATGGCAACTTCCGTTTTGCCAAATCCAACATCTCCGCAAATGAGCCTATCCATTGGCCGTTTGCTTTCCATATCTCGTTTTGTTTCTTCTATTGCTTTGAGCTGATCGGCCGTCTCTTCATAAAGGAAAGACTCTTCAAATTCTCTTTGCCAATGGTCGTCTTTGGGGAAAGAGAACCCCTCAAGAACTTCTCTTTCTGCGTTAATTTTAAGCATTCTTTCGGCAAGATCTGATACCGCTTTTTCTGTAGCGCTTTTTGCTCTTAGCCACCTGGTGCCGCCTAATGAATCGAGTTTTGGCTGTTTTTTGGTTCCTCCAATATACCGAGAAATCAGATAAGCTTGGTCAATAGGAACGTAGAGCTTAGCTTTTTGGTCGAATTCAAGCTCGATCATTTCACTATTTGTCCCATCCATGCTCTTTATTCCTCTAAACCGGCATATTCCATGCTGCAAATGCACGACATAATCTCCTTCTTTCCACTGTTCAGAAATCTCACCAGTCAAGTATTTTTCAAGGGCATCATTCGTTTCTTGATTCCGTAAGCAAATCTTCTGATTTTGGTACCTACCAAACATTTCTGCATCTGTTAGGATGGCAAGTTTCGCTGCGGGCCATGAAAAGCCTTTGAGAAGGGGGCTTTTTGAAAAAAAGATCGATTCGATATCAATTCCCTGATTGGATAGGATTTCTTTTAATCGGCTTTCTTCCCCTTCATTGTTAACAAAAATGATGATCTCCCATTTTTTTTCAATCCATTGAGTAAGTTGAGACAGAAATAATTCCCATCGTCTTTGCTGATGGAACCAATCTCCTTTGGGTGCATCCAGTAAAAAATGGCTTTCGAAATGGATATCTATGTCTGGCATCGGGACTTCTACTGCTTTTGTCCAAAATGTGGGAGTCATTTTGGGCAAATAGTCGTAAAGCGTCGCTTTTCCCTTGCTAATGTCCTCCGCATTGATAAGAGAGAGAAAAGCTTCTTCAAGGGGCTTAAAAGAACGTTGTGTAATTGGATGGAATTGTCTCAAGGAGATAACTTGATTACCTTCCCATTCCGTTCTCAAAGGAAAGAGGCCATCCCATGAAAAAAAGTCTACAATCGATCCTCGGACGGCAAATTGGCCACGGCTGTCTACCGTGTTGACTCTTTCATAACCAGCTTCAACGAGCCGTTCGATTAGAGCGGATCTGTCAGTCGTTTTCCCAGGGACAATCAGAAAACGCTTTTCTTGCAATAGGCTAGGAGAGGGCAGAGGCTCTTCTAAAGCTAATTCCGTGGTCAGGATAGCCCCTGAAAAAAAATTGAGCAGACTATATGCTACTCTTAGCCTTTCGGCCATCAGCAACGGATCAGGTAAGCTTTCCATCGACACCGGTTCAATTTCAGGAAAGACTATGTAAGGGCTTCCCCAGCATTCCAATCCAATGGCCAATTCATTGACCTTTTTAATGCTTTCTGCTATGACCAAAGTGGGCGAATGAAAATCGGCTATAAAGGAGGCAAGAAAAAAGGATTGGGCGGAAGTGGGCAAGCATTCGATGCTCCAGTTTCCCCCTTTGATTAACCGCTTGTGTTGTTGTTTTAACAAGGGATGGTTCAACCAGTTGGTAGGAGAAAAGGTCATTCTTTTTTCTTCCCTTAGATCGAAATATTATTACTGTTCCAATGATTGGATGGTGAAGGTATCATTTTTTCGGTCTATAAAACAAAGAAAAGATCCTCTTCTTGGGATCGAATAAAAGCCATTTTCTTCTATTTCTGTGCCAAGATGGCAACAAGAAGAAATGCACTCATCAAAAAGTGCTGTAAATTCTACTTCGATAGAATTGGGATGGAAATGACATCGTTCTATAATCAGTTGAATCTGTTCAGAAGGCCAGCCCTCCTCACAATATTTTTCTAGAGGAATCCATTTTGAATGTTCGGTAAGCCAATGCAAAAATTTTTCCCTAAAAGAAAGGCTATCTTCGTTGAAAGTGGCTAGTGAGAAAGAAGGTTCTGAAAAAATCATATGCTTTGCCTTGGTGGCTTCTACTATAGGGCTCCACACAAAAATGAACCCATTTTTTAAACAAAAACCTAAAACAAACAGGATTTCCTTTCAGATCGTTGCTGAAGTAATTAATAATTAAAACAATGGGAAATCAACTTTGCTTTTTGTTTGTTTTTTTTCTTTTCTTTTTTCTTGGCTGTGTTTCTTCAGAGTATCTTCCAGAAGAAGGGTATGTCTATCGGTTGGGGATGGGATTTGGGAAAAAGCAACGTATCGATGGAATGGATGTTTGGATGCAAGGCAGACCGAATCGACCATATAAGGTTTATGGGACTCTTTCAGAAAAAAGAGGGAATGGGCCCTTTGAAAAAGGACCCACTCTTCGAGGTTTAGTCAAATTAGCAAAACAAAGAAATGCGGATGCACTGATTGTTCTTGTTAAAGAAAGGCAGTATGTAGGCGATACCCTCTATGCAACAAAAGTAGGCCAGGGTACTACGGAAACAGTTTATTCAGCCCTTCTTATTCGATATCTTCCCTCCCAATAATTGCTCTCATTTTTGGAATAGACCATTCCTCTAAGCTTATAGCATATGACCCGATTGGATCCTAGAGGGAAATAGTACACATACCATGGCTATTCCTACCTCTCTCTCCTATGGACTAGTGTTCAAAGTATACGGGCCTATTGGATAACTTTGGCTAACGCATGCCATGGGAGCAGGGCACATTTAACTCTAGCAGGAAAATGCCTAAGACCTTTTAGACAGGATAATTCTCCAAGCACCGTATCATCGACTGTTTCTTTGCCCGTTAAGAAGAGCTGTAGTGTATTTTTTATACCTATAGCCTCTTCTACGTTTTTGGATTGCACGATTTCGGTCATTAAAGAAGCTGAAGCTATAGAGATTGCACAGCCTCTGCCCAGGAACTGAACGTGTTCAATGATCTGATTGGAATCATTGATACTTATGAAAAGTTGGATAGTATCCCCGCAACTTGGATTTGTTCCTTCGGCTTCTAAGTATTGGCCTTCTGGTTTCCCAAAGTTGCGTGGATAACGGGAATGGTCCAAGAGGATTTCTTGATAAATATCTTCTAAATCCATAACAATTCCTATTTGTTAGCCGGTTAATTTAAAGAATCGAAGACAGTTATCGATAATCTCGAGGAATCGATTGACTTCCGATTTAGTTTTATTATAAAAATAAAAACTAGCACGAATGGCTGAATCGATTCCCAATTTTGACAGAAGAGGTTTATTGCAATGATGGCTGTCGCGCAAAGCCACACCATAACGCTGAACCCCCCCATGACTAAAGCCAGGGGCTTCTGGGGATGAGACACCCTGAATCCTTGCGCCCCTCCCGCTTGCTTGAGAAGCCAAGCACTGCGACGTGCCCGTTCTCATCGGCGGCTGGCGTTCCCCTTCGGCAGACGGCCCGCTCTGACGCCCCGGAGGACGTGGGAGGCAGCGACGGCCGTCTCCGCTTGCAGTTTGATCGAAGCTCGA
>Ga0209012_1002924_pt1 | contig 13761 bp, 15 predicted proteins | sample RS3BMetagenome_FD_184735 | JGI IMG/M metagenome (GOLD analysis project Ga0209012, IMG submission 184735) | Ferric oxide microbial mat and aquatic microbial communities from Rainbow Spring, Yellowstone National Park, USA - RS3B (SPAdes) (version 3) ...
CGCCGGGAGTGGTCCGGGACCACACCTGCCGACTACAACTGGATGCGTCCCAACCGGCGCCACATCTGGGCGGAACTTTACCTCCCTGGAGTGGTTCGGGAAGGAATAGACGAGGTTGCGATCGCAGTGGATTGCTCCGGCTCTGTGAACTCGCGCCAGTTGCGTCTGTTCGAAACCGAGGTGCGCTCAATCCTTGAAGGCCAACGACCGCAACGCGTCTACGTTCTTTACTTCGACGCGGTCGTCAATAAGGTCGAGACCTTTGAGGCAGGGCAGCGTGTCTCGCTCAACCCGGTCGGCGGCGGAGGCACAGAGTTTGGGCCCTGCTTCGAGTGGCTCGACGAACATGGCGTTCGCCCTCAGGCTCTCGTGTTCCTGACGGATCTCTACGGGTCATTCCCAGACTCGGAACCGGCATACCCAGTCCTCTGGGCGTCCACCGGAGGCCGACGGGCGCCTTTCGGACAAGTTGTTCCGATGCAGGCCGCCTGATTTCTTCCAGTCGGATGATCGAAGGAGGTTCAACATGGAGAGGATCATTCGTATCTTCACGGATGGCTCAGCTATCGGCAATCCCGGTCCTGGCGGTTGGGGCGCCGTAATCATCGACGACCAGAAACTGCGCGAAATTTCCGGGGCCTTCCCGTGGACCGATATCTCTGAAATGGAACTCGTGGCGGCGGTCGAAGCTCTCCGCTCGGTACCAACTGGATCGCGGATCGAGTTGTACTCGGACTCCGAACTCCTGATTTTGGGCATGCGCGGCTTTGTCTTTCGCTGGGAGAGCCAAGGATGGCGCAACCGGCGCGGTGTCGCTCTCCAGCACCGAGATCTATGGCTCGAACTGGTCCAACTCAATCTTGCTTTAGAGATCCGATGGAGATGGCTGCGAGGACATAACGGCCATCGGTGGCAGAGCCGAGCCGACGCGCTCGCCTATCGGGCGGCGAGGAGCGTCGCCATTCCTCAGAGTATCGCTGCATGACAGCTTGCGCGACAGCCGCGATGTGACACCAGAAAAAACGTTTTGTAGGAGTTCAGTGATGACGAATATTGCGGAATCCCATTCCTTGTTTGAGATCGACGATGAACTGGATGACCTGCTCGAGCAGATCGAGGAGCGGGTTGGGGCTGAGGGACAACCCGCCGAAGAACTGCTGTCACGCTTTCGGGCCTTCTGCGCCGCGCACGGAGAGAAGGTAGACCGGATCGGCCGCTTTGTCCGGACGATGGAAGCCCGCGAGCAGTTCTGCCGGGCTGAGGCCGCGCGCCTTGGCGAACGAGCGCGCGCGACGGCGAATAAGGTGGAACGGACCAAATCGATGGTCCTCTTTTACCTAATAAGCCGAGAACTCAAAAAGATCGAGGGTCGGGAGTTCACCCTGCGGATACAGAAGAACAGCCAGGATTCCGTCCGCATCCTCGACGAAGAGACTCTGCCAATGGCCTTTCGCAAGGTCGATGCGCGAGTAGGTGGTGTTCTCTGGGAGACGGTTCTTTCCTATCTGCCGAAAGACCTGGAACGCGCAATGGCGGCTAGCATCCAAGAGATGAAGCCCGATACCGAAGCGATCAAGGCCGCTTCGATGCGTCATGAGGAGGTCACCGGCACGGAAGTGCGCCGTGGGTCCCATCTGCGGGTGACTTGATTGGGGTTGGGTAGATGAGTTGACGGGAGAAGTCTCGCACCACGCTGTGCGCGTTGAAACACGAGAAGCCAACAAAATCTTTAATGAGCCAACCACTGACGACTTGGCAGCCCGCATGCCGGCTCACGAATGCTCCTGCATTCTTAAGGAGATGGTTGTACCCAGCGCCCTCCGCGGGGTTCAAGAGCAAAAAAAGCTTATTCTCTCCAAGCATCAAGGCATGCCCCAATTCCCTTCGGTGAGATTGACTGAAGTAATCATCTTGCTCTCCTCTGTATTCATACGGCTTGACGCTACCTGTTCTAAACGGGACAACGTCTGAATTCGGTACCGGGCAAGGGACGATGGTTCGTTTGAACCTAACTTAGGACCGGTCGATTCCACGGCCGGCCCGCCTGCTTTCCCTCGCACCCCAGCGGGCTGACGATTAAGCTGACATGTCGATAACGATCTTCCCGAGAGGGCCCCTTGCGAGCGCATCCAGGGCCTGATCTACCTCGCTAAACTTGAATTGGGAAGCAATCACTGGATGAAGCTTTTTCAAAGCGAAGAACTCAAGCATCCGTTCAAACATTGCTCGTGATCCCGTTTCGATTCCCCTCACACGTAAATTCTTATTCATCACCGGGGCGATATCGAAGTTGGTTTTCCAACCGTCTAGAACACCGACGATCGCAACCGTCCCCTCGAACGCAGCGGCGCGAGAGGATCGGACCAGCCCTCCGCGAAGGCCCATGTCAACAATGAGTCTGGCTCCTTGGCCGTCCGTCATCACATGAACTTCTGTATCCCAATCCGGGTGTGTTTCGGAATTGATTGTTTGCCAAGCTCCGAGTTCACGTGCATGCGCCAATTTCTTATCAGAGCGCGATGTGACGATTGGCTTCAATCCGAGAGCGACAGCAATCTGAAGTGCGAACGTCGCTACACCTCCGGTTGTCTCGATCAAGATGACATCCCCATCTGAAACGGACCCAATCTCCGCGAGGGCATGCCACGCAGTGATCGCAGCTGTCGGAAGCGTCGCTGCTTCAAAATCGCTCAGGTAATCGGGAATCTTTACCAGTGCATCCTGTTCAACGATGAGGGTCCGCGCCAGCACGCCATCGTGGGCATTACTTGCTAAGGAGCCGCGGAACCGTGTCGCATCCAGCGGACCGTCGATCCACAACGGAATGATCGTAGGGCTCACACGATCTCCAACCCGAACCCTCGTGACATCACGCCCGACTGCCGATACCACGCCAACTGCGTCTGAGAAAGGGATTCTCTCCAGAGCAGGTTTGCGACTCTCGTTTCCTCGAATGAATGGCAGATCGCGGAAGTTGAGGGATGTCGCGGTAATATCAACCTGGACACTCGCCTCCCCGACGGCTGAAACCTCTTCCGAATATCTCTTGAGGCCGCCTAACCCATCTGTTCGATACACTTCAGTTTTCATAAATCCTCCAACACAGAACCCTGACGAAAGATCTGCTACTTACTAAGAAAAGACTACCGATGTAGTCGGGCGAGCATCCGGATTGCATCCACCTCGCTTATGGAGCCGACGATCGACAAGTCGCTCAGTCGGCTTGAAGTTGTTCGTCGGCAATCGTTTCTTCTTCTGCATTAGGACTATCGCTCTTGGGCTTGATCTTGGCTGAAGAGAGCATCGCCACGGCGAGAATGATCAGCGCCATGCCAACGAATTCTGCGGTTTCCATCCGTTCATTAAGAAAAAGAAAACCAAGAAGGACAGCTACGATGGGGTTTATGTATGCGTGAGTGGCAACTTTGGCGACCGGGACGTGCTCCAGCAGGTAGACATAGCTGGAATAGCCGACAAGCGAGCCACCAGTGATAAGCCACGCCAAGGAGCCGAAGGCGGCCCTGTTCCAGTGAGCCTGCGGCCATTGCCTGAGCATGCTGGCCAGAATCAGATTGAAAAGGCCAGCGAAAATCATCTGCCAGGCGGACGACACAAAGTTATTGACGAGCAGTCGTTGATGGCGCGAGTAAAGGCTACCGACGGCCCAGCTCAGTGCGCCCGCGAGACAAACGAGAATGGCTATGACCCGGGTCATGTCTGTAAAAAGGCCGAGCTTCAATGCTTCATGCAGAGTGGGCCCAAGCAAGGCAATCATACCGAGGAAGCCAAGGAGAATCCCGAGCCAACCACGCAGGTTGAGCGGTTCTCCAAGTGGGAGGGCCATCTCAAGAAGGGCGATATAGATAGGCGTGGCAGCGAAGATGAGTGATGCGAGTCCGCTGGGAATGAATTTTTCCGAATAGACCAAGCTGGTGTTGCCGACGGTTAGCAGCAGAAATCCGATGACTGAGAGCTTAGTGAGCGTGCGCAGAGGCCAAAGAATACGCAAATGGCGAAGATGGCAGCAGAAGAGCAAGATTCCACCGGCGACCGAGAAGCGTACACCGGTGAGAACCAAAGGTGGAAGTTGGGCCACTCCAATACGTATTGCAGTGTAGGTCGAGCCCCAGAAGAAATAGACACAGGCAAAGGCCACAAAAATGAAAGCCGATGAAGGAGTCTTACGATTGAACCGCAAAGGCGAAGCCAATTGGTTGGGATGGTGCGAACGGCGTTTCATGGGCTTTCCGTGGAGTCCTGAGTTTGGGCGTTCCGGATGAGGACACAGTCGACGCATTCGGTCTTTACAGAGCGCCTCGATGCAACATGCACTGCGTCTGCTCTGCGTCGATTGATGATTGTGTGTGCTAGCAGGTAGAACCTGCTGTGTCCTTTGCCCCGAACACCTGCTGTTTTGATGCAGAGCAAAAGTATGAACTCGATTAATGCGAGCGGTGCGGGTGTTAGCGCGTCGGCAAGCGCATACGCCGTCACTGCAATCACTGCTGCATTCTCAGCCAAATGATGCTCGTCCATTTTGTCGAGGGTATCGGCAGCCTTGTGGTGATACCTGAAATAGAACCGTGTGTCTTACGTAGGAGCGAGGCTCGGCTCGCCATCCGCGAACATCGGCGCAAGATCTTTCGAAGGGTTCCCTTCGACTATCGTTAGCGTGCCTGCTCCAATCGGCTTGAGCGCCTCGGCTACTGGAGCAAGATACAGCTTCAGATCGGAGGAGCTGAGCAATAGACCAGTCGGATGATCAGAGCCAAGATCGCTCTCCATGACCGCGATATGATTCTCGTATTCTGATGCGTGCTCTTTCCCGTATGTTATCGAGCCGCTCGCTCCGAGCTCCTCGTTCATCCAAGCGCCAAAGCGAATGGTGCGCAGGCGGTCCATGGTCCCGATCTGATCCTTGGTCCAAGGACTGGCGTCGGCCTCCGCGAGCGGCGGAACACGAGCAGCGACTAAGTGCGGCGGCCTCGCTACAGGAGGAGTTTGCGCCCGAGAGATCGAGACGAAACAGACAGAAAGCAATAGTGCAGCGGGTACACGTTGAAGACGCTTCATCAGGTAACCCCGGTTCGAGGTCTCGTAAGGACGACCAAGGCTTGTTCTTAAGAAAATCGAGCTTTCATAAAGCCTCTAACGAAGTCTAAAAGCGTGAATAGGCCATGTACATATATTAGAGAAGGCGCCATACTGATTTATCCTCTGAAAAAGAGGTCAATCATGCCGCGTACCTACAAGTCATCAGCACTCGATGCTATGGACAAAAAGATCATCGAAGTACTCCTTCTCGACGCACGCATCTCGATAAAGGAGTTGGCAAACAGAGTTCAGCTTTCAGCGCCAAGTGTCTCTGAACGGGTCGAACGGCTGCAGGAGCGCGGCATAATTCGACGTTTCACTGTTGAGATCGATCCGGTAAGCCTTGGATATGGCCTCCAGGCCCTTGTACGAATCAAACCACTCCCCGGCAAGCTACAGGTCGTACAGAAATTGATTGAGGACACGCCGGAGTTTTCCGAATGCTCCAAGGTTACGGGGAACGATTGCTTTATCGCGAGGTTGCACGTCTTCACGATTAGTCATCTCGATCAGATCCTTGACCGGGTATCTCGTTACGCCGAGTGCAACACCTCGATTGTGAAAGCACAGCCTGTTCGTGGCCGACTGCCACCATTTTGAAGCGTTTGCCTGCAAAGGCTTTGCCGATTCGATCATTGCTTATGGAGTTCTTGGCCTTTGCCCTCTTCTCCGCGCGCATCACTCGCTCGCACTTCGTTTCACCGTTCTTGAGCTAAGACAGAGCGCTGCAAATACTTGGCGATGCAAGAAGCTTGTCCACATCTGCAGATGTGGAGCTTCACGCTCTGTTCGCCCAGTTGACAGAGCCCTTCGATCCTTCTGAGATCAAATGGCGTGTCACATACACAATCGATACGGAAGTCGCGGAGCCGTGATTGCGTTCGCGGACCCACGCGCCTATAGCGACCGGCTCAACCACATCTTCAATCCCAGCGGTTGGACCCGGACGTATGAGGTCAACACGGTCTCGTCGATCACTCGGATGAAGAAGGACAAGCTCATCCAGACAGGCAGGGTCTTGGTGACTGTACTTTGACCAGCGCTGGATTAGGGACCCACGCCGACAACGGAAAAGATTGGGCTGACGAAGAGAACGCACTGACAAGCTGACAGGCGCAGGCATTCAAGCGTACCTGTATTTGCTTCGGTCTCGGGCATTATCGCTACAACTTCGCTGAGATCTGGGTTCCATTCAACCAACATCGTCAACCTCTCCACGTTCCAACACTCCCTCAATGGACGCTCCCCAAGTCAATTGCGACAGCGAGAAAATAATTCCGGTGCGAGTCCTCGACCCGCGGCGATGCAGCGAGACCCGATAGACCAGAAGACAACGGCAGAGATCGAAGGTTTCCGGCGCATTCTCGGAGATTCCATCTACGGGGAGGTCTTGTGGCGCGTAGCGCAGGCACGCGCGCAAACGCCATCCCCAACGCCCAACTCCAGTCGGACGTCTCCGGAGCGATAGAAAGAGCGGCACGCGGAATTCGCAAAGCCCACTCGCTGTCCGAAGAGATCGGAGAGCTTTCGCTGCCCAGAAGTTAGTAAACACAATGCGACTTCACGGTACCGATCCGGAACGTACGTGAAGCGGGTAGGCCTACAGCTTCTGGCCCAGTCGCTTTTCCAATGAGTTGCGGTAGGTTCTGCTGACGCGTGGATGGGAACCGTCTTTCAAGAAAACCTCGAACTCTCCATGCGAAAGGGGTTCGAGCTGCACAATGCTTTCGATATTGACGATGGCGGAGCGATGTATGCGAAGAAAGCGGCTAGGGTCGAGACTCTGCTCCAGATCAGCTAACGAGGCTCGGTAAAGAACTTCTTTCTCGGAGGTATGGAGGGTGACATAGACCCCAGCCGCTTCGATCCACTCGACGTCTTTCACACGCACGAACCTTGTGATTCCGTTCGTCTTGATTGCCAGCCGGTCCAGATAACGCGTTTCCGTCGCTTGCATCGCTATCACCCGCGCAACGTTTTGGCCGAACTCCCGAAGATGGAGGTCATCTCTTCGCCTCTTAACCCGCGTTAGCATCGTCTCGAACCGCTCATCGCTGAAAGGCTTAAGGAGATAGTCCAAAGCATTTGCTTCGAAGGCTCGGATGGCATGCTGGTCGTAGGCAGTGACGAAAACCGTAAGGGGCATATTCTCCGGACCAATTGCTTCAATCACTTCCAAGCCATTCAACTCAGGCATCTGCACATCGAGAAGCACCAGGTTGGGCTTTTCACTGAGGATCATTCGTACTGCGGTCTCCCCATCGCCTGCTTCTTGCATAGAACACACTTCTGAATCTTGGTTCAACAAGTCGGAGATGCGCTGGCGCGCTGGTGCCTCGTCATCCACGATGAGTGCGCGGATACCGTCAGGCTGTAAGGCAGTCATCCGTTTCCTTTCGTTTGCGCAACGGAAATGAGATGGACACCTCTGTTCCGCCCTCACTTCTCCGCCGGACATCGAATTGGCTCGTATCGCCTGGATACAGTCCGGCGAATCGCTCCCGTGTCACCGAGAGACCCACTCCCTTATGAGTATCGAACGACCAGCCAGACGATAATCCCACGCCATCGTCCAACACCTGGATGAGAAGCCTCTCCTCGAAGCGCTGCGCACTCAAAACAATTGCCCCACCCCGAGCTCTTTTGGAAATGCCGTGGCGGATGGCATTCTCCACCAACGGCTGGATGAACAGACTGGGAACCAGAGCATCTTTTACGTCTGGAGCGATTCTCATCTCGATTTTCAAGGCATCGCCGAAGCGGATCCTTTGGATGGCTAGATAGTGGTCAAGGAAAGCTAATTCTTCGGCAAGAGATATCTCGTGAACTCCTTGTGAGTTCAGAGAAAGGCGTAGCAAATCGCCCAGATGTTCGATCATTCTTCTGGCAAGTTTGGGTTCACGCTCAACTTGTGAGGCTACGGTGTTGAGCGCATTGAAGAGGAAATGTGGATCTAACTGCATACGCAATGCGTTGAGGCGAGCTTCTGAAAAGTTCCTTTGCAGTCGCTCCATCTGAAGTTCAGCGGAGACATAGCGCTGGTGGTAAAGGTAGGCTTCCCACACGCCAACGATGAGGCAGTACACCAGCATGCTCCAGAACATTTCTCTGAGGGCTTCCGCGATGACTCCCGTCCCGGACAGCCTAGACCATGCCCCTACGCCGAGCACAGCTTTCAAAACGGCCTCGACGTAGCAATACACAACAGTCACCAAGGGGCCTAAGAAGAGGTGCGAGACAAGGCGCGGCACGATCCGTTGCGCTGTAAAGGGTAGAACATGATCCAATGCGAGGATGCCGGGAACGAGGATTCCCCAGGCCCACCATTGCGCCAGCGCCGACATAAGTACCTTATAAAGATCACTGTTCTGCCCAAGCTGAGGCAAAGCAAAGATCACGGCAATCGCCGTCCAGAAGACGATGGAAACAACCGACCACCGGAGAGTGCTTTTCATCATGACTCCAGTCATCTGACTTCAGCCATTCTGACAGATCAAGATCGTCGACGTAATCGTCGGCGGCGGTGGAAGGGCCGTTGAGACGGTGCAACTTCTCGCTCTGTCTGTTCTGCGTCCAGTTCGCTCGATCTCCATACCGTTCTGCAACCACCAGGACCGCTTCAGAACATATCGTCCAGATACGTGGTGAAAGCGCGTAGCTTCGCGTTAGACATCCCTGCTCTCACATCCAGATGTGAGCCTGGCGGCCGTCGTCTTGAAGGAGATACTCATGAACCGTTTCATCAGCAGCCAACTTTTTGCTCTCACGATTCTGATCGGCACGGCGAGCTTCGCTCAAAGCCCAAACCCTGCCGAGAGCAACAAGACGGTCCCTGCCGGCACCGCTTCGGATACTATCGATGTTCAGCATGTGATCGACGCCTACCACGAAGCCGTTCTGAACCACGACGGATCTCGGCTAGCGAGTCTATTTATTCCTCAAGGCGGTATGTGGCTCAACGTGCTTTCCGATGACGCTTACGCCCGCGCTAAAGCGAAATCACCGGATGCGGTGAAGATTCGCGTAGGAAGCTACACGGATTTCGCAAAGGTGGTTTCGACCTCAAAGGCCAGCTTCAATCCGACGCACACACATCTGCAGCAGAACAGCGACGGGACGATTGCTTCGGTGTACTTCGACTTCGTGTTCCTGGTCGACGGACAAGAGCAAAACCGAGGGAGCGAGACTTGGGTTTTGGTCAAGGGTACCGACGGTTGGAGAATAGCGGCAATAACCTATTCGTCAAATCCACACACGTCATAAGCATTCGCCCCGAATGCCTTGTCCGTTCTCGGCACTGAGCGAGAACGGCAAATGAGCAGAGCACAACAAAAGGATAACAATGCATAGGTTCCAACTCGGCATACTCGTAATTACATTTTGCCTCTCGCTGCCTAATTCCGCCAGCGCAATCGAGCCGGACGCTAAAGCGAGCCAGGTAATCTCGATGAACTCAAGTCATTGGCATCCTGTCAGTGAGAAGTCTGACGTGCAATATGTAGTGAAGGAAGGCTTCCCCGATGGAATCATCGTTCTGAAATCGGGGGATCTCGCCCTCAACGAACTTTCCTTTCGTGACGGCACGATTGAGTTCGATATGAAACCGCTGGCTGAGGACATACCGGGCATACGCTTCCGGCAGCGTGATCATCAGAACGGCGAGGAGTTCTACATTCGCAGTCTTCCAGATTGCAGGGCCGAGAACGATTGCATCCAGTACAGCCCGGTGATCAACGGCTTTATGCTTTGGAACGTCTACCCCGAATACCAGAAGCGGGCTCCTGTCTTCGCCGATGGTTGGAATCACGTGCGGCTGGTGGTTTCGGGCAAACGGATGAACGTCTTCATCAACGACTCCGTCCAGCCCACGCTCTCAGTCGGTGAACTTCTCGGAAATACCCAGCAAGGCGGTTTGGAACTGCACGGCCCCGCGGCTTTTGCCAATCTTGTGGTCACGCTGGGCAAGACGGACGGCTTGTCCCCTGTTCCGCTTCCCGACAGCATGGGAAACGCGGCTGGAATCGTCCATGCGTGGGAGCTCGGACCACTGACACCTTTGCACTATGGATCGGTCCTTACGTACGCTGAGCGGCCGCAAGACCCGAAAGCATGGAAGCCCGTTCACTCTGAGCGATTCGGAATCGTCAACCTCAACCGGCAATTCAACGCTTCCAAAGAAGCGCCAGCGCTGACCTGGGTCAAGACCTCTGTCGATTCCGATCGAGATCAGCAGAAACAAGTCTCGCTGGGCTGGATTGGCCAGACGTGGGTCTTCGTGAATGGATCTCTGATCACCTCTGGCAAGAATTTCTACTACCCGGAGTCAGAGCGGCGCGGTCCGGATGGCCGTCTCTCGTTGCAGAACGGCTCATTTTTGATTCCACTGCATCGTGGCCACAATGAAATCACGATTGCTCTGTATAGCTCAGTCCACGACGATGCCCGCTCTCGGACCGCTTACGGCTGGGGCTTGGCCATGCGCTATGACGATGTGCGGGGTCTCGCACTCTCACGCTAAATTGACTTCCGAGCGAGTAATTCCTAAAGATCTACGCGCAAATCTTGGATTCTTCCAACCGCTACGAGTGGCGGACACTACGAAGTCCAAGCGGATACCTGCGCAAGGGCTATGCCACTGAACTGCCGGCCGCTTTGTAGATCTCTTCAACGGCCAGTAAATCCTTAAGGCCCTCTTCGCCTGGTGTTGCTGGCTCGGTGTTGTGCAGAACGCAATTTGCAAAGTGGGTGACCTCAGAGACGAACTGGTCGGGATCGTATACAGCACCGCTGCCTGCAAGGTCGCCTGCCTGGGTTTTTCCCGTGTACTTCAGAATCGTGTCTCCGTAGGTAAATGCTGGCTCTACCCGAACGTGTCCTGTAGTGCCATTGATCTGGAAAAAGTTTGTGCCACTCTGTCCATAAGAACTTCCACATTCTGCAAGGATGCCGGAGGGAAACTTCAGAAGACAATTGACGGTCTCCTCCACCGAACTAAACTTCCCACTCTTATCTCGTGTCGCTACAAATGCCCTAACATTCCCAGGCTCTTCCCCCGTGAACCAGCGGATTGTGTTAAGTGCATAGATTCCGAGATCGAACATGGAGCCACCGCCGGCGAGCGCTCGGTTGAGCCGCCATTCCTGTTTGTTTTTCATTCCGTAAAAGCCCGCTTGAAACTGCAGGATCTCGCCAAAGGCTCCAGAATGCACCATGTCATGCAACTTCAGAAATACAGGCTCATAGTGTAGACGGTAGCCAATCATCAGTTTGACGCCAGCATGGCGACACGCATCGATCATTCGTCTGCATTCAGTGGAGGAAATAGCCATCGGCTTCTCACAGAAGACATGTTTACCTGCTTCAGCCGCCCTGATGGTGTACTCACAATGCATGCTGTTTGGCAGGGCGACGTAAACAGCATCGATGGTGTGATTGTTGCGGATGCTATCGAAAGTCTCGTAGGTGTAGATCGAGCGATCAGGGACACCATACATTGCCCCGAACTTCTTCCCCTTTTCCTCCGGATGACCGGTGACCAGGCCCGTCAGCTTCGCATTCTCAGACTTGCTCACCGACCGCATGAAAACCTCGGCGATGCTTCCCAAACCAATCGGCGCGATGCCGACTCGTTGCTGAGCGGGCACGGTTTGCGAAAGACCATTTAGAGCAACCGAAGCGGATGCAATGACGGCACTCCTGGTGAACGTTCTTCGTGTGAGCTTAGACATTCTTCATCTCCGAGTTACGTACCTATCGTTCACGAGCCCACTCGTGGATCCATCGAAACGGGTGACAAAGGCTTGCCCCTTTACAAATCTCTCATCATTTCCGGCGCAAGAGCGTCGCGGTTCTGTCGGAAATGAGGCTTCATTTAGACGAAGCGAACTCGAATTTGTGTCCCCCGCCTTGCGAAACTTTGCGATCATCCACCCGGACGCTTCGCGGATACTTTCCAATTCGCCTGTCCTTTGAGAGTAGCTGTAGCTTCCGACCAGCCAACCTATCGACGCCAACTGACCTCTCTTACGCAGTGAATGCAAATTCACCTTAGGATGGATCGAGGTTGAATAGCTGACGCCAACGACAGGGCAGCCTACGGCCTGACATTGTGGGTTCACGGGTTGCTGGGACAAGGACGATCGGGATTTCCTGAACGGGGTATCCACTGCATGCCTTGCCTGGACCCCATGTGGGGGTCGTACGAAACCATCCTACGTTTTCCATCGCGCAGAATTGGAATGCTGATCGGCGTGTGAAAGCTTGCCGCGATTGGATTGATGTCGATGTCGGCAGTGATGGTATCTCCGTTCTGTAATCCTGCCCTGGCCGCGGGCGAGCCGGGGACGAGCCCTGCGATCGTCGACCCCGCCTGAAGACGAACCGGTGCGCGGAATCCCAGATCAAAGATCCCCACTTGCGTTGAGACCGCCACGAAACAGTCGCCGAACGCATTGGGTGCGGGCATGAGCAACCTGCCGTCCATCATGTTCTTCCAGTCTGCAAATGCCCACGCTCCAACATTTTCTTTGAGGACTGCGATCCAGGTTTGCTCTGTAGCAGGTGATCCGCTACGAATGCGCCTACTTGTTTCGTTCACAAGGTCCAGAACATGCAGCTTGGAACCACGATTTCGCAGCTTACCCTCAAGATCAGCGAAGTAAAGCGCTCCGCGTGCATACGGAACAGTCCACGCATTGCGGCCAGACCACATTACTTTCGAAAGATCATGATTGGGAACCGTTGCCAAAGCGTTGGAGTAATACGTCGCAGCCTCCCTGTTGATCAGGTCGAGGTATTCGCGAGGCGTGTACAGGCCTCCCGAGTATGGCAAGATAAGCTTGAAATAATCTGCCGTACCCTCTGTGTACCAGTCGCCGTCATCTCCGGGTGCCGCGTCGAGGTCTTCGATCAAGGCATGGACCATCTCGTGTGCAACGAGGTCGTGCAGGTCTTGGCCGCCAGGATCCCTTCCCTTGGGCAGATAAAGCAGGAATGACTCGTGAGCCGCTCGCCCGCTGGTAATCGGGCCTCCGTCATAAGAGCGAACCATGAATCGGAACGGCGTGGCAGGAGATCCATGAAACGCCTCGCGCTCTACGTCATACGCTCGAGTTGTCCATGGGCTAACGATCTTTAGCGCGTCTGGCAGAAGGCCCAGGGAGTACATACCAAAACCCTGAGCTGGCGGGGGAGATGGAAAGGTCAGGAGCGAGCCTGCCAGGAATAGCGTGGTCCCGAGAGTGTCTCGGTCTAAATCCTGATGAAAATCACCCAGCCCATACGACGAGACGGCAATCTGGCCGGCGGCCAAACGCCAATGCACCTGTACGTGCATTGGACCGTCAATAGGGGGCAGACACAAAAAGCTCATGAACGCCCCAGAGAGGCCGTTGCCAGCTTCTTGTATGTCGACGTGGGGCCCACGTTTCGGAGTCTCCTTCAGTGCGACCGGGACGAGGTAAGAGACATGTACCGGTCCATAGGCAGGCCTCGATGATTGCCAAATCTGGAACTCGCCGTCCTCTTCTTTGCGCCGGCCCAATGGCGCAAACGATAACTGACCTTGATCGTCACTCGCCTTAAGATCATGGAGTTGATCCGTGACCCGCTGGAGCATCGGCTCCAACGTGTCGAACTGAAGAACAAGAGGTTTGCCATCGCCCGCGC
>Ga0209012_1002936_pt1 | contig 13684 bp, 18 predicted proteins | sample RS3BMetagenome_FD_184735 | JGI IMG/M metagenome (GOLD analysis project Ga0209012, IMG submission 184735) | Ferric oxide microbial mat and aquatic microbial communities from Rainbow Spring, Yellowstone National Park, USA - RS3B (SPAdes) (version 3) ...
ACATCATGGGGAAGCGCTGTCCACTTGTCCAGGGGCCCAGTGCCAACTCGGGCCGCCGGCTCTACTTCACCTCGCTACCCAAGTGAATTGCACAGGTCGGATCCTGCGCCAGATCGACCTCGGGGAATTCGTAGAGCCCACCCGAATGACCGTGGATGAATACCTGGACCGCTGGCTCGCGGACGCCGCCCTCCCCCGCCTCCGCAGCCGCACGGGTGCGACGACTATGCGGCCATCCTGATCCGCTACGTCCGCCCGGCGTTCGGCACGAAGCGGCTGCGCGACATCACGGCCCTGGACATCCAGGGGCTCTACGCCGACATGGGCGCCCGGGACTTGTCGGCGCGCACAGTCCGGCACACCCATGCGGTCCTCTCGTCGGCCTTGAAGCAGGCGGTCCGGTGGGGCCTTCTCACGCATAATGTCGCGACGATGGTGGACCTGCCTCGCCAAGAGCAGCACGAGATGAAGGCCCTCTCGCCAGAGGAGGCCGGGCGGTTCCTGGCGGCGGCGAAGGCGGACCGCCATGCCGCGCTGTCCGTGCTGGCGCTGGACAGTGGGATGCGCCCGGAAGAATACCTCGCGCTGAAGTGGGATGATGTCGACCTGCGGGCCCGGACGGTGAACGTCCGGAGGGCGCTGGTCCGGGCGCGAGGGGACGGGGGCGGCTGGCAGTTCGAGGAGCCCAAGACGCCGCAGAGCCGGCGCACGATACCGATCGGCGCTACGACGGTGAAGGTCCTGCGGTTGCACGTTTCGGGTCACGGTGACCCGAAGCGCGCCGGCCGTCGTGCGAAGTACGGCGCTCCGGATGAAGAGGTCGCCAAGGCACTCGGCGTTGCTGAGAAGACCCTCCGCCGCGCCGAAGCCCACGTCGCCGCCGTAGAGGCCGGCGTCCCCGCCGAACTGCCGCAGGCGACCGCGTTGAAGGTGGCGGCGCCGCAGATGTCTGGCGGGGAACGAAAGCGGCCCCCGGCGCATGACCGGAGGCCGCTTCGCGTATTCTGCCGGCCTACTCCTCCGCCACCCTGGCGACCGCCGCCGCGAGGTCGCGTCTCTCGCCCACGCGGTGCATGTGGTGGTAGCCCAATTCGCCGTCCTGCTCCAGGTCGTTGAGCGCGTCAACGAGCGCGCGGGCCGAGAAGCCCAGGACAAGCCGGCGCACCTGCCGGCGGTGGTAGCCCACGACCGCGCACGCGGCCGACACGATGCCGGCGCCGACGAAGAAGCCCACGGCGAACCCGGAAAGGAACGCAGGGGACGTGACGAGAACGGGCATGGCGGTTCCCTCCTGTGGCGTCAAGGCTGGGGAGCGGGACCATGGGCGCCCTGCCGGGAGCAAGCCGGCGGGGCGCCGCTGCGTCTACGGGCATCACTCCTTATACGCGCCCTATAACGGGCGCTACATGTTGCCATAGACTATAACGAGTGTTACACTCCCGTCAAGGGAGGTGGGTGGTTGGAACGCACTTTGCCCGTGGTGGCGAGAAACGTGCGGCGGTTTCGGGAAGCGAAGGGGTTGTCGCAAGCCGCCCTTGGCCGCGCCGCTGGCATCGCTGCCGCGCACGTCTCCATGATCGAATCGGGCCGGCGTGCCGATCCGCAGGGTTCGATCTTGCAGGCCCTCGCCCGCGCCCTCGGCGTGACGGTGGACGCACTCCTGCAAGAGCGGCCGGCGGAAGTCTCCGTCATGGAGGCCGTCGCCACCATGGACGAGGAGCGGGGCGACCAGGAGGCCGCGAAGGTGGCGCGGCGCGCGGCGAAGGCGGTACGGCGCGAGGAGCCTGCAGAGTAGCCAAGCGGTGTTACGGCTGTTGAAGTGTGTCCCATTGGGTGGAAATCATTATCCGTAACAGGAGGTGCGGCAAACGCTACCGACCGACGAGCAGGTGCGTGCAGCGTATGCGGAATGGCAACGACACCAGGCGCCCGAGCGGAAGTCATGGGCACGCGCCGATGCTTATCGCCGGGAACACGGCATCACGCATGACCCGATGGGGCGCCCTGGGGGGGATCCTTCTCCGGCGGTCCCTCTTCAAGGGGGTCTGATGAGCTCTCAGCCGCCACCCCGAGGGAAGGCACCTCTATGCCGACCACGACGGAACCCGTGGCCTGGGACCCGCATTCCAAGATCGACCCCGATCTTCCCCTCGCCGATCTCCCGGTCTGCGGCCTGGCCGTGGCCACGGCGGGCCAGGAGGACCCCGTAGCCTCACCACTCCTCGGCCTCCAGACCGCGAACGGCGACGACATCCGCGCATCCCTGTTCCGCCCCGAGGCCCCCCTGCCCACCGACGCCCATGGCCGCCATCCGGCGAGCCAAAGCGGAGGCCGAAGCGAAAGCCCAGTCCAAAGGGTAGCAAAATGGTAGCAAACGACGCCGAAGCCCCCAGGTTCTTCCTGGGGGCTTCGCTGTAGCCCTTGGGCCCGTTGACTTCTATGGTGGCGCAGGCCGGAATCGAACCGGCGACACGCGGATTTTCAGTCCCACCAGAGGGGAACGCGCGCGCCGCGCCGTTTCGGCATTTCTGTTACTGCCCCAACGCCCGCGCGGGCACGAACGTATGACTGGACAGGACCCAAAAGGACCACATGAGACGCTGAAATGTCTGCAGACATGTCTGCAAAGGTCATCTTTGGTCAGACGCCAGAATGGGCCCACGTGCCGCCTATATCTGGATATCTGGTGTCGGCATGGGATGGACCCTACGGCCGCCCTCCAGCCACAGTTTTTCGTGGCTCTCCTGATGCCGCCGCGCTACCGGCCGGCCATCCCGAGTGAGGGCGGCAAACACCGCCTGCAGGTCCCCCACGGCGAGGGCAAGGTGGCCTCCGGTGATGCGCCGGGGGCCGCACTCTATTCCAGGCGCTCCAAGACCAGTCGCAACGCGGCATCGACGGCCTGCAGTTCTTCATGGGTGGGTACATAGGCCTCGTACCGCACCAACTCCGCCAAGCGCCACAGGTCCTGGAACGCTCGCCGGGCGAGGCGCTCGCCGGGCCAGCGCACCGCCGACTCGCTCCCCCTCTGCCGGTGTGAAGGAGGGTGTGTCCCCACGTCCGCCAGACCTTGGTCCACCCAATGGACGGCCATGTAGAACGAGGTCACGACTTCCCATTGCCGTGCCCAGTCCGCAGCCGGATCGGCTTGCCGGGTAGACCGCATGGCGTCTCTCGCTTGAAGGTTGCGCGCAAATTGCGCCGCGTGCGTTGCACGGTCTGGCACGGTCAGCGCACCAAAGCGGCGGAGGGGTGGACGTGGGACGGATCAGGCGCGACATGCAGGTGCAGGGTGTAGGCGGGGTCGGCCGCCTCCTGGGCGTCGTATACCCGATAGCGGACATCCTGCTCCCAACGGCGCAGCAGAACCCACACGTGGCATTCGGTGCCGTCGTCCAGGACATACAGCCCCAACACATCCGGGTCGCGGCTCAGCCTCGCCTGCAGCCGGTCCAGAGGGTCCCGTGTCGCCTGCACGCTCGTCAGCATGCCCGCCTGCCTCCTATCCCACGCAACAGCCGCACCGTCCCCGCTCAAACACGCGCGCATCCTCGCGTACCCTCCCGCATGGTATCGCACGTTGGGCTAAATGTGTTCACATCGGTCCATGTGGGTCGCGTTTGGTCCGCACTGGTCATGCGCCGGGGGGCGCACTTTACGCAGAGTGCATCACCCCGCGGGTTTTGCCGGAGAGCGGCAGAAGTCGCGGTCCCTCCGGCGGGCGGTGAAGATTGGTCGGCGCCTCGGGAATCTTCACCGAAGAGTGGTCGCCGGGAGCCCTTTCTTCAGCGCGGCGGAAACCCCGCACGCCGGCCAGTCTTCATGCTGGAGGAAAGGTCGGGAGAGGGGCTTTCCTCCACGGTGGAAAGGGCGCCGTGGTTGTCTCGGGCGGTGCGCCCCTGCCAGACGATGCGCACTGAGACATCCTCCTTCGGAATGCCGTACTCAGCCTGCCGGTGCCCTCCGACCGGCCCGCACGAAAGGTCTCCGGTAGGGCTTTCGTGCGCGGTCGAAAGGTCCACGGCGGCCCTTTCGTGCGCGATCTCCGCCGCCGCCTTTTTGGCCGCTTCGACCGCTCCACGTCCGTCAATGGCTTCCGCCGCTCGTTCTCCTCGCGCTCGATCTCCCGCCGCGTCCCCTCGTCCACGGTTGCCCGTGGGCAACACGGCCCACACCTCGGCGGCGGCCTTCGGGTCCTGCCGGGCCAGCGGGGCCAGTTCGCGGGCCTGGCGCTCGGAGGAGGGACCAGGGACCGTTACCGTGGTAACGCTTTTCGCCACCTCGGCGGCAGCAATCAGTTGCCGCGCCCGACTGGCGACGAACCCCCACCGCTCCCGGCAGTAGTCCTCGAAGGTGGCGTGCGTCTCCGCGTAGAGCCGCCGGGAGCGGTGTTGCCAATTGGCAACAAGCGCCGTTGTCGTTTCGCTCGGGCGCCAGCCGCCCCCAGGGCCACGCTCCTACCTGCCGGGTCCAATTACCCACCCGCACCCCTCGACGCACCTCTGCGGGCCTCCTGGCGCGACTCACCTACCCTCCATCCACCGGCCCACAATCTCCCCGAGGGCGTCCGCCGGATGCCGGTAGCGCCTCGCCCCGGGGGCGCCTCGGGCGTCTAGGCGGGCATACCGCACGGTGTCCCCGGCGATCTCCACCACACGGCAAAGGACCGGGCTCCCGTCCGGCCGGCGGGCGGTGCGGTGTTCGAAGGTCGCCCCGACGGCCGGCGCCGGGCGCCCGAGCGGCGCCGCGGCCGAGGGTTGGTCCTGCATGCGTCGGGACCTACCTGCCCGCCCCGCCTTCCGCGCGCCCCCGGCCGCCGCAGGAGCGGCGGGGCCCTGCTCCCCGTCTGCTGGCGGCGCTTCCGCCGGCAAGCCGAGTTCCTTTGCCACTGCCGTGCGCACGATCTCGGCGGCCGTGATGCCGCGCGCCTCGGCCGCGACGTTCAGCGCGTCCAGCAGCCGCACCGGGAAGCGCCGCACCGTCAGGTATCGCGTGGGCTCCCGATCGGGCGCTCCCGCCTTTGGACGTCCCCTCTGCATGGCCATCCCTCCGCATGGCGGGCGGGGCCGGCGCCGGCCGGCCCCAATCACCCGCCGCTCAGTAGATCCCGCCGAACCCCTCGCCATTGACCGCCTTCGCCAGTCGGTTCCGCAGGTAGTCCGGTCCGACCTCCGCCGCCTCCAGGGCCCCGTTGATCGTCCGCACGATCTCCCCCATGGCGTCGGTGGCCTCCTGGTAGCGGACCATGAGGGCCTGCAGGGCGTTCTGCTCGGGGCTCCCCGCCTGCGTCCGGTCCATCAAAGACATGACCGCATCGCCCGCCTGCCGGTCGATCCCGTCCCAGTCCACCGCGATACGCGCCACCGTCTGCGCCGCCATCCCAACCGCCTCCCGTCGTCATGCTGGCCCTGTCACCCGCCGGGGCAGGGGCCGCGGCCTATGCCGCAGCCCCGTCCGCCGTCGCGCCGTTGTCGCCCGCCACCGCGGCGATCATCAGCCGCGCCGCCTTCGCGATCCGGTCGCCGGCCGCGATGACCGCCTTCGGCTCGGGGTGCCACCCTGCGACGTACCGGAACGAGTACCATTCCAGGGCTTCCGTCTCCAGCCCCAGGGCCGACATGACCACGAAGGCGGTCGATTCCGCCTCCATCTCCGCCTGCTCGCGCGGCTTCGGGGAGTCGCCGGCGTCGTAACCCTCCGGATGCAGGACCCTGTGGGCGATCTCATGCGCCAGGGTCTTGGTCTGCATGGCGGCGGAGAAGCGGGGATCGACCACGATCGTCCGGGTCGCCGGTTGGTAGTAGCCGTGGCAGTTCGGGTCGCCCGTCGACGTCACCGCCACCCGTAGGCCCCGCGTCTCCGCATACCGTGTCAGGGACCCGAACGCCAGGTCTAGCGCCACCCCGAAGGGCTCGGGCGTCTCCTGCTCCTTGCCGGCGATCGGATCCGTCTGCGCGATGTCGAACACGTACTCCGGCCGGAACCCGACCACCATGCCGCGGGTCCGTTCCTCGCCCGTCTCTTCGTCCTTCTCCGTCTTCCGCACCGTCACCGGGGCCAAGATGCCGATGCCCTTCTCACCCTTGCGCACCTGGCGGCCGGCCGCCTGCCATGTCCGGTATCCGGCCACCTGCGAAGCGCCCGGGGCCTGCATCGCGATGAGGAGCTGGTTGCCGAACGAGTACCGATGAAACCGCGCCTGCCGCTCCAGGGCCTTCTTCCATGCGTCCGGCGTCCGGAGCGCCTGCGCCACGCCATCCGACATCCGTGCGATGAGCCCTTGCACCTTCGCGTCCCGATCCTCTACGCTCGCCTTGGGTTGCCGACCGGTCACATCGGTCGCCTCCTGTCGGGCTCGCGGTGTTGGTAGCACCGCGGGCCCGTTTGTCTCTCGGGCCTCTCCTCCCGCCCTGTCGACGCCTTGGGGCTCGCCCCGCTCTCGGCAGGGGTCGTCGCCTGTTCGCGTCTACCCGGGCGCTCTGTATTCGGCTTTCAAGGTGCGTCGTCGTCCTGGTATGATTGTACTAGCACATTCACCTTCCGTCAATAGGGCTAGTACATTTTGCACACTTTCCCCCCATGCCGCACATAGCCGGTTAGTCCGGCGATACTGTCGCCACAATGCGCCATGCCGCACTCATACGCGCGCAATACAAAGGGACAATACACGGAAAAAGTGCTAGCATTTTCTGCTAAGTCTGCACGGGCGGTAAGGGCGACGGAGCCCCCGGCGGGTGGCCGAGGGCTCGCGGCGCGTACGGAAGTGGGGGGCGGAATCATCATAGACGGGTCGAGGATGGGAACGGGAACGCTGCCGCATGGACTCTGGCCTGCCGCCGAAGTGACGGGACGACAAGAGTAGATGCGCATTCAGGGACAACACCGGCACCGGCGCCCCGAGCGGAACCCGGCGGGCATCCCGCATCGCCGCGGCGACGTGGAACACCGGCCGGCCGATCCCGGGGCCCCGGCCGCGCTTCACTGGCCCTCGGCCTTGGCCGGATCCTCCTCCGCCCAGGCGAACGCCTTGGCGCACGCCGCCTGCAGCCGCTCGGGGCGGACGTGTGTGTAAATCTCGGTGGTGGAGAGCCGCGCGTGCCCCAGCAGCTCCTGAACCTCGCGGATGTTCGCGCCGCCCTCCAGGAGCGTGGTGGCGTAGGAGTGCCGCAGCAGATGGGGGTATAGGCGCCGTTCGATCCCCGCTGTCCGGGCCGCCCACTGCATCATGTTGCTCACGCCGGAGGCGGTGAGGGGCCGACCCCCGCGTTCGTTGGGGAACAGGGGTCCCGTCCGGGCCCGGGTGAAACCCCGGCGGCCGTCCGCGATCCAGTGACGCAGGATGTCCGCGGTCTTGGGCCCGAAGGGGACGACGCGCTCCTTTGACCGCTTCCCCCGCACGGTGGCGAGGCGGCGCCCAAGGTCCAAGTCCTCCACGGACAGCCGGCGCAGTTCACAGTTTCGCAGGCCGGCGGCGAAGGCCAGGCGGAGCAATGCCCAACGGCGGAGGGCCCGCCGCGCCTCGTGTGGATCGTCGGGCGTTTCGGACAGGGCGGCTTCGAGGCGGTTCCACTCGTCCGCGTCGATCACCCGGGGGATGCGGCGGGCCGGTTCGCGGATGCCCACTTCCAGCCAAGGGTTCGACCCGCCGAGCCAACGGTAGTAGGAGCGGAGCGTGCAGACGATCCGGTAGCAGTAGATGGCCGACCACCGCTCCGCGTGCTCCGCCAGGAAAGCCGTCGCGTCCCGCGGGGTGGCCTCTTCTTCCGGCGTGGCCCCCAGGTGGGAGTTCCAGCGGCGCAGGACGGCGCGGACGCTCTGGGCGGTGGCCTCCGACTGGATGCCGCGAATGGCGATGTACCGGGTCTGCGGTTCGGTCAAGGCGCTCTCAGGCGTGCTGCGTGCCATTCGGCTCGCCCCCCAACGGGATCAGGGCGCTCGCGGCCTGCTGGTACGCGGCTTCGACGTCCTCTCCAAGCAGGTGGAGGTACCTACCGGTGGTCTGCAGGTTCTCGTGGCCGAGGAACATCCGCAGTTGCTCGGGCGGCATGCCGTTGCGCAAAAGCCCGGTGGCCGCGCTGTGGCGGAAGAGGTGCGGATAGACCCTCCGGCGGATCCCGGCCTTGGACGCGACCTCCTTCACCAACTGCTGCAACCTGGCGCGGGTGATGGGCTGGCGCCGCTCGGACATGAACACCGGACCCATGGCGCGCTTATACCAACACGGGCGCCCCAGACGCAGCCAAGCGTCCAGGCAGGCAACGACATGCGGGTGGAGCGGCAATCTCCGCTCCTTGGAGCCTTTCCCGGAGATGATCGCGACCCGGGCGTCGAGGTCGAGGTCTTCCGTGTTCATCTCCCGAACTTCGCTGTTCCGCAGCCCCCCGAGGAAGAGCAGGGCGAGCATGGCACGGTTCCGCAGCCGCAGGATGTCGAAGGTGTCCGGGGTGTCGTGCGCTGGCGACTCCGAGAGTACTGCGTCCATCTTCAGGTATTCCTCCGGGGAGAAGACCCGGGGGATGGTCTGCTTCCCGTCGCGGACACGCGGCAAGTCGTCGAACGGATTGACCTTCGCGCGACCGTTGCGGATCAGCCAAGCGTAGTAGCCGCGCAGGTCGCCGATGAGGTGGTACAGGCTGGCCGGCTGCCTGCCTTCGAGGCCGGCGATGAACAAGGCGGCGTCGTCCGGCTTGGCGGCGGCGTCGGGCCGACCCTGGGCGTCCATGTACTTCGCCCAGTAAGTGAGGTTCCAGCGGTTATTCTCGACCGTCTTCGGCGCCACGAAACGCATCCGGAACCGCAGGTACTGCTCCCGGTCACCGGTGAGTTTGGCGGTTGCCGCGCGCTTCACGCCTGCTGCCCCCATTCGCCCCAGGTTTCCGCCTACTTGCGCGCGAGGTCGTACATCGCCCGCAACTGCTCGGGCTGTACGTGCAGATACCGCTCCGTGCTGCTCAGGCTGTCGTGGCCCAGTAGTTCCTGCAGCGCCTTCAGGTGGACGCCCTGCCCGATCATCTCTGTGGCATAGGTGTGGCGGAATGCGTGGGCATGGACGTGGGCGGCCGGAGGGATCCCCGCGTCCCTGCATCCCCGCTGGAACATGTGCCGCACGCTGCTGTAGCTGAGCCGGGAACCGTCCGGCGCGACGAAGACCGGGCCGCGCGCGGGGCGGTGCCACTCCGGCCGGCCGTCACGCAACCACGCCTGCATGGCCTCGGCGGCCCGCTCCGAGAAGGGAACGATCCGCTCCTTGTTGCCCTTGCCCTTCACCCGGGCGGTGCGCCCCGGCAGGTCGAGCTTGTGCGTGTCGAGCCCGAGGGCCTCACCGATGCGGCAGCCGGTGGCGTCCAGGAACATCACCAGCGCCCGGTCGCGCAGGCCCTTCGGCCCGGCGTTCTCGCCCAGCGCGTCCGCCAGCGCCTCGCGGTCCGCCTGGCGGATCAGGTCGGGGAGGGGCTTGGGCTGCCTGGGGGGCCGGACCGTCTTCCAGGGGCTTACTCCCGTGGCCGCGCCGGTCTCCAAGAGCCAGTCATGGAAGATGCGCAACTGCGACAGGCAGAGGCGGCGTGTGCCGGGGGCGAGCCGGCCGAGCGTGCCCCAGTAGGCGGAGGCATCGGCCATTGTGGCGTGCCCGACGTCGGAGCCGCGGCCCTGGATGAAGGCTTGCCATGGCGCCAGGTGGTGGCGGTAGCGGCGGAGGGTCTGGGCGTCTAAGTCGCCCGCGCGATAGTCCAAGTAGTTCTGCAAGGCCCCGGTGGGCTCGGGCGTGCGGCTGCTTGTCGTTGCTGCCAAGGGGCTTCCCTCCCGTGCGTGGTGGCGCGTGCTCATGGCCGGTCTGCTCCCACAGGGGCAAGGGCCGGGGCGGCCCGGTCGTACGCATCGGCGACGTCGGAGTCGGCGAGGTGCAAGTATCGCTGGGTGACCTGTAGGTCGGAGTGCCCCAGGAACCGCCGCAGGGGCTCCAGTTCCATCCCGCCCCGCAGGAGGGCGGTGGCGGCGCTGTGGCGCAGCAGGTGCGGGAACGTGCGCCGGCGGATGCCCGCGGCGGCCGTGGCGTCCTTGACGATCCGCTGCAGGCTCTGGTCGCTCAGGGCCCGGCGGCGCTGGCTGAGGAACACCGGCCCGGTGCCGCCGCGCTGCCAAGCCGGCCGGCCGAGCAGGAGCCACCGCCCAAGCGTCTCCACGGCGTGGGGGTGGAGCGGAACCCGGCGCTCCCGGCCGCCCTTGCCGAGCACGACGGCTTCCCGGGCGTCGAGGTCCAGGTCTTCGACCTTCAGCCCGCAGAGTTCGGCGTTGCGCAACCCGCCCAGGAAGAGGACCGCCAGCACGGCGCGATCCCGCAGGCGGCAGAGGTCGGAGGGCGTCGGCGGGTCGCCCGGCGCGGCGGCGAGGGCGGCATCCACCCGGGCGTATTCCGCCGGCGAGAGGACCCGCGGCAGGGTGCCGGCGGCGGCGCGGACCTTCGGGAGTTCGTCGAACGGGTTGGAGTGGGCCCGGCCGTTGCGGATGAGCCATGTGAAGTAGACCCGCAGGGCGCAGGCGATGTGGTACAGGGAATCCGGGCTCCAGCCGTCCATGCTGGCGAGGAAGCCGCTGGCGTCGTCCGGCGTGGCCTCGGCGTCCGAGCGGCGCTGCGGCGCCAGGTGCCGGTGCCAGTAGACGAGGGCCCACCGGTTGCCCTCGACCGTCCGGGGGGAGAAGAAGCGGGCCCGGTAGCGCAGGAAAGCCTCGCGGTCGGGCGTCATGGCGTCCGGATCCGCGATGGCCGGCCGGAAGTCGATCGGGGGCGCCGCGTCGGCCGGCGGGTTCTGCCGGGCGTTGCGCAGGGCGCGCGCCACCTCATTGGCGTGCAACGGCCGCCCGGTGGATGCGACGAAGAGGGCGCCTTCGGACGGGGTGGCCCACAGGGGGCGCACGGTGCGCCACCACGTTAGGAGCACGGCCGCATCGGGCTCCCCGAGCGCCAGCGTCCAGGGCTTGCGGGCCCGCACATCCACGGTCACGGTGCGGGCGTCGGGGCTCAGATGCTGCACGCAGAGGGCGCAGACCTGGGCGGGCTTCAATCCGTGGTCCACGAGGGCCGCCAAGGCGGCATCCCGGTAGATCAGCAGGCGGTGGACGTGCTGCGCGTGCATCATACGGGCCCACCCCTCTGGAGCCGGTGCGTGGTGCCGATCAGCAGACGCAAGACGCGGCGAGCGAATTGCAGGGTCTGCAGGGCGGCCGGGCCCTGCGGCCGGCGCAGGCGGCGTTCCACCAGGCGCAGGGTGGCGATGGCGGACTCGGGGTCGCGGGCCGCCATGGCGATGGCGAGTTCGACGGCCTCCCGGGGCCCGAGGCGCCCGCCGGCATCCAGGACGGCGGACCGCTCGGCCACCTCGTCGTCGGTCAGGGCGTAGATGCGCCCCGCCGGACCATCGGCGCGGGCCATGGCGGCGGCCAGGTGGGGGCAGGACGACAACCAGAAGCGGTGGCGGGTGGAGTGCCTCACCGGGCATCCCCCCGGCGCATGTGCCGGACGGCCGCCGTGATCTCCCGGGCCCGGTCCACCCACGGCAGGGCCCGCGGCGGCACCTGGGGCCGCAAGGCGTCCAGGGTGTCGCTCAGTTGCTCCAGGGCGTAGGTGACGGGCTCTACCTTCACTGCGGCGGCCAGCGGGGCGGCGACGGCGGAGAGCAGTCGATCGGCTTCCTGCGCCCCGAGGGTGCAGAGGTCCAGCAGGGCGGCAGCGTGGGCGGGCTCGAGTGGTTCCCCCGAGCGGGACCGGGCGACCACTTCGCGCAGGATCGTGGCCACGGCGGAGCAGTAGTCGCGGGCGTCTGACAGGGACGAGGCAGGGGGCAGCGCGGCGGGCGTGGTACAATCCACGCGCGGCACATCCTCTCTGCGGGGCATGTGGCTACCGCGGCGCCCTCGCTGGTAACGACAGCGGGGGCGCACTTCATCCCGGGGGACTTGAACAAGTCCTGCGGATAGGCGGCACCTCCTGGCGGCGTGCGGTCTATCGCACACACGCTAACTTGTCACCATGCTAACGTGTGTGCGATAATCGGTCAAGAGGTGAGCCGATGCCGCCGGTGGGTGCGATCGGGCGCAACGTGCGCCGACTGAGGGATGCCCGGGGTTGGTCGCAGAGCGAATTGGCGCGGCGCTCGGGCGTGTCGCAGTCGTTTATCTCCGAACTGGAGCGGGGCAAGCGCGAGGATGCCCTGGGCGGCATCCTACAGGCCCTCGCCCGCACCCTCGGCGTCACCGTAGACGAGTTGCTGCGGGAACCCAGCCCCGCCAAGGAGGACGACGCCACGGAGGGCCGTTGAGGAGGGCCCCGCATGTCCACCGCCGAGCCCCTGTCCCTCCTACCCGAAGCGCCCGTCCCACAGAAGCGCCGGCCCCGCCACGATCTGCCCGAGCTCCCCACCGCGTTCTGGAAACTGGCGCAGGACGAACGGCACACCACGATGGAGTGCCTGGGCATGGGCAACCCATGGCGCGTCATGCTGCCGCCGAATAGCCTCCTGCTGCGCGTCGTGCTGAAGCATCCGGAGGCCAAGGCGGTCCCCTGGGAGAGCCCCACCGGGGAGCGGATGTTTGAGGTGCCCGCCTCCTGGGTGCGCATCGTGCCGCGGGCCCGGGACAAGCGGGCGGCGGTCCCTATGCCGGACATGCCCAAGCGCGTTGACGGCGCCCTCGCGCCGGTCGAGGTCGCGGTCTCGTGGTCGGAGGCGGACGACTTCGCCAGCGTCTACACCACGGAGGTCGCCACCGCGCGACGATTGTGCCGGTTCGGGTTCACCCCGGAGCCGGGGCAGGCGGGCGTGGGCCTGTCCTTCATCGTGCCGATCCCGGTCGTGAAGATCCGGCCGAAGCGCGAGGTGTCGGAGAAGCGGCGCGCTGCCCTGGCGGAGCAGATGGCGAAGGTCCGCACGAAGCCTCTGGTTGGGAGTTTTTCAGACACAGACGCGCGATAGCCCCTCGTCGTGGGTCGAAGGCCACCCAGGAGCCGCAAGGGCCGTTTTCGCCTTCGGCGAACAAGTAGAACGCCCCGGATGCGGCCCTGGTCGGCTGTTCCGTCGGGCCCCTACTGGAGTGCAACAACCGGAGAAGTAGCCGCATGCCATGATCCGATGAGGAAATCCACGACCCGGTGGTCGTAGCTGATAGACACCTGCATGCCTGGAATGGTCTGTTGCAGGGATGCCGTCAAAGCCGCGCAGTTCGGAATCGGCACGTTCTGGCCGCCAACGTTCAGCCCGAAGATGACGTCTCCGACAGGATCCGTCCGATCGTTGGCTCCCACCATACCTGCAGAAGCTGCGGCCGAGCCGGGGATGACGTGCATGACCTCACAGCCGTGGACGCTGTAACCAGGCGGCGCGTCCTGCATTTGAACGCCGAGAGTACCGGGCTGAACCTGGGGGTTGCCGTTGCAGGCGCTGTAAACGGCGTTGTTGGGCTTCCCGTACACATCTGCGGGCTCCGCGTGGATCTCGGTCACACACGAGAAGACGGCCAAGTCGTGCTCGCACGCCACGGTCTGTGGCTGCCTGCAAGCGGTTGGATACCCATCGGCGGCGCCGACGCAGAGTCCGATCGCGCTATCGCCATTGACGCTGCCCTGGGGGCATGGAGTCGTCCAGGGGCTGGGCGGCGGTGTGCTGACCGACGGCGCTGGCGCAGGTGTGGCGGG